>OBLT010000681.1_pt1 | contig 21805 bp, 19 predicted proteins | sample 1518721 | NCBI WGS metagenome assembly OBLT01 (sample SAMEA3539307, study PRJEB22396) | soil metagenome | biome: tundra; feature: field; material: soil | place: USA | collected 2010-05 | depth 0.15 m | reverse complement strand
ATTACTGACTGGATCGGCAGTACCGCTGCTACACTTACCACCACAGCCTTCATCCCGCAGGCTTGGAAAGTATGGCGCACCAACCATACCGCTGACATCTCATTGGGTATGTATATCCTGTTCACGATCGGGGTCGCGCTGTGGCTGGCCTACGGTATCCTGCTCGAATCATGGCCGATCATCATCGCCAACTCTGTCACGCTGTTATTGGCGGGGGCCGTGTTGGTAATGAAAATCAAATTCGGCTAAAGCACAAACACATCATGAACAAAATCCTCGAAATCAAACCCAATCAATCCGTCGAGTTGCTCAAAGAGTTGCATATCCTGACGCGTGACGGCAAGCTCAATCAGGACAGCCGGCGCAAATTGAAGCAGGTGTATCACTTGTTTCATTTCATCGAACCGTTGCTGGATGAAGTGCTCGCCGCCAAGCAAAATCTGACGCTGGCGGATCACGGCGCGGGCAAATCCTATCTGGGTTTCATCATCTACGATTTATTCCTGAAGGCGCGCGAGACTGAACATATTTCTGGGCATATTTACGGCATCGAAACCCGCGAGGAATTGGTCAGCAAATCGCAAGGATTGGCGGCCAAGCTGGGCTTTGCGCGCATGTCGTTTCTGAATCTGTTGGTGGAAGAATCTATCCACTCGCCGCAACTGCCCGAGCAAATTGATGTAGTCACCGCACTGCACGCCTGCGACACCGCCACCGACGATGCGATCAAATTCGCTCTACACAAACAGGCTAAATTCATTGTGCTGGTACCGTGCTGTCAGGCCGAAGTCGCGGCAGTGTTGAACAAAAATAAAAACCAGTCATTTGGCAAAACACCGCTCTCGGAAATCTGGCGGCATCCGATTCACACTCGCGAATTCGGCAGCCACCTCACCAACGTACTGCGCTGTTTGCAACTGGAAGCGCATGGTTATCAGGTGACGGAGACAGAATTGGTCGGCTGGGAACATTCGATGAAAAACGAACTGATTATCGCCAGCCGCAAAGGCGCGGCGAGAAAAAATGCGCAGGAAAGACTTGAGCAGATTTTGCGCGAGTTGAATCTGGAAGAATTGCGCAATAGGTTCATCTATTAGCGTGTTGCAACAGCGCCCACGCAACGTGTTCTCGCACTAACTCGGATGGATATTCGGCGCGCGACTTCAATGCGGCTATCACTACGATACTCTTAGTCGCATTACCCAGTGCCACGGCAATATTGCGCAGCCATTGTTCGTGGCCAATGCGATAGATGGCACTGCCCGAAAGCTTGGTTTTGAACTCAGCTTCATCCCACGCGAACAACTCCGCGAGCGACACATCATCCAGCCCGTGCCGCACTGCAAAATCCGGCTCGACTGTGGTTTGCGCAAAACCATTCCATGGGCACGCCAATTGGCAGTCGTCGCAACCGTAGATGCGATTGCCGATCAGCGGACGCAACTCGACCGGAATGCTGCCCTTCAGTTCGATAGTGAGATAGGAAATGCAGCGGCGCGCATCCAGCCGATACGGCGCGATGATCGCTTGGGTCGGACATATCTCGATGCAGCGTGTGCAACTGCCACAATGTTCTTCTTGCGGTATATCCACTGGCAGCGGCAGGTTCAGGTAAATTTCGCCGAGAAAAATCCACGAGCCGTGTTCGCGCGATAGCAGCAAGGTGTGCTTGCCGCGCCAACCCAGGCCGGCTTTGCGCGCCAGTTCCACTTCCATCACCGGCGCGCTGTCGGTGAATACACGCCCGTCGAAGTCGGCGACTTCAGCACGAATTTTATCGGCCAGTTTCGCCAAGCGATTGCGCAGCACTTTGTGATAATCGCGCCCCAAGGCATAGCGCGAAATGAAGGCGCGCTCGCCCTCTGCCAACACTTGCCAACTGTCGCGTGCCTGGGGTGGTAAATAGTTCATGCGCAGCGAAATTACGCGCAAGGTGCCGGGCACTAACTCTGCCGGACGGCTGCGTTTGGTGCCGTGATTTGCCATATAATCCTGCTCGCCGTGCCAGCCGAGTGCGAGCCATTCCAACAGGCCGCTTTCCGCCGCAGAAAGATCGGTGTCGCTGATGCCCACGGTCTGAAAGCCAAGCTCATGCGCCCACCCGCGTATCTGTGCTGCAAGCGCGGCGTAATTTACCTGCTGAGGATTTCCGTTTTGCCCCTGTTGAGGTTTTCTATTTTGCATAGTCACGATGATAGCCGAATCAGCATGAATCTAGCCGATGAAAGCGCGACCGTCGCGCTGGCGCAACGCCTCGCGGCGCGCCTCAAACCCGGTATAGTGATTTATCTGCATGGTGATCTGGGGGCTGGCAAAACCACCTTGGTGCGTGCTGTGCTAAACGCGCTGGGTTATTCCAGTCGCGTGAAGAGCCCCACCTATACACTGGTTGAGCCTTACAATGCCGCTGGGTTAGAATTTCGCCACTTCGATCTGTATCGTCTGCACGATGAGGAAGAATGGGAAGCAGCCGGGTTCCGCGATGAGTTTGACGGGCACAATATATTTTTCATCGAATGGCCGGAACACGCACAGGGATTGATTCCGCAAGCCGATGTGGAGATTATGTTTGAAATTTTGCCGCATGGGCGCAACGTCGAGATTAGGGGCAACACACCAACGGGACGAGAATGCTTAAAGCAGTTTTAAAACTTGTTACATTATCATTTTTTCTCTGGCTGCCACAGGGGCACGCAGCCATCGCCATCAATTCGGCGCGTGTCTGGCCAGCGCAAGATTACACACGCCTGACGCTCGAATCCAAACAGGCCATCCGCCACAACATGTTCAATTTGAGCAATCCTGAACGCTTGGTAATTGACTTGGAGGAAGTTGAACTCGGCAACGCGCTTAACGACCTGGCCAAGCTGATCGGCAACGACGATCCCTACATCAAGAGCGTACGCGTGGGGCGTTTCAAGCCCGGCGTGGTGCGCTTGGTGCTGGACTTGAAAAGCGAGGCCAAGCCCCAGCTATTTGTCCTCAAGCCGGTCGCTGAATACGGCTATCGCCTGGTGCTGGACGTGTATCCCGCCCGGCCGCCGCTTGACCCGCTGATGGCTTTGCTCGAGCAACCCAGAATCAGCATCCCCGAAGCTGCGGGCACACCCACCACAACCAATCAGCCCGCAGAAAAAGCTCCTGCCGACGAAAAGCTTTTGATGGAACCACTAGCCATTCGACTAAGCGAGCAAACAACGCCCGCCAAGTCGCTGGTTATGTCCGGGCACCCGGAAGACAAACTGCAGATGGCCCAGAGCTTGAGTATCGACAACAACGATAAGCCGCCTCCCAGCGCAACCGCAACGCCCAGTCTGCCTGAAATGCGGGCACGCACCCTGATCATCGCGATCGATGCCGGACACGGTGGCGAAGACCCAGGTGCGCGGGGAAGATATGGCTCTCGCGAGAAGAATGTGACACTGGCGATTGCACGCAAGGTAAAAGCATTGGTCGATGATGTGCCAAATATGCGCGGCATACTGATTCGCGACGGAGATTACTTCATCCCGCTGATTGGGCGCGTCGCCAAAGCACGCAAAGTGAACGCAGATTTGTTCATCTCCATCCATGCAGATGCCTTCATCAAAGCGAATGCGCGTGGTTCGTCGGTATTTGCCTTATCTGAACACGGTGCGACCAGCACCGCCGCACGCTGGTTAGCAAAAAAGGAAAACGAAGCAGACTTGATCGGGGGCGTGAACATCGCGGTAAAAGACCCCTACCTTGCGCGCACCCTGCTCGACCTGTCACAGACCGCCACCATCACCGACAGCATGAAGCTCGCCAAACATGTGCTGAACGAACTGGGCGGCATCAACGACCTGCATCGCGGACGGGTGGAACAGGCAGGATTCGCCGTGCTGAAATCACCGGACATCCCGTCCATCCTGGTTGAAACTGCTTTCATCAGCAACCCCAGCGAAGAGCGTCGCTTGAATGACAAAAACTATCAGATGAAACTTGCCAATGCGATTCTGGGTGGCATCAAACGCTATTTCGCACAGAATCCGGCATTATCCAAACCAAAAATCGCGCAGATCAACTAGAAATAAATTAGGGGGAAGAACCGATGGATCAGAGACTACTCAGAATATTAGGTGGGGAAACGAAGTTCTATCCATACTTGCTGGAAAGTAAATATCCACGAATTCTTGCGCAGATCATGATGCTCTGGGATGAGCCCGGAATGAGTAATTATTTTATGGAATTGATGGTGAGTGACCGCGAGGACCGTTCCGGTTTTCCTCCCGATGTTGCGGCTGAAATTATCCGCTTGAGCCTGGTGCATGCCAGCTCGCACAAACCTCACAAGAAGCCTGATATTTGGGAGGTATCTGCAAATAAATTTTCCGACTTCAGGCCCCCAGTCTCTATCGCAATGAGCAATGTATGGAAACCGCTTTCAGATACAACAACAAAGGCATTAAAAAGATTTGGCATTCCCGGCTCGGCCCGGGGTTTTCATAGCGCGGCAGAAACAGGCAATCGCCCGGCAGTCGCGTTATTTCTTGAAGCTCGTGTCAACACCGAAATTCATAATGAACGTGGCTGGACTCCCCTGATGCTGGCCGCTTTCAATGGGCACAATGAAGTTATCAGAACTCTGATTAAACATAACGCGAACGTACACGCCAGCGACTTGCTCGGCAACACCGCCTTGCATTGGGCTGTGGGTGCAGGACAAACATCTAGTGCAAAATTACTTATCGAAAATCGTGCGGGGGTTGACGCATGCAACCATTCTGGCATGACACCTTTATTTCAGGCAACAATACACCGTCGCTTGGGAGATGTGCTGCTGTTAATTGACAGTGGTGCCAACCTGAATTTGGCAACACGCGACGGTTCGACTGCTTTGCACAAAGCTGCCGCAGAAGGTTACACCGAAATCGTCAGAACACTATTGCACCACGGTGCCGATACGAGCATCAAAAATCTCGACGGGAGTCTGCCACTCGCGTTAGCCGCAAAAAACGACCGGAAAGCTGTTATAAAGATACTTATGTCCAACTCCAAGGCTGGGTAATATGGTCTTAGGCATAACTTAATTAGCGCACTTGTTCCCCCAGGAAAAAACCGTCAAGCAGGAAACACACTAGTCGATAGATAACGATCGCCGCGATCACACACGATAAAGGCAATCACCTCATTCTCAACTTGTTGCGAGATGCGCAGTGCTAAACTCAATGCGCCACCGGTGGAAGCGCCGCCGAAGATACCTTCTTCGTGCACCATGCAACAGACGCTATTTCGCACAGAATCCGGCATTATCCAAACCAAAAATTGTGCAGATCAATTAGCTATAAAGGGCATTATTCGGATCCAGATTGCGCCCCATCTCCGTTGCCTTTGCCCAAGCCATTCCATCCCCCAACAACTTCAGATGCTGCGCCACCGCAAGGAAGGCGATGCTATCCTCTCGCGCAAAATAAATACGCAACAACCTCAGGTAAGCGTGCGGATTTTTCGGATTGATCTTAATGGCTTCCATCAATACCTCCTCGGCAAATTTGTCGTGTCCAAATCGCAGATAAATGTCCGCTTCTTCCAACATCTCATATTCGGGCGGCAGAATGGACTGGGATTTCTCTTCGTTATAAGCGGGAGTTTTAATTGTTTGCTCATCCACTGGCAAAACCGTTTGAACAATGACAGGCGGCTCTACCAATTCAGGGTCGTGCCCATCACTTAAATCATGGAAAGAGCCGCGCTTCCATTGCTGTGTAGTCTTATATCTGCGATACCAGACGAAACCCGGCACGGCAAGCAACACCAAGCCTAGCCCTATTGCCGGTTTTATCCAACTCATCTTAAGCAACTCGACCCGACTATTCTCTTCCTTGTCTGCTTGCCGAAGAACTGGCGCAACAATTTTCGACTTGGGCTGCTCATTGCCAACCCCAGGCACGCTGCTAACCCCGGACAAACTGCCAACCGCTGAACTCTGTGCAAGCACCCCGGAAGGGGCAACACGCGAATAGGACGGGTTCGTCAAAATATCCAACTGACTTTGCTGCGCCTTGATCATCTGTTCCATTTCGGTGATCTGCGTGTTCAACACACTGAGCGTTTTTTCTTTCGCGATCGAATCCGGTTGCAGTGCCTCGCCAATTTTTGTCGAGTTGCCTGGCCGAACTGGCTCGTTTCCGGGAAGGGATAACTTCATCGAAAGCAATAAAGGAAACTTGCCAAACGGCTTGGTGTTTTGCTCGCTGCCAACATCGCCGGATGTCTTGCCAGCCGCACGCGATGCTGAACCGGATAAAGCCTGTCCTGAGCGTAGTCGAAGGGATGGTGATGCTACGCCTGACATCTGTTTGCTGTGTTTTATACTATGCACACCCGGCTTTTTGATTACGGCGGGCTTCGTCTCTCCAGGCTGGGGTGCGGCCACGCTCCCAGAATTTGGCTGCTTAGACTTTGTCCCTTCAGGGCGCTGTGAATTTTCCGCTTGCTCGGTAGATACAGACGGGATCAGCGCAATCTGCGCCTTGTCCATCTCGCCCGGATTGCTGTTCGCTTGAATCTCGCCCAGCCCTAAAGCGTTTGCATTGGCCACAAACAAAACAGCCACGGATAACATCCATATCCGCGCTGCATTCCCCGCATGGCGAATTGCCTCTACTCTCATCAACGGCAGTCATCTTTCTGTTTAAGTTAGACGTGACTATTCTAGCCGCATTTGCTGCGCTGAGCCTGTCAGACAGGGAATACGCCCGTCGAAAGATAGCGGTCGCCGCGATCGCACACAATGAACGCAATCACTGCATTTTCGACTTGCTGTGAGATACGCAGCGCAACACTCAACGCACCGCCGGAAGAAATACCGCAGAAGATGCCTTCCTCGCGCGCCAAACGGCGCGTCATTTCTTCAGCGTCCGCTTGGTTCACATATTCCAGCTTGTCGATATCCTTGCCGTTGTAAATTTTCGGCAAATAGGCCTGCGGCCATTTTCGAATACCGGGAATCTGTGCGCCCTCTTCCGGCTGCACGCCGATGATCTGAATGTTGGGTTTCTGTTCCTTGAAAAACCGCGAGCAACCCATGATGGTGCCGGTGGTGCCCATGCTGCTAATAAAATGCGTGAGCTTGCCATCCGTATCGCGCCAGATTTCCGGTGCAGTACCTTCATAGTGCGCTAGCGGATTATCCGGATTGGCGAATTGATCGAGGATGATGCCTTTGCCTTCGGCACTCAGATTTTCCGCCGTATCGCGCGCCAGCTCCATGCTGCCTTCTTTCGCGGTCAGCACCAGTTCCGCGCCAAATGCACGCATGATCTGACGGCGCTCCACGCTTTGATTTTCCGGCACCACCAATATCATGCGATAGCCGCGCATCGCCGCCGCCATGGCCAGCGCGATACCGGTGTTACCGCTGGTCGCTTCAATCAATGTATCGCCCGGCTTGATCTCGCCGCGCTGCTCGGCACGCGCAATCATGAAAAGCGCGGGTCTGTCCTTCACCGAACCGGCAGGATTATTGCCTTCCAACTTAGCCAACAGCACATTGCTGGTATTGCCTGGAATACGCTTCAAGCGCACCAGCGGGGTGTTGCCGACGAAATTTTCTAGGGATGGGTACACGTATACTCTGTAATTAATCAAGCAACCGTATCTATACCGCCATCTTAAGCATTTGCTCCACATACCTTGCCACACCTTGTTCCACATTCAGGAACGGTTCGGTATAGCCGCTGTTGCGCAGCGCGCTGATATCGGCTTGGGTGTAACTCTGATACTTGCCGCGCAGTTGCTCGGGGAACGGAATGTAACTGATCAGTCCCTGTTGTTGCATCTCGACGAGACCCAGCACAGGCTTGGACTCGGCAACGCGCAGGGTATTGATGGTCGCCACCGCCACGTCGTTGAAACTTTGCGCTTGTCCGGTGCCCAGATTGAAGATGCCGGATTTGTGCGGATTGTCCAGGAAATACATGTTCACTTTTACCACGTCTTCAATCGAGACGAAGTCGCGCAGTTGTCCGCCGTTGGCGTAGCCGCCACAGCCTTCGAACAATTTGACCCGACCTTCGGCGCGATACTGGTTGAAGAAGTGATATGCAACCGAGGCCATGCGCCCCTTGTGCGCTTCGCGCGAACCGTACACGTTGAAGTAACGCAGCCCGACAATCTGCGCATTGCGCTTTTGCCAGCGGCGACGCACGATCTGGTCGAACAGAAATTTGGAATAGGCATACACGTTTAACGGGTCTTCGCATTCGCGGCTTTCCTTGAACACGCTGCCACCACCGTACACCGATGCGGACGAGGCATACAAAAACGGCACTTCTTCATTCTGGCAGTAGTTCAGCAACTCCAGGGTGTATTGATAGTTGTTCTCCATCATGTAGCAGCCATCAGTTTCCATGGTGTCCGAACACGCGCCCTGATGCAGCAACGCGCTGATCAGCCCATCGAAAAAACCATCCTGCAATTTTTTCAGGAAGTCTTCTTTGTCGAGATAATCGGCGATTTCGCAATCCACCAGATTCTTGAACTTGTCAGCGTTCTTAAGATGGTCAATCGCGATGATGTTGTTCTCGCCGCGCTCATTGAGTGCTTTGACCAGATTGGAACCGATAAATCCGGCCGCGCCGGTGATGATGTAATACATAGCTATTCCTCTCTAAAATCTGACATGGCGGGTAACGATAAGGGATAAGAGTGAAGGGGTAAGGGTAAAACCATAAGCTCCGCGCCACCCTTCAACCCTTCAACCTTGCATATCCTGCACGATCTCATCGCGGCTGACCACCGCCGTCCCCAGCTTGCCGACCACGATGCCCGCCGCACGATTGGCGATGCGCATGGCTTCAGGCAAATCCGCGCCGCTCGCCAACATCACTGCCAGCGTGGCGATCACGGTGTCGCCCGCACCGCTGACATCGAACACTTCACGGCTGTGGGTCGGTTCGTGCTGCACTTCGTTAGCGCGAAACAGACTCATGCCGTCTTCGCTGCGCGTGACCAGCAGCGCGTCGAGTTGTAATTCGGTGCGCAGTTTCTCTGCCTTTGTGCTGAGTTCGGCTTCGGTTTTCCAACTGCCCGCCACTTCGCGAAACTCGCTGCGATTCGGTGTAAGCAAGGTTGCGCCGCGATAACGCGCGTAATCATCGCCCTTGGGATCGACCAACACCGGTTTGTCCGCAGCGCGCGCCAGCCGAATCATTTCGGCAATATGCGTCAACCCCCCCTTGCCGTAGTCGGACAGGATCACTGCATCAGCCAGCGGCAACTGCACGCGAAAATCTTCAAGTGCGGCGTGCAGCACCTCGTGACTGGGCGGCGTTTCAAAATCAATGCGCAGCAACTGCTGGTGGCGCGCGATGGCGCGCAACTTGATGATGGTGGAAATGGTGTTATCGCGATGCAGCAACGCAACGAGGTTGCTGTGCTCATTGAGTAACTTTTCCAGGCAAGCACCCGCTTCGTCGTTTCCGACCACCGACAGCAGCGTAGCTTGCGCACCGAGTGCGGCGATGTTGCGCGCCACGTTGGCTGCGCCACCGGGGCGCTCTTCGACACGTTCGACTTTGAGCACCGGCACCGGGGCTTCCGGCGAGATGCGGTTAACATCGCCAAACCAGTAGCGATCCAGCATCACATCGCCGACCACTAATATTTTTGCTCCATCAAACTTTGGTAACGCGGTCATAGCCACCCTGCGCTTTTCTGATTCATCCCGGTTCTCCCCCGTTTTTCCGGCTCATACCAAGCTCCTGATTGATATCGAGCAAGGCCTGCAACGGGTCCGCTGCTTGGGTGATCGGGCGACCGATCACCAGATAGCTGGAACCGGCTTGCATGGCAGCTTTCGGGCTCATCACCCGCGACTGGTCGTCGAGGCTGGCATGTGCAGGCCGGATGCCCGGTGTCACCAGACAAAATTTATCGCCGCAATGTTTGCGCAACAGCGCGGCTTCCTGCGCTGAGCACACTACACCATCCAGGCCGCTGTCGCGCGCCAAAGTCGCCAAACGCAACACCATCTCGGCGGGTGTCGCGTTGATGCCAATTTCGGCGAGATCTTCCTGCGCCATGCTGGTGAGCATGGTCACGGCGATCAGCTTTGGACGCTGTGCACTGCTAACAATCGCCTCTCGCGCCGCCACCAGCATCTTGCGTCCACCCAGCGCATGCACGTTAATCATCCACACCCCCAAACTGGCGGCGGCTTTGCAGGCTTGCGCAGTGGTACTGGGAATATCGTGAAATTTCAGATCGAGAAAAACCTCAAAGCCGCGCTGCATGAGTTCTTCCAACAAGGCCGGGCCAGTGGCAGTGAATAGTTCCTTGCCTACTTTCAAGCGACACAACGATGGCTCCAGTCTGTCGGCCAACGCCAGCGCGGGCACGGCATTCGGGTAATCCAACGCGATGATGATTTTTGGGTCGCTCATAACGGCATTCCGGTTTCTTCGCCACGACGCGGGGAGTAGCTGCCCCAAGCCTGACAGGCCGGGCAGTGCCAGTAGAACTGGCGCGCCTTGAAACCGCAATGGTCACACTGATACATGGCCAGATTGCGCGTACGTTTGTGGACCAAATCTTTCACCAGTTCAATATCGGCGCGCATGCCCGCAGGCACTTCCAGCAGTCGCGCTTCGAGCAATTTATCCAGGCCCAGCAAGGTCGGGTTACGCTCCAAATCATCGCGCACCAATTGGTAGGCGGCAGCGGGGCCTTCGTTTTTCAGCACACCGGTGAACACCACATTCATCAAATCCAGCGAATGATATTTGCTCAAATATTCACGCAACAGGGCGATGCCGTCTGCTTCACGATTCAGGCTCTGATAGGTACTCAACAGGCGTTCCGCAACCAGAGGCAAATATTGCGCATCCTGCGCTTCGATGTTTTTCCAGAGGTTGATCGCCTCCTCGTGCTTGCCCTCGCTGAGGAGCAAATCACCCAACATCATGGTGGCACGTACCGCGTTTGGATCATCCTGCAACGCCTGTTGCAAATGTTCGCGTGCCGCGACTGGATCGCCACCTGCAATTTCATCGCTCGCCAGTTCGCAATAGAAAAAAGCGGCCTGCTTGCTGTATGACTGCCCGGATACCGCCGCCAACCGTTGCGTCACCGCGATCGCCTTGAGCCAGTCATGTTCTTTTTGGAACAACTCCAGCAGGAACTCCAAAGACTGTTTGGCATACGGGGTGCTTTCCAATTCTCTGAACAGACTCTCGGCACGATCCAGAATTCCGGCCTTCAGATAATCCTGAGCCAGCTCGAAGATCGCATGCTGGCGTTTGTCATCATCCAGATCGGCTCTGTCTACCAGGTTGTGGTGCATACGCAAAGCACGATCCACTTCGCCGCGACGGCGGAACAGACTGCCCAGCGCAAAGTGCAGCTCGACGGTTTGCGGATCGACCTTCACCACTTCAATGAAAGCTTCGATGGCCTTATCCTGTTGCTCATTGAGCAAGAAGTTCAGCCCCTGAAAATACGAATGCGGCAGCACACTCGATTCCGAGAGCAAGTCTTTAATGTCGATGCGTGCGGCCAACCACCCCATTCCGAAAAACAAAGGGAAAATCAGCAGCATCCAGAGTTGAAATTCCATAACTGAAAGTGTTTATGTTTATCTAGGCGTTTATCTGGGCGCTTGTTGCGTTTCGCCGATACCGGCAAGTTTATTCTTGACCCGAATATCGCGCTTCAGAACTGCGATTTCACGGCGTTGTTGCAGCACATTGGCGAACATCGCGAGCACGCCAACGGCCGCGCCAGCGGCAAAAAATATCAGCAGCACAATCACCAGAGAAGACTGCCACTCGTAGCCGAAAAAATAGCGCAGTGTGATCGGCTGATCGTTTTTGACTGCAAAGCCAAGCAGCACGATGAACAGTACTACCCGTAAAATCCAATTGAGATAACGCATGGCACACCCCGATAAAATCATTGCAACGATAGCATAAAAAAAGGCGGCTATACCTTGCGATATGCCGCCACTTGAAGCGCCTCATCCCTAAATCAAGTCTTCTTTTCGCAGACTCGCTCCCTGAGTTCCTTGCCTGCCTTGAAGTGCGGAACATACTTGGCCGGCACTTTCACTTTGTCGCCGGTCTTGGGATTGCGCCCCTGACGCGGCGGACGATAATTCAGGCCAAAGCTGCCAAAACCGCGAATCTCGACACGTCCACCACGCGACAGCGTGGCAGACAAGGCATCCAGAATCACTTTAACGGCAAGCTCTGCATCCTTGGCCAGCAGTTGCGGATGCAACTCGGTCAGCTTGGCTATCAAATCAGAACGAATCATGTCGGGAACCTCAAACTCAGGCTTCGGTCTTGCTGCCGCTCATCTTGGCCTTCAGCAATGCCCCCAGATTGGTGGTACCGGCACTGGCATTGCTTTCTGCGGAGAGCTTCTGCATTGCTGCGGTATCCTCCGTCTTGTTCAGAGCCTTGATCGACAGGTTGATGCCGCGATTCTTGCGATCCACGTTGATAATGACAGCTGTCACGCTATCGCCTTCCTTGAGGTAATTGCGTATATCCTCAACGCGATCCGCAGACACTTCAGATGCCTTCAGATACGCTTCCACATCACCCTCCAATGCAATCGTTGCGCCCTTGGCATCCAGCGATTTCACCTTACCGGTGACCACAGCACCCTTTTCATGGCTGGAAGCAAAACCACCGAATGGATCACCTTCCATTTGCTTGATGCCGAGAGAGATGCGCTCGCGTTCAACGTCGATCGCCAATACCACGGCTTCGACTTCGTCGCCCTTCTTGTAGCTGCGTACCGCTTCTTCGCCAGGCTGGCTCCATGACAGGTCGGACAAATGCACCAGACCGTCGATGCCGCCATCCAAACCGATGAACACACCAAAGTCAGTGATGGACTTTATTTGCCCCTTCACTTTATCGCCCTTCTTGTGGTTGATTTCAAAATCATCCCATGGATTGGATTGACACTGCTTCATCCCCAGGGAGATACGACGGCGTTGCTCGTCGATTTCCAGAATCATCACTTCGACTTCATCGCCCAGGCTCACTACCTTGGAAGGATGAACATTCTTGTTGGTCCAATCCATTTCTGAAACGTGCACCAGACCTTCGATACCCTGCTCGATTTCCACGAACGCGCCGTAGTCGGTCAGATTGGTCACCTTGCCGAACATGCGTGTGCCTTGCGGGTAGCGGCGTGCCAAGCCATTCCAGGGATCATCGCCCATTTGCTTGATGCCCAGCGAGACGCGGTTCTTCTCCTGATCGAACTTCAGAATCTTGGCTTCGATTTCGTCGCCCACGGTCAATACTTCGGAAGGATGCTTCACGCGACGCCATGCCAGGTCGGTGATGTGCAACAGGCCGTCGATGCCGCCCAAGTCAATGAATGCGCCGTAGTCGGTGATATTCTTGACCACGCCCTTGACGATCGCGCCTTCCTTGAGATTTTCCATGATCGCTTCACGGTCGGCACCCACGCTCGCTTCGAGTACGGCACGGCGGGAAACCACCACGTTATTGCGCTTGCGATCCAGCTTGATGACCTTCAATTCCATGGTCTTGTTTTCGTAAGGCGTAGTGTCCTTGACTGGACGGATGTCCACCAGCGAGCCCGGCAGGAATGCGCGGATACCGTTGACCATCGCGGTCAGACCGCCCTTGACCTTGCCGCTGACGAAACCCTCCACAATCCTGCCTTCTTCCATGGCCAGTTCCAGCTCGTGCCACGCCGCCAAACGCTTGGCTTTTTCGCGCGACAGCTTGGTTTCACCGTAGCCGTTTTCCAGCGATTCGATCGCGACGGTAACGAAATCACCCGCCTTGACTTCCAATTCGCCTTTAGAGTTATGGAATTCCTCGATTGCTATTAAACTTTCGGACTTCAGTCCGGCATTCACGACCACCATGTTGTGGTCGACACGCACGACTTGTGCGGTAATCAGTTCGCCGGCGCGCATTTCCTTGCGCGTCAAACTTTCTTCAAACATTGCGGCAAAACTATCGGGGTTTAGTACAGCTGCTGCTGCGGTTGCGGTTGCGTTCATCGGATACACCTAAAAAATTCCGCCCCGAACAAAGGTTCAGCACAGAGGTTAGTTAAAGTTCCCAAATGACGGAGAGTCAAACGGGGCCTAGCTTTTGGAGCCTTTCGCCGAGTAGCGTGCCAGCACTTCCTGAACTGCCTGCTCGATGTTCAGAGCTGTGGTATCCAGCAGACTTGCACCCGGTGCCTGTTGCAGAGGAGATGCGCTACGCTGAGTATCTCGCTCGTCGCGCACGCGTATATCCAGCAAAAGGGCGGCGATATTAGCACTGATTCCTTTTTCCATCAACTGCTTATAACGGCGCTCGGCACGTGCCTCAGCGCTGGCGATAAGAAAGATTTTCAACGCCGCGTCCGGGAACACCACAGAGGCCATGTCGCGCCCGTCTGCTACCAATCCCGGAGCCCTGCGGAAAGCGTGTTGCTTGTTCAACAGCGCGGCACGAACCTTGGGCAAGGCTGCCACTTTGGAAGCCGCAGCAGCACATTGTTCGCCGCGCAACTCATCACCGACCAATGCGCCATCCAGCCAGATTTGCTCCCTCTCAAAACGTATCTCCATGCGTTCGGCCAATGACGCCAAGCCCGCTTCGTCTGTCAGAGGAATACCATCACGCTGCGCCGCCACCGCCAGCAGGCGGTACAGCGCGCCACTGTCGAGATAGTGATAGCCGAGCTTTGCTGCAACGAGTTGCGCTACCGTCCCCTTACCTGATGCCGAAGGGCCATCGATCGCAATCACCGGCATGGCCTGCACTACCTCACGGAAACGCGCGAAATAATCCGGAAAAGTTTTGGCGACACACTGCGGATCGTTGATGCGCATTCCCTCCGCGCCGAAGGCGGCGAGCGAAAAACACATCGCCATGCGGTGGTCGTCGTAGGTATCTATGCCGGATTGAGGATTGTGGATCGAGGATCGAGAAGCAGGCGGCGTGATACGAATAAAATCCGCGCCCTCCTCCACAGTCGCCCCGACCTTGTGCAACTCGGTCGCCATCGCCGCGATGCGGTCGGTTTCCTTGACGCGCCAACTGGCGATGTTGCGCAACGTGGTCGTACCCTCGGCAAACAACGCGACAACCGCCAGCGTCATCGCCGCATCTGGAATGTGGTTGCAATCCAGATCGATTGCCTTTAGACGACCGGATCGCGGCGCACGCGCCTCCATCCAGTTCGTACCCTGTTCGATCTGCGCACCCATCAACGCCAGCGCATCGGCGAAGCGCACATCGCCCTGAATACTGTCGCTGCCCACGCCTTCAATGCGCACCGGCCCGCCGCCGATTGCACCCGCCGCGAGAAAATACGAGGCCGACGAAGCATCGCCTTCCACACAAATCACCCCCGGTGACTTATAACGACTGCCCGCGGCCACCGTGAAACTGCGCCAGCCATCGTGCTGCACTGATACACCGAAGCGCGCCATCATCGCCAGCGTGATTTCGATATAAGGTTTCGAGATCAACTCGCCGACCACTTCCACCGTGACCTCGCTATCCAACAGCGGCAAGGCCATCAGCAATGCGGTGAGGAACTGGCTGGACACATCGCCGCGCACACTGACGCGAGCTACTCCGCTTAATCTCACCGGATGAATCTGCAGCGGTGGAAAACTTTCATTGTCAAGGTATTCAATGTCCGCACCGAGTGCACGCAACGCATCCACCAGATCGCCGATTGGCCGCTCGTGCATACGTGGTGCACCGGACAATTTGTAGTCGCCACCGGACAACGCCAGTGCCGCCGTCAGCGGGCGAAACGCGGTTCCGGCATTGCCCAAGAACAACTCTGCCTGCTTGACCGGAAAATTACCGCCACAGCCCTGCACACGGAACACATGCGACTCCAGTTTCTCCACACCGACACCCAGTGGGCGCAAGCCATCCAGCATGCGCTCGGTGTCGTCCGACAGCAGCACATCGCGTATCTCAGTCGTGTCTTGCGCCAAGGCAGACAGCAACAATATTCGATTGGAAATGCTCTTCGAGCCGGGCAGGGTGATCGTGCCGCGCGCACTGAGCAAAGGGGGAAGATCAAGAAAATTTACGGATGTCATTACGATAGAACTGCGTTGCGATTTTGCGAGGGCGAGATGATACCGCAGAGGGGAGCGGTGCGCATGGTTGCCGGGGGTAGCCCGGCGGCAAAGGCCGTTCGCCCTGAGCTTGTCGAAGGGTAGCTACGATTCCAATTATCCAAGTCAACACCGCCGGGGGTAGCCCGGCAACTAGTCACTTTTCTTGTCTTGCCAAGAAAGGTAACCCAAAGAAGGCGACCCCGGTTTGCCGCCCCTGCGGGGTTCCCTGCGTTGCTCGACTGGTCAGGCGGCTGTGGAACTCGCACTCCGTGCTCAAACAGTCCTCGCCGACATCCCCTGACCAGCCTGTGCTACTCGGCGGCGCACAGGGGATGAAATGCGAAAAACAAAATCAAAAAAAACGGGTGTGCACGATGTGCCCACCCTTTGCAGACGTTAGCAAGTAGCCGCTGACAACACACATGGCGGACATTCAATAAATTGGTAATACTCGCATTTTTGACCAATGCACCCTACCCAAAAGATTCGGAGCAATGCTTCGAACAATAGCACTTACAGCCTCAAAAAAATATTCTGGTGCATAAGGATCAACGTAGATCGCTTCGATGACAGGCTCTACTAACCAGTCAATTGAAATGCCAGAATAACAAATTTCATTTTGCATTCCCAAATTATCTGGAACCTGTATTTTCACAAGCCGCACCTCCTGTTCATGAGCAAAACTGATTCGCTTATGCATGACCGGATAGAAAAAATTACCCATAGGGAATCCCTGAAGCTCATAGTCAATGTAAGTAACTCGCCCAATGTAAAGTTCAGCATCATTCTCAATCGATTTGACGAGTTTTCTATAACTGGTTTGAATGGCAACGCCATTATTACCAGGACAGTACAAACGCCAAATAGCTTCAGACTCTTGATTTCCAAGGTACCAACAATTTACATACAGAAGTCTTCGTTCTTTCTGGTTATGAGTACGCATTTGGCGAAGGTTCTCAGCAAATCTGGACTTTTCCGCCTGGTATTCTTTGTTCCCCAAGTCATTACCATATTTTTGCAATATCGAAGCATCAACCAAATCTAATATTTGTTGATCGTGATTCTCAGCAAGAAATTTTGGAACAGAACCCTCGTGCAAATCATTTAGTAAATCTACACGTGTGAAGTAAAGCTTTTGTTTCTCCAATAACCAAGTGAACTTAGCAAGATCAAGGTATCGCCATACACGAACAGAGTCATCCGCTGGCTGCGGAAAACACTCGTGCTCGAGTTTTTTATTTTGCAACTGCTCAGTCATTCTTCGAGCTAACGTAAAGTTAAGAACAAACACCAATGTATCGGAATCGAATTGCTTTGCCTATTTACTCTTGTATGGTGGGCAACTTGTTGCCCGCCATATGGGTTTACGATTTTTAGTTTTTTGCTTTTCATCCCCTGTGCGCCGCCGAGTAGCGGAGGCTGGTCAGGGGGTGTCGGCGAGGACTGTTTGAGCACATGGACGCGTAGCGGATCGTGCGAGTTCCGCAGCCGCCTGACCAGTCGAGCTACGCAGGGTACCCCGCAGGGGCGGCAAACCGGGGTCGCCTTCTTTTTGGTTACTTTTTCTTGGCGACGCAAGAAAAAGTGACTAGCTGCCGGGCTACCCCCGGCGAAGTTGTTTTTTGTTCGGCTTAGTCATTCCCCGCCACGCTCTTTCACCTCAGTTCGCGCCCACCCTTGAGCAAAGGTGATGCGCAGTTCCGCACCGATTGCCAACTGCCCCGCATCCGACACCACGCTGCCGCTTGCGTCTTGCACCATACTATAGCCGCGCGCCAGGACTTTTGTCGGGTCGAGCAGGATCAAATGCTGAGCGGTATTGTCCAATCGTACCAAGCGCTGTGCCTGCGCTACACGCATCGCCTTGTCCAAACGTTCTGCCAGACTAGTCTTCCGGTCTTGCAGACGGGCGAAATCGCTGCTCGCGGCGCGCAGTCGTTGCGCCAGCGATTGCCACTGCCAATATTGATGTTGTTTGCGATAGGCGTAGGCGCGCTGCATGCGTTGTTGCAGTTGATCTAGTTGTTGGACTCGACGTTGCAGCTGCTGCATGGGGTGCACCATGCGACGCTGTAAATAATCCACCGCCTGCATGAAATTTTGCATACGGTTGCGCTGCGCGCGTTGCAGGTGCTGTGCCTGGTCTTGCAAACCCTTGAGCAGGGCATGGCGATCCGGCACGACGCGTTGCGCGGCTGCGGTGGGAGTCGGGGCGCGTTCGTCGGCGACGAAATCGGCGATGGTGAAATCGGTCTCGTGTCCGACCCCGCTGACAATGGGGATTTCGCTGGCGGCGATCGCGCGCGCCAAGACTTCTTCATTGAAAGCCCACAGGTCTTCGATGCTGCCGCCACCGCGACACACGATCAACACGTCGCATTCCGCGCGCTGGTTGGCGAGCTGGATGGCGAGCGCGATCTTCTCCGCGCTGCCGGTGCCTTGCACCGGCGTGGGATACAGCACCACCGGCACGCTTGGCAGCCGCAGCCTTAAGGTGGTGAGCACATCGCGCAACGCGGCGGCCTGCGGTGAGGTGATGATGCCGATACTTTTGGGGAAGGTAGGCAAAGGACGTTTGCGCGTGGCGGCGAACAACCCTTCGCTTTGTAACAATTGTTTCAGTCGCTCGAATTGTTCATACAGTATGCCCAGCCCTGCCGGACGCATCTGCTCGACGGTCAACTGAAAATCGCCGCGTTGTTCATATAAAGTAACGATCGCTAATACTTCGACCTGCTGCCCATTGCTGATCGGCTCACTTAACAACTGGTTCTTATGCCGGAACATCACACAACGAACCTGCGCTTGATCGTCCTTAAGTGAAAAATAAAAATGGCCGGAAGCTGCCTTCACCAAATTAGAAATTTCTCCGCGCACCCATAACAAAGGGACGTTGCTTTCCAGCAACTGCTTGATTGCAAAGTTGAGTTCTGCGACTCGAAAAACGCGCGTTTTTTCTTCAAAAAATAGATCGAAAGACATATTGACAATCCGAAATAATCCACACTCCAAGGAAATTTGCCGCTTTTCACCACTTCACTCAGCAACAAAACCATAAACTTACGTTAACTTATTGTTTTAATTATATATTATTTAGTTACAAAAAATAGGCAAAGTAACAAAATCCCTTGCGCCACGCCAAGTTAAAGGGCTATCCCCGAGAGTCATCCACAAAGTTATCCACAGGTTTTGTGAGTAAACAGAAATACTCTTTTCAAATGGTAGCTTAGCAAAATAGTGCTGAAGTAAATCCTGAGAAAGGTTGCTCAACTCAGTGCGACACGCTACAGTTGCGACCTGTTAATTTAAGCACATTTGGAGAATCCGCGTGTTTGCAATTGTAGAAGCGGCCGGCTGGCCGATCTGGTTTTTGATTCTGGCATCCATCATCGCAGTAGGCTTGATCATTGAACGCTTGATGTTTTTACGCAGCTATCGCATCGCTCCTCCCACCCTGCTGGACGAAGTCATCAAGGAACTCAAGCAACGCGGTGTCAGCGACGGCATGCTAACCAAACTTGCCGGTAGCTCGCCACTGGGGCGCATTTTCGCTGTTGGATTGAAGAACATCAAAAGTCCTCCCGAAGTGATGAAAGAATCTGTCCAAGAAGCGGGGCGTGCAGTTTCGCACGATTTGGATCGCTTTCTCACTGCCCTGGGCACGATCGCCTCCATCAGCCCATTGCTGGGACTGTTTGGCACGGTGGTTGGCATGATTGAAATTTTTGGCTCGCAAACTGCGGTTGGCAACTCCCCCGCGATACTTGCACATGGTATCTCCGTGGCTCTCTATAACACCGCCTATGGTCTGATCGTGGCGATCCCGAGCATGATCTTCTACCGCTACTTCCGTTCGCAAGTGGATACCCTGACCATGGAGATGGAGCAACAGGCCATCAAGTTGGTGGCGATTGTGCACGGCCAACGCACGGGTTAATCAGTAATGAACTTCCGACTTGGGCGTAGACGCGAAGAACCGGAGATCAATCTGATCCCGATGATAGACGTGTTGCTGGTGATTTTAATTTTCATGATGGTGACGACCAGCTACGCCAAGTTTTCCGAATTGCAGATCAATCTGCCGCAAGCGGGCGGAGAAGCATCCGGCACAAAGGCCAATATCATCAACGTTGCGGTGGATGCCTCGGAGCACTATGCCATCAACAATCAAGGCCTGTCTTACACCGGTGTAGACGCGTTGGCAGCTTCCCTGAAAAATGCTGCGGGCAATCAAACCGACCCCACCATCGTCATTAACGCCGATGCTAAAGCCACTCATCAATCCGTGATAAACGTGATGGAAGCGGCAAGGCGGGCCGGCTATGGGCGCATCACCTTCACCACGCAGAGCCAACCCAAATAATTCCAATCCTATTTCATCGGTGAAACAGCGTTGGCTTCCTCGCTCACTCCTGATCAAACAACTAGCCATTCGACTACGCTATCAAAATACGATAGCCAAGTCGCTGGTTATAGCCGTGCCAAAATCACCCCCTCCCTAACCCTCCCCCGAAGGGAGAGGGAACGATTGCTCCTTCCCCCTCCGGGGGAAGGTTGGGATGAGGGCGGCACTGTCTGCGTCGTTCGCTTTGCGTAGCGGTCAATGCAAAGCATTGGGCACCGCACGGCATACCCCTTGCGGGTGCAGCCGCCTTGTTTGACCTTCGAAATAGAATTGGAATGAGGCATGAATTGGCTTGAACACCACTGGTATCGCATCACCCCGCTGCACCTGCTTCTGTTTCCGATCAGCCTGGTTTTTCGCATGCTGGTGGCGTTGCGTCGCGAGTTGTATCGCAACGGCATCCTGACCAGCCATCAATTGCTGCTGCCGGTCATCGTGGTCGGCAACATCAGTGTCGGCGGAACCGGCAAAACCCCGCTCACGCTTGCCTTGGCACAACAACTCATCGAGCGCGGCTGGCATCCGCTCATCGTCAGCCGCGGCTACGGCCGCACAATCTCAAGCCCGCAACCAGTAAGCCTATCAAGCACAACCGCACAAGTCGGAGACGAACCTCTGTTGATGGCGCAACGCGATATTTGTCCGGTGTGGGTAGGTGCGGATCGCGTCGCCACGGCGCGCGCGGCGTTGCAAGCCCGTCCGCAATGCGATGTCGTGCTGTGTGATGATGGCTTGCAGCATTACCGCCTGCAGCGCGATGCGGAGATTGCGGTCATCGACGGCGCGCGCGGATTTGGCAATGGTTTGATGCTCCCTGCCGGCCCGCTGCGCGAACCGGTATCGCGCTTGCAAACAGTGGATGCCGTAGTGGTGAACGTGCAAGCCCGGAACCCTCGCTACGCTCTCCCTCACCCCACCCCTCTGGATGAAACAACTAGCCATTCGACTGATGAAACAACTAGCCATCCCACTAAGCAACCAAAAGACGGTTGCCAAGTGGTTGGTTATAGGCTGCCAAAAAACGCAGCCAAGTCGCTGGTTATCCCAGAGGGAGAGGGGGCAAACGAATCGCTGCGCGAGTTTCAATTTGACGGCGGCAATGCTGCTACATCCGAAGAGCTTTTGGCCGGACACCCGGGCCAATATGCGATGCGCCTCACCGGTGCGGTTTTTTACAACTTACTAAACCCCGGCCAAGTAGCCACGCCCGCCGATTTTCACAAACCGAACAATCATGCTGTGGCCGGTATCGGTCACCCGCAACGCTATTTCCAACATCTGGAAACACTGGGCATCCCCTTCAC
>OBLT010000680.1_pt1 | contig 21815 bp, 12 predicted proteins | sample 1518721 | NCBI WGS metagenome assembly OBLT01 (sample SAMEA3539307, study PRJEB22396) | soil metagenome | biome: tundra; feature: field; material: soil | place: USA | collected 2010-05 | depth 0.15 m | reverse complement strand
CATTGAAGAGCGATGTCCCCCAGAACGTGCCGTCGTTCGCCTGCACCAGGGGCGCCTCTGGAACCGATCCGTCGACCTGCGGGTTTTGAGAGACCACTGTGGAAGTGGGAGTCCCGCCTTCAAAGGTATGCAGGGTCGTGAGCGCACCACCGGGTGACTGCTGGAAGACGGTGCCGCATCCCGCTGGCGCGCAACTCGCAGAGACCCTGTCGCCGCCTACACGAGTCACCCCATACATATTGCCGTCGCTGCCAACGAACAGAGGCGCCTGGGGAAGGCCGCCGTCTGTGGCGCCGGTGAATTTGTGCAGCAAAGTGTATGCGCCGCCAGGAAGAACTTTGAAGGCAAAGGAGGCAGTGGCGCCGCCTCCCGTAATCCCGTAGTAGGCCCCATCGGGCCCTTCGACTAACGGCCCGCGAGGAACGCTTCCCTCGCTGCCGTCGGCTGCGAGGGCGTGAACGGTCGTCAAAACCCGACCTGACAGATTCAACTGGGCGATGGCGCCGTTAGCCCCGGTCAGCCCCGAGGAAATCTGGGGTCCCGTCGACAATGTCAGGTACAGATTGCCGTTGCTACCCTGCATAAGCGAGGTAGCGTTGCCACCCTGCGGCAAATCCGACAACGTCGGGTCAATTGGAAACGTGAAGATCGTGTTCACCGTGTTCCCGGTCGCGCCGATTACCAGTTGATAAACACCAATTCCGTTCGTGAAATAGAAGCTGCCGTCAGCGGCCTGGATAAGGGAAAGCGGCGAAGAGCCGACTTCCGGGGTGGTTCCAGTAACGCCGAAGTCCTTTAGATGAATGAAGTTTCCCTTCATGTCAATCTCGAAGATTGTTCCCCATCCACCGGGACCGTTGTACAGGCAGGCGCCGTACAGATTTCCGTCGATGCCGACAATGAGCGCCGTCGGCCAAATTCCGTCGGCGTTGGGCGCGGTAGAGCTGGCCGAACTCGATACCGCCTGGAAGGCATGGAAGGGGGTCATCACACCCGCCGGAGTGATCTGGAAGATAAATGCGCAAAGCATCGTTGCGTCGGTCGGGCAAGCCTCGAAGAACTTCAGCGAGGGGGCATAGAAGTTTCCGTCACCGGCTTGAACAATACCCTGTGCGGATGGACCAATGGCAATTACGGTATTTGTCGCAGGCGAAGTCTGAGCCTGGAGCGGAGCAGTTAATGCTACCGCCAATCCGGCGATCAGGGTTAGACAACTCGCGAGCAGGCTCAGGGCCTTTGGGAACATCGGTCTTCATCGCCTCCGGTCCTGGGCTGGCAAGCGTGTGCGGCAAGCCGCGCCCTGACCCTTGTTCTGTTTCGAAACATTGCGGTAGCGTCCGTTCGTGATGAAGGGCAACCCACTGGGGGACCTGGAAAGGTGCACAGATGTTATCATGGGGGCAATCCCTCCCCGGGCCAAGCGTCTCGTAATGCCAGATAGGGACAAATCGTGCCAGTGCCCCAAATTCAAGGCAATTCAGTGCCGCGACGTTTCGCAGATCACTCAAGAAACAGTGAAAATGTTGCGCCTGCACCTCGATTGGTCGGATGGAAAGACATTGCGGCATACCTAGGCAAGGCGGAAAGAACAGTCAAAAGATGGGGGAAGGATCGGGGTCTGCCAATTCACCGAGTGCCAGGCGGAGCCAGTGCTTCGGTCTACGCTTATCCCGTCGAATTGGACAAGTGGTTGGCGGCGAGCAAACTCGCTGAGACGGAAGCCGCTGAGTCTTCCCAGCAGTGCGATGCAGGTGACGAGTTGAGTTCGCCGGCGGCGGGCGCAGATGCAGTTGTGGCAAGCGCGCCGGCCCAAGCCGCAAATGCTGGATGGCCGATTCCAACGAAGAAATGGGCCGCGGTATTTGGTGGATTCTTGCTCGCCGCTTTGGCTCTTTCGATTGTGGTTTCCTGGGCCACGGGCGTTCGGTTGCCGAGAGCGGTTCACTTGTTGTTTACCAATGCGCAGGTGAAAGCGATTCCGCTTGTTGCGTCGACCGTCACCGATGCGGAAAAGGTACAGGCCCACACGTATTACCTGATGGGTCGATATGAGTGGAATCAGCGAACAGCGGAAAGCTTGAATCACGCTCTCGATTTCTTCACCCAGGCTATCGTCCATGATCCCGGCGATGCTCAGGCTTACGCGGGACTGGCAGACACATATGACCTGCTCCGCGAATACTCCACGATGCCGGACACTGCTGTTTTCCCTCGCGCAATCGCAGCAGCCAGGAAGGCTGTAGAGCTGGATGATTCACTTTCCGAGGCTCATCGTGCGCTGGCCTTTGCCGAGATGTACGGCGACTGGAATTTCGCCGACGCAGAAAAGGAATTTCGCCGCGCCATTGAGTTGAATCCGAACGACGCTCAAGCCCACAGATGGTATGCCAACGCATTCGCGGTGCCAGGCCGGTTCCAGGAGTCCTTGAAGGAAATCGAAAAGGCGCAGGAACTTGATCCCTCGTCCCATGCAACTCTGGCGGACAAAGGTTGGATGCTATTCGACGCGGGAAGGACCGACGAAGCAGTTGAAACACTTAAAGAAGTGGAGCGCTCAGCGCCAGGGTTCAGATCGCCCCACTATTACATGATGGTAATAAGTATCGACCTGCAGGATTATCCGACTTACCTGGCCGAAGGCCAGAAGACTGCAGAGATCGTGCACGACCCTGTACTCGCGGACATTATTGCGTCGGCGAGGGCTGGTTATGCGAAGGCAGGTGCGCGCGGTCTTTTGGATGGCCTGTATACAAGGCAGAAAGAATATTACCTCCAGGGGAAGGTGGAGGGAACGATGCTCGCCAAGACCTGCGCTCTGATGGGCCGGAAACAGGAAGCAATCGAGTTGCTCGAAAAATCATACAGTCGGCATGAAACGAATGTCTTTGCATGCCTGTCCCATCCGGACTTGCTTACATTAAGGGACGACCCGCGATACAGAGCTCTGGTGAAAAAGATTAACTTCCCAACGCACCAAACCGAATCATCAGTAAACGTCGCGGCCGACATGGGAGCCCGTCCTTTGCGGAATTCCTCCGACGCGCACTGATCGGTGTGGGATTGCCAAGACTGGATCGGTCTCGATGAGATCGGTAATGAAAAGCGTGCAACTGGTCTTGGCCAGGCAGGATCCAAAGGAACAGTATTTGTTCCTTGGGAATCGGCATGTGACAAGGATTCCTCGGGGGTTGGCATCCTTCCTATCGAAAAGCGAAGACCCAGAACCCCTGGTGTCACTTGGCGATAACATGGGCTTTGCACTTTTTGAGGCCAATTCCCGACGGCAACGGCCCCCTAACTGGTGATATTGATCAACCAGTGAATGTCGATTAGACGCCAAAGCAGGCGTGACCTCGACCATTGACCTGCATTTGGTCATTGACTTTCTCCTGCTGCTCCCGGACTATGGACCGCATGGAGATCAAGAATGCCCAAGTAAGTCATTGAACGGGAGATCCCCGGTGCAGGCAACTTAACACCGGAACAATTGAAGGCTATCTCGCAAACATCCTGTGGAGTCCTGCGCGAGTTGGGTCCACAAATCCAGTGGCTGCAAAGCTACGCTACCGACGACAAGATCTACTGCGTCTACATCGCCCCGGATGAAGAAACAGTACGCAAGCACGCCCAGATGGGCGGATTCCCCGCCAACCGCGTCTCCCAGGTGCGTACGGTCATCGATCCAACAACCAGCGAGTAACTTCCGACTTCCAGAAACGACCAGTTTGTAGCTCGGCATTTCTACAGGCAAAGAACTGAAAACCCAGATCCCACATCCACCAGCGCTAAGGCTCATCTGCGACGTGAAGAATTTCCCTACGTCTGCGAATTGCACGGCCTGTGGCGAGGAAATGCCACGAGGGGAACTCCGGACCGCCTTCATTGGGGAGAAGCGCAGCTGGTTCAAAACGCAATTCGATATCCACCGAAAGCAGAAACATCCGCCCGAAGACGTGAATCATTCCGCCGTGCTGATCGTCAGGGAAGCAACCTCTATTCATATCCAGCACTGAATTGCCAAGCCCAAATCCCAGTTCACGCGTCTGGCGTCAGATGTTGAAAACTGGGCTTTTCACTTGTTGAGTGGGCGCAGCTATGGGCCCCCCGCATTCTTCCCCGCCCGAGGTATTAGCACAGCGATGCTTAAGAGCAGTGGCGTCCATCGGCTAATCGTTGAGTCCCTTTCCAGCGAGGATGAGTGGGATATTCACCTCGACCCTTGCCTCGCGCGTTTTGGATAGCTTGGGTTGAGAGAAGTAAAAGATGTATCCGTGTTGCCGGCCCGGTGTCAATGCGCTGAAGGCCTCTTTCAGGGCTGGCATGACATCGAGTTTCTGCTGGAACTCATCGGGAATTTTCAAATCGGCCGTCTTCTTCATCTTCACCTTCAGGCCGGCTGTTTCGACTTCAATGGCTTCCTTAATGTAGGCCTTCAAGAGGGGTTTCAGCTTGGTGATTTCCTGAACGCTGGTGAAGCGGATCTGGCGCGCCGACTGATGCGCCCCCGGTGTGGCGAGAACGCGATTGGGGTCGTTGAGCAGAGCTCCCTTAAAGAACATCAGCGCGCAGTATTCCTTGAATCCGTGGATGAGAACGACGTTTTTCCCTTCGAGTGTGTAGCAAGCCTGGCCCCACTTAAGCTCTTCGGCGAAAGGGAAGTCGAGAATGATTGTCCTCAGATTTTGAAATTCGTCCTGCCACTTTGTCTCCTGACGGAGAACCGCATCCACCTTCGGATTTTTCTTGCTCATCGAAGTTGCCCTAAATTGGAGTTTCGTACTTGAAGTCGAAAACGGACCGATTATACGCGCTCGCCGGTTGTCAGCCAGCGGTGAGATTCTGTAGACGCACCGAGACATTACCCAATTGCCGTGCTTGGGCCGTAGCTTTCTGATTTTGTATTGAATTGATTATAAATGCTTTACCGAACAACAGGTCTAAGATTCGTGGAAATTCCGCCTTATGCGTAATGAGACGGCGAAACTTCCGCTTTATGCGGTCTCTCGATTTCATTTTATGAGGTTTGGGGTTCCGCAGACTATTGAAAAACAGAGTCGTCGAATTTCACCTTATGCGTCAACCCACAGATGTGCGGGCACTTAAAATGGAAGTTGCGATCACTTATTTGCAAGTTCCACTTTAATTGCAGGTTCCGGTGATCAATACCTGCAGATACTCGAAATGGGGGCGCGGTTCCATCGGGAGGATTCAGGAGCCGTGCCCCTTCTACTGAATCCTTTAGGACTGTGTTTGCTCATGCGCTACTTTAAGTGCCGAACAAATAAACTCGTGCACCGTTTCATCTTCACAAAAAAGGCTCGATAGCGGCAGTTTGCCAACGAGCCAAGCTTCTCATTGCGGGTTGATCACGAACTTGGTGGACAATGAGGCTTGCGAAGATCCGCCAACCCAAAGTGTGTAGTTGCCAGATTCAACCGTCCATTTTCCCTCCGCGTCCCACACCGCGAGTTGACTCTGAGGAATCCTGAAGGCGACGGTCTTTGTTTCCTGCGGATTCAGAGCTATTCGGGAGAAGCCTTTCAGGGAGATTGCTGGAGTCTCGACGCTGCCAACCTCTTGGCGTACGTAAAGCTGAGCGACTTCATCCCCTTTGCAGTTGCCAATGTTGGTCACCTCTGCGGCCACCAGAATTTCCCCATCGCTTCCAGGCGCCGGGATATGCACGGCCAGGTGGTCATAGCGGAACGAGGTGTAGCTTAGTCCGAATCCGAAAGGAAATAGAGGAGCACCGTCATCGTCCACATATTTGTGGTTGCGTGACGGGTCAGAGTTATAGAAGTCGGGCAATTGCCCAACGCTACGCGGAAAGGTGATGGTCAGGCGGCCAGCAGGATTGTTATCGCCAAAGAGCGATTCGGCGATTGCCCTGCCCCCAAACTCTCCTGGATACCAGGCTTCGAGAATTGCAGGAACGTGTTCCTTCGCCCAACCGATTGTCAACGGCCGGCCGTTTTCCAAGACCAGCACCACAGGTCTGCCGGTGGCAACCACGGCCTCAAGTAGCGGTTCCTGATTCCCGGGTAGGCTGAGGTTGGTACGGTCAAACCCCTCACCCGATATACCCTGCCATTCTCCCAAGCCGAGAATGACCACGTCGGCTTCTTTGGTTTTGGCGATAGCCGCCGGAATGTCCCTGCCTTCGTCGAAATCGACGGTTGTTCCTGGAACCAGTGCGCGAATGCCTGCCAGCATGCTGGTTCGCGCTCCGTTCAATTCATTTTCGTAATCGCCATATCGCGCCACACCGGCATTGGGGCCGATCACGGCGATCCTCTTCACCGATTTTGATAAGGGCAACAGGTGCCCATCATTCTTGAGCAGCGTCATAGACTGGCGCGCCGCCTCAAGCGATAGTTCAAGATGCTCTTGCGACCGATATGTGGTTGCTTTCAGATTGGGATTGGTCATCGGATGATCGAAGAGTCCTAGGGCAAACTTCACGCGAAGCACCGACTTCACCGCACGATCCAAGTCCGATATGGGAAGCGAACCCTCGCCGGCACAGTCGATAAGCGCATTCTGAAAGACTTCATGCTCGAAATCGTAGAACTGCATGTCAACCCCAGACTTGATAGCCAGGCATACAGCCTCTTTCGGAGTGGCCGCGACGTGATGCACCCCGTAAAGTCGCTGGACCGCACCCAAGTCTGAGAGCACAAATCCCTGAAATCCCCACTCTTGACGCAGTATTTTCTTAAGGAGGAATGGGTCGGCAGTAATCGGAACGCCATCTATTTCGTGGTAGGCGGCCATTATTCCCATTGCATTCCCGTCACGAATTGCCGGCTCAAACGACTTGAGCATTATGGAGCGTAACTCTCGTTCTCCCAAATGCACCGGCGATGTGTTTGTGCCGCCCTCCGGGGACCCATGGGCAGCAAAGTGCTTTGGCTCACTGACCACACTACGGTCGCTGCTCAAGCTTGCCCCCTGGGCGCCGCGCACATACGCCAAGCCAAGTTGACCTGTCAGATAGGGATCTTCACCATAGTCTTCCTCAACGCGTCCCCAGCGGGGCTCACGAGCGAGGTCCAAAACAGGCGCGAGAATCATGCCGACCCCGGTTGAGCGTGCCTCCGCCGCGATGGCTGCCCCCACCTTCTCAACGACGGTCGGATTCCAGGTTGCCGAAAGGTTGATCGGAGCCGGAAATACTGTGCCGGTATCAAATCCGTGCAGTCCTTCTTCTATGAACAGCACTGGGATGCCCAGACGATTGTGCTCGATGACCCACTTCTGGATGGTGTTTGCCTGTTGGGGCGTCGGATTCAAGTCGTGGATCGCGCCGACGCCGAGATTACCCCACAAGCCTTGCCCTTTGTCTGGCTGGAAGTGGGCCGTTGCAGCCGCGTGCGTACCGTCGGTATGTTCGTCCACCAAACTGGTTGCCCCTGAGTAAAGGTCAAGTTGCCGCACTTTCTCCTTCATGGTCATCCGGCTCAAGAGGTCCTCAACGCGTCGTTCAATGGGCACATCTGGCTGCTTGTACAATGCAATCGAGTCAGTTGCCGAAACCGCTCCTTGCGCCGAGGCTTGGACAGGGCGAGCTGCAACCACCAGCAAGGCGATCAATAGAATTCCAACTACGCAGGAAAAACTGCCGGGGCTTCGTGCATCCTGTTTGCGTGCCTGGCGCAAAACAGATCCGGGCATTCGGAAGAACGTATCGGCCCTTGGAAATGCTCTTCTCTCCTGATGCGATCCCAATCCAGGAGCAAAATACCGAACGTAGATCACACCGTCGTTTCGATAGCTATACTTCTTCACTATGTGGCCTCCTCTGGGCAGTCCGTTGACGTGAGGATCAGCAATGCTATCGGTCTCCAGCGCCCAACGCCTGGCAAACGGAAGCATCACTGGGGGATTCAAAGTGGAAAGCACTCAACGCTTCACACTTTCCCACACCCCGGAATGCGGCAGCGGGATGAGTATTGATCTCGCTGCGCGACATTAACATTCTCCGGGGTACAGATTACTGCGCAGTCCAATTAGATGGCACTTCTTCCGCAAATTGTGGAATCGCTGAGACTGGACCATGCTGGATTTCCTCCTGGGTGTTCCCGACTTTGTTGTCGGCATTTACGAGAACGAATTATCACCCGAAAATGAATCGGGATTTAAAGATGTTCACTGTGGATTGGGTAGCTGATGTTCACTGTGGATTGGGTAGCTGATGTTCACTGTGGATTGGGTAGCTCTTGCCCTCTTATGCGAATGTTGACCGAAGGACGGTGCGGCGTTTCTTTGTCACCTGAGAATGTTTGCATGCCGCGAATCGTTTTGCTCCATGGGATCAGATATCAAGTCCTCGCAGGGACAATCTGCGACGAGAATCTTGCAGTTCGAATTGTGTTGGCAAAGTTGGTCGAGGTCAATTGCCTTCGGCTGCCATTGCTACCTAATCTGTACTTTCTTCAATGAGCAAATCTTTACTTGTAACAAGAGCGACAGCGCTGCGCAACCGTGCTCTGTTGTCTTCTTGAGCGGGGCGAAGCATTGGAATCCTCGCCAACCGTTTCGACGAATCTCAGCCACAATCCGGGGGCCACGAACTACAAAAGCGGAGTGATGACGCCCACCACCTCAATTTCTGTGCGCGCCAATGCCGCCCCGATCATCTGCATCCCGCGCCCAAGCCAGATACACATTCTATCGATCGCCGCCGTCCTCGCGGGATCTCCGCTTACGGCCAATTTCAAAAGCACGTCAAATGACCGAGGATGTTCGTTCGTGATTTTACGGTAGTACCGCATCCCAGCGCGATTGGAGGCGACGGTTTCCCAGCACCCTCTATTCCCACAAGAACATTCCAACCCATTTGGTTCCATTTGCGCATGACCGAATTCTTCAGTAAGTCCTCCTTTTCCTCGGACAATCCGACCTTTAGCAAAAATGCCAGTGCCAATACGCTCCTCCGTGTGATCCTGGTCACAGCTTGCGTGACTTTTCGCCGCTAGGGTTGCAACTGGGGTAGGGGCGATGCGGGCGAAGGAGACTGCTGCGAGGGTTCGAAGGGGATTGCTGCCGGCTGCGGGGTTGGCGCTGCTGGGGACCGGGCTGGTGGCTGTTTTCTTTCTGCAGCTGGAGAGGGTCTCTGGCGCAGATGGGCTGACGGCAATGGCGGCTTCAAGGCAGGCTGACTCGGAGGTGAAGACTGCGAGGCCGGCCAAATCGAAAATCACTGTGGACTATCCGCAGGAGGGAGCGATTTTTCCTCCAGATATGGCTGCGCCGACTTTTCTTTGGCGTGATGCGGAGGCTTCCGCGCGTTCCTGGCATATCGATGTGAGTTTTGCCGATCATGGCAAGGCGATCCATCTCACTTCGCCTGGCGAGGGCATGAAGATTGGCGCGATCGACCCGCTGTGCGTTTCAACGGCGAACAAGCCACCATTTCTGACGGCGGAGCAGGCGGCGGCGCATACTTGGAAGCCGGATCCGGAGGCCTGGGCGTTTATCAAGAAGCACTCGGTAAAGGGGCCGGCGACTGTGGTGATGACTGGGCTGGATGAGGCCGACCGGGCGGTGAGCGAGGGCCGAATGACGCTGACGACTTCGGCCGATCCGGTCGCTGCGCCGATCTTTTACAGGGATGTGCCGCTGATGCCGTCGGAAGGAGCCAAGCATGTCGTGCAGCCGCTGGCGCCCTCGAAGATGAGCCTGATTGCGTGGCGGTTACGCGACATCGGTAAACCGGAGAGCCGGCTGCTGATGACCGGTCTGCACACCTGCGCGAACTGCCACTCATTTTCAGCCGACGGCAAGACGATGGGGATGGACGTGGATGGCCCTGCCAACGACAAGGGGCTCTACGCCGTGGTTCCGGTGCGGCAGCACATGGCCATTCGCAATGAGGATACCGTCTCGTGGAACACCGATCTGCGGGTGGGCCAGTCGCGGGTCGGCTTCATGTCTCAGGTTTCTCCTGACGGAAAGTATGTCTTGACTACTTTTGCGGGACGCGACCAGTCGATCGGGAGTTCGTACTTTGTCACAAATTTCAAGGACTATCGATTCCTCCAGGTCTTTTATCCCACACGCGGAATTTTGACCTGGTACAGCCGGGAGACCGGGCAGCGGGAGCCGCTTCCAGGAGCGGACAATCCCCGGTATGTACAGACCGATGGAGTCTGGAGTCCAGATGGGAAATACATTATCTTTGCACGCGCCGAAGCGAAGGAGCCGCATCCCGAGGGCGTTCCGCTGCCAACCGAGGCCAACGACCCGAATGAGGTGCAAATCCAATACGACCTGTACCGCGTCCCCTTCAACGACGGTAAGGGTGGCGTGGCGGAGCCGGTGCTGGGGGCTTCGAACAATGGGATGAGCAACAACTTTCCCAAGGTCTCGCCGGACGGGCGCTGGATTGTCTTTGTGAAATGCCGCAACGCGCAACTGATGCGGCCCGATAGCGAACTCTACATTGTTCCGGCCGCTGGCGGAACGGCACGGAAGATGCGCTGCAATACGTCGCTGATGAACTCCTGGCACAGCTTCTCTCCAAATGGGCGATGGTTGGTCTTTTCCTCCAAGAGCCGCTCGCCCTACACGCAGATGTATCTCACCCACATCGACGCGAACGGAAACGACTCGCCGCCGATACTCGTCGAGGATTCCACGGCCGCAAACCGGGCCGTCAATCTGCCGGAGTTCGTCAATATCGCGCCTGAGGCCATCCTCGATATGGCTTCGCCGGCTTCGGAGCTTTATCGCCTGATCGATGAGGCAGGAAATCTGCAGGGCGCCGGTGACAAGGCCGGGGCCTTTGAGATGTGGAAGAAAGCCATCGCGATGGACCCGGACGACCCGCGTGTGAATAACGGCATGGGGATGGCGCTGACGGCCGCGGACAGACCGAATGAGGCCATCTTCTATCTGAAGAAGGCCACACTGGCGAACCCGAACTTTCTTGAAGCCTTCTACAATCTGGGCACTGCGGAGATGCGGGAGCACCAGGTGGAGGAGGCGATCGACGCATGGCAGAATGCCGTGCGCATCCACCCTGGATTCTTCCAGGGACATGAGGGGCTGGGATTCGCGTATTACATGCAGGGGAAGTACCGGGAGTCGCTAGCCCAATTGCGGTTAGCGTTGGATGGAGAGCCGGACCGGGTCTCGGTGCTGACGCTGGCCGCGAGCTTGATGGCCACGACCGCGGATGCCTCTCTCCGCAACGGTCCCGAGGCGGTGACATTGGCGGAGCGGGCAAAGGATTTGACCCAAGCGCAGGACATCTCAGTTCTGGACACACTTTCGGCGTCCTATGCAGAGGCTGGCCGCTTCGACCAGGCCAAAGACGCGGTGGACCAGGCTCTGGCTCTCGCGGAAAAGCAGGGAGACGCCGATCTGGCAGCCAAACTCAGAGCGCACAAAGCCAGATACGAGGCCGACCAGCCGCTCAGAGAGCCCGAGGACCAGGAGACACTTTAGTCCTGTCAAAGTTTCGGCTTGGTGTCGCGATCTGGCCAACCTGCATGGCCCATTTGTCCACCAGCCCTCGGGCTGTGTAGAGTTCTATTCACGGCTCTCTGGATCGATTTCCTGCACGCCTGGCGCCGGAGCCACGATCTTGCGGCGGCCTCCGCTGTCCAGAACGTCCAGATTTTCGTCCACCCATCGGAGCCCATCGAATGCGCAAAGGTATGGTGCAATGCGAAGGCTGATTCTGCTTGGCCTCATGGCTGCTGTGGTTCTTCCCGCTTTCGCAGCAAAACGCGTGACGGTCGCCCAGTTGGAGCAGTCTCTTGCCGCGGACAGCGCGTCTCACCGCGCGGATGCCGACATCGCTCACCGGCTGAGCGACCTGGAACTCTCCGAACGCCTCACCGGAGCCACGCTGGACCGGTTCGCGAATAAGCTGCCGCTCGGTCCGAGGACAGCACTCGCTCTGCAACTGCTTTCCGATCAGTCGGCCTTTCTCGATCCTCCGGCAACGGAGTTGCCGGCGACGGGAATGCCGGATGCGGCCGCCCAGCAGCGCATGATGGATCTTGCCCGGGGGTACGTGGTGCGAATCTGGCCGCACCTGCCGAATTTTTTCGTTACGCGAGCGACTGCCCGTTTCGATGACAGTCCGCAGGTGTTCAAGCAAGGCGAATGGCCGGTCCGGGCGGGATTGCACCTGGTGGGAACAGGCACAAGTAATCTGACCTATCGCGACGGAAAGGACATTATCGACCAGTCCACGGAACAGGCTCCGGTCGCAGTCGCGGCCGGCAGGAATGGCGCTCCAGCTCCTGTGCAACAGGAGCTGGGAATGACGTCGCGGGGCGACTTTGGGCCGGAGCTTACCATCGTTCTGACCGACTCCGCCAAGGGGAAAGTTGACTGGAGTCATTGGGAGCAGACTTCAGCGGGGTTGGCAGCGGTTTACACCTACTCTGTGCCCAAGGCGGTTTCGCACTTTGAGGTGAGCTACTGCTGCGTGACAAAGGATGTGCAACGCGAGCTTCATTACGGGAACGTGAGCCGCGGCCAAAGCCCAGCGACGATTATGGACACTGCGCAGGCCGATTCGAAGCTTTTCCGGGTCACACCGGGTTACCACGGCAGGCTGGCCATCGATCCCGACTCGGGCGCCATTCTCCGCATCACGATTGAGGCGGAATTGAAGAGCGAGGATCCGATTTCGAAGGCCGCGACCATGGTTCAATATGGGCCGGTCACGATCGGTGACCGCACCTTCATCTTTCCCGTGCGCAGCATGGCCCTCTCGGTGGAGAAGCCGGGCTTCAACGGGCGCACAGGGGCACGGCCTACCCTGCTGGTCAACCAGACCACCTTCACGGACTATCACCGCCTGGGCGCCACCATCCGGATGTTTGCCGATGCACCGGGGGCCGGCGCGCCGCCTGCAAATCCGTCGGCAACAGGCACGGCCGATTCATCCGTAGCTTCGGCGATTCCTTTAACGCCGAAGACGCCGAGTACCACTCCGGCCCAGCCCGCAACAGAGACAGCAGCAACTCCACCACCCGCAGCCGAGCTCTTACCTGCGCCGGTTCCCGCACCCGCGGAGCCCGTTGTCCCGGAGATCAACGTCAGCGAGGCCAACGGAGTGCCGGACGAGCCGGCCAATGCGCCCCAACCGCAGCAAGGCAACCTTCAACTCAAACTCACCTCCCGCCTGGTGGATGTGGGCATTGTGGCCTGGGACAAGAAAGGGCATCCGGTCAAGGACCTCAAACAAGAGGACTTCGAGGTGTACGACAACGGGCGCAAGCAGGATCTTCGCTTCTTCACGCAGTTTTCTACCGACGCTCCCGCTGCACCGGCTGATCCGGCTGCCAACCGCAGCTTCTCCAACCGCGCGCCGGATGCTACCACGGCCACTTCGAATGCCGCAGGTGCAACCGTTCTGCTGATCGACGAGGCGCACATTGCCTGGCCTGACATGGCCAATGCCAAGCGGGAGATCCTCAAGTTCCTCGGCACGGTAGCACCCAGCGAGCGGGTCGGCATTTACACCATGACCGCCATCGGCTTCGGCGTGCTGCAGGAGATTACCACTGACCACGCGCAGATCACAGCGAAGCTGACCAAGTGGATGCCCACGGCGCGGTCGGCGGCGCTGGCCCAGGAAGAGGAGACGCGCAACAGGCAGTCGTTCGACGAGGTACACAGTGTCACCGACCTCAGCTCAGTGAACGGCAACACTACGCAGGCGGCCATCGGGATGGAGACCGTAGATCCTGTGCTGCGCACGATGGGCAACAATCCTGGACGGGCTTCGCTGATTATTCTGCGCATGGTGGCGCGTCATCTTTCCGCGGTAACGGGACACAAGAACCTGGTGTGGGTTTCATCGGATAACGTGTTCGCCGACTGGCAGAGCAACCAGGTGGGCATCGACAGGACCCCGAAAGAAGTGGACTCGTTTGCCCAGCATGCGCAGGAGGCCATGAACGACGCCCATGTGGCCGTTTATCCCATGGACGTCTCCCAGCTTGAGACCTCGGCCATCAGCGCCGATATCCGCACCCGCAACGTGGAGTTGACCCAGGCCGCCGCGGATACCGCAAGCCTGGGTGGCGGAACAGTTGCCAACAACAGGACCAACGGCCGCAACACCGCCGAGATGCAGCAGGACATACACCCCATCCAGGGACCGATCCGCATGGTGGCCGATGCAACCGGGGGACGTATCATACGCCGCGCCGGCGACCTGGCAGCAGCTCTGACCGGCGTGGTGGAAGACGGCCACGCCACTTACTTGGTGAGCTTTTCTCCGCAGGGTCCGGCCGACGACCAGTACCACAACATCACGGTGAAGCTTGCGGGCAAGCACAATGTGCAAACGCTGCGCTACCGGACGGGCTATCTGTATTCGAAGGAGCCGGTGTCGCTGAGGGATCGCTTCCAGCAGGCTGTTTGGCGTCCCCAGGACGTGAGCGAGATTGCCGTTTCCGCCGATACCACGCCGAAGAGCCCGGGCGCAGATGTCAAGCTCGACATCGTGGCGGCGGATCTCGGTTTGCAACAGCGCGGCGGATTGTGGATGGACAAGCTGGACATCTTCATGATTCAGCGCGACGACGCCGGCATCAAGGCGCAGGTGGAGGGACAGACCCTCGGGTTGCGGCTGAAGCCCGCTACTTACCAGAACCTGCTGTCCAGCGGAGTACCGTTCGAGTGCGTCGTCCAGATGCACCCCGGCATGGCGTCGCTGCGCGTGCTGGTGGTGGACGAGAACTCCGGCCGGATGGGTTCGGTCACAATCCCAGGGCCGGCGCTCGCGGCTACGCCGTGACGGCCCATGCAAAATGTAAGGCGCCTCACTGCTCGAAGCCGCGGCCAGGTTGTACAATCGCTGCGGTTCGGAAACAGTGAAGACTTGTATCCGGGAGAGTATTCTCGCAGTCATATGGGCGCAAAGCGCCAGACGAAATGGAGTGGGTAGATGAGACGGTTCGGATGGATTTTCACGGTTCTTTTGGCAACTTCACCCGCATGGGCTGCCCAGAACATCACCGTAGAACAACTGAAAGCATTGCTGACGACAGACCAGCAGGCCAAGAAGACGGATGCCGATGTTGCCAACGATTTGAAGCAGGTTGTTCTGACCGAGGAGCTGACGACTACGGTCATGAACGACTTCGCACCGCTGGTTCCAGGCTCGGCCACGCTGGAACAGATCTATGTGCTTGAGGCCAAGAGCGCGGTTCTGCCTCCGCCTGCCTCCGACATTCCGACCGCGCCTGCCCCCGATGCAGCGACACAGAAGGCCCTGCTCGACAAGGCCATGGACTACGCGAGCAAGACGTATGCTCAGTTGCCCGCGGTGACCGCTACCAAGACCACCATCCGCTTCCAGGATAGCGTTTCGGCCATGGCGGTCCCGGGCAATCACTCCGGCATCACCGCCGACCCCAGAATGGCCAGCGACGCTCAATCCATCCATTACATCAACACCACCCCGACGCCGATCAACATTCGCAATGGAATTGAAGACAATCCCCTGGTTAAGGACAAGACGCCCTGGGGATCGAACGGCTATATCGCGCTGCTTGGGCAGGGTCCGGTGTTGAGCACGGTTCTTCAGGAAGCAAATGCCGCCGACAAACTCGCGTGGCTGCGCTGGGAAAACGTGAACGGAAAGACAGCTGCGGCGTTCAGCTTCGCCGTCGATAAGAAGAAGTCGCACTACGCCGTCAACTACTGCTGCTTCCCTGAGGCGGATCAGGACGGGAACATTAAAGGTTGGAGTAACTACAAGGCCACCATTCCTTACCACGGCGAGATTTTCGTCGATCCGGCGACCGGCATCGTTGTCCGGTTGATTACCGAGTCCGATTTCAAGACCTCGGATGTGATCCACAAGGAGGACCAGCGCATCGATTACCTGCCCGTGGCCGTCGGCGCCAAGACCCTTGTTCTGCCCTCGAAGTCCATCATCAACACTGAAGTGGTTCCCACTGGCGACTCGAGCGGCGGCAAGTCCGGGAGCCGCCACACGCTGTTTACCTCCGAGTACAAGAGCTACCAGGCCGGCAGCTGATTCACGCTGCAGTCCTGATACGGCCATCCAGATACGCGGCTGGGTCGGAATGGAAGTCAGGTTCGGGCAAGGATCGTGATCGTTGCTTGTGCCCGTCCGATCTGAGTCGTACTCCCAACGCAGGCGCGGGTTGAATGCCAGATTCAGGCGCACCCGCTGATCTGTCTGTACCATTACTTAAAATGTTCTAATTTTGCTGACTGGCTTTCATCTCGTCCCGAACCTTGTGCGCCACTTCTCAAGCTGCTCGGCCTCCTTGAGAACGCTCATTGAAAGCATGCCCTTGCTGCTCTTTGGAGTTCTGCCTTCAGCTCGTTCGCCAAAGTCAGCAACTTCGCAGTGTCGTCCGCGAGTTGCTTCTGTTGCGGAGTCTGCGGAGTCGCAGGCTTGGAAGTGTCCGGTGTCGCCTCTCCAGTTGCTGGCGCCCCAATGAAACCAACGAAGTCGGCGTTACCGCGAAAATCATCCCCAGCGGTACCGGCTCGTCGGTCAAGGTGAACATCGCCGCTACCGACCTGCGCCTCGAGCAGCAGGCCGGCCTCTGGATGGACGGGCTCGACATCTTTTTCATCCAGTGCGACGACGTCGGCATCCGCGCGGGCCGAGGGCCAGACCCTCGGCCTGCGCCTCAAACCCCCAATGCCCCTCTTTCCCTTAATCCCTTTGTCCATCCGTCACTGACCTTTCCGATTAACTCGCTTTACAATTTTCCCGCGCTAATGATACGGAGGAAGTTGTCCATGAAAATCAAGGGTTGCATCGCCCTGCTCCTGCTTGCCTCGCTCCCGGCCTGGGCCGCCGACAAAAAGATCACCGTCGCCGAATTGAAATCGATTCTCCAGACCATGCATGACCAGAAGAAAAACGATACCGACGTGGCCTCCGCGCTCAAGCAGGTGCAATTGAGCGAGCAGCTAACCCTCCCGGCCTTGAACAGCCTGGTTGAAGACCTGCTTGCGGTCAACGGCGCGTCCAGCGTGCTCTCCACCGAGCAGATTTACGTCCTCGAAGCCCGCAGCGCCTTGCTCCCTCCTCCGGCCGCGGACATACCCGCCAACCCAGCACCTGACACCGCTGCCGTGCTTGCCAAGGCCGCCGCCTACGCCTCCAATACTTACGCCCAACTTCCCGCCCTCGCCGCCGACCGCACCACCCTCCGCTTCCAGGACAATTTCGAAGCCCTCGCAGATTCCTCCGGCGTGCACAACGGTGCCAAGGACGCCATCCTGGGATCCGGATTGTCCGTGAACCCACACAACTACATCCGCTACATCAATTCCACCGACACCCCGATCACCTTGAACAAGGGGCAGGAGACCCTTCCCGCCGACAAAACTCAGTGGGGCCGCAATAAGATGATCGAGGTCATGGACCCCGATCCCAACCTCGCCACCGTGATCTCCGAAGCGCAAGCCTCTGGCGGCATCCAGTTTGTGCGCTGGGAAACCATCAACGGCAAGCCCGCCGCAGTCCTCTCCTATGCCGTCAACAAGAAAAAGACACACTTGGGAGTGCACGTGTGCTGCTTCCCGGATATCCAACAGGCCGGCAGGGTGAGTTATCCCGGAGATCCGTTCGGCATTCCCGGGACCGAGGGTGGCAACTTCCAGACCAACACCATCTGGAACCTCTACAAAAAGGACAGCGTCCCCTATCATGGCGAGATCTACATCGATCCTGGCTCCGGCATCGTCGTACGCCTCATCACGCAGACCGAAGAGAAAAACTCTGACATGGTCCACCAGGACGACGAGCGCATCGACTACGGTCCGGTCACCGTCGGCGACAAGTCCCTCGTCCTTCCCGTCCGCGCCGTCACCATTACAGAGGTGGTTCCCAACGGCGAATCCGGCGGCGGCAGCATCTCCACCCGCTGCACCCTCTTCACCTCGGAGTACAAAAACTACCAGCTCGCGCAAAAGTGACAAATGCAGGAAGTAGGGAGTAGGGAGTAGACAGCGCCGCCGCGGAAGCAAAAACATGAGCAGCACCGGCGGACTCCAGATCGACTCGGCCAACATCTGCACGCAACTGTCCGAGCCGCCCACCGACACCCTAGAAATGAGCCAAAGCAATGAAGGGGTTTTTCTTCGGGTCGATAACATTGGTTATCCAGACACACGGCTGGGTCGGAATGGAAGTCAAGTTCGGACAAGGGTCGTGATCGCTGCTTGCGCCCGTCAGATCTGAGTCGTACGTCCAACGCAGGCCCAAATTGAATGGCAGATTCGGGCGAACCCACTGATCTGTCTATATCTTGACTTAAAATGTTCTATTTTTGCAGGCTGGCCTTCATCTCGTCCCGAACCTTGTGCGCCAGCTTCTCAACCTGCTCGGCCTTCTTGATAACGCTCAGTGAAAGCGTATTCTTGCTGCTCTTGTCAAGTTCTGCCTTCAGTTCGTTCGCCAAAGTCAGCAACTTCGCAGTGTCGTCCGTGAGTTGCTTCTGTTGCGGAGTCTGCGGAGTCGCGGGCTTGGAAGTGTCCGCTGTCGCCTCTGCAGTTGCTGGCGCCTGGGCCACGGGTGGTTGAGCCGCGCTGCCCTGAGCGGGCTGCTGAGCTGCACCTAGTGAACTTGAGCCGAAGGAGAAGACGGCCAGGCAAGCCAAATTTCGCACAGAACGCATCCGTCCTTCCAACCCACACAGGAAACGAAACCTTGACGGTATCCTCATAGCAAACCTCCCATCTAGTTGTTGCCCATCGCCTTCATCCGGGTGCGGACGCTCTTCGCCAACTTTTCAATCAGCTCCACCTTGCGCAACTCGGCCACCGAGGGCTTCTCCTGACCGCTCTGATCCGCTTTCGAATTACCTTCGTTGGCCAATTGCAGCAGTTTATCCGTCTCCGACACCATATCCTTCCGGCGCAGCAAATTCAGAGCTGCCAGCTTCTTCTGGTTGTCTTAGGTATGCATTGAATCTTCCAAATACCGGTTGGCATCGGCAGTGGGGTTGGCCGCGGGGTTCGCCAGTGGAATCTCGGAATCATCATGCCGTCTGGTTTCCGCTGCCGTTTTGCTTGGTCTGGGAAAAGCCAGCATATACGGAATTGCGACCAGCATGGCCAACCAAAGGAAGTTGCGCACCCAAGACTATGAGTAAAACTTCGTGTCCTGCCTGAATTCCCCGGATCGATCTTCCCGGAATTTCATACGCGCACCTCTCATCCGCACAGTATAGAGAGAAAATGCAAGAGTGAGAATGTATCTTTTTGCAATTCTTATACCGCCGCCGAACTTGAGCAAGGGAGTTACTGAGATTGCCCTTTCACCACCATCTGGCTATGTCTGGCAGGAAGCGGAAACCCGCGCGCTGTTGTTGTGGCGGGCGCCTTGGGACTGCGGCAAACTCGCCCGGTTCATCATGCGCCGCGGGCTCCGCCATTGGCCAATTCGGTTTTGTCGGCGAATTGTCTTCTTGAGTTATCCCAGATTGGAACTGGCGAAGTCGCCCTGCTATATCTGCGCCCTCTGTTCACACAGTCATCTCAGGCATCCGGCAGTTGGCGCGCCGGGGTAGGCGAGGTTGCTAATTGGAAACGGTCGCCCTCATTTTGTTTTGAATGCTGTGCGCCAGCTTCTCAATCAGTTCAGCCTTCCGGATCTCAATCATTGAATCCGTATCCGGCGTGCCCTTGTCCGTCTCGGTCTTCAACTGATTGGCCAACTGAATCAAAATTGCGGTTTCCGATGTCATTTCTTTTTGGCGCTGCACATTCATCAATTCAAACCGCTTAAGGTTGTCTTGCAGCTTCATCGAATCTTCCATGAGCCGGTTGGCGTCCGCCGTCGGATTCGCGGTGCGATTCATCGGCACCACTCCCGGCGAAGGCGGCGGATAGGGCAATCCGTTCCCTACCTGCGATTGCGGGAAACCCGCAGCGAACGACAAAGACGTGACTACAGCCAGGCAAACTAGGCCCCGTACCCAAGGCGCTTTCTCAAGTACGATGCCCCGAGGTCTGAACGCACCGGTGCGAAAGTCGCTACTTCTCATGCCGACAGTATAGTGCGAAAAGAACGATTCGATGTATCCTTTTTCAAGCAATTTTGATCGGTCAGGCTCTTTCGGAAAGAGATTGATTGAGGATTCCTTCGACTTGCCCTGCAAAGTTGGTCTCGGCGGGAAAACATTGTTCTTGTCCCGTTCCAGGCAAGTACCGATGACTGCAGGGAGTGGGGGAGGAAATTGGGAGAGGGGAGACTTTGAGCCGCTTACTGGGCTTCAGTCCCTTCTTCGGCACCATAAGTTTCTAAGTTCATTAAAATGAGCCGCCTTCGAGTGGCTCTCGTCTTGTGTCTCGGCTTTAGTTTGGTGACCCACTGCAAATTGGCGAAGTGCCTCGTCTCCCCAGTTATTTTCCAGGTCACTCCTTGCCAGGAATACCCCGTGTCGAAGAGCCCCCGAAGCTAAAACGTATGAGGACTTTCTACGCCGAGCCCCGGTGTCAATTCGGTCATTGTCGCGCAGGAAATCCACTCAAAAAGAAAAATTGCCAGGCACCGATGAGTTTTGCCACCCCCGCCGGTTTTACCCAGTAGAGAGGCAAGATCGGGCCGGCCAAGGTCAGCCCCAAAAGGAGCTCATCATGAACATCGCACAGAAAACAGTCTTGATCACCGGCGCAAATCGCGGCATCGGCCGGGCGCTCGTCAACGAAGCCCTCCTTCGCGGCGCGAAGAGGGTGTATGCAGGAACTCGCGGAACGCTCGACATTGCCGACGAGCGCGTAACGCCGCTGATGCTCGACGTGACCGACGCTGAGCAGATCGAGCAGGCAGTTCGCCAGGCAGGAAGCCTCGACGTCCTCATCAATAACTCCGGAATCGCTCCGTATGATGATCTGAGTGATCCAGCGGTCATCGAGCAAACCCTCGCCGTCAACTTCTTTGGCATGTACAAGGTTTCGCGGGCCTTCCTGCCGATGCTGAAGCGGTCCAAAGGAGCCATCGTCAACAACCTGTCGTTGATGGCCCTCGCCCCGTTGCCGCTTACGCCCAGCTACTCGATTTCGAAGGCAGCCGCGTTGAGCATGACTCAGTCGCTGAGGGCGCTGCTGGCAAGTGAGGGAGTGAAGGTCCACGGCGTCTTCCTGGGTCCCGTCGACACCGACATGACTCGCGGCTTCGATATCCCGAAGGCTTCGCCAGAGTCCGTCGCGGAGTGCATCTTCGAGGGATTGGAGAACGGTGAAGAGGATATCTTCCCCGATCCATTGTCTCAGTCCATCGCCGAGGGCTGGCGCACCGGGGTCGCCAAGGAGTTCGAGCGCCAGTACGCAGGCTTCGTGCCGCAGAGCGCTGCGGCCCTTGTGTAACCACCGCCTTTGCCACGGCAAAAGCCAACTTCCCATGAAGGAATGAAATACGGAGGAGCGTGTCATGAAAAAGCTGGACTTCACAACGTCATTCACTGTTGACCAAACTCCCGATGAAGTATTCAAGGCCGTCAACAACGTTCGCGGCTGGTGGTCAGGAGAAGTGAACGGCGATACCGGCAAGCTTGGCGCTGAGTTCACATACCGCTACAAGAATATGCACAAGTCCACACAACAAGTGACGGAATCCGTTCCCGGCAAGCAGGTTGTGTGGCATGTTACGGACGCCGAACTGACCTTTGTCAAGGACAAGACCGAATGGATCGGCACTGACATTGTCTTTGAGATCGCAAAGAAGGGCGACAAGACTGAGCTCCGCTTCACGCATGTGGGCCTGATCCCCGCCTTTGAGTGCTACGGCGGTTGCTCGGGCGCCTGGGGAGCGCTCGTCGACGGCAATCTGCGCAATCTGATCACAA
>OBLT010000678.1_pt1 | contig 21834 bp, 25 predicted proteins | sample 1518721 | NCBI WGS metagenome assembly OBLT01 (sample SAMEA3539307, study PRJEB22396) | soil metagenome | biome: tundra; feature: field; material: soil | place: USA | collected 2010-05 | depth 0.15 m | reverse complement strand
GATGTCATCCCGAGCCGCTGCCGTTCGGCGCTGCGAGGGACCTTACAATCGAAGCATTTGACCGCGGATTACGCGGATGACACGGATTCGGACAAGAAACGGACGATTGGAATCTACCTTCTTTTATCCGCGTAATCCGCGGTTCTACTTCTTCTTGAACACCTCGACAGCGTTCCAAGCTTCCGCTGTGAGGGACCTCACATTCGGATTTTGGATTCCCTTCCGGACAATAGAACGCTCTGCAAACCTGTGTTCCGTTTTGTTTCCTCACACCAAGTCCACAACGGACACAACGGGCGCAGTCTTAAATACTCTTGGTGTCCTTTGTGACCTTTGTGCGAGGCCGCTCAGAGTACCGAAGCATTTGACCGCGGATTACGCGGATGACACGGATTTTCCAACATTGTCATCCCGAGCCGCAGCCGCTCGGCGCTGCGAGGGACCTCACAGTCGAAGCTTGGATTCTCTTCGGACATGAAGGACGCCGACGAAGTCTGTGTGAGATCCTTCACTTCGTTCAGGATGACACCGCGCTCTTAGCTTTCGGCATTCTCATCGTCAACCGCCTCTACCGGCAAGCTCTTGCACAATCGCTTCCGCGGCTTTCGCGCTCGCACCCCCTTGACCAAGCCGGCTAATAATCGTGTCGAAGTCTGAAATCATACGTGCGCGCTCGGAGTCGTTGCCCATTAATTCCAGCACCGCTTTCGCAATTGCGCGCGGCTTGGCCTGATGCTGGATGAACTCCGGCACGACTTCGTCATTCGCCAGCACATTGGGCATGCCAAGATATTTCACCTTAACGACAAAGCGCGCCGCCAGATACGTGAGCCATGAAACTTTGTAGACGAGCACGAACGGCAACCGAAAATATGCCGCCTCGAGCGTCGCACTCCCAGAGGCAACGATTCCAGCAAACGCTCGTTGCATGGCCACGGCCGTCTCGTCCGTGACGACGCGAAATAATCCCTCTCTCATGCGAGCATCCGTCAACATTTCCCAAATGTCCGCCGCCAGCGACTCCGACGCCGCTGCAACCTCGAATCGCAAGAGTTGGTTCTCGCGAAAAAGTTCGCGCACTGCGTCGAGCATGACCGGAAGATTCTTGAGCACTTCTCGCGAGCGGCTCCCCGGAAAAAGTCCGATCAAATGCCGATCGCGTTTGATGTCGATCTTGTGGGTGCGCAAATTGTCGATCATGGGATGACCAACGAAAATCGTGCGCAATCCCGATTCGTTGTAGAGATCGGCTTCGAAAGGAAATATGCAGAGCATCAGATCGAGCCAGCGCGCCATCTGCTTGATCCGGCCGCGATTCCAGGCCCACACTTGCGGACTGATGTAGTAGATAATTTTTGGCCGCGTTGCTCGTCGATGCAAAGCCCGCGCCAGTCTGAGATTGAAGCCGGGATAATCGATCAGCACAACCACGTCGGGTTTGGTCTGGGCAATTTCGCTGAGCGTCTCGCGGAATTTTTGACGGAAGTAACCGTAGCGTTTGATCACTTCCCAAAGGCCGACAACGGCAGCGTCGTCGATCCAATCTACGAGCTGCGCACCCGCGATCGCTTTCATTCGCGGCCCCCCGCGCCCGAGAAACTGAAGATCGCGATCAAGCTTGCGCAGCGATTCCATCAAGGCCGCGCCGTGATTGTCTGCGCTCGCTTCGCCCGCGACGAGGTAAATGCTCTTAGCCACTCGATGCGATCCGCTTGGTAATTTCGACGGCCAGCTCCAACGCCGCCGTCGCTTGAAATCCGGAGACCTTCGGTTGCCGCCCGGTGCTGGCGCATTCGATAAACGCGGCCAACTGACGCTTGAGCGGCTCGCCCCGTTCGATCTCCACTTCGGACCGCGCGATTTTACCATCCACGCGCCGATAAACTTCGCCGGTCTGATTTTGATAATCGAGCGAGAGATAGGCGTCTTCCTGGAAAACGCGAATCTTGCGCATTTGCTCGGGACTGATCCGGCTCGACGTGATATTCGCCACGCAGCCATCTTCGAAACGCAGCCGCGCGTTTGCGATGTCTTCGCTCCGGCTCAAAACCGGAACGCCGACCGCATCGATGTTCTGCACCGGCGAATGCACGAGGTGCAGAATGATTTCAAGATCGTGGATCATGAGATCGAGGACGACGCCGATATCGGTGCTGCGATTAGGATAAGGCGAGAGCCGGTGCGCCTCGATAAAACGCGGATGAGTCAAATGCGCCTCGAGCGCGGTGAGGACCGGATTAAAACGCTCGACGTGGCCAACCTGAAGAATCAATTCGTTGCGCGCGGCAAGCTCCGCCAGCTCGCTCGCGTGCTCCGTATTTTCGGCAATCGGTTTTTCAATCAGCAAATGTTTGCCGCGGGCAAGAAGCTGCTTAGCAATTTCGTAATGCGTGTTCGTCGGCGTGGCAATGGATACCGCGTCCACCAGCTCGGTGAATTCCGCGAGCGATTTTGCCGCCGCGGCGCGATATTTCCCCGCGATGTGCTGGCCCCGGGCAAGGTCGAGATCGTAAACCGCGGTCAGCTCCGCCGAAGGAAGCTCGGCGTAAAGCCGCGCGTGATTGCTCCCGATGTGCCCAACGCCAACAACTCCGACGCGCAAAGTTTTCATCGCAAACGCGTCCGACGTTTCTGGACAGCGCCTGGACGACTCATCACAAACATTTTTTCTGATTCCTTCACAAACTGAGTGAGCTTAGCATTTTCCCTTTTCCCCTAATGCGCAATCGCGACTTCGTCAGAGAACTTTATCACATTGCCGGCGCAAATGATCGACATGCCGCATCGCGCACCAACCATTCAGTGGTTTCACGCGAAGTCGGGCAGTGTGGTGAAGAACGGACTCCGAGCTAATCGGACACGCGTCGGTCTTGTTTGGGACTGATCCCTTCGGAAGACAAACAACCTGATCTATTTCGCAGTCAACATCTTAAGGATCAAGAAAATCGGCGAGCATGTCGTGCGGCCATCACCGCATGACCACCGACTAATTCCCAAGCTACGTCGCACCACGAAGTCTATTGAACAACGCCGTGGCGTGCTCATTGACCTTGGCCTCCAAATTGTCCGCGGTCAGTTCCTCGCCAAAGGCCGAGTTGGGAAAAACGAAAAAGAGGACATCCTGGTCAATACTTGAATCGTGGATAGCCTTGCATGATCGGGCGCGGCTTCGGCGCGACGCGTCTGGCGCGCGAGTTGCACTTGAGTGTGAAGACAATCGAGACGCATCAAACCCGAATTAAACAAAAGCTTGAATTGCGAAGCGCATCGGAATTGGCCGAAAAAGCGACTGAATGGATGCTCGCTTCCGTCCGCCGAAATCTGCAAGCGCGGCGAGATGGGATTTTCAAGAACGGACATTCGCAATCACGATAGCTGCCGCCGGAAAGCGACTGCCAGCGCCACCGCGAAGTAATTGACGTTACCGGGAGCGGCGGCGAACTTAGCCGATGATTGCGGAGGTGGCGGAAGCGTTGCAGTTCGACACGGTTGACGATGTCGTGAATGACATTCGGGCCGGGCGCATGGTCATTGTCACCGACGACGCCGATCGCGAGAACGAAGGCGACCTGGTCATGGCGGCGGAAAAAGTGACGCCGGACGCGATCAATTTTATGACTAAGCACGGCCGCGGCTTGATTTGCGTGCCGATTTCGAATGAGCGGGCCGAGCAACTCGGTCTGCAGCGCATGGTGGCGCAGAACCGCGAGATGTATCGCACCGATTTCACCGTCTCGGTGGACGCGGCGCATGGCGTCACTACTGGCATCAGCGCGCATGATCGCGCGGCAACGATTCAAATCCTGGCCAATCCGAAATCAACGCCGGACGATCTCGTGCAACCAGGCCACATTTTCCCGTTGCGCGCGAAAGACGGGGGCGTGCTGCGGCGTACGGGACACACGGAAGCGACGGTCGATCTCGCGCGCATGGCCGGATTGCAACCAGCCGGAGTTCTTTGCGAAATTTTATACGACGACGGCACCATGGCGCGTTTGCCGGAGTTGATGGAGTTCCGTAAGAAACATGGACTGCGCATTTGCACGATCCAAAGCTTGGTCGCGCACCGGCGCGTGCGCGAAAAACTGGTCGAGGCGGAGCAAGTGGTGAAGTTGCCGACCGATTACGGCGATTTCGATCTCCATCTTTACCGTTCGAAACTCGATGGCGCTCATCATCTCGCGCTGGTGAAAGGCAAGATCGAACAGGACAAGCCGACCCTCGTGCGCGTGCACAGCGAATGTCTTACCGGCGACGTCTTTGGATCGCGCCGGTGCGATTGTGGAAATCAATTGCACGCGGCCTTGCAGCAAATTGCTGATGAAGGCAACGGCGTACTTATTTATATGCGGCAGGAAGGGCGAGGCATCGGTCTGGCCGCAAAGATTCACGCTTACAAATTGCAGGAGGAAGGTCTCGATACGGTGGAGGCGAATACCAAACTCGGTTTCGCCACCGATCTGCGCGATTACGGCCTGGGCGCACAAATCCTGTTCGATCTCGGCGTGCGCAAGTTCCGTTTCCTAACCAACAATCCCAAGAAGGTGGTCGGTCTCGAGGGTTACGGAATTCAAATGGTCGAGCAGGTGCCGATTCGGACGGAAGCGAATCCGCACAACGCGAAATACCTCGAAACCAAAAGAGTGAAGATGGGCCACAGCCTCTAGCTGCTGCCCAAAGGCGTTTGTCGATCTTTCATTAACGCGCGCGATGTCTAACCTGATTCCGCCTCGTCGCCGCATCATCGCGGCTAGACGTCAGTTCGCCATCGTGGCGAGTCAATTTAATGCTGAGTACGTGCAAGGTTTGGTCGATCACACGACCAGCGAGCTGCGAAAACTTTCGCCTCATTCCACGGTTACAATCCATCAGGTCCCGGGCGCTTTTGAAATCCCGATCGTGGTGCGCGAGCTCGCCGCGCAAAAGAAAGCGGACGCGATCATCGCGGCCGGCGTGATTTTACAGGGAAAAACCAGTCACGCCGAGAATCTCGGCCGCTCCGTCACGGACGCGTTGCAGCGCATCGCCGTCGATTACGCCGTGCCCGTGATCAACGTCGTGCTCAGTCTCAACAATGAAGGAGAAGCGCGCGAGCGCTGCCTGGAAGATAAAATCAATCGTGGAACAGAAGCGGCGCGGGCCGCCCTCGAAATCACAAACGTTATGGCGGCGTTGCGCGTTAAATAATCATGGGCAAACGACGCAAAGCACGCGAGGCCGCGGTGCAATATCATTTTTGGCGCGATCTCCAGCACGGCGAGACGCCCGAACACATCGACGATTTCTGGGCATTTTGTCCGGTCAAACCGAACGTGCGCGAGTTCGCGCAACCGATCATCGAAGGAATGGTCGCGCATTTGCCCGAGATCGACGATCGCATCCGAAAATATTGCGAGAACTACGAGTTCCACCGCATCGCGGCGGTCGATCGCAACATTCTCCGCCTCGCGATTTATGAGATGCTTCATCGCGACGACATTCCGCCGGTCGTTTCAATCAACGAAGCGATCGAGCTGGCGAAGACTTTTGGTGGCGCGGATTCCGGGCGTTTCGTGAACGGCATTCTCGATCGCGTGAAAGGCGATTTGAGTCGCCCGTTGCGCGAGGCAGCACCTTCGCCGGAAAAATCCGGACAGGATTGACGGGATTCAGCGGATTAAAAATAGGCAACCGCAAGGAGTCCCTTCTCAAATCCTACTCATCCTGTAAATCCTGTCCGGATCGATGAAATTCTTTGAAACACTGGCACAAACATTCGCCGTCAAACCGATCGACTGGGACGAGTTGGAAGAAGCTCTCATTCGCGCTGACCTGGGCGTGCCGGTTACGGCGCGGATTCTGAAAAAATTACAAGAGCGCGAAGCCTGGTCGGTCCTCGGCATCAGCGACGTTGTCAAAGTCGCGCGCGAAGAATTGCTGCTCATTCTCCCGACCGAGCCGCAACCAATTCTACCGCTGCAAGGAAAGCCGAAAACCATTTTGATCGTCGGCGTGAACGGCACGGGCAAGACAACGTCGACCGCGAAACTCGCGCGCTATTTGCAGCAAGATCGACATACTGTTTTGCTCGCGGCGGCCGACACATTTCGCGCCGCGGCGATCGAGCAGCTCGGAGTTTGGGCCGAACGCATCGGTGTTGAAATGATTCGCGGCCAATACAACGCCGACCCGGCCGCGCTTTGCTACGAAGCGTATCAAGCGGCAGCAAAACGCCAGGTCGACTTCCTTTTGTGCGACACCGCCGGCCGCTTGCACACCAAAGCGAACTTGATGGCTGAGCTGAACAAAATGAAACGGAGTCTGGCCAAGCACGATCCGGAAGCGCCGCACGAAACTTTGCTTGTGATCGACGCGACGACTGGGAGTAACGCGCTCAGCCAGGCGCGGGAATTTCATCAAGCAATCGGGTTGACCGGTTTGATCGTGACCAAACTCGATGGCAGCGGCAAAGGCGGAATCGTCATCGCCATTCAAGAGGAGCTGGGAATTCCGACACGCTTCATCGGAACCGGAGAGAAATTGGAAGACTTCAAGGAATTCAACGGCCGTGATTTCATCGCGGACATGCTATAGCTGAACCGTGGGAGACGATAAGCAACAGAACGTCGCGCCGGAAGAAGTCCTCAGGCCGATGGCAGTGCGCGGTTTAAGCGGATTCATTTCCAAGTTCACGGTGTTGAAGGACGCGCCACGCGAGTTGTGGCTGACGTTCCTGATTAAGTTACTCATCTACACCGCCTACTCGGTCACGAACAAGACTTTGATACTCTGGCTTTCGAAAGACCTCGGCTTCAGCGATCAGGGTGCAAGCGTGCTGGTCGGTTCGGTTTGGGCGCCGGCCATGACTATCTTTACCTTACTGGCCGGTTCGCTGACGGATGCGATCGGTTTGCGGCGAACTTTCTTTATTGGGGTCGCGATCTGCACGTTCGCGCGCGCGATGATGGTCCTGACCAAAGATCCTTGGCTGGCCTTCGGTTGCGGACTGCTGCCACTAGCGATCGGCGAGGCGCTCGGCACGCCGGTTTTGCTAGCCGCAACCCGAGTCTATTCCACAACCGCACAACGTTCGATCGCGTTCTCGATTATTTACGCGTTGATGAACGTGGGTTACTGGGCCGCTGGTTACATTTTTGATTTTATTCGATCGCTCGATCTACATGTGAACATCAAAGGGTTTCACCCAACGGTACATGAACAACTCTTCGGCGTCAGCCTGGTGCTCGAAATCCTGCTCTTCCCCACAATTTACTTCTTGCGGCGCCGCGCAGAACATCGAGCCGCCTCCAACGAGCCTACGTTCAATAGACAATCAAGTTCGTCAGGTTTTTGGTCGGGCCTTGCGCAAAACGTGCAGAAAAGCGCCCACGATACGGTCTCCCTTTTCCGCCGACTGATCGGCCAATCCGGATTTTACCGATTGCTGGTGTTCTTCCTCTTCATCGGATTCCTGAAAATGATTTTTCTGCTGGCGGATTACGTTCTTCCGAAGTTTGGCGATCGCGAAATGGGGTTGCACGCACCGGTGGGCAAACTCGCCGGAATTAATGCCATTATCATCATTGTTCTCGCCCCGGTGGTCGGCGCCCTGACCCAGCGAATCGCCTCGTACCGAATGGCCATCATCGGCAGCATCATTTGTGCGGCAGGTGTTTTCATTATGGCGTTGCCGACGGTTTGGTTCGTGCCGGCCGCGAATGGCTTGCTGGGAGAGTGGTTAGGCCACGGTTATTTGGGACTGACCGGCACGGTTCATCCTTATTACATAATGTCGGCGCTTTATCTTACGATCTTTTCTATCGGCGAAGCCTTTTACTCGCCGCGGGTTTATGAATATGCGGCGTCGATCGCGCCGCCGGGTCAGGAAGCTTCGTATGCTTCGCTCGCTTATCTGCCGTTTCTATTTGGAAAACTCCTGATCACCGCGAGCGGCTGGTTGCTGGCCGTTTTTTGTCCCGAGCAAGGCCCGAGGCACTCCGGCACGATGTGGTTGATCTTTGCCTTGGCGGCATCGATCGCTCCGATTGGGTTGCTGGTGTTTCGTCGCTATATTCGCGTGCCGGAGGCGGGCCGGCAGGATCTCTAGCGTATTTGTCCCCAACTGGAGCAGCCAAATTCCGCTGTTGCCGTCAACAATTCGGCGTATTTTTACGCATGATTGAACTGCCGCAACGACCACAACGCGGATCGCGCACGATGCTTGTCTTCGCGGCGATTGTTTTTGTGTCTCTGAGCGGAATTCTGATGTTTTTGAATCGCGCCGGCGCGCAAAAGAAAGAAGAACCCACGCCCACACCTATGACCAGCCCATCGCCAAGCAACGAAACCGCCAATAAGTCCGCTGAAGATCTCAAGAAAAAACTCACCCCCGAGCAGTATCGCGTCACGCAAATGTGCGGGACAGAGCCCGCTTTCCACAATCAATATTGGGACAATCACGTTCCCGGGATTTATGTCGACGTGGTCAGCGGTGAGCCACTCTTCACTTCGCTGGATAAATTCGACAGCGGCACGGGCTGGCCGAGTTTCACCAAACCGATCGAGAAAAAGAACGTGGCCGAAAAAACGGACAAGACCTTTGGAATGGACCGGACCGAGGTTCGTTCCAGCAAAGGCAACTCGCATCTCGGGCATTTGTTCGACGACGGTCCGGCGCCGACCGGACAACGTTACTGCATTAATTCGGCGTCGTTGCGATTCGTTCCGGTCGAGAAACTGAAGGAAGAAGGCTACGGCGAGTATCTGCCGCTTTTCGAAAAAAAGAAGTAAGCGTCACAGACCAACGGGAAGTTCTGGTGCTTGAGAGAGATTTTTCTTAGACTTTTGTGACATGACCAGAATCCAACATCCGTCCAAAACCTCGTCCCATCTGAGCCTTTGGCTTGGGTTGTTAGGAGCGGTCGCTGTTGTTATAGGCTCTTTCTTATTCATTCGCGCGCAAGCGGAGACAAAGGCCAGTGGAGAGATGACCTATCTGAAACCGGTTCCGAGCGATGCCAAGCTGCGATCGCGTTTGAACAAGGAACAATACCATGTCATGCGCGAAAGCGGCACCGAGCCTCCGTTTCATAATCAATATTGGGAGAACCAACGCGCCGGAATTTACGTTGATTTTATTACCGGCGAACCGCTCTTTAGTTCGCTCGACAAATTCGACGGAGGAACCGGCCTGCCCAGTTTTACCAAGCCAATTTCAAAAGACGAAATTGTTCTGAAAAGAGACACTTCTTACGGATTGGAACGAATTGAAGTTCGCGCCAGCAAGAGCGATTCGCATCTCGGCCATCTGTTCAACGACGGACCGCCGCCGACGGGTCAGCGCTATACCGTTAACTCAGCAGCGCTGCATTTCGTTCCCGTCGAGAAAATGCACGCGGAAGGCTACCGTGAATTTCTCGTGCTTTTTGAAGAAAAGAAGTAGTCGAGATGCTCAGTGTTTGGTGTAGAGGCGCTCGCCGCGGCGAGCGCAGGAAAATTGCGGCTGAGGACAGCCGCCACTACACTGTGTTCGCTGCGAGCTAACAGCTGTCATCCCGAGTCCGCCTGAGGCGGATGAGGGACCTCACCTAAGGTCATGGCGTCACACAAACTATTTGTGTGATCATCAACTCTTAGTGGGCTCCCTCGCCGTCTTCGCGACTCGGGATGACACGCGATATTCTATCCAACACGCGCAACGACGTCGCCGATTTGCTCGTGCCCGCCAAGCGTGAAATAGAAGAAGATGTCGAAAAGCCCGGACAAATCTCATGAGACTTCCGCGCTCATAGCCGCTATCGCCGCGTTCGGCACCTGGGGATTGATTCCGATTTACTGGAAGCAGCTCAGCGCCGTTCCGGCGCCAGAAATTCTCGCGCATCGGTTCGTTTGGACGACTGCGTTCCTGTTTTGCCTTCTCACCTGGCAACGCCGTTGGCCGGAAGTGATGGCTTATGCGCGATCGCGCCGCGCGATGTTTTATTGCCTGGCTAGTGGTCTGTCGCTCTCGGGCAACTGGCTGTTGTTTATTTGGGCGGTAAACGCCGGCCGCGTCATTGAAACCAGCCTCGGTTATTTCATGACGCCGCTGGTGAACGTTCTCCTCGGCGCCGTTTTCTTGCGGGAACGTCTCACCCGTTTACAACTTGTCTCTGTGCTGCTCGCCACCCTCGGCGTTTTGTATCTCACATTCGGATACGGACGTTTTCCGTGGGTCGCCATGACCTTGTGCACGACCTTTGGCCTTTACGGATTCCTGCGCAAGCGATCCGCCACCGCGGCCATCCCCGGCTTATTCTTCGAGACGACGCTGCTCCTTCCACTGGCGATCGTGTATCTCATTTTTCTGCGCTACAACGGCGGACTTATTTTCGGCAGCGCCGGATTGCGGTTGTCGATCTTGTTGATCAGCACTGGCGTCGTCACCGCTGTGCCGCTGCTTTGGTTCGGGCACGCCGCGCGTCATCTTCGGCTCACCACCGTCGGCTTCCTGCAATATCTCTCGCCAAGTGGCTCATTCTTCCTCGGCGTCTTTCTCTATCACGAACCGTTTACGCGCGGTCATCTCATCACCTTTAGTTTGATTTGGGCCGCGCTCGCGATTTTCACTTGGGAGGCAATCACGCGCTGGCGCTCCAGCCGCGTGCGGCAAGTCTTCGCGGAATCCGTCTGCGAAACACCGGTGTAGGTAGGGACGTTTCTCCGAAACGTCCGTCGAATTTGTCGGACGGCTCGGAGAGCCATCCCTACCGCTCATTTGCGATAAGATGTCGATCCCCTATTCTTAATCAGTGAAGAAAGACGATTTCGACTACGCGATCGAGAACACGCAGGTGATTCTCGCGCCCGAGCAACAGATCGCGACCTTCGGCAGCACCAGCTTCAATTTCTATCTCATCTCCGAGTTGATGGACCACGTCGATCAAGTTCGGGTACGCAACGGAAAAATTCACGCCGAACGCCCGCAGATTCTCACGCCGGAACATTATACGCGCCTCTTGCTCGAAGGCTTCGGCGACAAAGCGCAGGAGTACGTCGATCACTTGCGTGAAAATCTGCGCAATATCGCGGTTTTACGTTACGGCTTTCAATTCCGCAAAACCGATGTGACCGAAGAAACGCTTCGCGATACGATCGGTTCCGTCATCAAACGCACCAAACGCCGCGTCGAAGATGCCAACGAACCGCTCAGCGTCGTCATCCAGGGCGTGGACGACGCCTGGGAAGTCTGCCTGCTCAAATTCACCATCGACATGATCGAACGATCGAGTGGCGGAAACATCGGCGACTTTCGCAAGCGCGGATTGATTTGAAGTTTGCATTTTATTTCCGGTAGATTGCGATCGGTGCCTTGCAAAGAGAAATGGACCTGGACCGGTGCGTTGGTTGCGGTGGGCTCTTTCCGAAAATGGAAGGACCTACTCACCTTTACATGGAATCCTCTCCCGGTTGCTGGGCGATATATGGCGAAGTGCTCGCGCGCGAGTACAGCAACGTTGCCTTCTCTCAAACTCACCGGGTGACGGTTGACGCATACGCCGCGCAGCATCCGGGACATCCTTCGCCACAAAGCATTCAATCAGTCGCTGGACATTTGATCCGGCTTTGCCTTTTGCTCGAATACGGTTTGGAAATCGAGCGCGCCAACGCAGCAATGCTCAAAGCAATCGAATCCAAGAAAAAGTTTGCGTGGTTAACGCCACCGCCCAGCCGCGGAGCCTTGACTGTGCTCGATGTCCATCGCGCCAGTAGTGTCGAATATCACGTGCAGCGCGTGAGTGCCTGGGCGGCAAGCGTGTGGGCAGCCTGGGCTCCGCATCACGATCAAATTCGACAGTGGCTGCCCGTGGAATTCGACTCGAGAAAGCGGCGTCCGGGAAAATAACCTCGTCCAGCCCTTCTCCTACCCGCCTCAATTCGAACCGGCGGTTCGAGCTTTTGGGCTTTTGTCATTCCGCGCATCTTGTCATTCTGCGCGTTTCGGACTAACGCGCTTTGAAAAATTACCTCAAACTCAACCTCAGCCTGCTCTACTGGGTTTTCATCGCACCCTTTAAGGGCCAGTTCCCCAAGCTGTCGCCGATTTTCAAGCAGATGGTTTTCATCGGCGTGCGCGCCGCGCCGATGGTTGCACTAACGGCGTTTAGCGTGGGCGTGACTCTGGCGATGCAGGCCGCGCATTCGTTGCAACAGCTCGGCGCAGAAATTTACGTGCCCGATTTGGTGATGGTGACGCTTCTGCGTGAGATGGGGCCGGTCTTGATTGCGGTGATCGTGATTGGACGGAGCGGGTCTGCGGTCGCAGCGGAGATTGGAACGATGAAAGTTTCGGAAGAGATTGAAGCGCTTGAAGTCATGGCCATCAACCCGGTCCAATACTTGGTCCTGCCGCGGTTTCTGGCCATGATGGTGATGTTGCCCGTGCTTACGATCCTGGGAGATTACATCGGCGTCTTCGGCGGCTGGGCCGTTTGCCATCTCGCACTCGATTTCAACACCGCCGGGTTCATCATGCGTGCGTTGGAAAGCGCGGACGCGTGGGACTTATATTCGGGCGTGATCAAGAGCGTGATTTTTGCGTGGCTTATCATTACGATCGCGTGCAACGCCGGTTTGCACGTGGAAGGCGGCGCTGAAGGCGTTGGCCAGGCCACGACGTCTTCGGTGGTCGAAGCGTTGCTGGCGATGCTGGTTATGAACGCAGTGCTAACCGGAATTTTCTTCTTCGGCGCATGAACTCGGAAACAGAGCCCGTAATTGAAGTTGTCGATCTTGTCCGAAAGTTCGGCGATCGCGCCGTGATCAACGATATCTCGCTCCAGATCCATCGCGGCGAGACTCTGGTGATCATGGGAGGGAGCGGTTGCGGCAAGAGCACATTGCTGCGGCACATCATCGGTTCGATGAAACCGACCTCGGGCTCGGTGAAGATTTTCGGCGAAGAAGTCACCGCCATGAACGAGCAGGAGATCACCAGTGTGCGGCGGCGCTTCGGGATGTTGTTTCAATCCGGCGCGTTACTCGCGTCGCTCACCGTGGGCGAGAACGTCTCACTGCCACTTTTGGAGCATACCGACAATTCGCTCGATGAGATTGAAGAGATCGTACGACAAAAACTTCAGATGGTGGGATTGACCGGCTTCGAAAACCTCAAGCCAGCGGAAATCAGTGGCGGCATGAAAAAACGCGTCGGCCTGGCGCGCGCTCTCGCGCTCGACCCCGAACTGCTTTTCAGCGATGAGCCGACTTCCGGACTCGATCCCATCATGACCGCGGTGGTGGATCAGTTGACGCTCAAACTCACACGGGGAACCGGCATGACCGCCGTCGTCGTCACACACGACATGACAAGCGCGTTTCGCATTGCCACGCGCATGATTATGCTCGGACGCGGCAGCATTATTGCGCAAGGTACACCCGACGAAATTCGCAACAGCCCCAATCCCGAAGTGCAACAATTTATCCATGGCGAACCCGACGGCCCGGTGCCGTTGAACCTATCGCAAGACGAGCACGAGCATCATCAGCAAGTTAAACCGCGTCCGTTCGTCGCCGCGCGCGGACGATTTCACCGCAAGACTTCATGAAAAAGAACCTCTCCGACTACATCGTGGCCCTCTCCGTCATCGCGTGCAGCGTTGTGCTGTTGGGCGCGCTCACCATTGCGCTCTCGGGCTACCGGTTGAAAAAACCGACGCGCACTTTGCAGATCAACTACGAAGACGTGACCGGTATCAAAGTTCACTCCGAAGTCCGGTACGCAGGCGCGCCGGCGGGGCGCGTTATCGCGATGCGCCACTTGAGTGCAGCAGAGCGCGGTGGATCGGCGAACAAGAGAGATGCCGTGCGGGTAACGATCAGTCTCGACGAAGGGATTCCGCCAATACCTAGCGATGTCGTTGCCACCCTTAGTTCGGACACATTGCTCGCGCCGAAATTTGTCGCGCTCTCCGCCGGCACGCCGGGCGGGAAGACGCTGGCCAATAATGCCGCAATCGAAGGACATCCCTCTTACGGCATCGAGCAGATTACGGCCGCGGCCGGCCCGCTTTTAGACGATGCGAACAAGTTGATCGGCAATCTTGATGGCACGGTCACCGACTTGAAAGGCGATCTGGGCAACATCATGCCGAAGTTCTCGGGGTTGGCCGATTCGTTAAAAGTCGATGCGGATAATCTGCAGAACGTTGTCACAAACCTGGGGAGTGCGACTAAAGACGCGGACACGCTTTTGGATACGGCTGGAAAATTCGTCAGTAGCACCGACACGCATCTCCAGGATCTAATGAAAGAGCTGCGCGTGATTTTGCTGAACTTGAAAGTGGTTAGCACGCACGCCAAGGCAATCACGGAGACGCTGGGCGAGAAACCGGGCCGGCTCATTTTCAGCGGCAAGGCGAACAAGCTCACGCCCGAGCAAGAAATTATTAAGAGCCGCGAACCGCTGCCGGCAAAGCAGCCGTAATCCCAAAGGCACGGAAACGTTCGAGGGAGCCGCTACATTTTCCGATAGCGGCGCATCAGTTTGAAGAAGCCGAGGGTATCGCGCACAGGATGAATGCTGCTGACTTCGTCGGAGTAAACGGTGCTGATGGGCACTGATTCGATGCGAAAACCTTTGCGACTGGCGACGATGAGCATTTCGGTTTCGTAATCGAAACGGTTCGCGCCACTGAGCAATTCGGGAATCAGATGCCGGTGCAACATGCGGAAACCGCATTGCGTGTCGGGAATCTCCTGGCCGCAAACGCGACTGATCTTGTTGCTCATGTAACGATTGACCATGCGGCGCAGGAGCGGCATCGACGAAACGTTTTTCATCCGGTTGCCGAGCAAAAGCGACGCGCCGTCGGACATGGCCGCGCGAATGAAATCGTCAATCTCTTCCGGACGATGCTGACCATCGGCGTCGAGGATAAAGACCCACGTGAATTGGCGATCGAGCCAGTGACGCAGCCCGGTCCTGATCGCCTCGCCCTTCCCGCGATTTTGCGGGTGAACGATCACTTCCGCACCGGCTTCGCGCGCGTGCGCAGCAGTTCGATCGTTAGATCCATCATCAACTACGAGGACATGATCGAGTTGCTGGCGTGTCCGGCGGACAACGTCACCGATATGTTTTTCCTCGTGATAAGCCGGAATGACGGCGGCGATCGTCGCGCGATCCGCTTTGTGCACCGTCCACGAAGGCACAGACGAAATGTCTGGGCCGCGTTGCCGATCTTCCATTGTCAGCGGACGACCGGGTGGAAGTCGGCCGCGTGATACGAGCTGCGCACAAGCGGCCCGGAGGCGACGTGCGCAAAACCTTTCTTCCGCGCTATCTCGCCGTAAAGATCGAATTGCTCCGGCGTGATGTACTCGAGGACGGGCAAATGTTTCGGAGTCGGACGCAGATATTGGCCCATGGTCAAAACCTGACACCCTGCTTCGCGCAAATCATCCATAGTTTGAAATAATTCCGTTTCGGTTTCACCAAGGCCGAGCATGACGCCGCTCTTGGTCACGACTTTCGGTGACAGGTCCTTTGCCCGTCGCAACACTTGAAGCGAAGTGCGGTATTTCGCACGCGACCGGACAAACGGCGTGAGTCGCTCCACTGTTTCCATGTTGTGATTGTAAATCTCCGGCGCGGCATCGAGCACGATCTGGATGCACCAATCTTGCGCGTGAAAATCGGGGACGAGCACTTCGATCACGATCGAAGGATCCATCTCGCGGATCGCAGCGATGACTCGTGCAAAATGATTCGCGCCGCCGTCTTTCAAATCGTCGCGCGCGACCGCGGTGATCACGACGTGTTTCAACTTCATGCGTCGCACCGCCTCAGCCACGCGTTGCGGTTCGTCGTCCTCGAGCGCAAACGGTTTCGCCGTCGTCACCGCGCAAAATCCGCAGGCGCGCGTGCAACGATCGCCCGCGATCATCATTGTGGCCGTGCCTTGGCTCCAGCATTCCCAGCGGTTCGGGCATTGCGCGCTCTCGCAAACGGTGTGCAAGCGCAGATCGGAAATCAGCGCCTTAGTCGAAAAGAAAACCGGATTCGATGGCAGCCGGACCTTGATCCACGGCGGCTTTTGCGCTTGATGCAACGCAGGATCGATTTTCGCGCAAGACATTGCAGCAAGACTATGCAACGCGGGTATGAAAATCAACCAGGCGCGTCACCTCAACAAAACGTTGTCATCCCGAATCCGCCTGAGGCGGATGAGGGACCTCGCACCGACTCATCGGATAACGAGCGACCATTGCGTAATCGTTCACCCTGTGTGAGGTCCCTCGCCGTCTTCGCGACTCGGGATAACACAAATATGGGTCAAAGCTTCGTCCGCCCAGAAAGCGCGGCCGAGAGGGTGAGCTCGTCGGCGGATTCGAGGCCGCCGCCGGCCGGAATACCGCGCGCGATACGCGTGAGCGAGATCGATTTATTCTTCAAAAGATCGACCAGATAGTTTGTGGTTGCTTCGCCTTCAACATCGGTGGCGAGGGCGAAAATGATTTCCGACAGGGTTTCCTTCTCGACGCGATCGAGCAGTTCCTTGATCCGCAAATCTTCCGGGCCGACGTGATCGAGCGGCGAGATGCGTCCGCCCAACGAATGATAGAGGCCGCGAAAGGCGCTCGTTTTCTCAAGTGGCAAAATATCGGTTGGTTGCTCGACCACACAGAGGAGATCGGTGGCGCGTGAAGTGTCGGCGCAAATGTCGCAGATGGGGTTGGTCGTAAAGTAGCCACACAACTCGCAGGCATGAATGGCTTCGCGCGTGGCCGTGATGGCGCGCGCGATCTGCTGCGGCTGATCTCCGCGCGCTTGCACCATCCAAAGCGCGATGCGCTCGGCCGAGCGCGGGCCCACTCCGGGCATTTGCCGCAATTGCGCGATCAAATCACGCAGCGCCGTTGGATATTCGGTCTTTCTCAAAGCGCGCGGCTTATTTCTCCGGCGCGTCGGTCAAATGCAACGCGAGCACCTCAAGCCGGCGCAGATAGAGTTGCAAGGGCGCATCGTTTTCGCCATCGGGTCCCCGCGCTTTTTGAAATTCGGAATACGCTTCCGCCCATCGTTTTTCCCGATAAAGCACGACGCCATTCCAGAATGAGTCGCGCCGCGCGATGTGTTCCGGCTTCGCCTCGGTCGCGAGCGAGAGCGGTTCATAGATTTCGTGGCGCTCCTGCGAATTTACACCGCTGAGGAAATCGATTGGTCGCGCGACAATGTGTTTACTGGCCAGCTCAAACGTTTGTGGCCCAATCAAAATCCGCGAACCGTAAAAGCGGTTGGCGACACAAAAGCGGCGCGCGAGTTCAACCGGCTCGCCGCTGGTCAAAAGTCCTGGCCGATCGCCATTCTTGAACGGCGCGACGATCATCGCGCCGGAGCTGACGCCCACGTGCACCTCGCATTTCGTGGGAGTCTCTCCGTTGTTTACTAGACGGAAATCGCGAAAAGCCTCGACCAGCCCAAGAGTCATGCGCACAGCCTTGTCCGCGTGGTTCGGTTCCGCATCCGGAAATCCGAAGAGAGCAACAACGCCTTCGCCGTCCGCCGCCTGAATGTAAGCGCCTGCTTCGAGCAGGTGCTCGGTGGCTCGAAGAATGAAGGCTTCGGTGGTTTCAGCAAAAACGGTGGGATCGTTTTCGTCGGCGAGCTCGTACTTGTTCGCGATATCGCAAACGACCACGGTAGTTTGGAATGTTCGCGCTTCCGTCTCGAACGGGATGTCGCCGGCAACTACGCGTTGAATTTGTTCTTTCGACAATCGATCGCCCAACAACAAACGCGCAACCCGCGATCGGCTGTGACTGTAAACGGCAAAGAAGCGTTCCGAGACGATGAACGCGAGGACGACTGCGAAGATCGATGGGGCCGGCTGAAAGAAAACGTGATAGAGCGAGCAGACCCAGGCGAAACCGATTACTTCCATGACCAACGCGAGCACGAGCCAGCCCAGCCGCCCCCGCCGCGGAGTCGTCAGAGTCATCCAGGCGACGCCGACCGATAAGATCGAGAGAAAAATGTATTGCCAGCGCTCGCTGAGGTTTTTGTCAAACGTGCCGTGGAGCGAAATAAACTCGCGCGCCGGAAGTTCGACACGAGCCAGGAGTTGCGTGGCGTGGAGAGCGCCAATCGTTCCGGCGACAAGAAAACCAATAATGATGGCAACAACAAACGGACGTTTCATCGACAATCAGGCGTTTTTCGCGCCCGCTGCTGGGTAGTATGACTGCACAACCAGTTCGCTCAAGAACTTGTCTGGCGCATCGACTGCGGCGGAATCGAGCGTGAATTTCTTCTGGCCGGTGTTCTTTTGAATGAGGCTCAATCCAAACTGATAATCCTTAAACAAATGGGCGCAGAGTTCCGGCATGGTCATGCGCTCGGTTTGAGCGCGCTCTACCAAACGCTGCAACGCGCTTTCATCAAAAACAATTTCGATCTCGTGCTCGCGTTGAAACCTGTCCGCGAATTGCAGTGCATTTGCTTTCAGCGCTTCCCCTTCGTGCTTGTGACCTTCAGCCATGAGACGATCCAGCACCCTCTTCGGTTCACGCACGAGTTCGGTCGTAACGCGCAATTGGCTGAGGCCCGATCCGGCGAGATAGTATTTGTAATCCCGGAATAATTTTTCCCACACGGTGAGCAAGCCGCGCGCGCCGGTCTTCTCCTTCGCGGCCGCCTGAGCCATGAGCTTGAGCGACTCATCATCAAAGCTGATCCCGATGCCGTAAGCGCGAAAGGCGCGCTCATATTGTTTAAGCAGGCTGCCTTCCGAAAATTTCATGATCTGGTAAAGATCATCCGCGTTGAGCTCTTCACAGACCACGCGCACCGGCAAACGGCCGATGAATTCCGGCTCGAAACCATATTCGACGAAATCCTGCGTCGTGACGTACTGAAACAGTTCGTTGTCCATCACCTGCGTCGGCTCCGCGCTGAATCCGATTTGGCCCTGTAACATTCGCCGCGAGACTTGTTGCTTCAAGCGCTCGAAGGCGCCGCTCACCACAAAGAGAATGTGCCGTGTGTTAATCGTTTCGCGTTTGGCTTTGCCACGCTTCTGGAATTCGAACGCGGCTTGTAGTTGCGCCTGGAGATCGTTCGCGCTTCGCACCGGCACCTCGGTTTCTTCCATTAACTTTAGCAAAGTGGTTTGCACGCCGCGTCCGCTCACATCGCGCCCGATCATGTTTCCCGCCGAAGCGATCTTGTCGATCTCGTCGATGTAAATGATGCCGAACCGCGCGAGGTTGACGTCGCCGTCTGCCTTCTGCACCAGTTCGCGCACGAGATCCTCGACGTCGCCACCGACATAGCCGGTCTCGCTAAATTTCGTCGCGTCCGCTTTCACGAACGGCACTTTGATCAGCTCCGCGATATGCTTGATCAAATACGTTTTGCCGACGCCGGTGGGGCCGACCAGGATCACATTCTGCTTGGCGTACTCGGTCTCTTCCGCGCGGGCCGGGTCCTCTTTCTCAAGCTTGTGCAGATACTTCGCGTGATTGTAATGATCGCAAACCGCGATGGAGAGAACCTTCTTCGCTTCATCCTGCTTGATCACAAACCGGTCGAGATGCGCCTTGATATCGCGCGGCAGGAAATTGAAAAGGAACTCCTCCTTGTCGACCTTGTCCGGCTTCTCCTCGCTCCCCGCTTCGGCCGGTTCTGTCTCCGATTGAGAAAAGGTCGTGAACGCAACCCGGTCTCCGAAGTTCTGTTTCATGAACTCCGAGATCTTTGCCTTCAATTCCTCCGGTGAAGGAAACGGCGGTGGTGGTGGGTTTTGTTCCATGCTCTCGCGCCCAAAGGTCGCGCGAAAATCTATCATCGCAAGATTAGTGTAAATCTGACTCTCGAAGGCAGAATTCGTTCATCCTTCGGGGAAACTGTAGTGACAGCCGTGCCGGCTGCAGTTTCTTATTTTACGGACTTTGGCTTTGCGCGATTTTGGGCGGGCTGTTGCCGGCAAAAATGGCGTCGAGATCCGCTAAGACCTTGGCTGGTCCAAGGTATTGCGCTCCAGCGTATGTGCTCGAGAGGAGTTTGCCCGCTTGATCGACGAGCACGAGAGAGGGAATTCCATCGCCGGCACTTTTCTTCAGTACCTCTTTTTCCTTAAGTTTTTGGTAATCGATTGCCGGCCATGGCATGTTTGTCTCGCGCATGTAGGCCTCCATTTCAGGCTCCGATTTATCGAGACTAAAAAAAATGATCTCGAATTCCGGATGCTGGTCCTTGACCCGGTTGTAATACTCCACCAATTCCGGCGTGAATTTGCGGCATGGCGCGCACCAATGCGCCGAAAAATAAAACGCGATCAATTTCTTGTGCGAGAGCGCTTCGTCATCCGCATGGACGAGAGAGCCATTAAGCGGACGGACGAGATCGCCCTTAACAAAATTGTAAATCCCACTGGCGCCGGCGGCCTGAACTTGTGCGACGGAGCGCTCTTTCGCCAATTGATACTGGTAAAGCGTATTGAATTTTCGGGACTGTTCAGCCTCGAGGGCGCGCCGTTTGGCTTCAGCGGCAATTTGTTCCCGCGCACGCGCGATCTCTTCCGGCGGAACGGAATATGTTCCGTTCTTGAGCGCGGTGAGGAGTTCCGGTGTCACTCCGGCCTTGATTAGATCCGCCTCTTTGGTCGAATCGAGAGTATCGACAAAATGACGCGTCGATAGTTCCTGAGCCATCACGCCGCTCGAATAACCCATTCGAACCATTAACCCGACATCTTTTGCGGTCAGAGGCAATTGCGAGGCGCGCGCCGCAAAAATCGACAAGCAAACCGCGATTGAAATCCCAAGCGTCCGGCGACCCATCCCTCTTTAAGGAGCAAATGACGCGCCATTTCTGGCACTCACTCCGGCGAAGACCCGAGGCTGTTCGTGATTTATATTCCTTAATCGAACCCCAACTTGATTTGAGCTTGCCGAAACAGACAACAATCGTTCTCACCGTTCCAAGTCACGCGACGGGTTCGCGCCTCGATCGTTTTCTAGCCGGTGAGTTGAATCAATTCTCGCGCTCGCGAATTCAGCAGTTGATTCGTGCGGGGTTCGTCAAACTCAATGGCGAAATGGCGCGTCCGCGCGATCTCGTGCGTACGGGCGACCAGGTCGAACTCATCGAGCCGCCGTTGGAAAAGATCGATAATCAACCAGAGAAGATCCCGCTCGACATTCTTTTTGAAGACGCCGATCTCGTCGTAATCAACAAGTCCGCCGGAATGGTAGTTCATCCGGGGGCTGGTCATCGTGAGCACACATTGGTCAACGCGCTGCTTAATCATTGCGAAACACTTTCCGGAATAGGCGGCAAAGAACGTCCTGGAATCGTTCATCGTCTCGACAAAGAGACGAGCGGCTGTCTGGTGGTGGCGAAAAACGACGAAGCGCATCGCGACTTATCGGAACAATTCGCGGCGCGTTCTGTTGAGAAAATTTATCTCGCCCTCGCCGCCGGAAAACTACGCAAACGTTCGGGGGTGATTGAAGAGAAAATCGGACGCCATCCGGTCCATCGACAACGCATGGCGGTGGCGCCCGCCCGCGGACGCAGCGCGAAAACGGAGTATCGCGTCCTGCGTTCCAGTGGCGAGATTAGTCTGATCGAATGCCGTTTGCACAGCGGACGCACTCACCAAATTCGCGTCCATCTGCATCATCTTGGCCATCCCGTTCTAGGGGACAAAATGTATTCGCAAAAGCTAGCGAAAACTTTTCCACGCCAAATGCTGCACGCATGGAAACTCGGTTTCCGCCATCCGCGGACAGAGGAATGGAAGAGTTTTGAAGCGCCGCTGCCAGATGATTTTCAGGAAGCGTTGGCAAAACTGTAGCGGCGGTCTATGA
>OBLT010000677.1_pt1 | contig 21865 bp, 23 predicted proteins | sample 1518721 | NCBI WGS metagenome assembly OBLT01 (sample SAMEA3539307, study PRJEB22396) | soil metagenome | biome: tundra; feature: field; material: soil | place: USA | collected 2010-05 | depth 0.15 m | reverse complement strand
TCTGATGCTTATGATTCTCTCTCTCGATTCCATTTTATTTGTTCTCGAAGGGGAGGGCTAATGAGCAAATCACCTATGGTTAGCACTTATGATATTCGTGATGACGGAGCCATTGCCAGGATCGCGGTATATACATTCTTACGTCGGCGCCGTTGATGGCGAAGAGCTAGAGCCAGCGTGCTGAGAGTCAAGGAGGCCAAGGCGACTGCTGATATGGTGAATACCCATATCAGGGCTGTAAGGAGAGGTCCGGCCACAGCGATATCCTTCCTACGCATGGGACCGCTGGTCGCCGAGCTTGCCGCGATCATGCTGGGCGTGGCCGGGTCCGGCCCTACGCCGTTTACGGCCATAGCCTGGGAGCCCTGGTGGCGTTCGAGACGCTGCAGGAGATCCGCCGACGCGGTGGCCCGGAGCCAGTACACCTGTTCGTCTCCGGCTGCGTCGCGCCGCAGTACACCTACAACGACGGTCCGCCCATAGCCACGCCGCCGCTCCCGGCCCTGGTGCGGAAACTACGCGAGCTCGGCGGAACACCGGAATGGCTGCTGTCCGACCCGACCGTCCTGGAGATGATCCTCCCTGCGGTCCGGGCCGATCTCAGCGTCAAGGAGTCCTGCAAATATCGCCCAGAGCAACCTCTGGATGTCCCGGTCACGGTCATAGCAAGCACCAGGGACCCGCAAGCACCCCGCGAGCTCCAGGACCGGTGGCGGGATCAGACCACTGCGGCGTTCGGTCTGCACACTCTGGCGGGCGGCCACTTCGCAGTCTTCGAGCAAGCGGCCTCGACGCACCGGCACCTCGCCGCGGCGCTCGCCGGATGAGCTGGATGAATCGCCCTAGCCGGCCAGGAAGGTGAGCCGCTGTCTCCCATGCCGGCCGTTGGAATGCCGAATCAGCCCTTTCCGGCCGGCCGGCATTGCGGGGCAGACCGGCGGTTGCGCCGGATCTGACTGACGCCAGCCGACACGCCGAACAGCGCGGCACCGAACGGACCGGCAACCCAGAGCGGCCAGGGGTAGATCAGATGGCCGCTGGTGCCGCTGACGAGGACCCAGACCACCACATTGATCGACACGGCGGTCAACCAGATCGTCCACAGCACTTTGAGCACGGTCGGCAGCTCGGCTAGGAGACCTCGCCGAGCGGCGACGGCGTGGCCGGCCGTGGCGGCCGGAGCCGCTTCCCGCTTTGCCATCGAGCCTGCAGCAGGCAGGTCAGCGTACAGCGCGGCGAGGTCGCCGTACGTCACCGCTTCGTAAGCCACCCCGATGCGGTCGACGTACTCCTCCATCTTCAGGCGGCCGTCATCCAGCCCGGCGCGCAGGCGGTCGACAACCTCCTGCCGCTCACTGTCCGAGGCTCGCATTTTCTGCCGATCCTCCTTCATGCGCGCCTCCACCTGATGTCGCGTACTGGCTATAGAACAGGATGCTTACTAGGTATTCCAGTTTCCCGACCAGTTCGGCTGCGCCGTTGGCCTGAATTCCCCGGCCACTTGTTGTCGATGCGGCCACCCGGGATCAACCCTATCTTAAGGACTACTTACCTTCCATTTATCAGGGCTGTGACACAGTACTCGAAGCTTCCGATCTGGTAAAGCGTTACGGTCCGGTGACCGCTCTCGACGGGTTCAGCCTGAACGTGGCCGCCGGGGAGATCGTCGGGCTGGCTGGCCATAACGGCGCGGGCAAGACGACGTTCGTGGACATCGTGTCCGGTTTGATCCGTCCGGACAGCGGCCGCGTCACTGCAGACGGCAAGACGCCTGCCGCCGCCCGCGGCCGGGTCGGCGTCGCGCCGCAGCACCTTGGGCTGTACCCGTCCGTCACCGTCCGAGAGCATCTCCAGCTCTTCGGCCGGCTCGCCGGGCTGCGGCCGGTCGCGCTGCGCAGCGCGACCGGCGACGTCACCACTTCGCTGCGGCTTACCGACATCATCGACCGGCGCACCGGCGGCTCTCCGGCGGCCAGCAGCGCCGGACCCAGGCCGCGACGGCACTGATCCACCGTGCCGCTGCTCCTGATGGACGAGCCGACCGCCGGCGCGGACCAGAAACCCGCCAGGCCATGCTCGACATGGTGAAGCAGTGCGCCGGCGAAGGCGCCGCCATCGTCTACACCACGCACTACCTGACCGAGCTCACCGACCTCGGGGCCACGATCGCCGCCAGCCCGGTGGCTTCCTTCACCCCGCAGGTCAGCCGGGAGCCGGATACCGAGGCAGCTGCCCGGATTGCCACCCTGGCGCCGGACTCGCAGACCGCTGGAGTGGACTTTGGCCCCATATATGAGTGGGTATGACGCAATCATGGATGACAGACGAATGGACGAGGGTAATCATGTGGCCGGTACAGCGAACCTATTAAGTGACGGTCTCAGCAGCGAACGCACCGCTCGGGTGCCGACGGGGCAGAGTCAGCTTTCCCGGCTCTTCGAAGTTAACCGGGATCGTGTTTCCGGCCGGTCACCAGACGTGATTGCGGGGGCGTGACAGCCTGTGACCGCCGGGTGCTTCGGGTGCAGGCGATCCGGACGCGGCGGCGCTGGTTGGCGGGGTTGCGGAAGGAGTATGCGTTCCTGGCCTGCAGCTTGGCGATCCGGTTCAGGGCTTCGGACCTGGCGTTCGTCACTCCCGTCAGGACAGCGGCGACGATCTCTTCTTCCCATCGTGAAATCGTCCGGGCGAGGGTGACCAGCTCGCAGATGTCGTCGTTCTGGGCGCACCAGTCATAGAAGCGGGCGAGGCGGCCGCGGACGTCCCGCTCGCATGGTGCGGACCCGGTGACGGCGGCCCTCAGGTTCAGCGCGTCGCGCAGTTTTTCCTTGCCGATCCAGGCCGCCAGGATTTGCTGGCCATGAAGGTCAGCGCCGAGGGTGTTCATGACCTTCCGTATTTCTCCCGCACCGAGCGGCGCCGCACGTCCCCGGTCATCTTGACCGCGAGCTGCACGACATGGAACAGGTCAGCCACCAGCTGGGCGGCTGGCAGCATCCGGCGCACCGCCGAGGCATAGATAGAGCACATGCCGATCGCCACCACCTGGACGGCGTCCCGCCACGCCGGGGCCGCCTGGGCCAGCCAGTACGCCGCGTCACCGCCGCGGCCCGCTGCCTGCCCTGACAGCCCCTGATCCCCGGACAGGTCAAAGAAACAGGTATGCCACCTGTCGGCGAGGAGGGCGTACTCTCCGGTGCTCTGGTCATAGGCGAAGCGGGGCCTGCCGCGGCGGTGCTCATCGATCCCCAGGTGTCTCACCAGGCCCGCCGGCCGGGCCAGCACCGGGTCAGCGCTCCGCGCGAAGGCGCGGTGCGCAACCGGCCACGACACATGCTGCCACCGGGCCGCCTCGGCCACCGTGCAGCCGCGCTCGGCGACCTCGGCGCCCGTCAGCTCGCGCAGCCGCCCGGTCAGCCGGCACCGGGCCGGCACGGCCGGCAGCGACTCGGTGAACGTCTTGCGAGGGCACTCCTGGCTGACGCACTTCCAGCGCCGCTTCAGCCAGCACACCGACACCTCGTCCCGGCCCCGGCGCAGGTCACGCGGGCGGGTCAGCAGGTACTCGTGCACCCGGCCAGAGACCGTCCCGCAGTCCGGGCACGCCGCCGCGCCCGGACTGCCGGTGGCCACCCACACGGTGACCGACCGGTCCGGCTCGGTGCTGGCCTCGACGACCTGCAAGCCCTCCACGCCGAACAGCGCGGAGGCCCTATCCTGGACCACAGTGCCCGCGGCTCTCTAATGATCATGACGTCTGTAGCAAGATCCATGATCTTAGGAGCCGCGGGCGTCTTGATCACGGTGCCACGCCCGCCCGGGCATCACGCGAACCTGGCACATGCCTGTCACGGCACGCGATACGCACGCTTAGTAACGCACCGCCGATCACGCGCAGTCGCCTAGCGACAACACCGTCCCGGTTAACTTCGAAGAGCCGCTTTCCCCAGAACCGGTGATCCAGGTGCGTGGATTGCAGATGTCGTATGGCGGCGCCGAGGCAGTGGCCGGCATCGACCTGGAGGTCTACCCAGGAGAGGTGTTCGCTTTCCTCGGACCGAACGGTGCGGGCAAGACCACGACCGTCGAGATCCTGGAAGGCTACCGGCGCCGCACTGCCGGGGACGTCTCCGTTCTCGGGCTCGACCCGATCGGTGCGGACGGTGACTGGCGGGCGCGCATCGGCGTCGTCTTGCAGGAATCCGCACCGGAGGCCGAGCTCACGGTCGAAGAGTGCGTCTCGCGCTATGCCGGCTACTACCCGAAGCCGCGGTCGATCCCTGAGAAGCTCGCCTTGGTGGGCTTGGCGGATCGTCCGACCGTTAGGTGCCGTCGGCTGTCGGGCGGCCAGCGCAGACGGCTTGACGTGGCCCTCGCCCTCATCGGCGACCCCGAGCTAGTATTCCTCGACGAGCCAACCACGGGGTTCGACCCCGCAGCACGGCGTTCGGCGTGGGAGGTAATCGCCGGGCTACGGGATCTCGGAAAGACGATCTTCCTGACTACTCATTACATGGAGGAAGCCGAGTACCTGGCGGACCGGATCGCGGTAATAACCGCAGGGCGCATCGTTGCTGAGGGCACCGCGGCCAACCTCGGCGGACGTGACGTCAAAGCGTCCATCGTCAGCTTTACCTTGCCGGCAGGCGTATCCGCGGCCGATCTGCCGCCCGCTGTGGCTGCTTGCCTGACGGGCCTTCCCGGCGGCAAGGTCGAGGCGTCAACCACGAGCCCGCTGCCCCTGCTCGGCGCCATGGCCGCCTGGGCGGAGGCCGGGTGATAGAGGCGCTGCGCGGGGCAGGAGTGGACGCGGTGTGGCCTGGCTGGGGTTTCGTGGCGGAGAGTGCCTCGTTCGCGCGGCGCTGCGAGGATGCTGGGATCGTGTTCGTAGGGCCGGACAGGGTGGCCCCATCGTGTTCGTGGTGATCACGCGATACCACGGCGGCGCCTTCATGGTGTTCTCCAAGCAGCTGAACGAACGCATTGAGACCGCCGCCCTCGAGGGGTCTTTCGCCTCCGTCATCGGCGGCGCGCCGGCTGCGGCCACGGTCTTCGCCCGAGAGGTGAAGACCCGCACACAGGCCGAACCCCGGATGCTCAAGCTACGCGAGCGGCTCGACACGGCAGACGATCAGCAGGCCGCTGGCATCCGCGTACGCCTCGTCGAGATGTCTACGGCTATCCGTTCGCAGAAGCTCGGCGAGGTAGCCAGCGAATTCGACCAGATCCACAGCATCCACCGGGCACTGGCCGTGGGCTCCGTGGACCGGCTCATCCCAGCCATGGAGCTGCGGCCTTACCTCATCGACGCGATCGGGCGAGGCCTCGCCCGCGATCGCCGTTCGGACGCCTCCGATCGCACAACCAGCGCGGCAACGGCCGACTGAGCCGTGCGGCCATGTTCCGAAATGGTGTTCCGGAGTTCCCTGCTGGCCTAGTCCGGTTTCCCGAGATCAGATGCCGATGACGGTACCGCGATCGCTGTCAGGACGAGGCCGTGGCGGGCCAGCCACCGGCCGGCGAAGCCGGTCAGCCGACGGCCAGCCAGCAAGGGACCAGGGACCAGCAGCCGGGCGGTGAAGGTGCCGTCCGCCGGATTGATCGTGATAGCCGCCTCATCGAATCCCAGCCAGCGCCGGGTCAGCGGAAACCATGCCTTGTAGACCGACTCCTTGGCGCTGAACAGCAGCCGATCCCAGCATGGCTCCGGCGCCGCGGACGCGAGGGCGCACAGTCCGGCGCGCTCTCCGGCGGTCGCGATGACGTCCAGCACGCCCTCGGGCAGCCTGTCATCGGGCTCGGCATCAAGCCCGATGGTGAGCATGTCCTGGACGCGCGCGACGGCCGCTGCACGGTAGCCGGCGCAATGGGTCATACTGCCTACGACGCCCGACGGCCATTGCGGCGCGCCGCGCAGGCCGGGCACGATCGGGACGGGCGGCCTGCCGAGGGTGGCCAGCGCGGTACGGGCGCACGCCCGCGCGGTGGTGAACTCCCGGCGCCGCTTGTCCACCGCGCTGCCCAGGGCGGCCTCCTCCTCGGGGAACAGCACGATGTCGAGCACATCGCCGAACGCTTCGACGGCCGCCACTCCCGCCGGCAAGATTTCCTCTAGCATCCCGTGCTTCCCGGAATCGGCGGTATCTGGCGCGGCGGCCCTGGCGCGCTGCGCCGCAAGTGCCACTCCCGTGGCTAGCCATCCGAGACCTCCTCGAAGCGCACGCCGCGGATGGGGCGACATAGACAATCCTAACCAGTCCAAACTGAATCAGGGCAGCAGATCTTGTCCCGCGAGGAACTGTTAATGGCCGCTGTCGACCGTCCTTCCGGGCACTCAGCGGACATGGCACGAAGGCGATGATGTGAGCTGCGGAGATGATTCTTGGCGATGGTGGTCCGGCTCCAGGCCGGGCAGGGTTCAGATTCGTTAATGGCCGGGATGGCAGGCAGTAGTCGCAGCCTTGGATCTCATATGGCTCGCCGTTCTCATCGAAGGCCGCCAGGGCTACGCTCAGGATGGGAGCTGCATAAGTGGTGTGGCGGCGCCGCCCGCCAGGTCGCACGCCATCGAGCCTAGCGATGGCGGACAGCCCCACGGATTAAAAGTCCGCGGGCGCCAGGAGCACGCGGGATATATGCGGGATGATCTTTCGGCTGTCGAGCAGGCGCACTGCTTGCGGCGCAGGTCACGGCAACAGGGCGCCTGGATCGAGCAAGGCTCTAGAAACCGATAGCTAGACCACGCTCTGAAGTGGTACAGGGGAGCCTGAACCCAGACATGCGAGTGCCCCGGGCCCGAAAGGTTACCGAGGCACTCTCACCACGCATCAAGGTTCGGTCCTCAGGTCCATAGGCTCTCGCCTCCCTTCCCGCGCGACTGCGGCTATGCGTACGGCGACCAGCGGTGCCACCGCTCCAAGAGGTGGCTGACAACGTGCGGCCTGTGCGGCCTGTGCGGATGAAGGGCCATCACGACCTCCCTTCCTGCCCTCTCAGGTATACACCTCCGGAAGCTCTGGCCTTAGGGCCCTCCCGCGTGATATACAGCACAGTCACCCTGCCGCCCGCTGCTGGGGCAACGCCATCGCAGTCGATTACGGTCACAGACGGGCCGCGACCGGGCGTCAGGGGGAGGGCGGAACAGCCCGCGGAGACAGCAAGCCGCACGGGTGACGACGATAGCCTTACCCATGACTCCTTAAGGCACGCGCCGTTGCGTGCCCGGATCCGGACGGCTGACAGCAACGATGACAGCCAGCGCCTCCCGCAAGCAGGCGCCACGCATCTCTCCGCGCTGGGGCCTCGTTACCGACCAGGATGGCCGCTACGCCGGAGAAGCGGAAGGTCGCCCCACGGCGAGCCGCACTTAAAGCAGCAACGCCGATGGACAGACTCGGACGGCGCCAGCCAGCTCAGCGGCGATGGCATTGCTCATGCTTGAGGACCGGCTGACTCAGGTACGACCAGCGGCACCGCTCGCGGCGAGGATCCTTCTTGGATCAACTCCAGGGTCTTGCCTGGCGTGGCGGGATGATAGGGCGACAGCCATTAGGGCCAGCGCACTACTCCGGGGGCATTGCTGCGCGATGGCCTGCGGCAACTTCAAGATGCCCACCTGGCGCAGCTCGCCCTGCGTCAGGCGCCCGCGCTCCTGGGACGTTGCCATGAAGCCGTCAAGTTCGGATAGCATCCCGTGGCTTCAGCCAGTGAACTTGCAGCTACTATCCATCTGCTGGAGTGGTTTCACCCGCCCTCATCGGGCCGTCCTGCGCGCGTGGCTCGCTCATTCGACGTCATTGATGAACTCGGCTTGCTCAGCGCTGGTGAACGACCACTCGGTGTGGGAGTCAAAGTACATCAGGGCCGCAGCGCCAGCAGATCGCGCGCCCGAGATCAGGTTGTCGATCTGCGAGACGTTGTTCGAATCGGTCGACGGCACGCCGGTTTCGGCGACAATGAATGGGTACTTGCCGCCGCTTGCCCACTCGACATCGGTGACGCTCTTGGAGAACGTGTTTGCCCAGGTAGAGCCGGTGTTCTGGAAGTAGCCATCGAGGCCGACCACGTCCACGTGCGGGTTCGGGTACCCGGTGCCCGGCCAGTATCTCGACACTGACGCGGCGCCCTGCTCGATGTTCGGCGCCCACACCCAGGTGACATTCGGTGCGATCGAGCTGATCAGCGTGGTCACATGCTGCCAGGCCGCTATCCACTGTGCGGGCGTGATTTCAGTGTCGCCCCATGGGTACCAGCCGCCGTTCATCTCGTGGTCCCACGTGAGCATCACGGGATGGCCGAAGGCCGCCACCGCGTCCGCGAAATTCGTCAGGTACGTATCGTATATCCCGTTTGTCACGCTGGTAACCGAAACGCCGGTCGAGTCGCACGGGTTACCACAGGTCTGCAACTGCGCGAAAACCTCGGTGCCGTCGTTCCACGCTGCCTGCGCCTCGGCGGTCTGGAAGCGCTCCTGCCACCCGTAGTACTGAATCGCGTAGGCGGGCGTGACCGGGAATGAGTACTGGGCGTTGTTGCTGCTCTCGTACAGCCCGAACGGCTGTGCTGCGGTCGACGCTAATGCTGCTCTCGGGATTGCAACTGCTACGCCTGCCACCAGCAGCCAGGCGAAAATCATGGCGACCCTCGTCTTCACTTTGGACATCAAATCACCCTTCTGTTATGGCAACATTATGTCACTTGTCATTTATGTAGTCAATGACTCGTCATGGACTATGCCTAGCCTATGTCCGGAATCGAATTTAATGCTGAAAAAAGGGTCATAAAATATCGGTACGCAACGGGCATATCGAAGGTAAGGCGCGGCGCACCCGGTTGGACGGCCCAGGTCAGGCGCCGCGAGAGCGCGGACTGCTCAGCCTGGATCCACCGACCATTCCCGGAGGAGCGTTTCTGGCCCGATTTCTGCCCGAGGAGTTTTCCCTGGTGAATCGGGGCGTGGAGGCCCTGCCGCCTGCCCTTTGCGCGGCCTGTCCATGATCAAAATGGTTTGAGGGTAGGGGCGGGTGGCCGCGGCGGGCCGTTCGTCGGAGCGTGACCGGGGTTTGGGCGGGTCAGGCCGTGCCGGGGGTGGGGCCGCGGGCGCCGGGCCGGGTCGCGGCGTGCAGGGCGAGGCAAGCCTGGTCGGCGTACCAGCCGGCGATGCCGCGCAGGGTGAGGTCACCGCGGCCGGTGCGTGCGGTGCTGGCGGGCACGCTGATCAGGTCGCGGCGGAGGGTGGCGCCGCGGGCTCTGGCATGAAACAGCGAGGCCAGCGCCCCGCAGGCGCGCAGGATGTTCTGCGAGATCGCGGCCAGGACCGCCCAGGCTGCGTTAGCGCTGAAGTCAGCCGAGGGCAGGTGGGCCAGCGGGCCGTCGATGATGTCGGCGAAGCCCTGCTCGCAGATGGCGTGGTCACGGTGCTCGGCCTCGGCTTCCAGCATCGGGTGCGGGCTGTCGGTGAAGACCGGGTGGTAGCGGTAGGTGATCTCATCGGGCATGCCGGGCAGCACCTCCTGGCCCTGGCCGGCTCTGTGGTGGAGGCGCCGGACCCGCCGGACGATCATCCGGGCGGTGACGGTGCGGGCCTTGTCCGAGGTGAACGCGGTGTAGCCGATCTCGGCGACCTCGGCATCAGAGATCCATGCCTTGTCGTCCTCGTCCCAGATCGCGTGCGGGTATTTGATCGTGACCCACTCGTCATCAGGGATTCTGGCGATGCGGCGGCGCACCTTCGGGTCCATCCGCATCGTGACTGAGAAGCAGGCGCCCAGATCACGGCAGGCCGTGATGGCCTTGCCGTTGTAGTAGGAGGAGTCCATCCGGACGATCAGGTCGCCGGTGACGCCGGCGTCGCGGGCGGTGCCGATCTGCTCGCGCAGGAAGGACGCGGCGCCGCGGGTGCAGTTCGCTGACCCGCCGCGCAGCCGGACGCCGGACATCAGGGGCGCGCCGGTGCGGGCGGGCAGGCTGGAGGCCAGCAGGTTCAGGCCGCGGACGGAGACGACCTTGCCCTGGATCTTGGTGGTCCCGAACGCGGCGCCCTGCTTGGTCACCCCGTAGACCCGGCGCTGGCAGGCGTCGATGGCGAGGTAGGCCAGCACGTCCTTGCCGGGCAGCAGCGGGGCGCGGGCGGCCAGGCCGGCCAGCAGCCGCCGGTGCACCGCATCCAGCTGGCGGACGTTGCCGTGGTGGAACGCGCGCAGGAAACTGCCGAGCGTCGAGGGCGCCCGGACTTCGGCGAGCACGTGGTGCAGGCCGCAGTCGCGCAGCACGTTCATGTCGTCGATCGAGTCGGCGCCCAGCAGCATCCCGGTGACCAGGCAGCCGATTTTCAGCGGCGTGCTCGCGGCCTGCGGGCCGGCGACGCTGACGTGGCCGGCCACCAGGCGGTCCAGCCCGGCCGCATCGGCGAGCCGCATCGCCGGCTCCACGCCGGCGGCGGAGCAGAGATTTTCGTTGTCGAACACCAGATGTGTCTTCTGGGCCGCGTGCCGGAAATACACTTGCTAAGTGCCCTCTCGGCTTGGGGAGATTGAGGCGTTGCAACCAATGTCATCCCAGGTCAGAGGGCACTTTCGTTGGTAAGTTCCCTAATTCAGGCCTAAATTGTCGGTGGATCCAGGCTCAGATGGGCCCCGGCGGCCCAGTTGGCGTTCAGAACCTTGACCTGGATTATCTGGTCGCTTTGCACCCGGCATGGGACTCACCGAAGCCAGGAAGAAGTACTGCACCGGGCAGCGGCGCCTGCGGCGAATGCTCTAGCGCGCGGATCCGCATCCAGTTCCCGGCCAACCCGCAGCAAGGTCTCCTGCACCGGGTCTTCGGCTTCGGCCAGGTCCCAGGCCGTCAGGTAGGCAGTGCGGGGCAAGTGATCGGTCCAGCCGGTCACGAATCGCCCGAACTGTGGCCGCGCCCTGCCTTCCCGCAGCAATTCCATCCGCGCGTCTCCTGACTGCCAGCCAAGCGCCGACGCGCCGCCGGCCGGAGCGTCAGCAATGTCTCAGGGCGCGTCCAGCCGACATACAGATCAGCTTCCTATGTTCGGCTCGGGGACAGAGGACGGGATGAGCTGAACGGGAGAGGGCGGAAACCGTGCGCGAGAATGTGACCATCTTGTACCGGGGAGCGAGGTACGAGATCGGGCGAGGGCAAGGCTTCTACGGGATCTGGCTGCTGGGAACACCGCGGTCGCAGCCAGTGGAGGGGTGGCCCGCGACCTCTCAGGGCTGGGACGGCGCGTGGTCCCGGTTCACGGGGATCGAGGCGCCGGGCACGATCGTCCCGGCCGGCCAGGGCCCTGCGCCGGCTGCCAGCGCGGGATCTCGGGGCGTCATCGCGGCGGCGCTGCTCGCGATCGGTGTCGCCTGCGGGATCGCCGCCCTCTTTCCCGGTTATCTCGGTGGGGCGAGCCTCGCCCAGCAGCCGGCCGAGCTCGTTCCTCATGCGGTTTACCTGGCCGTATGGAGCGCGAGCGCACTGCTCGTCCTATTCGGTGGTGCCCGCTTGCGGGTCGGGGCGCTCCTCGGGATAGGGACCAGTATCGTCACGTTCGGCCTCTTCTTTGCGGATGCCGGCACGGTGATCGCCGGAGGTACGCACCTCATGGGCGCCGGCCTCGTGCTCGGGCTCGCCGGCTGGCTCGCTTGTGCTGCCGGCGCCACCATGGCTTTCCGGCTCCGGTCGGCCGGCTCGCTGGTCAGGCCGCACGGCCACGATAGTGATGCCATCCCTACGTTGATGCTCGCAGCGCTCGCCGCGATCGGCGCGGCGGTCGCGTTCGCCCCATCGTGGGACAGCTTCACCCTGCGGACATCGGCCGCGGCGACGCAGTCCCTGACTGCGGGCAACGCCTTCGCGAACCCGGCACCGGTGATCGCCGGGAACGTCGCCGTGATGGTCGCTGTCGTCGCTGTTGTCGTCGTAGCCGCTCTGTGGCGCCCGGCCCGCCAGGGGGCGGCGTTGCTCGCCGGTGCCATCATCCCGATGGCAGCTCAGGCGGTCTCGGCGCTCGTCCAGCTCGGCGAGGCCACATCACCGGTGCAGTTCGGGATCTCGCCGGCCCAGGCCGCGCAGGCTGGGCTCACGATCAGCTCCGGTGTCACCTGGGCGTTCTGGATCTACTGCGCCTTCGTCATCGTGCTGGCCGTCATATGCGCCTGGATGCTCATCCCGCCGCGCTCGGTCGCGCTGGACGCCACCCCGGCCGCCGCAGCCAAGTTCAGCTCGTTGCCGAGTTAGTACCTCACTAAAAGGACATCGCTCAACGGTCAGCGGGACGATGTCATGGACGGGGTGCGACAATCCGGCTATGGGTACCGAGGGCGCCAGGCCTCAGCCGGCCGTCCAGGCCCAGCTGTCTGTGCGGAACGGCCGGGCCGCAGTGGATTTCTACAAGGCTGCCTTCGGCGCGGTCGAGATGTACCGCTTCGGTGGTACCGACGATCTCGAGGAGGTAGTCGCGCAGCTCGCCGTCGGTAACTCGCAGTTCTGGGTCGAGGACGAGTCGCCACCGCACGGAAATTTCAGCCCCGAGACTGTTGGCGGAGCAACGGCGAGAGTCCTGCTGATCGTCGACGACCCGAAGTCGGTGCTCGCACAAGCGGTGGCGGCAGGGGCTTCGGAAATCAGTCCGGTGGCGGAAGAGCACGGCTGGCTACTGGGTCGGATCGATGATCCGTTCGGCCACCGGTGGGAGATCGGGAAGCCGATCAATGAATGGCCGCCCGCGGACAATCCCTTCTAGAAGAACCTAGAGCGTTGTTACGTCCAGGACTGCTCGGCAGCGAGCTGCGCGGCGGTCTTCAGGAGGCGCTGCACGCCTGGCGCTGGGCTATCTTCCCGCCAGGCATGTCTCGTGCGAGAGGCGGCCCTCAACGGACCCCGTTGCGGAGCACCCGGATAGCGCGCTCGCGGTCCGCGTCCGACGCGCGGAGCGTTAGCGGTGCTGGCTCCCATTCCGCCACAGATCCACCACACGCTCACGCGTCACCGCCAGCCAGGATCAGCTCGGGGCCTGCCCCCGTGACGGTGCCGTGCTTGGCCAGTCAAGCCCGGAGCCCTCATTGCCCGGCCCGTTGCTGAACGACGAAGTCCTTGCTGCGAATGGCAGCCAGGGACACGACTCCGGAGACAAGTGCGATGATCGCCGCCACCAGCAGGATCCGGTCCAGGCCCGCGGTGAACGCGGCCCTGGTGATCATATCGACGGCGCCGCGGACATGCGCGGGGAGCTGCCCGATTGTCGTCTTGATCTGCCCGGACTGCACTGCGGCCGCGATCTGCTGCCCGTTGCCGGACAGGCCGGGAACGCCCGGCACCCTGGCCGCCACATCCTGCCGGACCTTGTTCGAGAACAGCGTTCCGAGGAGGGCTATCCCGGTGGCGATCCCCACCTGCCGGAAGGTCGAGTTGATGCCGGAGGCCATGCCGGACCGGTCCGGTTTCACCACGCCCACGGCGGTGGAGGCCAGCGGCGGGTTGACCATGCCGACGCCAAGGCCGGCCACCAGCAGGCCAGGGACGAGATGGGTCCACGACGAGGTCACGTCCAGCCCGCGCATGAGGAGAAGCCCGGCGCCGACGATGAGCAGCCCAGGCCCGATCAGCAGCCGCACCGGAACGTGGGAGGACAGCCGGCCCGCAATGGCTGAGGTGGCCAGGATGCCGCCAGAAAGCACCAGCAGCCGGAGGCCGGTGGCAAAGGCGCTGTAGCCGAGGATGTCCTGCAGATACAGCACCAGGTAGAGGATGAGCGCGAAGATCGACGCGCTGACCCCGAAAGCCGCGACCGAGCCGCCGCTGAAGGTCGGCAGCCTGAAGAGATTCAGGTCGAACATCGGGTGCTTGCCGCGCCACTCGACCACCACGAAGATCAGCAGCAATATCGCCGCTGCCGCGAAACAGCCGAGGACAAGGCTGTCGGTGAAGGATCGCTCGTTGGATTCGATGAGCCCATAGACCAGGCTTGACAGGGCCAGGGTGAACAGCGCGAAGCCTGCCCAGTCCGGCCGCCGGGCATGCGGCGCGCGCGTTTCACCAACCCTGATCATGGCGATGACGACGGCCACCACCCCGATGGGCAGGTTGACGAAGAAGATCCATCGCCACGACAGCCCGGAGGTCAGCGCTCCGCCGAGCAGCGGCCCGATAGCCACGGCCAGGCCGGTGATGGCTCCCCAGACGCCGAAGGCGATGCCGCGATCCTTGCCGCGGAACGCTTCAGCCAGCAGCGCCAGCGACACGGAGAACATGATCGCCCCGCCGACGCCCTGCAGTCCGCGGGACAGCTGGAGCATGAGAGTAGTTCCGGCCACGCCGCAGAGCAGCGACGCGCCGCTAAAGATGAGCAGGCCGATGACGTAGAAAAGGCGGCGGCCGTACATGTCGGCGAGACTGCCGGCCGTCAGCAGGAGCGCGGCCAGGCTGAGCGCGTAGGCGTCGACCACCCACTGCAGGCCCGTGAAGCTTGAGTGCAGCGCGTCCTGGATATCAGGCAGCGCAACGTTCACGATCGTGATGTCCAGCAGCAGCATGAAGGTGCCCAGGCATACGGCGACTAGCGTCCACCACTTGTTGCCCGGGTGATCCTGGGAGCGCTCGCGACCGCCGCCGGCCTCCCGCTCATGCCGGCCGTGCTCGCCGTCGACGGGCATTCGCGCGTGAGCGCCACTCATCGAGGTTCCTTGTGACGCGCCCAGCCTGCCCGGCCAAGCCGGCATATATGCACGGATCCCCCTAGCGCACCTGCGACTCTCGCCCGCGACGCGGCGGACCCCCCGGCGCCAGCATCTTGCCGATCTTCCCTACCCGCTGCTCCAGGGGCAAACCCGGCGCCCGCGGCGCAGTTCAGCCGCGCCGCAGCTATGCGCTTGGAGCTATGCGTGTGGAGCTATGCCTGGCGGGCCGTCACTTCGTCCTGCCGAGCCCGCTGGCAAGCTTTGTACCGATTGTCCCGCCGCACCGCCCGGGAACTGGACTGCCGGCCGCCCGCTCGGTCACGATTGGCTCATGACAGACGGATTGAGCAGCGCTGTTGCACGTCCTGCGACCAGCCGCGGCCGCTGGAGCTCCTTCGTAGCGGCCGCGTCGCCGGGCGGTAAGTCCCGCGCCTTGTGCGAGGAGGGCAACCCCCGGCACCGGGTCCGGGTCGAATACGACAACCACACGCTCCTTGTCCACGTCAGCGACGAGGACGGCGGCGGATGGACGACCATCGCTATCGACCGGGTCACCCGCGCCTGGTCGGTCGCCCAGCGGGACATCCAGCTCGACGCGGCCGTCACTTCCTGCAATGCGCTCTACCACGGCTGACACCGGCCGCTGCAGCCGTGGGGCGACGGTTACAGGCTCACGAAGTGGTAGCCACGCGTGCGGAAGAAATGAATGATCGTCGGTAGCGCGCGGACAGTTGCCGGGTTGCCGACGGGCTGGTTGTGCATCAGCACGACCGGGTGGTGCAGCGCTCCTCCCTCCTGCTCCGCGAGCCGGATGATGCGGTTGACCCAGTAGGCGGAACCAGAGCCGTCCGCCATCCAGTCCTCGGTGTCCACCGACCACAGCCATACCCCCATGCGGCGATGCTGAGCCAGCCGGAGCGTGGTCGCGTCGTAGTCGCCGTACGGCGGCCGGAACACGCATGGAGCGAAGCCGACGATGGACCTCTGCTCGTTAATGGTCTCGTCCAGCTCGGCGGCCTGCTGGCTGGCAGAGAGCCTGACCATGTCCGGGTGATTCCAGGTGTGATTGCCGAGCGTCTGGCCGTCCTTCGCCTCGTCGCGCACCAGGGTTCGGCGGTCAGCCTCGTTCTCGCCGATGTTGAAGAAGGTGCCAGGAACGCGGTACTTGCGCAGGATCGCCAGGACCTGCCCGGTGGTCCTGCCGGGGCCGTCGTCAAAGGTGAGCGCCACCGTCTTCTCGCGGCCGGGCGCGTAGAAGTTCGGCCCGTACGGTGCCGCCGGGCAGCGCCGCCTGGCATCCGGCACATGCCGCCGGGTGCGGTGGCGAGCAGACGTCACAGCGGCCCGCCGCGCGGCGGCATGCCGGACTAGCGGATGGTGCGGGCTTGCCGCGGCGGAAATGGCGAGGACCGTAGTGCTGACCACGGCGAGAATGAACAGGGTCCATAACGGGGATCGTGTGCCGGGCATTGCGAACTCCCTCATCGACATGGCGCATGACGGCGCCCCCAGCGGGTGGGACGTTACCGCCGTTCCATATCTGAAGACTGAAAAGACGGGCATCTGGTTGAGCGCATCGGGCCGTGTCCTGCCGGGATCTCCGGTGGGGGGCGAACTACGCCGACGCATGGCAAGCGGTGACGAACCCGGCTGTGCAGCACGCCATGTGCGCGGACTACCGCGCCGGGCTCGGCCCGGACGGGGCGGCGAAGGTGTCCGGCCATTCGCTCGGCAGCGGCCACCACCTGGGCGAAGAGGCGCCCGCAGAGCTCACCGGTTCCCTCCTCGCCCTCATGGCTCAGCCGCGCGCCCCGCCGCGCCAGCCGTGCAAGTCGCCGGTTTGCGGCGCTTCACGCCGGCGGTCACCTGATTCATCTCCGCCTCGCCGGGGGTCATCCGCTCGACGAAACCCGTTCCCGCGCGATCTGCGCCTGGGCCACCTCGATCTGGTGAGCTGGCGCGGGTGGCGCTGCCCGGGTATGAGCAAACGCTCGTGTCCACGATCATCGTGAGCTGGCCGCGCCGGGCCGCGCCGGGGCATTGGGCGGGCCGCGCCGGGTGGCGGCGCCGCGCTGGCTAGCGCCGGAAAGCGCGTTACGGGGCATAGTGCGTATGGCGACCGATGATGCCGGGCACGGATGAGAATGTGATGCGGTCCCGGGTCTTTATCGGCGGCCAGGCGGTCTCGATGCTGGGCGACGGGCTCGCCGTTCTGGCCATTCCCTTGCTGGTGCTCCGTTCGACCGGTAGCCCGGTACTGGCCGCACTGGCATCGGCGCCGCGCAGCGTCGGTTACCTGGCGGCCGGGATCCCCGCGGGGGTCTTAGCGGACCGGATCGACCCCTGGCGCGTGCTGGTCGCCGCGGACATCGTCCGCGCCTCGATCTTTCTCGGACTTTTCGTCCTGACCGGCCTGCACCGGATGGCGGTCTGGCCCGTGCTCGCGCTGGCTTTTACAGCGGGCACGGCGACGGTGTTCTTCGAGACATCGCTGACCATCGCTGTCCGGGACCTTTTCACCGGGCCTCGGCTGCAATCGGCGAACTCCTCACTGGAAGCGGCCAACCAGAGCGGCCAGGTATTGGGGCCCGCCATCGCCGGACTGCTCGCGGCTGCCGGGTTGCTGCACGTGGCAGTGCTGATCGATGCGATGACCTTCATTGTCTCGCTGGCCTCCCTTGCTACTCTCCGCGGCGCCTATCGCGTGGCGCACCGGCCGGGCAGGGCCGCCGCATCGTGGGCAGCGCTGCGCCGTGAATTCGTGGACGGGATCAGATACCTGATGGCCACTAGGCTGCTCCGCACCCTGCTCGTGTTCGTGCTGGTGCTGAATCTGTGCCTGGGAACCGACAAGCTCATCGTCTTCCTCGCGAAGGAAACGCTGCGACTACCGTCCTGGCAGGTCGGCCTTGTCATCGCCGCAGGCGGGGCGGGCGGGATCCTGGGCGCTGCCGCCACGGCCTGGTGGTCCCGGTGGCTCCAGCCGGTCCCGGCAATGGCGATCTGCGCGGCGGTGTCAGGGGTTGCGTTGATCATGATGGGCGCTGCCCAGTCGATGCCCGTCATCCTGGCCGCCAACGTCCTCTACACATGGGCGATCATCGCCGCGAGCGTCACGCTGCGCGTGCTACGGCAAGTGCTGGTCCCGCGCGGGAACTGCTCGGCCGGGTGAGTGCTGCCTGGCGCCTGGGCGCCCAGGTCGTCACCCCTGCCGGGGCCATCATCGCCGGGACTGCGAGCGGGTTGCTCGGTAACAATCCCAGGCCCGTGTTTGCCGTCGCGGGACTACTCACCATCCTCACCGTCATGGCGGCCTGGGCCGCGGGACTGGGGCGGGAGGCCGTAACCCACGCGACTGGCTCCGTACTCGCCGAGCGAGCCGGTTAGACGGATGCCCCGGAGCGTGCCGGCTGAACGCTGCCCGCCCCGGTCACCGGCGGGCAGCTCTCATGCACCCAGTCGCCGGACCGGCGGCAGCGCACATTCTGGTCTGGCGCGATCAGCTGCTGACAGCGTGCGCAGACTGCGCCGCCTGCGCGGGCGGCGTGATCCTCGCCAGTCAGCCACGACTCCCTGGCGAGCGCGCGGGCGGCCGCCGCGCGCAGGGCGCCCGACGACGTCACCGGAAAGCCGAGACCTCCAGGGCAGTGGTTGCTGAGATGTGCGGCGCGCACCCGCTCCCCGATCCGCATGCGCGCCTCCTGCCGAGTCCAAGGCTAGTCACCCGATCCTACCTAGCAAGCATGTGCGTGCGGCTGCCGCCAGCCGTAGGATCTGCGGTTATGGGATTTCTCTGAATTTGACCTGACCTAGCGGCCCGCGGCCCGCCTTCCCTGTCTGACCTGGCCGGTTGGACAAGGGAGGAAGACACACGTGGCCCGCATGACGAGAAGATCCGCGACCCGCCCGGCTTTGCTCAGCATGTCCGGGCTTCTGGTCGCGCTCAGCGTCGAGTTCGTGGACGAGCTCGTCGATGGCACCAAAGGCGCCGCGCTGCCGCTCATCCGCGGCGATCTCGGGCTGACGTATAGCCAGATCGGCCTGCTGGCCGCCGTGCCGCTGCTGCTGGGCAGCCTGCTGGAGCTGCCGCTCGGCCTGCTGGCCGGCGCGGGCTCCCGCCGGTTCCGGGTGGTGCTGGCCGGCGGAGCGGTACTTACCGCCGCCCTCGCGGCCGCGTCCCTCGCCCCCTCATTCGTCACCCTGCTGGCCGCGTTCGTGATCTTCTTCCCGGCGTCGGGCGCCTTCGTTAGCCTGACCCAGTCCGGGCTGATGGATGCCGATCCCGGGCGGCGGTCCCAGCACATGGCTCGCTGGACGCTGGCCGGGTCGGCTGGCTCGGTAGCCGGACCGCTCCTGCTGGTCGCGGTGATTGGGATGGGCGGCGGCTGGCGGACCGCCTACATACTGCTCGCTGTCGCCGCGGCGCTGGCCTGGGTTGGCGTGGCCCGGGGCGGCCCCGTTCCAGCTCCCCCGGACGGGCCGGCCGTCCCCGGCGGACCCGGCCATGGCAGCGAGCGCGCCACGGTCCGCCAGGCCCTGAGCGCGCTGCGGAGCGGCGACGTCCGGCGCTGGCTGGTCCTGCTCGAGATATGCGACCTGCTCCTCGATGTGTTCAGCGGATTCCTGGCCCTTTACCTCGTTGCCGTGGCACACGCCACCGCGGCGCAGGCTGCACTGGCAGTGGCAGTCAGGCTCGCGGCGGGATTGGCCGGAGATGTGCTGGTCATCTGGCTCCTTGAGCGATTCAGCAGCCATGCTGTCTTGCGTGCCGGCGCTGCCGTCGCCGGAGTGCTCTACCCGGCGTTCCTGGTGGCGCCCGGTCTAGGGCTCAAAGTCGCTGTTCTGGCCGCGCTCAGTGTGGCCACCGCGCCGTGGTACCCGGTGATCCAGGCCGAGCTGTATCACAGCCTGCCCGGCCGCAGTGGCATCGCTCTGTCGCTCGCTAGCGCGGCCGGCCTGCTCGGCGCCTTCGGCCCGCTTGCTGTCGGCCTTGTGGCGCAGCGGTTCGGGCTGGCCTGGGCTGTCACCGGCCTCGCTGTCGCCCCTGCCGTGATCCTCATCGCAATGCCGGGCAGGTCCCCCGGGTAGTCCGGACATGCACGGCGATGGATCACCGGCAGCCGGCCGGCGACATTGGACGACAGGGCCCGGTCGCAGGCACCTCAGCATCTGCTGGTGCGGCCTCCGGCTACCGGCGGTTCCTGTGCTTGGCTTGTGCCATGAATGCTCCCGTGACAGCAAGCTCGCTTCGTGACCGCCTGCTCGCCGGCGAAATCGTCTACGGTGCCTGGGCGTCCATCCCCGGTGCCATCAGTGTCGGGTTCCTGGCCGCTGCCGGCCTGGACTACGTCGTGGTCGACCTGCAGCACGGTGCCGCCGGCGAGACCGACTTGCCTGAGATGACGGCCGCGATCAGGCTTGCGGGCGCCACGCCGATCGGCCGGGTCAGGTTTGCCCATCCAGCGGACATCGGCCGGGCGCTCGACCTCGGCTGCGCCGGGGTCATCATCCCCAATGTGGAGTCGGCCGAGCAAGCCAGGACTATCGTGGGCGCCTGCCGCTATTCGCCGGGCGGCTACCGCTCTGCCGGAGGCGTCCTGGCAACCGACAGTGACCCACTCTGCATGGTCATGGTGGAGTCCAGGGCCGCGGCTGCTGACCTCGCCGCAACCCTTGCGGTGCCTGGCGTTGACGGGATCTACGTAGGCCCGCGCGATCTCTCGCTCTCGCTTGGCTGCCCGCTGGACCCGCACGACCCAGTGCTGCGACCCGAGCTGGAGCGGATCTGGGGCGCCTGCGCGGCGGCGGGGAAACCGGTCGGGGTGCATGCCTCGGACGGCGCCACCGCTCGCATGTACCGGGACAATGGCTGCCGGCTGATTACGGTCGCGAGCGACGCCCTCGCGGTGGCGCGCGGCGCTGCTTCCGAGCTGGCCCTGGCCAGCGGCTAGGGCTGTTGCGAGCCAGCCCCGGTGCGGCCGGCTGGCCTTGCCTTTCTGGACGCCGGAGCCCGGCAGAACCGGACCGCTCAGAACTCATACGGAGGCCGATTATCATGACGCAGGATCGCTGGACAGCTGTCGATCAGTACCTGTGCGACGAGCTCGTGCCCGACGACGAGGCGCTCGAAACAGCGCTCCGGGCCAGCGCTGCAGCCGGGCTTCCGGAGATCAGTGTTTCACCCGCCCAGGGCAAGCTGCTGAATCTGCTCGCACTGGGCCAGGGCGCGCGCAGCATCCTGGAGATCGGCACACTAGGCGGCTACAGTGCCATCTGGCTGGCCAGGGCGTTGCCGCCCGGAGGTCGCCTCATCACGCTGGAGGCGGATACCCGGCATGCCGAGGTCGCCAGGTCGAACCTGGCGCACGCCGGGCTGACCAGCGTCGCCGAGGTCCGGGGCGGCCGTGCCCAGGAGACATTGCCTGACCTGGTCGCTGCCGGGGCGGGGCCGTTTGACCTGATCTTCATTGACGCGGACAAGCCCGGATACCCCGAGTACCTCCGGTGGGCTCTCGAACTCGCCCGGCCCGGAACGATGATCATCGCTGACAACGTCGTCCGCGACGGTATGGTGGCCGATGCTGCGAGCAATGATCCGCTCGTCCAGGGTGTGCGCCGGTTCATCGAGATGCTGGCAGCCGAGCGCAGGGTCAGCGCGACAGCGATCCAGACTGTCGGCAGCAAGGGCTACGACGGTTTTGCCCTCGCGGTTGTCCTGGCGGACGCTCAGCGGTAGCTCTCGCGCGGCAGCCGCCGCCGGCCCGCATCGAGGATCCGCTGGTCCCGACGTGCAGGTGCGCGTCCCGCCCGCTCGGGGGTTCGCGGGCGGGACGCACCCCACCCCGGGGCCCGGGGTGGCCCCGCGGTGATGCGCATCCAGCTCGCGGGGGTGCGGGCGGGATGCGCGGGTGCCGGGGCTGGGGGCGCCCCGGGTCTGGTGGGTTTACAGGAGGTGGCGGGTGGCGGCGGCGACGACTTGCGCGGCCTGGTCCTCCCATTGGGCGTAGGCGTAGGGGAACGCCGAGCCCTGGACGTTCTGGGCGGCTCGCCATAGCGGCTGGGTTGCCCACGCCGGGTCGGCGGCCTGGTAGGCGCGCAGGGCGCTGAGGAACGCGTCGGCGGCGTAGATGGGGTCGGTGATCTGGGCGGGGGTGCCCCAGCCGGCGGAGGGCCGCTGCTGGAACAGGCCG
>OBLT010000674.1_pt1 | contig 21890 bp, 19 predicted proteins | sample 1518721 | NCBI WGS metagenome assembly OBLT01 (sample SAMEA3539307, study PRJEB22396) | soil metagenome | biome: tundra; feature: field; material: soil | place: USA | collected 2010-05 | depth 0.15 m | reverse complement strand
CGACTGGAGCGGGAGACGAGGCTCGAACTCGCGACCCCTACCTTGGCAAGGTAGTGCTCTACCACTGAGCTACTCCCGCTGGCTAACTGATCTTGCTCAGAGCACTTCCTCGGGATTCTCTACCTTGTGGCGCCACCCTACGTATCGAATCCGTGCTCCTGGGCGGCGTTCATAGTAGCGGCCTCGTAACCAGCCGGGAAGCAGTTGGAGCCGCGGCAGCATTCAGTCAGCCCGCTTCGCACTCTCGACCCCGAGTTTGGCGCACTCCATGACGTCGATGCCTTACGGGTAGCGCTCCGCAAGCGTGTGATTCCAGAAATATCCAGTGGGGTAGGAATAGAAGGAACCGACACCGGTGCACAGCGTCGTAGACGGACACGACACGCCGGCGAACTGAGCAGTCGTACTACCGCTTGGATTCGGACTGGTCTGCAGCGCCCACGAGCCGCCGCCCCACCGTTCGGCCAGGGTCACCATCGCCCCCGCGGCGTTGGTGTACGAGCCGACAGCGGTGCAGACGCTGGTCGAAGCGCAGGAGACGGCGTAGAGGCGATCTGACTTCGGCACCGGATTCATGGTGGGCTCGATAGACCAGACGCCGCGGCTCCAGTGTTCGGCGAGTGTGGTGACGCCAGCGTGGTTGTAGTTGCCGACGGCAGTGCAGACCGACGTTGAGGGGCAGGAAACGCCATTCAGCATGCTCGACGTGGCGCCGGCGGGAGGCGGTGCCGACTGGATCGACCAAGTGCCGCCGCTCCAGCCTTCCACCAGGGTCGACACGAGACCGGCGCCATTGGTGTCTTTGCCAACGGCGATGCACGCGGTGATCGAGGCGCAGGAAACACTCGCCAGCATGCTGGCTTCGGCACCAGCGGGAGCCGGCGCCGATTGGATCGACCAAGTGCCGCCGCTCCAGCGTTCCACGAGGTTGGACACGACACCCGCGCCGTCGGTGTAGGAGCCGACCGCAGTGCAGACACCGGCCGACGCACAGGACACAGCCGTCAGCTGAGGCTCAGTGCCGCTCGGGTTCGGAGTGGTCTGCACAGCCCATGTGCTGCCGTCCCAATACTCGGTGAGTGTGAACTGGCCGAGGGGATCGACGTCCATGGTTCCGACGGCCGTGCACGAGGTGATCGACGGACACGAGACGCCTTGCAGCTCGGCATCGTTCTCGTCCGCCACCGGGTTGGGCACAGCCTGGACAGACCAGCTGCTCCCGTTCCACCGCTCGGCCAGCGGGACTTGGAGTTCCGAGTGGTCCGTGGCACGGTTCCAGCCCACCGCGGTGCACGCCGTCGTGGACGGGCAGGACGACGCCAGGAAGAACGCGGGCTGGTGGAGATTGGGAGTGGATTGGATGACCCACTTGAGCGTGCTCGCCTGCGCCTGCCCGACAGCCAGCAGACTCATCACCATCAGGAGCATTCCGCCTATGGCAAAGCGCTTCATCGATCATCCTCCATGCCACAAATTCGCTGCATGACGTCGTCGTTCGGTCCAGGGCATGGTCCTCTACGGAGCCGGTCAGCGTATAAGGGTCGAAAGTCACCAAAACCCCAAGCCCAACGGCTCAAGCGCTTGGGGCGCGTTTCCAGACGTCCACGAGCGCAGGCGCACGGTGCCCGAATGGGATCAGACCGGTTGCACCGCCTCGCGCCGCTGCGAAGCGATCCACCGATCCAGGGGCTCGCCGGATTCGAACGAGGTGATCAACGCGTACCGGGGATTCGGCCCCGGGTTGTGCACCACGTGATACAGGCGCTCGGTGTCGATGACCAGCTGGCGGCGGGGATGCAGCGGGATCCGGCTCTCGGTGGCGGGATCGTCGCGGACCTCCCGCAGGATGAACTCCGATCCCGCAGGAGCGTTGAGCTCGAGCCACGAACGGACGACCCAGCCTTCGCCTTCCGGGTTGAGGCGATTGTTGTCGTCCTGGTGCAGCTGGCGCAGTGCATCGGCTTCGGACGATGGGTTGAGCTTGATCACACGCACTCGCCCGTATCGAGCTCCGACCGCGTCGACGTACCTGCACAGGGTCGGCGCGATCTCGCGGTTCGACGTCCAGATGCCGTCCTTGTCGGGCTTGCCGTGATCCCAGAAGCCGGCGCACTCCATCTCCCCCATCGCCGACGCCAGGGGCGCGAAGTTGGTGTCGCCACCCGACTTCCAGTCGACATATTCCAGTCGCTCCCACTCCTCCGGAGGGATCGCCGGGCCGTCCCCAAGGATGGCATAGCCGTTCTGGGCGAGCACGTCGAGTTTGATGTGAGCCATGGGATTACCTCTCGATGTCTGGACACGGTACGGCCAAGGTGGAATCAGCCACTAAGGCTACACGCGGCTGCGGGCCGTGGCGCATCCCCGCCCGCTAAGCTCAGCCGTGGTGACAGACGACCTCGCGCTCGCCCTCGAGCTCGCCGACGTCGCCGACGGCATCTCGATGGAGCGATTCCGGGCTCACGATCTCAAGATCGACTCCAAGCCCGACCTTTCGCCGGTGACCGAGGCTGATCGCGCGATTGAGACATACGCTCGGGAACGCATCGGGATCGAACGCCCTGATCACGCGATCATCGGCGAGGAATTCGGTGTGGTCGGCGACCGGAATGCGACCTGGCGGTGGGTGATCGACCCGATCGACGGAACCCGCAGTTTCGTGCGAGGCAACGAGACCTGGGCGACCCTCATTGCCCTGCAGCGCGAAGGCGAATCGGTCGTTGCCGTCGCATCCGCACCGGCAATGCGCCTGCGCTTCCACGCCACACGCGGAGGCGGCGCCTTTCTCAATGGACGCCGAATCCAGGTCTCGAGGATTGCCGACATCTCTGAAGCGCTGATCACGCATACCGCGATTCGCGGTTTCGTCATCACCAAGCAGGCGGAGCGGCTCGTTGCCCTTGCCGGACGGTGCTGGGACGCCCGGGGCGTCGGCAACTCGATGTCGCATCTCGCGGTCGCTCGAGGAACGGCCGACATCGGCTGGACCTCACGAGCCAACCTCTGGGACTACGCCGCGCTCAAGCTGATCGTCACCGAAGCAGGAGGACGATTCACCGACCGTAGCGACGATGACCCGGTCCTTGGCGGCACTGGGATCTCGTCGAACGGGCTGCTGCACGATCTGGTCCTGGAAGCGACCGGCCAGGCGAGCGGAAGGTCCTCGTGAAGGTCGGCACCATCGCCTGTTGCGGCGGTCGCGAGTGTCGTGCTCTTCGGTAGTCTCTCCGTCGCCATGCGGCTGTATTTCAACCGCCGCAAGCGCGCCCCGACCGCGACGCCCCTCGCCTCCTAATGGCGTTGCGTCGCTAGAGGTGGATGCCGCGCATCAGCATCCCGAGCGCATAGGCCTCGGGCGTGACCTGCTGTTCGCCCGGCTCCGCATCGGCGTGCGACCGTGACGAGCTGTCGGGAAGCATCTGAAACGCGCCGGCCATGATGAGCTGATGCACGTTCGGTGCGATCGCGTGGACGAGCTCGCCGAACTTCCCCACCCGTGTCGACACCTCGTGCGGCCGCTTGATCAGCGCCTCGACCACCATGTCCGCCGCCTCATCGGAGCTGATCGTCGGAAAGTTCTTGTACATCCCGGTCGGCGCGATCATCGGTGTGCGCACCAGGGGCATGTGGATCGTGGTGACGGCAATGCCCTCGGCCGCCACCTCGGGTGCGAAGCACCGGGAGAAGGCATCCAACGCGTTCTTGCTCGCGACATACGCCGCGAATCGCGGTGGGTAGGCCTGCCCGCCGATTGACGTGATGTTGATGATGTGCCCGTCCTGGCGCTCGCGCATTCCGGTGATCACCGCCATGATGAGCGCGATCGCGCCGAAGTAGTTCAGCTTCATGGTGCGCTCGAAGTCGTGGAACCGGTCGAGCGAGTCGAGGACTGACCGGCGGATCGACCGGCCCGCGTTGTTGATGAGCACGTCGACGCGCCCGTGGTCGGCCGTCACGCGCTCGATGAGATGAGTGCACGCGTCGTGGTCGCTGAGGTCGGTGGGATACACGTGTGCCCTGCCGCCCGCGCTTTCGACCTCGGCGCGCATCTCCTCGAGCTGCTCGGTGCGCCGGGCGACTCCGATGATCGTCGCGCCCGAGACTGCGAGGTGCTTGCACACCGCGCGCCCGATGCCGCTCGACGCGCCGGTGATGACAACCACACGGCCACCGACGACGCGGCGCACGTTCGCGGTGGTGGGGAGCTGAGGGTCCAGATGCCGCTCCCAGTAATCCCACACCTTCCACGCGTACTCGTGCAGCGGCGGGCACGCGATCCCGCTGCCTGCGAGGGCGGCCTGCGCGTCGGTCGCGTCGAAGGTCGCCGGGTAGTCCATGTACAGAAACGCTGCCTCGGGAATGCCGAGACGCGCCAGTGCCTGCTGACGCATGCGCTGCACTGCGGGGAGTGAGCCCATCGCCGCGAAACCACCGGGAATCATACGAGCCATGCGGCGATCGATCCGGAGTGCGAATTCGGGCGCGTGAGCTGCTCTGCAGAACGTGTTGAGCGTGTCGCCCAGTGACAGCGGGGTGGGGTCGACGATGTGAAACACGCGTCCGTCGAGACCATCCTGATGGGCGATGTGGTCGATTGCCTTGGCGACGAAATCGACGGGCACGAGATTGAACGGTCCCCCTTCGGGGCCGATGAACGGCACCCACTGCGGGAACGCGTCACGCATCTGCTGGATGAGCTTGAACGCGTAGTACGGCCCGTCGACCCGATCCGCCTCGCCCGTATCCGACGACCCGATGACCATTCCTGGGCGGTAGACGCGCCAGGGCACCGTCGCCTCGGTGCGCACGATGCCCTCGGCCTCGTGCTTGGTCTTGTAATAGGGATGGTCGAGCTCCTGTCCCTCGTCGAACATCGCCTCGGTGAAGGACCCTTTGAAGCGTCCGGCCACAGCGATCGAACTGACCAGGTGGACGCAGGCGGCGCCCACGTCGTTGGCGAGCTCGACGAGGTTGCGGGTTCCCGTAACGTTGGCTCGCTCGGTCGCGCCGGCCTCAGCGGTCAGGTCGTAGATGGCGGCCAGGTGAAAGACGTGCGCACCGCGGAGCTGATCACGGTCATCGACCGAGAGCGCGAGGCCCGGCGCGGTGAGATCGCCCGTCAGGGCATGCAGCCGTTTGCCGCCTGGATCGAGCCGCTCGCGCTGGGCTGCGAAGCGGGCCCGCGAGCCCGGGCGGACCAGCACGAAGACGTTGTCGCCTCTGGCGAGGAGGAGCGGGACGAGGTGGCGACCGATGAACCCGGTGGCCCCCGTGATGAAGTACGTCACGCGGCCGACAATAGCTTTTTACGACAATCGGAGACAGAGCCATGCCAGAGCCAGTCATCGTCGCCCTCGCCAGATCCCCCATCGGACGGGCCATGAAGGGTTCGCTGGTCAACATCCGACCCGACGACCTCGCCGCGACGGTCGTGACCCAGGTACTCGACCGCCTCCCCCAGCTGGACCGCTCGACCATCGAAGACCTCATCTGCGGCTGCGGGCTTCCGGGCGGCGAGCAAGGCTTCAACCTCGGACGCGTGATCAGCATCCTCTCCCGCATCAACGTGCCCGGCACGACCGTCACCCGCTATTGCGCGTCCTCGCTGCAGACCACGCGGATGGCGGCGCACGCGATTCGCGCCGGCGAGGGTGACGTCTTCCTCAGCGTTGGCGTCGAGTGTGTCTCGCGGTACATGAACGGGTCGAGCGACATGCCCCAATGTCAGAACGACCGCCTCCAACCGGGCAACTCGGAGGGCTTCCCGGATATCTACCTGGCGATGGGACAGACCGCGGAGAACGTCGCCGCGCGCGAGGAGATCTCGCGTGAGGAGATGGATCGCTACGCGTTCCGCAGCCAGCAGCGCGCCGTCGCGGCTCAGGATGACGGCTTCTTTGAGCGAGAGATCGTGCCGATCACATTGCCGAACGGTGGCGGGACCGTCAGCAGGGACGACGGCCCACGACGTGAGACGACGCTCGAGAAGCTGGCCGAGTTGAAGCCCGTGTTCCGGGAGCACGGCACCGTGACCGCGGGCAACGCGTGCCCCCTGAACGACGGGGCGGCCGCGGTGGTGATCATGTCCGATACCCGCGCCCGTGAGCTCGGCATCACGCCACTTGCGCGCATCGTCTCCACCGGGTTGAGCTCCCTCGAGCCGGAGTACATGGGACTCGGACCAATTGATGCGTCACGCCAGGCCCTCGAGCGTGCGGGGATGACTCTCGACGACGTCCATGTCGTCGAGATCAATGAGGCGTTCGCGGCGCAGGTCATCCCGTCCGCCCGTGGCATCGGCCTCGACCCGTTTGACGATCGTCTCAACCCGCACGGTGGAGCGATCGCCCTCGGACACCCCTTCGGGATGACCGGCGCCCGCATCCTCTGCACGCTGTTGAACGACCTGCAGACCGCAGACGCGACGATCGGTCTCGAGACCATGTGCGTCGGCGGCGGCCAGGGTATGACCATGATCGTGGAGCGCCTCAACTGAGCCGCGAGGGCGCCGACGCGGTGAGGTCGGTTTAGAGCGCGACCCTCGGGCGGTGACGCACCGGCATACCGGGCAGCACCACCTCGACCTCCCCCGGGGCTCGAACGCCGACCGACCGGCGCCGGGGAGGACGGTTCGCGAGAACGATGGCGGCCAGCGCCTCGACCACCCCGTCGGCTTCCCGGCGCTCGAGGATGAGCGGGGCGAGGATGCGCACGCTGCCGGTACCCCCGGGGAGCGCGAGGATGCCCCGCTGCTCGAGGCGGCGGAGCAGCGTTGGTGCATTCAGGCTGGTCTCGACCGCTACCATCGCTCCGCTCCCGCGAACCTCCCGGATCTCACCGAGTCGAAGCGCGCGGAGCCGGCCCTGGAGCCGCTCCGACGTGAGCTCTGCCAGCGCGCGAAGGGTTGGGCTGAGCGCCGTTCTGATGGTGGCGTTGGCCACGGCGCAGACCAGGGGCGGACAGGCCTCGTCGTTGTCGCGGAGAGCAACCCGCGCTCTCCGGGAAATGGATGGACCCACAGCGGTCACGCCGAAAGGCAGACCGTTGGCAAGTGACGGCCCGAGGCAGACGATGTCGGCACTGACGCCCGCCGCCGCCGAGGCCAACGCCGGTCCCATCCGCAGCGCGGTTCTGACCTCGTCGACGACGAGCAACGCGCCGGCCCGACGGCAGAGCTCGGCCACCGACGCAAGGTAGCCCTCACCAGGCACCCGGATGCCGCTCTCGACCTGGATCGGCTCGACGAGCACGGCGGCGACCCGGTGATCGAGCTGCGCACTCAGGGCATCGATGTCGTCGAAGGGGACCCGGATGACCTCGAGGCTGCGCCCGGCGATGTCCCCGAGACGGCGTCCGCCGCTCGCGGCTCGCCCGGCGATCCCCGACCCGTGATCGGATCGCTGCATGGCGATCAGGCGAGGGCGCTGCGATACCGAGGCGACCATCGTGATCGCGAGATCGACGGCCGCCGAGCCGGATGCCGTGAAGCTGACGTGGGTCAGCGGGACCGGGATGATGAAGCTGAGCGCCTCGAGCAACTCCTCGCGCAGGTCGTAGTCGAATCCAGGGGGGACGCCGCTGAATGCGGACAGCTGGCCGCTGATCGCCTCAGCGATTCGCGGGTGGTTGTGACCGAGCAGGGTCGTGCCACCGCTCGAGGTGAGATCCAGGTACTGGCGCTCCTCGTCATCCCACACGTATGCCCCGTCGCCCCGGATGAGGCGCAGGTCGCGTGAGGTGCGACTCAATTCATTGAGCCACCGATCTGGAAGCACCGCGGTCACCGTTGAACCTCCGCTATGTGCGCTAGCGTACAGCCCGCGCTCGCTTCATGACCGCGATGCTTTACATCTGCCAGGGTTGCGCAGTACTCTCCGTTTGACCCGCCAGCGTCGTGCGACGCGTTCGCGTGGTCTGGGGGACGAGAGCACTTTCTTGGGAGGCCGGCGTTCGGGGGAGCGCCGGCCTCATTTCATCATTCCGCTGCTTTTGACTCCCCGATCTCGATCGGCCGGCCGGGGTCGGTGATCCACTCGCTCCACGACCCCGCATACATCGCGGCATCGATGCCGGCGAGACCGAGGGCGAAGACCCCTTGCGTGGCCACGACGCCGGAACCGCAGTAGACGCCGACGGGTTGCCCCGGCGCCACGCCCACCTCTTCGTATCGCTCGCGGAGGGCGTCCGGAGAAAGGAAGGTCCCATCCGGTTCCTCGGTTCGCTGGGCCGGAAGGTTTCGTGCGCCGGGGATGTGACCGGCAACCGGGTCCACCGGCTCGGCCTCACCCCGGAAACGCTCGGGCGCTCGTGCATCGATCAGGACTCCGGTCCGAGCCATCGCGGCCGCGCCAGCGGCGTCGAGCAACGGCATGCCGCCCGGCGTCGCGTCGAAGTCGCCCGGTTCTGGATCGCGGTCGCCGCCCTCCTCCACCGGGAGGCCTGCGGACACCCACGCGGCGTAGCCACCGTCGAGGAGTGCCACGTTCGCGTGGCCGAAGTACCTGAGCAACCACCACGCTCGCGCAGCCGAGGTCCCGGTGGCCGCGTCGTATGCGACGACCAGCCCCGAGCCGTCGACGCCGTGCCTGCGCATCGCGCGGGCAAATGACGCCGGGTCGGGCAGGGGGTGCCGTCCCGGCCCCGGGGGCGCGCTGAGCTCGCGATCGAGGTCGACGAAGTGAGCACCCGGGATGTGCCCCCTGCGGAAGTCGTCCACCCCGGACGGTCCGCCGAGAGCCCAGCGAACGTCAAGGACAACTGGAGGACGCTCGCCGGCAAGCCGTGCCGCGAGTCCGTGACAATCGAGCAAGAGCGATACCATTCCCTAGGATCCTCGGTGACAGTGAGCGATGAAACCTCAGTGAAGGCGGCTGCGTTAGCGCTTCGATCGCGCAGTTCGTCTGCGTCCTGAGACCGAACAATGGTACGGTGGAGATGCATGGCTGACCAGACTTGGCGGAGCCGCGGAGGCATCATGCTCGCCGGTGGCGTTGCTTTCAGCGCTTTGCTGCTGACCTCGTGTGCGCTGCCCGGAACATCGGGGCCCGTCGGCAATGTCGGCACCGTTCACATCGCCGGCGTTCCCGTAGTGGCCGCGCCGCCGGCGATCGTCGTCAGCCCCTCGAATTCCGCGCAGGGTGTCGCTCTCGATGCGCCAATCCTGGTGAGTGTGAGCACCGGCCATCTGGACACGGTGTCGCTCAGTGAGGCCGGCTCGTCGACTCCGCTTTCCGGTGTGCTGTCCCCTGATGGGCAGTCCTGGGAGATGAGCCAGGCGCTCGACCCGAATGCGCACTACACGGTAGTCGCGACTGCGACTAGCACCGCCGGCTCGACCTCCACGTCGACGTCGACGTTTGTGACGCTTACTGCAAAGAGCCGCTTGCTCACCGGGATGACCCCCCTCGACGGTGCCGTGGTTGGTGTCGGCGAGACGATCGACCTTCGCTTCAATACGTCCATTCCAGCGGCTGAGCGTGCAGCGCTGCTCCAGCGCATCCAGGTCACCTCGATCCCGGCGGTCATTGGCGGCTGGCACTGGCTCGCCGCAGACGTCGTCCACTTCCGCCCCGCGACATACTGGCCCTCCGGCACCAAGGTGACCGTCACCGCAAACCTCAAGGGCTTCGGCGCCGGCAGCGGCATCTGGGGTCTGGCTGACTGGACATCGAGCTTCACCGTGGGCGCCAAGCACGTCTCGATCGTCAACAACGCCACGCATACGATGCAAGTGTTCAACAACGACAAGCTGTTGGCCACGTATCCGGTCAGTCTCGGCAAGGGCGGATTCGCAACCATACAGGGCACGCTGATCGTTCTCTACAAGACCCCGGTCGTCGTCATGAAGTCTTGCCCGACCTTCCATACTCCCGCCGCCTGCATCCCCGGTGGCGCTCAGTACTACAGCGACCCGGTCTACGAAGACACGGCGATCTCGACCAGTGGCTACTTCATCCACGCCGCGCCCTGGTCCGTCGGCTCGCAGGGACGAGCCGACGTGTCGCACGGCTGCATCAACCTCAGCAATGCGCGCGCCACGCAGTTCTACAACTTCAGCATCCCGGGCGACGTCGTTCAGGTCGAGAACACCGGCTACAACGCGGCGTACTCGGACGGTGAGGGAGATTGGCAACTGCCGTTCGCAGCGTTCTCCAATACCGCGGGACTTGGTTCCGTTTGGACGGCTCCGGTCAGCACTTCCTCGCTTCCCGGCCAGGTCTCCTGACCGCCGCCGCGGCTGACCACCACTGCTGAGCGATGCGCGCCATCGTCGTTGTCACGCCTGGGGGTCCAGAGCAACTGCAGGTCGGGGAGCGTCCCGACCCGATCGCAGCGGAGGGGGAGATCGTCGTGCGGGTCGCGGGTGCGGGCATCAATCGCGCCGACCTGCTCCAGCGTCAGGGCTTCTACCCACCGCCATCCGGGGCCAGCGACATCCTCGGTCTCGAGGCGTCGGGCCTGGTTGCCGGCGTTGGACCCGGCGTCGAAACCTTCGCCCAGGGGGACCGCGTCATGCTGCTCGTCGAGGGCGGAGGGTACGCGGAGCTCGTGGCGGTTCGAGCAACGCAGGCCGTGCGGGTTCCGGACAACATCGACCTGATCACGGCGGGCGGCATCCCCGAGGTGTTCATCACGGCCCACGATGCCCTCTTCACGAGGGGACACCTTCAGCACGGTGAGACCGTGCTGATCCACGGCGGTGGGGGCGGCGTCGGCACCGCCGCAATCCAACTCGCGCGCCTCCACGGCTGTCGAGTCATCGTAACCGCGGGCTCCGCCGCGAAGCTCGAACGGTGCACCGCACTCGGGGCCGACGCGGGGATCAACTACCGATCGGAGGACTTTGCCGCTCGCACTCGCGAACTGACCGACGGCCGCGGCGCCGACGTCGTGCTCGACATCATGGGCGCGTCGTACCTGGGCCAGAACATGAACGCGGTGGCGGCCGATGGGCGCATCGTGATCATCGGGATGCTCGGCGGCACCCAGACCGACATCGATCTCGGTGCGATGATGCGCCGCCGGATCTCGCTGATTTCGACCGCGCTGCGCGCTCGCCCGGCGGCTCAGAAGGCGGCGATCGTTGCAGCGTTTGCCGCTGACGTCGTCCCTGCCCTCGCCGACGGCCGCATGCGGGCGGTGGGCGACTGCGTGCTTCCGCTCGAGGAGGCGAGCGAGGCCCACCGCCTGATGGAAGCCGGCGCGGTGGTGGGCAAGATCGTGCTCGACGCCTCGTCGCGTGCCTGATACCGACGGCTGGGCCGCCTGGCTGCGTACCGGTCGGGATGGCGGCAGCGCCCGGATGCGCGCCGAGAACCAGAGCCACCTCGCCTCGATGCGGGACCTCATCCTCGATCGGGCCGAGATCCAGGCCGGAGACCGCGTGCTCGACGTCGGCACCGGCCAGGGGCTGCTCGGCCTCGGTGCGCTGGAGCGCGTCTCCGATCTATGACTGCCGCGAGGCGGTTGCGCAGGTCGCCGCCGGCGGGCACTCGACATTCCTCGCAGCGGCAGCAACCGACCTCTCCGCGATTGGCACCGCGTCCATCGACGTTGTCGTCGAGCGAGCAGTGCTGCTTTTCATCGAAGATCGCGCGCGTGCGCTCTCCGAATACCACCGGGTGCTCCGGCCGGGCGGCCGAGTCTCCTTGGGCGAACCGCTCAACAGCTGGATGAGCGCCGATCGCCCCGGGTATCTCTGGGGGTACGACGTGACGGCCGCGGCGGACCTGGAGCGGAAGCTGCATCTTGCGGATCGAGCCGCGCGAGCTGCGGACGACGCCCTGCTCCGCGGTTTCGACGACCGCGATCTCATCGCGATCGCCCGAGCCGCCGGGTTCCAGCGCGTCGAGACGCAGACCGAGCTCGCGATCGCGCCCCCTCCGGCTCGCGATGACCTCGAGGTCCTTCTCGACACGGCCCCCAATCCGCTCGCCCCGACGACTCGCGCGCTCATGGCGCAGGCGCTGAGCGGCACCGACATTGAGCGATTCACAGACACCCTCCGCGAGGCACTCCATCACGGTCGCGGCGAGCGACGCCACGCGATGACCTTCCTCCGAGCGTGGCGATGAGCGGCAGCCACGGCGCGACCACGTGGGACACCGTGGTCGTCGGCGCCGGCCACAACGGTCTCACTGCCGCCGCGTACCTGGCCCGCGCCGGTCGCACCGTGCTGGTGCTGGAGGCCCGCGACCGCATCGGTGGCGCGTGCACCCTCGAGCACCCCTTCGAGGATCCGCGATTCGTGGTGAGCCCGTGCGCGTATCTCGTGGGTCTCCTCCACCACCGCGTGATCGACGAGCTCGACCTGCGCCGGCATGGCTACCGAGTCCATGTCGTCGACCCACATCTGTGGTGTCCCTTCGAGGACGGCACCGCCCTGAGCCTGTGGGACGACTCCGAGCGTAACCACCAGGTGGTTGCGGCGATGAGCCCGCGCGACGCCGACGGCTACTCTCGCTACGAGCAACTCTTCGGGCGGATTCGACGCGCGCTCCGATCCGAGCCGAACGACAGCTGGGTCGGCGACGCCCCTGACCGACCCGCGCTCGAGGCGCTCCTCGGCCACGACCCCGAGCTGATCGAGGTGATGTTCGAGGAGTCGATCGCCTCGGTCATCGAGCGTCACGTCGATGACGAGCGGCTTCGCACCGCCCTTCACGGACAGGGGTTGATCGGTACCTGGGCGGGACCGCGTGACCCTGGAACAGCGGCCATTCACGCCCTGCATTCGATGGGGACCATCGAGGGCAGGCCGGGAGCCTGGGGCTACGTCCAGGGTGGGATGGGCAACGTGTCGTTTGCACTGGCGAAAGCTGCTGAAGCAGCCGGCGCGGTCATCACGCGCAACGCCCGAGTCACCGAGATCGTGCCCGGCGACGCGGTCATCCTCGAGGATGGCTCGCGGATCCGCGCGCGCACCGTCATCTCCAACGCCGACCCACGCACCACGCTCGGCCTGCTCGCCGATGCCGCGCCCATGGCATTTGCTCACAAGGTCCGCGAGTGGCGCATGGAGGGCCCCGTCCTGAAGATCAACTGCGCACTCTCGAGGCTGCCGACCTTCACCGCGGCATCGGCGGACGATGCGCCGCACCGAGCGATGGTGACCATCGCTCGCAGCCTCGACGAGACGCAGGCGGCGTATGAGCGCAGTCGAGCCGGCGAGCCCGCGCCCCGCTGGGCTGAGTTGTACTTCCACTCCGCGTACGACCCGTCGGTCGCCCCGCCCGGGCAGCACGTCATGAGCGTCTTCGCGCAGTACGCGCCGTACACCCTGACCACAGGCTCGTGGGACGACCGGCGTGAGGCGGTGGCCGACGAGGTGTTTGCAGAAATCGCGCGGTTCGCGCCCGATGTCGTCGACTGCGTCGTCGCGCGCCAGGTCCTGGCACCCCCGGACATCGAACGCGCCGTCGGCCTTGCCGGCGGCCACATCTTCCAGGGCGAATGCCTGCCCGACCAGATGTGGGATCGCCGATTCTCGCCTCGCACCGGGATCGCCGGCCTCTACATGTGCGGCGCGAGCACCCACCCCGGGGGCAGCGTCATGGCGATCAATGGCCGCAACTGCGCGATGGCGCTCCTCGCAGACGTCGGGGTGCGCCCGAGCTAGCGACCGAGCCGAAGCGCGCTACGGATGACGCTGATCTCCTCGCGATCAGCCACCCGCAGCGCGAGGAGCACCGCCCCGTAGATGAGTGCGGCAGCGACGATGACCACAAACAGCAGCACGCGATTCTGATGCGGATTTGCGATGTACACGAAAACGCCCATGACCAGCCCGGCCACGAGCGCCTTCCACGACGTGCTGACCAGCGGAATCGTTCCCAACTGAGCGCGAAGCACCAGCCAGCCGACCACCACGAGCGCGGCCTCGGTGACCACGACCGCCCAGCTCGCCCCCAGGTATCCATAGCGCGGGATCACGAGCAGATTGACGCCGACATTGATCACCAGGCCCACCATGGCCACGAACGCGAAGACATTCTGCTTGTCGATCGCGTTCAGGGTGGCAGCGAATGTGTTGTCGGCGAACATGAACACGATGGCGAGGGCAAGGATCTGCAGCGCCGGCTCGGATCCTGCGTAGAGATGCAGCAGGCTGTTGAACTGCGGTGCGAGCAGAAAGACCCCCACGGTGATCGGCCAGCCGAGGATCACCAGGGCCTTGAAGAACTTCTCGGCGAGCGGCAGGACGCGCTCGGGCGATCGACGGTGATAGACCGAGAGCACCGGGAACACGACGCTGCGCAGCGCGAACGGAATGAAGAGCAGCGACTCGAACGGCTTGTACGCGAACGTGTAGTAACCGACCTCGCTGTAGGGTCTGAAGCGCTGCAGGATCGGGACGTCAACCTTGAAATAGACAGTTGTGATGATGAAGGTGATACCGAGCGGAATCGCCACGCGTACCCACTGCAGGAGCAGTCCCGGCTCGAATTGCAGGCCCGGGCGGAGCACCCCCGTGGCGATGAGCACGACCCCGAAATACACGCACGCGAACGCATAGCTGATTGCATACGCCCAGAGGAAGAATCCCGTGTCAGCATGGATATGGGCACCGATCACGACGAGCGCGAACACGACCAGTGTCTCGGGGACGATCTCGATGATCTCGAACGTGAGCCGCTGCATCGCATAGAGCGTGTTGCGCAACAACAATTGGTAGCCGGAGAGCACCAGGATCGCGAATGACGGCCAGAGCAGCGAACGAACCCCGGCGATGTCGAGCGCCGCGAAGATCAGGGGCAGGCCAATCGCCACACCCACGACCTTGAGCGAGGCGACGTTGTTCCAATAACGGGAGAGTTGGTCGGTGTGGCGGGCGCCCTCGCGCACGTAGAGTGCCGAGAAGCCGAGGTCGGTGACCGTGCCAACCAATCCCACATACGTCACCGCCGTTTGCATCTCACCGAACCGGGTGGGATCCAGGTAATTGCCGATGATGATGACAGCAACGAGCGCCACGATCCGCGAGATCACGCGCACCACGAGGATGAGCACGGTGTTGCGAAGCGCGCGCATCCCGAGGCCGCCCGGGATATCCGGCGTCACTGCGCCGGGCGCCGGCGGTTCGTCCTGCAAGACGCCCATTCTATGCGCGCGTCAACGCAGTACCCGTGCATGATGCCGGTCGATACACTGCCGAGCCATGCCTGACGTCGCGGCCGAGCGACCTCACAGCGACGCCGAGCAACGCACCGACGGCGGAGCGCTGATGGCTCGAACGCTTCGAGCGCACGGCGTGACCACGGTGTTCACGCTCCCCGGCGGCCACATCCTGCCCTTTCTCGACGCATCCATCGGCGAGGACCTGCGGATTATCGACACCCGCCACGAAGGGGCGGCAGTGCTCGCCGCTGAGGGCTGGGCGCTGGCAACCGGGCAGACGGGCGTCGCCGCGGTGACCGCCGGGCCGGGATTTGCCAACGGCCTCATCGGGTTGCTGGACGCGGCTACGTGGAGCGTGCCGCTGGTGATGCTCGCGGGCAGAACGAGCCGCAACCGGCAGGGACGCGGAGCCGTCGCGGACGTCGACCAGCGCGCCATCGCGGCACCGATCGCCAAATGGGCCGCGAGTTGCTCGGACGCCGGGCGAATACCGCGGTACGTCGCCGAGGCTCTCCATCGCGCTCGAACCGGCTGCCCCGGCGCTGTGTACCTCGAGGTGGACTCCCATGCCGTCTATGGGAACGCCGCCCCCCTGGATGTCGTTCCGGACGGCTTCCCGGTCGAACCCAGCCGCGCTGCCGGCGCCCCCGCAGACATCGGTGCCGCGGTTGCCGCGCTTGCGGCGGCAGAGCGGCCCCTCATCGTGGCCGGAAGCGGGGCGTTCTGGTCTGGAGCTGGCACCGAGATCGGTCGTTTCGCCGAGCTCGCTCAGATTCCGGTGATCACCGCGAGTGCGGCCCGAGGGGTCGTCCCGGATTCGCATCCGTGGAGCCTCGGCTCACTGGTGCACGGTGGTCTCGCGATTCCCAGCGCCGATTGCGTGCTGGTCCTCGGCTCGGCGTTCAACGCGAACGTCATGTACGGCGGCGCGCCACTGTTCGGCACTGATCAAACGATCATCCAGGTCGACATCGCTGCCGAGCGCGTTGGCGGCAACCGCGCGGCCGACATCACTGTCATCGGTGACATCGCGCCGGTGATGCGGGACTGCTGCGAGGCGTGGACCGCGACGCCCCCGGGCCGTGAGGAGTGGCTGGATCGCGGACGCGCGCTCGCAGGAGCCTCGCTGGAGTTCTGGAATCGTCAGATCGACGAGCACACCGGGGAGCGCATCCACGCCGGAGCAGCGGCGCGCACGCTCGCCGATCTGATCCATCAGAGGTTTGGCGGCAGCGCGACATGCGTCGCCGACGGCGGTGACGCGCTCGCCTGGGCGCTCGCGTATTTCAGATCGGAGTTGCCGGGCCGCCTGCTCACCACCACAACCGCGCTCGGAACCCTTGGTGTCGGGATGCCCTTCGCCCTCGCCGCCCAAGCCGCCCGGCCCGGCGAACCGGTCTTCCTCTTCACAGGCGACGGCTCCTTCGGTCTCAGCGCCATGGAGGTCGCTACGGCCGTGCGACACCAGCTCCCCGTGATCGCAATCGTGTCGAACAATGCCGGGTGGGGTGACGTCCGTTACGAGCAGGATGAGCTCTTCGGGCCAGGGCGTCATGTCGCGAGCGCGCTTCCCGGCATTCGCTACGACCGCCTAGCGGAGGCCCTTGGCGGTCACGGCGAGCGGGTCGAGCGCCTCGAGGAGCTGGCACCTGCTCTCGACCGGTCGATCGACAGCGGCGTCTGTAGCGTCATCGACGTGCAAACCGACCCCGACGTCGTCTCCGAACTCCTGCGCATGGTTGCGCAACTGGGCCTGATGTAGGCATGCGGGCAGTCCGGCTTCTCGAAGCGCACCGCCTCGAGCTCGTCGATGTCCCCGCGCCTGAGGCGACAGCTGGTGAGGTGGTCATCCGCGTCGACGGGTGCGGCATCTGTGGCTCGGATCTGACCTCATACAAGGTCGGGCTGTTCACCGACACGGTCCCCGGACACGAGCTCGCGGGTGTGGTCGACGCCGTCGGCGATGGCGTGACCGGCTGGGCTCCCGGGGACGCCGCGGTGATCGACCCGAAGATTCCCTGCGGGGTCTGCGCTGACTGCCGCAACGGGGCGTCCTATCGCTGCGCGATGGCCCTCACCGCCGGTATCGGCTTCGCCCGTGACGGTGGCTTCGCCGAATTGGTGGCAGTGCCGGCCTCGTTGCTCCACCGCCTGCCGGATGGTCTGGCGCTCGAGCACGCCTGCCTTGTTGAACCACTTTCGGTGGCGATCCACGGCGTCGAGCGTGCCCGTGTCCATCCTGGCGACCCGGTCGTGGTCATCGGACTCGGACCCATCGGCCTGCTCACGGTGGCGACCCTGCATGCACGTGGCATCGGCCCAATCATCGGCGTCGACCCCGTGGAGGATCGGCGCCGGCTCGCCCTCGACCTCGGCGCGGCAACCGCCGTCGCCGATTGTCGCGAGGTGCGCAGTCACGTCGCCCCGGTGCCGGCGGTGATCGAATGTTCCGGGTACGCACCCCTCCTCCACGCGGCGGCCGATCTGGTGGCGCCCGGCGGCCGTCTCGTCCTGGTGGGCGTGCCCTTCGGTGAGGCCACGGTCATTCCGTTGATGTGGGTGACCCGCGAGATCGAAATCATCGGCAGCATCGCCTCGAGCGCGTCAGACTTCGCCGTGTCGCTCGAAATGCTGGCCGGTGACGAGGGGATCGCACGCGTGGCAACCCGTCGGGTGTCGCTCGCTCAGGTCCCAGAAGTCTTCGAGGAGTTGATCAGTCCCAGAAATCTTGGAGGAGTTGATCACGCCCGCTTCCGGGGCGAAGGTGGTCGTCGACCCGAGGCTGTGACCCGCCGCTGGGCCGCTGGAACGGGCGCCTTGACGGTCGGCACCGCTGTGGCAGCGCGCCAGCAGTACCAGGCCGCAGTGCTCCGGTAGGGGCTGAGCGCCTCGCCAAGAACCATCAGCGCTTTTGGGGTCGGAGGCGCGGCCATGGCGTGAATGCGTGTCCAGCCGTTGCGAACTCCGAGATCGTCCACCGGCCAGACGTCGGGCCGCCGCAGTTGGAAGAGCAGGAACATCTCGGCGGTCCACCGGCCGACTCCGCGCACCGTCACCAGGCGCGCGACGATCTCGTCGTCGCTGAGGTCGTCCAGGTCGTGCGTGGGGACGGTCCCGTCGACGAACTTCGCGGCGAGGTCGATGATCGCGGCGAGCTTGTTGGCGGAGAGGCCGGCGGCGCGCATCGCCTCCGGGTTGGCGGCGAGGACGGACTCGGGGGCCACCGGGGCTCCCCCGAGCGCGGTCACGAGCCGTCCGTGGATGGTTCGCGCAGCGGCGCCGGCGAGCTGTTGCGACACGATCGCGCTGAGCAGGGATTCGAACGCCGAGTCAGCCTCCGGTCGCAGTTCCATTGTCGGGCTCGTGTCAACGATGGGCCGGAATGCCGGGTCGACCTTGACGATGTGCGCGACGGCCGCGCTCAGCCGTGTCACGGGGTCGGTGCCTCCACCAGGGTTGCAAGTCCATCGACAACACGCGAGCCGGGCAAGCGCAAGAGGTCCACCGGTGCGAGCCTGATCTTCATCGATCGGCTCCCGCCGCCGATCACCACAGCGTCCTGGATCATCATCACACGGGCGTCGATGTACAGCGGCAGGGAGTCGGGCAGACCGAATGGCGTCACGCCGCCGATCATCATGGCCGTCAACTCGCGCGTCTGATCCGCGCTGGCAAATGATGCCTTGCGCACCCCGAGCAGGTCACACACGGCGTGGTTCACGTCGAGGCGACAGGTCGCGAGCACGACGCAGGCGCAGGCGGTGCCGGGCTCCTTGCGCGCTGCGACCACGATGGTGTTCGCCGACTGATCCGGCGAGACGCCATACCTCGCGCAGAAGGCCGAGGTGTCGGCGAAATCCGGATCGCATGCCAGCATCTCGTGCGCGACGCCCAGGGCGGCGAGCCGGTCGCGAACCCTCGTCTCGATAGTCGCCGATTCGTCAGCGTGCATCGCGTCCACACGGTCGACCCGTAGAGTAAGCACCCAGCATGCGCATCATCGCCCCCACCGAGACTGCTCCCGGCGAGACCCGGGTCGCGTTGGTGCCGCGCTCCGCCACGCAGTTGGTGTCCACGGGTGCAACGGTAGCCATTCAGGCCGGGGCGGGCGCGGCGGCCGGTATCACCGACGCCGCCTACCGCGAGGTGAGCGCCGAGGTGGTGGCGGACCGAAAGGCGCTCCTGGCCGAAGAAAGGCGCTCCTGGCCGACGCAGACATCGTCGTGGTCATTCGCCGCCCCGATGTCGAGTTCGTCGGCCAGATGAAGCGGGGGGCGATCCTCGTCGGCGTCCTCGAGCCGGTCGGTGACCCGGCGCTGGTTCGCGCGCTCGTCGACGGCGGCATCACGGCATTTCGCCTCGAAGCGATGCCCCGGATCAGCCGGGCACAGGACATGGACGTGCTCTCCTCGATGGCGACGCTCGCCGGCTACCACGCGGCGGTGATGGCCGCCTTCCGGCTGCCGCGCATCTTCCCGTTGTTGATGACGGCGGCCGGAACGATCACGCCGGCGCGGGCGCTCGTGCTCGGTGCCGGCGTCGCCGGCCTGCAGGCGATCGCCACGTGCCGGCGTCTCGGCGCGGTGGTCGAGGCTTTCGACGTGCGGCCCGCGGTGCGCGAACAGGTCGAATCACTCGGTGCTCGTTTTGTCGAGACCGGCGTCGAGTCCGACACGCAGCAGGATACCGGCGGCTATGCCCGCGAGCTCGAAGCTGATGCGCAGGCCCGCCAGCACCAGGTCCTGGCCGAGCATGTCAAGGAATCGGACGTGGTGATCTCGACCGCGCAGATCCCCAATCGCAAGGCCCCCGTGCTGGTCACCGCGGACATGGTTGCGTCGATGCGCACGGGGTCGGTGATCGTCGACCTCGCAGCGCCGGGTGGGGGCAATTGCGAGCTCACGCGTCCCGACGAGGAGGTCAATGCCAATGGCGTCCTCATCCTCGGCCCGATGAACCTCCCTGCCGCCATCCCCGGTCAGGCGAGCCAGCTCTACTCGCACAACGCCACGCGATTCCTGAGCCAGTTGCTCAAGGACGGTGCGGTGCACCTCGACTTCGATGACGTCGTGATCAGCCAGACCTGCATCACCCACGAGGGCAAGCCGATAGGTGAGCAGATCGAGGCGTTGCTGCAGGGAGCCAAAGCGTGAGCCCCGGACAGACGCTCGCACTCGGAGCCTTCATCTTCGCGCTCGCGGTGTTCGTGGGATTCCTGCTCATCTCGAAAGTCCCCACGATGCTGCACACGCCGCTGATGTCGGGAACCAACTTCATCCACGGGATCGTCCTCGTCGGGGCGATCACGGTGGCGGCAGCGGCCAACGACACGCTCGGTTACATCATCGCCATGGCGGCGGTGCTGCTCGGCACCCTGAACGTCGTCGGCGGCTGGGTGGTCACCGATCGCATGCTGCAGATGTTCCGGCGCCGGCCCACGGTTGATGCGCACAAGGCCGAGACGCCGCCGGCACCCTCGGAACACTGATCCCGATGCAGCCCTCCGCGCTCACCACCCTCGGCTACATGCTGACGGCGATCGCGTTCATGTTCGGTATCCAGCTGCTGCGCTCGCCGGCAACCGCGCGGCAGGGCAACCGTATCGCAGCGGTGGGCATGTTGCTCGTCCTCGGCATCACCGCGGCGCTCGTCCACAACACCGGCAACTGGCCACTGATCATCCCGCCAATCCTCGTCGGCATCGCTATCGGTGCGGTCTCCGCGCGGCTCGTGCGCATGACCGCGATGCCCCAGATGGTCGCGCTCTTCAACGGTATGGGCGGCGGCTCCGCCGCACTCATCGCCGCACAGGATTTCCGCACGGCGGTCGCCGGTGGCACGGCTCATCCGGACATCACGTGGGCGATCATGGTGAGTTGCATCATCGGCTCACTCAGTTTCGCGGGCAGCCTCGTCGCCTTCGCGAAGTTGCAGGAGTTGATGCCTGGCCGTCCGCTCACGTATCGGTTGCAGAGCTTGGTCAACGGGCTGCTGCTCGTGGTCATCCTGGCGATCGGCGTCTACCTCATCGTGGGGGATCAGAACCTCGCGCTCTTCGCCGTCTTCATCGTCCTGTCGCTGCTCCTCGGTGTGCTGTTCGTCGTGCCGATCGGCGGGGCCGACATGCCGGTGATCATCTCGCTGCTCAACTCATTCACCGGTCTCGCCGCGGCCAGCACCGGGTTCGTGCTGAGCAACGACGTGCTCATCGTGAGCGGGGCGCTGGTGGGCGCCTCGGGAACCATTCTGACCCTGGCGATGAGCAAGGCCATGAACCGGTCGCTCTTCAATGTGCTGTTCAGCGGCTTCGGCTCGAAGGTCGAATCCGCTGGGAGCGCAGCCGGCGCCGAGGGCGGCACCATCCATCCCACCACCGTGGAGGATCTCGCGCCGTTGCTGGCATTTGCGCAGCTCGTGGTGATCGTGCCCGGGTACGGCATGGCCGTCGCGCGTGCCCAGCATGAGGTCAAGGAGCTTGCGGACGAGCTCGAGAAGCGCGGCGTCACCGTCGAGTACGCCATCCATCCGGTGGCGGGCCGCATGCCCGGGCACATGAACGTGCTGCTTGCCGAGGCCAACGTGCCCTACACGCAACTCAAGGAGATGGACGCCGTCAACGGCGACTTCCCGCGAACCGACGTTGCTGTGGTCATCGGCGCCAACGACGTCGTCAACCCCGCAGCACGCACCCAGACCAGCAGCCCGATCTTCGGCATGCCGATCCTCGACGTCGACAAGGCGAAAACCGTCGTCGTCCTCAAGCGCAGCATGGC
>OBLT010000668.1_pt1 | contig 21977 bp, 19 predicted proteins | sample 1518721 | NCBI WGS metagenome assembly OBLT01 (sample SAMEA3539307, study PRJEB22396) | soil metagenome | biome: tundra; feature: field; material: soil | place: USA | collected 2010-05 | depth 0.15 m | reverse complement strand
AGCACGCCGTCACGCGTCACAACCGCCACCATGGCCGCGGGCCTGGACGCTCTGGTGGTCGGCATCACCCCTGGAACCGACGGCCTGGTCTGTTGCCGCCGGGGCGAGTGCCACTCGGGCCATGGGTCAGCAGCTCGAGAGGAGGATCGGCACGGTCACCGTACTGGGCTTACCTCGCGGTCCTGCGACTGAGAGGGTTACGCACGCCGGGTGGGTGACCAGGATGCCGCCGGTGTAGCCCGCATACTGGTGGCCGCACGAGGGGAGCCGGACGCGGCGGGGAGGCGGCGCGATGGCCTTGCTGCCGGAGACCGCGCCCCAGCGGGCTGGCGAGGCATAGAACAGGCGTGCTGAAGCGGGGCCTTTGACGCTGATGAGCCGGTAAGGCCGGGCGGTCGGCGCCACGGCGAGGAATGTCTTCCAGACCAGGTACCGGTGCCCGTCACGGCTCTTCCATGCGGGAAGACTGTCGTAAGCGTTGGTGTCGCCGTCCAGCGCGGAGCTCTCGGCTCCGTTAACGGGCTTGGCTGCAGGGTCGGCGGGCTGCTGTCCAGCCGAGTCGTGACAGGTGAGGATCAGTGTGCCGTCGGGCGCGGCGGCGGGGGCCGGGTTGCGGGCACATCCGCTGAGCGCGGCGCCCAGGACGGCCGCCACTGCCAGCGTCGGGATTCTGCGGTGGGTGTGGCTAGTCATGACCGGCTGTCCATGGCGGGGCTCTTGTCATAGTTGAGGCCTTTGTGGCGCGTGATCTCGCGCGAGGTTATGCGCGCCGCGGTGATGACAATGCCAGCCCAGACGCCAATGCGATAGGTGTCGGCCTCGACAATGACACACAGCAGTTTGCCTCGCACTGAGGCCGGTGACATGATCGTTTACAGTCCGCTTATGACGGCGGTGCGTAGCGTTACATAGAGGGTCCGGCCGGTCAGGAGGCAGCAGTGGCACAGCGCGTTGAGATAGAGATCACCTGCGACAGGGTGGCTCCCGGACACGGCGGGGAGGTCGAGTCGCTCGACATGACGCTCGGGGGGACCGAGTACCAGATCGACCTATGCGTCAAGCACCGCAAGCCATATAGCGATCTGCTGGAGATGATCACCGTGGACGGTCGCCGGGTGAGCACGAGGGGCCGGCATCAGCCCGCCGCCCGCAAGCAGCCTGGCCGGGCAAACCGCAATGCCGAGGTCCGGGCCTGGGCGAAAGAGCAGGGAATTGACGTCAGCGCCCGCGGCAGGATCGCTGACGAGGTGGTTCAGAAATATGACGCCCGGTAGCTGCTAGAACAGCAAGTCCTGGATGTCCCGGCCAGCGGGCCACGCTGAGCGGTCGGCGCCTGCGTCGCGAGTACCCGACGAGCATTACACCAGCGGCGACGGGCAGAACAAGGGCGGAGACCGCGAGCGGGGCTGCCCGGTCGTGCGCGAAGCTCTGCCCAGCCAGGACGCCGGTGATGCCAGCCCGTCTAGCATTCATGCTGGTCAGGAACGTACCCAACCACAGCTGCCGCATAACGGCGCCAGGAGAGCGCCTAGCGGCGCCCCCGCTGGGCAAAAACGCAATGGCTTGACTCTTGACCGAATCCATCGTTGATTCAAAGTATGAAGAACAACCACATTTTAGGCCGAAAAGGTCCTAGCCGCCGTGCGTTCCTATCCGCCTCGGCCGTTACCGCGGTCGCTGCGCCCCTCATCGCGCGTGCAGCACCGGCCCGTGCTGCACTGGCCAGTACTGGTTCTGCCCTCGCCAGGCATGATCCCCCCGCCGACCTGCGAGCCATGCTGCGTGAAGTGGACCCCGGCCGGATCCAGGCCACAGTGCTGCGGCTGACTCAGTTCGGCACCAGGCACACAGCGTCCAGCCAGACCGACCCGGTGCGCGGCATCGGCGCTGCCACTGCCTGGGTGTTCGAGCAGATGCAGGCCATCGCGGCCACCTCATCAGGCCGGATGACGGTGCAGAAACAGACGTTCGTCCAGCCTGTCTCGAGCCGGATCCCGGTTCCGACCACGATCACCAACGTCATCGCGACGCTGAAAGGGACCGCGTCCCCCGAGCGGTTCTATGTCGTGACCGGGCACCTGGACTCCCGGGTGACCGACGTGCTGGATTTCACCAGCGACGCCCCCGGTGCCGATGACGACGCTTCCGGCGTCGCGGTCGTCCTCGAGCTCGCCCGGCTGTTCGCCACCCGCCAGTTCGCCGGAACCCTGGTGTTTGCCACCGTCGCCGGGGAAGAGCAGGGGCTGTACGGCTCGACCTTCATGGCGGCGCAGATGGCGGCGGCCGGCGCCGACGTGCAGGGCATGTTCAGCAACGACATCGTGGGGGCGAGTCAGGCCTGGGATGGCACCCGGCCTGATCCGCACACGCTGCGGCTGTTCGCGGAGGGCGTGCCGACCGCTGTGACTCCCACGCAGATCGCGCTCATGCAGGCGGTCGGCGGCGAGAACGATGGGGTATCGCGCCAGCTGGCCCGGTTCGTCCGGGATGTGGCGCCGTCCGACCTGACCGACATGAACATCAGGGTGATCTGGCGGCGCGACCGGTATCTGCGCGCCAGCGACCACGTCTCTTTCCAGGGGCAGGGTTACCCGGCGGCCAGGTTCACCGAGCCGCGGGAGAACTTCAACCACGAGCACCAGAACACGCAGGTGGTCAACGGCGTGCAGCTCGGTGACCTGATCCAGTTCGTGGACTTCGACTACATCGCCCGGGTGGCCAAGGTGAACGGAGCGACACTGTGGTCTCTGGCCACCGCGCCCGGCACACCCAAGAACGTGCTGATCCACGCGACGGCGCCCCCCAACTTTTCCGGCATCAACACCACTACGCTCACCTGGAACGCCAACCCCGAGTCCAACCTGGCCGGGTACGAGGTGGTGACGCGGGAGACCACGTCACCGGACTGGACCAACGCGATCGACGTCGGCAGCGTCACCACGGTCACGCTCGACATCGCCAAGGACAACGTGCAGTTCGGCGTGCGCGCCGTGGACCAGGCCGGGCACCGCAGTCCGGTCGCCTTCCCACAGGTGGTGAGCTCCTAGCGCGGCCGGCCGACACTGTCCCCGGTTGCGTAGGGGATGAAGCTGCCGTGATGAGGGTTGGCGTCGAGGGGCTTACCGATAGCAGGGAAAGCCCGCTGCGGGCAGGTGTTCCGGTCGCATACCTTGCACCCAGGGCCGATCGGGACGAGCGCGGACGGGCTGGCCAGGTCGAGTCCGTGGGAGTAGACGAGCCGCTGGGCGTGCCGGAGATCGCAGCCCAGGCCGACAGCGAAGGTCTTGCCAAGCGTTCCGTAGCCGCCGTAGCGCCGGGAGACTGTCCGGGCGACCCACAGGTAGCTGCGGCCGTCGGGCATCTGGGCCAGCTGAGTCTGGATCTCGCCGGGATGCACGAAGGCCTCGTAGACATTCCAGAGCGGGCAGGAGCCGCCGACCCGGGAGAAGTGGAAACTGGTGGCCGACTGACGCTTGGAGATATTGCCAGCCCGGTCGACCCGCACGAAGATGAACGGCACGCCGCGTGCCCCGGGGCGCTGCAGTGTGCTGAGGCGGTGCGCGACGGTCTCGTAGCCGACGTCGAACCGTCGCTGCAGGAGCGCGATGTCGTAGCCGAGGGCCTCCGCGCCATCCAGGAATGGCTGGTACGGCAGGACCAGGGCACCGGCAAAGTAGCTGGCGAGGCCGATCCGGCAGAGCATTCGAGCATCGTCGCCGGACAGGTTCGCCTCGGTGACGATCTGGTCGATCTCCGTGCCCAGCTCGACGGAGGCTAGGTGGGTAGCCAACTGGAACGCCCGCTGACCGGAGTTGAGCAGCGGGGACAGCGCCAGCACCCGGGCATCAGGGTCGTAGCGCCGCTTGACGGCCTGGTCGCCAACAGGAAGATCGGCCACCCGGACGCCGTGCTGACGAGCCAGCCGCTCGGTGATCCCGGCCGAGGCGTTGCCGATGGCGAGGCCGGCCTGCGCGAAGATCTGCTCGGCAGCAAGGTCGAGCGCCGGGAAGTAGTTCCGCCGCGCGTAGAACAGCTCCTGCACTTCCTCCTGCGCCATCGGTGGCGGCACAGACATCGAGCCCGCCGCGCCGGCATCGATGCGGGTCATGATCGTCTCATTGACGTCGCGACCATGCCGGTACCGGCGGTGCAACTCGATGACGTAGCGGCCGACAGCCGGCATGGACGCGGCCAGCTCGCGGATCTCGGCCATTGAGATCTGCTCGCCGACCGAGGGGTCGGTCAGCACGTCACGGAGCTGCGCCACGAGCCGATCAGCGTCCTCGGCCGAAAACTGCTGCAGATCGGCATCAAAGACGCTGACGAGCTTGAGCAAGACGGAAGCCGTCAGGGGGCGCTGACTGGACTCCAGCTGGTTCACGTAGCTCGGGGAAATGCCCAGCGCACTGGCCAGGGCCGCCTGCGTCAATCCCCGTTCCTCACGGAAGCGGCGAAGCCGGACACCGACGCGCGCCTTTGTGGTCGGCATCACACCTCGTCTTCGCAAACGTTGCAGAATCGCTGCCTGGGCACCACAAACCTCCACACATGCAGGGACTACCGCTCCGCTGGCTATGCGTGCATCTTGTTAAGATACATGCCCTCTTTGCATATGGACCCGACGCTGGACAAGTTGCGGGCGTCGGCGGGCGATCGGAAGGACATCCTGTGGGCGACGCTATTCCCGGGCTGAGTCACCCCCCGACAGCACACAGCGGGCTGATCGGGTGGGTGAACGAGATCGCGGCGCTCGCCCAGCCGGCTCGCGTTCACTGGTGCGATGGCTCTCAGGAGGAATGGGAGCAGCTCACCAGCCTGCTGGTACAGCAGGGCACACTTGTGCCGCTCAACCCCGATCTGCGGCCGGGCAGCTTCGCCGCGCGCTCCGATCCCTCGGATGTCGCCCGGGTGGAAGACCGCACGTTCATCTGCTCGGAAAAGGAAGAAGACGCCGGGCCGACGAACAACTGGATCGAGCCCGCGGAGATGCGCGCGACCTTCGCCGGGCTGTTCGCCGGCAGCATGGCCGGCCGCACCATGTACGTCGTCCCGTTCTGCATGGGCCCGCTGGGCTCCGTGATCTCCCAGCTTGGTGTGGAGATCACGGACTCGCCGTACGTGGCAGCCTCCATGCGGATCATGACCCGCGTTGGCACGCCCGTGCTTGAGCAACTCGGCGACGACGGGTTCTTCGTCCGGGCCGCGCACTCCGTGGGCGCGCCGCTGCAGCCAGGCCGGGCGGACGTGCCGTGGCCATGCAACGAGACCAAGTACATTTCCCACTTCCCCGAGACCAGGGAGATCTGGTCGTTCGGGTCCGGGTACGGGGGAAACGCTCTGCTGGGCAAGAAGTGCTACGCCCTGCGGATCGCCTCGGCCATGGCCCGCGACGAGGGCTGGCTGGCCGAGCACATGCTCATCCTCAAGGTCACCCCGCCGCAGGGCGAGGCCAAGTACATCGCGGCGGCCTTCCCGTCCGCGTGCGGCAAGACCAACCTGGCCATGCTGGAGCCCACGATCCCCGGCTGGCAGGTGCAGACCATTGGCGATGACATCGCCTGGATGCGCTACGGCGCTGACGGACAACTGCGGGCGATCAACCCCGAGGCCGGGTTCTTCGGCGTCGCGCCCGGCACCGGCGTCACGACCAACATCAACGCGATCCGGACGCTGACCAAGAACACCATTTTCACCAACGTCGCGCTCACCGACGACGGCGACGTGTGGTGGGAGGGGCTGACGGACGAGCCGCCGGCCCATCTGACCGACTGGCAGGGCCGCGACTGGACACCCGCGTCCGAAAGCCCCGCCGCCCACCCCAACGCCCGGTTCACGGTCGACGCGGCCCAGTGCCCATCGATCGCTCCCGAGTGGGACGATCCAGCGGGAGTACCGATCTCGGCGATCCTGTTCGGCGGCCGCCGCGCGACAGCGGTGCCGCTCGTCACCGAGGCCTATTCGTGGCAGCACGGCGTCTTCCTGGGGGCGACCATTTCCTCCGAGACCACCGCCGCGATCGTCGGCCAGGTCGGGCGGCTGCGCCATGACCCGTTCGCGATGCTGCCGTTCTGCGGCTACAACATGGGCGACTACTTCGGCCACTGGCTGGCAGTCGGCGGCAAGACCGATCCGGAGAAGCTGCCGCGCATCTACGCCGTCAACTGGTTCCGCAAGGACGCTGACGGCAAGTTCGCCTGGCCTGGTTACGGCGAGAACAGCCGCGTCCTGAAGTGGATCGTCGAGCGCCTGTCCGGCCAGGCCGGCGCCGACGCCACCCCGATCGGCAACCTGCCCGCCGCCGGCGGGATCGACACCGACGGCCTGGCGGTCAGCGAACGTGACCTCCAGTTGCTGCTGTCAGTGGACGCCGACACGTGGCAGGAGGAAGCCGACCTCACCCGCGACTACTTCACCACTTTCGGCAGCCACCTGCCCGATCAGCTGTGGGAAGAGCACGAGGCCCTGCTGGAGCGCCTGAAGACCGCGAGCTGACCTCACCACAGGGGCTGGCAGGAGAAGCCGCTAAGCGAGCACCGGCCCGGCTGGTCCTGCGGTCCGAGCGAAGTGGCGGGTGAGTAGTTCGTCGAACTCCTCGGCCCGAAGCGGCTGCGAGAAGTAGAAGCCCTGCCCCACCTGGCAGCCGAGCATCTTGAGCCCGGCGACCTGGTCCTTGGTTTCCACGCCCTCGGCCACCACCGATAGGCCCATGGCATTGGCCAGGTCGATGATGGCACGGACAATCGCCGAGTCCACCAGGCTCTCGGCGACGCCCTGTACGAAGCTGCGGTCCACCTTTACTTGTGCACCGGGAACTGCTTGAGGTACGCAAGTGAGGAGTGGCGCGCTGGCAGGGTCGGCCGGGCCGGTCACGGCGCTACCCAGATCGACTGCAGGACCCGGTAGATGTTCCCGCCCAGCACCGCCCGGATCTCATCGTCGGAGTAGCCGCGGCGAACCAGCCAGCCGCAGATGTTGCCGAAGCACTCGGTCGGGTTCTCCAGCCCGTCCACGTAGGCGACCGGGTCGAACGCCGGGCCGGGCCGCCGCCCGGCGATGCCGAGCAAATGCCCGAAGACCCGGTGCAGGGCGGCATGGTCCCCGTACAGCGTGTCCGGCCCGAACGCGACATGCTCCAGGCCGACCAGGTCCACGCAGTACTGGAAGTGGTCCATCACCGACTCGATGGTGTGCGCGGGATGGTCGTGCGACAGCGTGGTGTGCGGCGCCGCGGACATGCCGATCACCCCGCCGGTCTCCGCGACCGCCCGCAGCACGTCGTCGGGCTTCATCCGCGGCGAGTCCCACACCGTCCGGGCCCCCGCGTGCGTCATCAGCACCGGCGCGTCGCTGGCCGCGCAGGTGTCCAGCGCCGTCCGGTCCGAGGAGTGGGACAGGTCGATGGCCAGGCCAAGCTGGTTCATCCGCCGCACGGCCCGCTTCCCGAAAGAGGTCAGTCCGCCGTCGACTGGCTCGTTCAGGCCGCTGCCCAGGGTGTTGGCGTCGGAGTAGGCGATGCCGATCTGCCGGATCCCGAGGCCGTACAGGACGTCGAGGCGGTCCAGTTCGTTCTCGATCGGGGTGGCCGCCTCCAGCCCGAAGACCAGCCCGGTCCGGCCCGCCCGGTACGCCTCGTCGATGTCAGCCACGGTGCGGACGCATCGCGCGCCGGGCGCGTGCGCCAGGTCGGCCTGGCGCATCCCGAGGTCGGTGATGATGTCGTCCCAGCGCCAGGGCGCGTTCCCGGTGACGCAGGCCGTGCCGTCCATCATGTTGTCGAACACGACAGTCAGGCCCGACGCGGCCAGGCCCGCGTAGGCGGCGTGCTGCCGGCCGGTGCGGTTGTACTCGGGAGTCTCCTCCATCCGGGCCGGGAACCGGACCGGATGGTCGTGCAGGCTGATGACCAGGCTGTCGCGCAGCAGCGCGCCGGCCCGCCCGGCCTGCTCGGCGGTCAGCCCGGCGGCATACGGCGCGACCCGGCCGAACTCCGGGGCCAGCTCGAAGCCGCGGAAGTCTTCCCCCGCGGTGAGGTAGGAATACGCGGTGTAAGACCCGGCCGCCGCGCCAGTCCCGCTGGTGCTATGCGCCGTCTCAGTCATCGTCGCCTCCTGGATTGGCGCCGGCCCGGCCAGCGCCGACTCGGCCAGCTCGGGATGGCGCCAGGCCGGTGCGGCCCGGCGGCCAGCAGCCGCCACAGCTGCTCCCAGGCCCGCATGCCCTCACGCAGCCGCCGGATCCGCATGAACTCGTTCGGGGCGTGCAGCTTCTCGTCGGCGGTGGAGAACGAGAAGAACAGCGTCTTGGCCCCGAGCGCCCGCTCGAACAGGTCCGTCGCGGGGAGCGTCCCGGCGATGCAGGCCAGCAGCACCTCCTCGCCGGGGTAGACCGTCTCCAGCGCCGCGGCCGCCGCGCGGATCGCGGGATGCCCGGCCGGGATCGTGTACGCCGGCACCGCGGCCTCGTCCGGCCGGACCTCGACCCGCGCGCCCGGCGCGGGCTGCGCCGCGACATGCGCGGCGATCGCGTCCAGCACGCGCTGCGGATCCTGGCCCGGAACCAGCCGGCACGACACGTGCCCGACCGCGACGTGGGGGATCACCGTGTACTTCCCGCCGCCCTGGACGCCGTTGACCTCCAGGGTCGGCCGCTCCCACAGCCGCTCCAGGGTGGTGTAGCCCGGCTCGCCGTGGGCCTGGGCGAGGCCGAGTCCGGTGAGGTAGCCCGTTTCGTCGAAGGAAACCGCGGCGATCTCGGCGCGGCGCTCGGGGGTCAGCTCCGGGATGCCGTCGTAGAACCCGGCCACCGCGACGCCGCCGTGCGGGGCGTGCAGGCTGGCCAGGATCTCGCTCAGCACGTGCAGCGGGTTGGCGACGGTGCCGCCGTACCGGCCGGAATGCAGGTCGGTGGCCGCGCCCTCGACCACGATGTCCAGGCTGACCAGGCCCTTGGACTTCAGCGACAGGGACGGCTCGGTGGGCCGCCACATTGCCCCGTCGGCAGAGATGACCAGGTCAGCCGCGAGCTCGGCCGCGTGGCTGGTCACGTAGTCCGGCAGGTGCGGGCTGCCGATCTCCTCCTCGCCCTCGAAGAGGAACTTCACGTTCAGCGGCAGCCCGCCCTCCTGGTCCAGGAAGGCCTGGGCGGTCTTCAGGACCAGGTATACCGGGCCCTTGTCATCGCTGGCCCCGCGGCCGCGCATCACGTCGCCGTCGACGGCCAGCTCGAACGGCGGCGTGTCCCACTCGGCCAGGTCCCCGGTGGGCTGCACGTCATAGTGGCCGTAGACCAGGATGGTCGGTGCCCCGTCGGCGCCCAGCCAGTCTCCCCGGACGACGGGATGGCCGCCGGTCTCGGCCAGCCGGCCGCCGGCGAAGCGGAGCTGGTCCGCCACCCACTGCGCGGCGGCACGCATCGTCTCCGCGGCCGCGTCCCGGCTGACACTCGGGATGGCGACCAGGCCGGCCAGCTCAGCCAGGTAGCCGTCGTCGGCCAGGTCAAAGTCCAGCATGGCCGCCGTCAATCGCGATGACCTGCCCGGTGACCCACGAGGACCGCTCGGACACGAAGAACTGCACGCCGTTGGCGATGTCCGCGGGCTCCCCCAGCCGCCGCATGCTGATGCCCTCGACCAGCGCCGCCTGCCCGTCGCGGCCGTAGCTCGCCCACTGCTTCTCGGTGGTCGGGTTGGACCGGATGAAGCCGGGCGCGATGCAGTTGACCGTGATCCCGAACGGGCCCAACTCGTGCGCCAGCTGCCGGGTGAAGCCGATCTGGGCCGCTTTCGCGCTGGTGTAGGCCTGGATGCCGGTCTTGCTGACGCCGAGGCCGGCCGAGGAGGCGATGTTGATGATCCGCCCCCAGCGCCGCTCCTTCATCCCCGGCACCACCGCCCGGGTGCACAGGAACGCGGTAGTCAGGTTGGCGTCGATTACCGCGCGCCAGTCCTCGTCGGTGACCTCCTCCAGCGGCTGGCCCACCTGCCCGGCCACCCCCCCGGCGCAGTTGACCAGGATGTCGACCAGGCCGACGTCGGCGAAGAACTCCGCGACTGTGGCCGGCACGGACAGGTCGGCGGTGTCCTTGTCGACACCGTGGACTTCCGCGCCGTCGCCCCGCAGGGCGTCGGCGATGCCGGCGCCGATGCCATGCGCCGTTCCGGTCACGACGGCCGTCTTCCCGGCCAGGCCGCCGCTCACTGAGCCGGGCCCGTCCCGGAGCAGCGGTCGCCAGATATGAGGAAGGCCGCCGTCCAGCGAGCCCACGAGATGCTGTGCACCCAGCCTCCGTGCCTGTCATCGCTGCCTGACGGGCCGACGCTGGCTGCCGGGGCTGCGGAGGGTACCAACAAACGTTTGTCCTGAGAGCACTGTAACCGTCTGATTCTGATCGGGCCAGTGTGATTTCAGGCCTGCGGCGGCTCCGCGGCCAAGCGGAGAAGACCGCGAGCTGACATGCCGGGTCGTGTTCGAGAGTTGGCCACGATGGGATCCCGGGGCGCCTCACGGCCAGGTCCCTGGCGCGCGCCAGCGGTATCCGGGGCAGGTGTGCCGAGGGCGGGGTTACCGTGCGAGCTGACCCGGACCTCATCCTTCGGGGGACCGCGCCGCTCATCCTTGGCGTGCTATCTGCCCACCTGACCATTGATGAGGCAGCGGACCTCGGCCTCGAGATCAGCGGAGACACCGCCGCACTGAAACGAGTCCAGCCCGAAGCCGCGGCAGGCCCGTCCTAGCGGCATGCGGCCCTTGTCTTGGCCCCGTCGGACAGGCACCTGGTGACCACCGCTACGCCGGCACCTGCCTGACGCACGGCCCGGAGGCCCCGGACGTGATCCACGGGCTCGCGATCTCGTCCTGGCAAATGCGCTCTTGTGTCAGGATCGGCCCGGGCGGACGATACCGGCATGGCGCACGGCGCTGGCGAAGAACGTTGCAGGCACGGCGAGATCAGCAAAGCCGACCTGATCGGACCGCAGATCGTTGGGGCCGGAATCCACGACAGCGACTCCATCCGGGACTGGTTCACGGGCCCGGTGGATGAAGGAAGCCTGGGCCAGACAAATCTCTACATCACAGCGAAGTCGGAGTTTAGGGAAGTCGACTTTGCCCTCACTAGCGCAAAGTACAAGAACGGGTTCCGTTGTTCTCTCAGCCGGGGTCCCGGCGGCGGGGCCCTAAACCACGGGCACGGGATGGCGGCGGAGCCGCTGGGCATCCGCGCCGAAGGCGGACGACTCTTGATCCTCAGCGCGGACGACGGCACTTACCTGGGTAAGCCGGTCGTAGTGCTCGGTGCTCAGCCTCAGCTCCAGCGCGGCGAGGTACTCATGCAGCTGCCCGGTCGTGCGCGGGCCGATGACGGGCACCAGCGCGGTGGCGGAACGGGCCGCATGCTCGATCAGCCAGGCGACCGCCACCTGTGACGGCGTGGTGTCGATGTCCTGGGCCGTGGCGAGAACGGCGTCCAGGACGGCGGTCTGCTGCTCGGTGTCCTCGGTGCGGACGCCGCGGCCCCACGCGGCCAGCCGGCCATCGGTGCCGTGGCGGTACTTGCCGGTGAGGAGGCCGCCGCCCAGCGGAGCGTAAAGACAGGCCCCCAGCCCGAAGGCTTCGGCCGCGGGCAGCAGTTCATGGTCGGCGACGCGGTTGATCAGGCTGTACTCGTGCTGAACGCCGACGAGGGAACTGCTGCCGCGCAGGCTCGCGGTCGTCGCGGCGGCGGCGACCCGCCACGCCGGGAAATTGGACAGCCCGCCGTGCAGGATCTTTCCCGCCCGCACGAGGTCGTCGAAGGTGGCGAGGATCTCCTCCACCGGGGTGATGGCGTCCGGCAGGTGTACCCAGTACAGGTCCACGTGATCGGTGCGCAGCCGCTTCAGGCTGCTCTCCAGTGACCGGACGGCGTTGCGGCGGCTGTTCCCCGTGGCACTGACGCCAGCTCCCGGCGTGGCGCCCCGGGAGTATTTGGTGGCGACGACGAAGTCGTCACGGCGCCCGGCCAGGAACTCGCCGACCAGTTCCTCTGAGGTGCCGGCCTGGTAGGCATCGGCGGTGTCGAGGAAGGTGCCCCCGGCCCCGGCGAAGGCCTCGAAGATGGCGCGGGCCTCCGCTGATTCGGTCCTGGCGCCAGGGCCGGTGCCGAAGATGGCTGTGCCCAGGGCGAGTTCTGATACCCGCAGGCCGGTCAGGCGCCCGAAAGTCTGGTAACGCAATGCCGCGCTGGTCCGTTGCGTCAGATCTGTGTTCATGACTGGCAGGTCCTGTGGTCGACGGGCAATAGGAGGCTCCCCGGTTGGGCTTGATCGTAGCAGCGAATATGAGGCCCCCCTCCGTTTGGTACGGTGGAGGGGTGAGCATCGGCCCGGAAATCCCGCGCACTTTGCGCAGCGACGGCCGGCGCAACCGCGAGGCCCTGCTTGCCGCAGCCCGCGAAACGTTCGCCGAGCACGGGCTGAACGCATCACTGCAGCACGTGGCCCGCGCGGCGGGCGTGGCCATCGGCACCCTCTACCGGCACTTCCCGACCAGGGACGACCTCCTGGTGGCGGTCTTCGCGGAGAAGCTGCGGATCGTGGCGGACACCGGCGAGCAGGCGCTGGCACACGACGATGCCTGGGAAGGCTTCGTCCTGTTCCTGGAGACGCTGTGCGCACTCCAGGCCGAGGACCTGGGGTTCAACGAGCTGGCCTCGATCGACCGGCCAGCCAGCGGTGACGCCGCCGAAGTGCGGGAGCACATCCACCAGCTGTGGAGGCGGCTGCTCGCCCGCGCGCAGGAACACGGCGCAGTGCGCCGGGACCTCGTGCTCAACGACATGTTCATCCTGCTCTGGTCGCACAGCCGGATCATCGAGGCGACCTACGGCGTGGCGCCGCGTGCATGGCGGCGGCACCTGCACCTGATGCTGGACGCCTACCGGGCCGAACGCGCGCACCCGCTGCCCGAACCTGCTCTGACCGGCAGCGAGATGACGCTAGCGACGGCCCGCCTCAGCGGTACCCCCGGAACGTTGCGCTAGCCCCGCCGCCCAGCCGGCGACCTCGCCGGCGCCGGCGGCCAGGCCATCACTGGCCACTCGCACTGTGCACTGGCGGATACGAGCGCGGCCTTCCCGCTATGACAATCGCAGGGATTCAGCCGCTAACCGGCAAGCACCTGGCACGCACGCCGATGGACGCATTACACCGGGCTCCGAGGACCTGATTCACCTTGTATCGGCGAGCCGGAAAGAAGACTAATGAGCGATCTGCTGGAAACTGTCATTGAGGCCCACAGTGGCCTTGCGCGCTGGACCCTCGGCAAAGTGACGGGTCGTCCAGTGAGGTTTCGTGACTACGGAAGATGACGGTGTGATCGGCTGTCTGGCCGTGTTGGGTGTCTGGTAGCGTCACCCATGCACATGACCGACCCGAGGAGGTGAGACCCATTACCGCTGTATCAGGCTGGGTGCTCCCCTCCCTTTACGGTTGTGCGGTTCATCTGACATAGGTGGCCGTGGGAGCGCCTGCAGGCATCCCGAAAGGCAACGAACCTATGCGCTTCATCTCGGAGACGACCTCGAACGGCGTCTCGGAACGTCTCTTCACCCTCGATGACATCCCCGGTGTGCTCTGGTCACCCGCCGATGCCGCTGGTAGCCACCCCCTGGTGCTGCTGGGCCATGGCGGCGGCCAGCACAAGAAGGCCCAGGGCCTGGTGGCCCGGGCTCACCGCTACGTGACGGTCTGCGGCTTCGCGGTGGCGGCCATCGACGCGCCCGGCCACGGCGACCGGCCAAGAACCGAGCAGGACGAGCGGTCCGTGGCAGACATCAGGGAGCGAGTGGCGGCGGGTGAGCCCCTGGGCCCGCAGATCGCCCGCTACAACGCAGCGCTGGCGGCGCGGGCGGTTCCCGAGTGGCAGGCCACCCTGGACGCGCTCCAGGAACTCGACTGCGTCGGCGCGGGCGGGCCGGTGGGGTTCTGGGGCGTGTCGATGGGCAGCGGGATCGGCGTGCCGTTCGCCGCGGCCGAACCGAGGATCACCGCCGGCGTCTTCGGCCTCGCGGGCGGCGAAATCCTCACCGAGGCGGCGGCCCGGATTACCGTCCCGGTCGAGTTCCTGCTGCAGTGGGACGACGAGGCGGTGCCGCGCGACTCGGGCCTCGCGCTGTTCGGCGCCTTCGCCTCCCTCGAGAAGACGCTACACGCCAACCCCGGCCGCCACGCGAGAGTACCCGCGTTCGAGCTGGAGAGCTCGGAGCGCTTCCTCACCCGTCACCTCGTCGAAGGCGGCGCTTCCGCGGCGGCCAGGTAGCCGCCGCCCCGGGCGTGCGGCGGGCGATGCCTTAGTGGCCACGACGCCCGGCCCGGCTTGATGGCTGTCACCTGGCCTGCCGGAAGATCCCGGCGGGGCGATACCCTCGAGCCTGTTTGACCATCCGTAGCCCGGCCGGGCACGATCATCGTGAGGGTCGGGACCGCGTCGGGAGGAGCTGATCGGCCGTGAGCATTCTGGGCACCCGGGTCCTGCGGACGGAGGATCCCGGCTTCCTGACCACCGGGGGCGTCTACACCGACGACGTCGTGGACGAGCGGCTCGCCGGGGCCTGCCACGTGTTCTTCGTCCGATCCCCGATCGCGCACGCGCGGATCCGCTCCATCGACGTTAGCGCCGCGCTGCGGGCTCCCGGCGTCAGCGCAGCATTCACCGGCGCCGACCTGGCCGACCTCCCGCTGCTGGCCGCGCCGATGCCCGGCATGATCGATGAGCGGATGGGCCAGCCACCCCTGGCCCGCGACGTGGCCCGCTTCGTCGGCGAGCCGGTGGCCGTGGTCATCACCGACGACCCGTACCAGGGCGAGGACGCTGCGGAGCTGGTTGACGTCGACTATGACCCCCTGCCGCCGGTGATCGACCTGGCCGGCGCCACCGACGGCGAGGCCGGCGTGCTGTTCCCCGACGCCGGCACCAACGTCGCCGCCTCATTCGGCGACGCTGCCAGGCTCAATGGCGACCTGTTTGATGGCTGCGACGTGGTTGTCACCCGCACAATTGTCAACCAGCGGGTCGCGCCCGCGCCGATGGAAACCCGCGCGGCGGCCGCTGTCTGGGGCGAGGACGGACGGCTGACGGCGTGGATCCCGAACCAGGGCGCGCAGGGGACGCGCACCGCCCTGGCGGACATGCTCGGGATCGATCCGGCCGACATCCGGGTCATCACCCCGGACGTCGGCGGCGCGTTCGGCGCCAAGTTCGGCGCTGACCCGGAGCACGCGGTGGTGTGCTGGGTGGCCCGGCGGCTGGGCCGTGCCGCGCGCTGGGCCGAGACCCGCAACGAGAACCTGGTCGCGATGACGCACGGCCGCGCGCAGCGCCAGACCGTCACGATCGGCGGCGGCCGGGACGGGACCGTGGCGGCGTACCGGCTGGAGATCCTGCAGGACGCTGGGGCCTACGCGAGATTCGGCGCGTTCCTGCCGGCGCTTACGATCTTGATGGCTCCCGGGCCGTACGCATTCGGCCGCGCCGAGGCGGTCGGGAAGACGGTGGTGACGAACACCACGCCGGTCGGCGCCTACCGCGGCGCGGGCCGGCCCGAGGCCACGGCGGCGGTGGAGCGGGCCATCGACCTTTTCTCCGCCGAGATCGGCATGGACCCGGCCGACGTGCGCCGCAAGAACCTGCTGCCTAAGTTCATCGAGCCGCACACCACCGCGTTCGGCGCCGTGTACGACAGCGGCGATTACGCGGCAGCCTTGGAGAAGGTGCTGGCGGCGGCCGACTACCAGGGCCTCAGGGAAGATCAAGCGAAACGGCGTGCGGCCGGCGACGTGGTCCAGCTCGGCATCGGCATGTCCTGCTACGTGGAGATCACCGGCCCAGGGATGGAGGCGGGCGGCCCGCGCGAGAACGCCACGGTCGAGGTCCATCCCGACGGCAGTGGCACGATCCTGACCGGGACCTCCCCGCACGGGCAGGGCCACGCCACCGTGTGGGCGATGCTGGCCAGCGACGAACTCGGCATCCCCGTCGACAGGATCACTGTGAAGTGGGGCGACACCGACCTGATCCCGGAGGGCGGCGGCACCGGCGGCTCGCGCAGCCTGCAGCAGGGCGGGGCGGCGGTACAGCAGGCATCGCGGGAGCTGATCGACGTGGCCCGGCAGCGCGCGGCTGACGAACTGGAGGCCAACGCTGCCGACCTGGTCTTCGACACAGGGCGCAGCGCATTCGCCGTGGCCGGCGACCCGGAGGCCTCGGTGCCGCTGGCCAGGCTCGCCGAGGAGGAGCGGCTGGTGGTGCGCACCGTGTTCACCGCGCCCGGGCCGACCTTCCCGTTCGGGGCGCACGTGGCGGTCGTCGAGGTGGACACCGAGACTGGCAAGGTGGTGCTGCGCCGGATAGTGGCCGTCGACGACGCTGGCACCGTGATTAACCCGCTGCTGGCGGAAGGCCAGCGGCACGGCGGCATCGCCCAGGGCGCGGCGCAGGCGTTTCTGGAGGAGGTCATCTACGACGCCGATGGCAACCCGCTGACCGCGACCTTCGCCGACTATCCCTTCCTGTCGGCCACCGAGGTTCCCAGCTTCGAGCTGGCCGACATGGCCACGCCGACCAGCTACAACCCGCTCGGGGCCAAGGGGATCGGGGAAGCCGGCACGATCGGCTCTACGCCGGCCGTGCAGAACGCGATCATCGACGCGCTCGCCCACCTCGGCGTGCGGCACATCGACATGCCCGCCTCCCCGCAGCGGGTGTGGCGGGCACTGCAGTCAGCGCCCGGCGCCGCAGCGGCGGGATCGAATGAATCGAGGGACGCGTAGATGCAGGTCCAGCTCACGGTGAACGGGCAGGCCCGGTCCGACGACGTAGAGCCACGGCTGCTGCTCGTGCACTACCTGCGGCAAGGGTGCGGGCTGCGCGCCGCCAACGTCGGCTGTGACACAACATCCTGCGGCGCGTGCACCGTGCTGCTGAACGGCCGGTCGGTGAAGTCCTGCACGATGCTGACCGTGCAGGCGGCTGGCCAGGACGTGACCACCGCTGAGGGCCTCGCCGCCGACGGCCAGCTGCATCCGGTGCAGCAGGCGTTCCGGCAGGAACACGGCCTGCAATGCGGCTTCTGCACGCCGGGAATGGTCATGGCGGCCGTCGGCCTGCTGGCTGAGAATCCGCATCCCACCGAGGCGGAGGTGCGGGAAGGCCTGGAGGGCAATTTCTGCCGCTGCACCGGCTACCACAACATCGTCCGCGCGGTGCTGGCCGCTGCCGACGCGACGGCCGCGGGGATGACCCCATGATCCCGGCGCCGTTCGAGTACGCGGCCGCCGACTCCGCCGAGCACGCCCTGGAACTGCTGGCCAAGTTCGGCGACGACGCCAAGCTGCTGGCCGGCGGCCACTCGCTGCTGCCGATGATGAAGCTGCGGCTCGCCTTCCCCTCGGCCCTGATCGACATCGGCCGGGTCCGCGAACTGGCCGGCATCCGAGCCGACGGCGACGAACTGGTGATCGGCGCCACCACCTGCCACGCCGACGTCGCGGGCTCCGACCTGGTCCGATCACAGGCTCCGCTGCTCGCGCACTCCGCGGCGCAGGTCGGCGACCCTCAGATCCGCCACCGCGGCACGATCGGCGGCTCCCTCGCGCACGCCGACCCGGCCGCTGACCTGCCGATGGCGCTGGTCGCGCTCGGCGGCTCGGTGGAGATCACCGGGCCGGGCGGAACCAGGACCGCCGCCGCCGCCGACTTCTTTACCGGCTTCCTCGAGACCAGCCTCGAGCCCGGCGAACTGCTCAGCGCGGTGCGGGTGCCGCGCAGGCCGGGCACCGGCTGGGGTTACCAGAAATTCGTGCGGCGGGCGAACGACTGGGCGATCGTCGGGGTCGCGGCCATCGACGGGCGGATCGCGCTGGCCAACATGGGCCCGGTGCCGATCCGCGCCCGGGCCGCGGAGCAGGCGCTCGCCGGCGGCGCCAGCCTCGCGGAGGCCGCCTCGCTGGCCGCCGAGGGCACCCAGCCGGCCGAGGACATCCACGCTGACCGCACGTACCGCCAGCACCTGGCCCGCGTGCTCACCCGGCGTGCCCTGGAGCACCAGGCAGGATAGGCAGGCCGGCCCCGGAGCCTCTGCGGTTCCGACGCTGGGGCACCGCCACATCGGTGTTGTCACGCACACGCCGGCCGTGACCTTACCCTTTGGGGCCGTGGCTGGGAGGCGTGGTGGGCGTGGTCGCCAGCAGGGTGCGGAGTTTGCCCAGTTCCTCTGCGTAGGCGGCCCGGTACTGCCGGACCGCTGTGTTGAGCTGCTGCTGGTTCGCGTCGACGATCTGCTGTTCGTAGCTGGCCTGCACGGCGAAGTAGATCCCGGCCAGGTCCGTGGACTGGGTGCAGGCCGCGTCGGCCTCGGCCACGGCGACCTGCGCCGCGTTCTGCGCCGTGGTGAGTGATGATCCCGTGTTGAGTGTGGAGGGTAGGAGGTGCTCTTCATTGAGGGTCAGCGTGGCCGGGTTGGAGTCGTCGTAGCCGTTCGTGCTCATGCAGGCCGACCATGCTTTGGTGGCCTTGGCTATTGACGGGTCCTTAAACTCGTCGCTGCGGATGGTCTGGCCCAGGGTCTGGATTCCGGCGAGCGAGGAGTGCTGCTGGGCGACACCGAAGTTCTCCATGATGGTGGAGCACTTGGCCGTGGCGGCCTGCGCCGCGTCGCTCACGTTGCTCGGCCCCGGCCCACCCAAGCCGCCTGGAACGAAGCCGTCCTGCGCGGCCTGAGTGGTGCCCACGTATCCGAAAGCCCCGAAAACCGTCGTGCCTGTCAGCGTGTCCCCTACCTGCTCGCGCTCGGGAAGGTCCCCGGCGTCGTTCGGGTAACCGGCGTCGGTCAGGCAGGCGGCGCCGAGCGAGGAGACTGCTTCGTTGGGCGCCAGCCCGTCGCCGGCGATGTCGCCGAGTTCGGCGTAAGGGGTGAAGGCCTGCCTGGCCAGCGCCGCGGCGATGGACGAGGCCATCGGCGGTTTCCCGACGCTGGGCGTGGTCACGCCCGTGTCAGTCTTCTTGGCGCTGGGTCCGCCGGAGCAGGCGGTCGCGGTCAGGCCGGCGCAGCAGCAGAGCAGGACCGCGATCCCGGCGCGGGCCGGGCCGGTGCGCGGGGTGCGTCCATGGGTGCTCATCGCGCTGGCCGCGCCGGTGGTTCTGCTGGTCATCCCTGGTGTTCCTCTCACGGTCAGGCGTGCCGCAGTGCGGCCAGCGGGCTGGTGCGCGAGGCGCGCAGCGCCGGATAGGCTCCGGCCAGCAGGCCGACGACGCTGCCGATCAGCGGTGCGGGCAGGGTGACGGCCGGGTTGACCACGGCGGTCCAGTCCTTGGCCGCGGCGAAGGCGACCACGGTCGCCACGCCCAGGCTGGTGCCGATCAGCCCGCCGAGCGTGCCCAGGGTCGTGCTCTCGGCCAGGAACTGGCTGGCGATGTGCCGTGGCCGGGCACCCAGGGCGCGGCGCAGCCCGATCTCCTCGGTGCGTTCCAGGACGGCGACCAGGGTGGTGTTGGCGATCCCGACCGCGCCGATCAGCAGGCTGATCGAGGCCAGGATCAGGAACAGGCCGGTCAGGTCGCCGCTGACCTGGCTCTGCAGGCTCTGCGGGTTCGGCGGGGAGGCCACGACCAGCCGGCCCGGGTCGCCGGGCAGTTCCGCGGCGGCGATCTGCCGCCCGACGGCCTGCGCCGCGCCCAGTTTCGTCGCGATGATCATCTGGGCTTCGTCCTGGTTCCCGATGCCCGGCTCGGGATTGCCGTAGCCGGCCAGGGCTGTGCTTTGCGGGATGAGCATGGCGCTTTGGCCGGCCACCACCCGCTGCGCGGCGCTGTACACCCCGACGACCGTGTACGGGGCGCCGCCGATGAACACCGCAGGGTCGTCAGCCAGGCGCGCCGGGGAGATCCCCAGCGCCTGCGCCGTGCCCGCGTCGATCACCGCGACGTGCTGGGCGGTGTCGTTCTCATACGCCGTCAGCGGCGAGCCCGCCACCATGGTCAGGCCCATCGCCGCCACCGCGCCCGGCGAGGCCGCCAGCAGGTCCACGTTCCCCACCGCGGTAGCCGACAGGCCCGGCGACGAGGTGAACTGGGTGCCCGACGGCAGGACCACCGGCCACCACACCCCGGCCGCCACCACGCCGCCGATATGCCGCGCGATCTGGTCGGCGCCGGCCCCGAACCCGATAGCCGGATTGGTGCCCGGCGCGGCGACGTCGTTGGCCGGGCCGTTGTCCTCCACGGTCACCGTGGTGTCGTCCCGGATGGTGAACGCCCGCGAGATCTGCCCGGCCGCGGTGGCGGTCAGGCCCAGCACGGCCACGAACGCGCCCACGCCCAGGATCGTGCCGAGCATGGTCAGCGCGGCCCGGCCCGGCCGCTGCACGATCCCGGCGACTGCCTCGGCGGACGCGTCCCGCGCGGCCAGCCGCGAGACCGGGACGCCGGCCAGGGCGGCCCGGCGGCGCGGCAGGAAACGGAGACTACGCATGACCGGCCTCGGCTATCGCTGATGCGGGACGCGGCTCGGACAGCTGCCCGTCTTTGATGGCGACCGTTCTGTTCGCGCGGGCGGCGACGTTCGCGTCGTGGGAGATGACCACGATCGTGAAACCGTCCGCGTGCAGCGCGTCGATCAGCTCCATGACCGCGCCCGCGCTGTGTGAATCCAGGTTCCCGGTCGGCTCGTCGCACAGCAGCAGGCTCGGCCGGTTCACCAGGGCCCGGGCGATCGCGACCCGCTGACGCTCCCCGCCGGACAGCGTGGTCGGCAGGGCGTCGATCCGGTGGCCCAGGCCGACACGTTCCAGGGCGTCGCGTGCGGCGGCGTGGCGCTGCGCTCGCGGGGTGCGGTTGTACAGCTGCGCGAGCTGCACGTTCTCTTCCGCAGTGCGGTAGGCCAGCAGGTGGAAGGCCTGGAAGACGAACCCGATCCGGCGGCCGCGCAGCGCGGAGCGGTCCCGGTCCGGCAAGGCGCCGGTATCGAGGCCGTCGAGCAGGTACGTGCCGCCGGTCGGCGTGTCCAGCAGGCCGAGCAGGTGCAGCAGCGTCGACTTGCCCGACCCCGACGGCCCGGTCACCGCGACGTAGTCGCCCGCATCGATGACCAGATCGGCCGGGCGCAGCGCCCGGACCGGAGGCGGACCGGGATAAGTCCGCGCCACGCCCCGCAACTCGATCACCGGCGGGCGCCCGCCCTGACCCGGATCCGGCCCCTGGGCGGGCTTTGGCCCCTGGGCGGGCTTTGGCCCCTGGGCGGGCTTTGGCGGGGCCTGAGATTCCCGGGCCGGCTGGTGGCGGCTCATCCGCTGACCACCACGTTGTCCCCCGGGGCGAGGGTGCCGGTGGTCACCGGGGTGACCTGGACGTATCCGTTCGCGGACAAGCCCGGGGTGACCGGCACTTTGGTCTGCTTCCCGCCCGCGGCCACGGCCGTGACCGAGCTCTGCCCGGACGCGGTGGTGACGATGGCGGCGACCGGCACGGTGAGCACCGGCCCCTCGGTCTGCCCCGTCTCCACGGTGACCAGGACGTTCTCGCCGTTCAGCGCCGCCGGCAGCGCCGAGGACGGGGTGACACTCACCGGGACGAACAACGACGAACCGGTACCGCTGCCCGTCCCGCCGGAACCGCTCGATGTGCCCGAAGATCCCGAGCTCCCCGACGAGCCCGAGCTGCCCGAGGTGCCTGACGACCCCGAGCTGCCCGGCGAACCGGCGGCCGAGGCAGAGCCGCCGATGTCCACCGTCGTGCCGGTCGGCAGCGTCTGGGTCGCCGCGCCCAGGGCCGCCACGGTGCCAGCCGCCCTGATCCCGGTCGCCTCGCCGTAGATCTTCACCGTCAGCCCGGTCTTGATCTGCGAGGCATAGGACGGCGGCAGCTCACCGGTCAGCGTCAGCGCCCCGCCGGCGGACAATTCGAGGAACGGCGAGCCGGCCTGCTGGCCGGCCGCGCCGTTGACCGCGA
>OBLT010000666.1_pt1 | contig 22020 bp, 18 predicted proteins | sample 1518721 | NCBI WGS metagenome assembly OBLT01 (sample SAMEA3539307, study PRJEB22396) | soil metagenome | biome: tundra; feature: field; material: soil | place: USA | collected 2010-05 | depth 0.15 m | reverse complement strand
GGTCTTCAACGACGTCGACACTGCGTACGAGTTGGTGCGCAGCAATATCGAGTTGGTAAAGCCCTACAAGGCGAAATACCTGGATCAGTCAGTCTATGTGCGCGACACGGTGACGTTTGCCTACCAGCACGGCGGCGCATCGCTGATGGACTTTCTCAATGCACAGAGCGATTATCGCGTCGTTCAACTGGCCTATCTGCAGTTGATCGGCGCGTATATGACGGCGGCCGGACAAATGAACCTTGCCGTTGGGCACGAGGTGTTCAATGACCACTAAATTCCTTGTGAGAAGCGCGACCTGTCTCGATTGTTCAAATTTAGGTACTGAAAGGTCGGATCCATGAAAAGAGGAGAAGCTCGCGCTCTCATCGAACAGATTGGCATTCTGCCTTCAGTTCGCGTCAACTCTCAGGAACTCGCGCGTTATGCGGCAGAGACTGTTTACTCGGCGGGAATTCCAATTGTTGAGATCACCCTGACAGTACCTGGCGCTCTTGAGGTGATCAACGACCTGGCCAATCGATATCCCGACTTGGTGGTGGGTGCCGGCACTGTCCTGGACGATGACATGGCCAAACGGAGCATTGAGGCCGGCGCCAGGTTTCTGACCAGCCCTGGCTTCGTTCCTGAAGTTGTGGCCTATGCGCGGAAGATGGATGTCTTGGTGCTTCCGGGAGCTTTGACGCCCACGGAAATCATTGCGGCTTGGAAGGCCGGATCGGATTTTGTGAAGATCTTTCCAACTGGCCATGTAGGCGGAGTTCAATACTTGCGGGCGCTGAAAGTGCCGCTACCGCAGATCCCTTTAATTGCCACGGGCGGCGTGAACCAGTGGACGGCGTCGGATTTTATTGTTGGCGGCGCAACAGCAATCGGCGTCGGAGGGGAATTACTGCCAAAGGAGGCGTTGCATTTTCGCCAGGCTGATCGTATACAGGAGTTGGCCGGCAGGTTTCTTGCCATAGTCAAAGAGGCGCGGTCTTTGCGAGACGTTTACCATTAAGGGGCCGAATCGGCCACGGTGGCCGGCACAAGTATTTGAGCAAGATGCTGGAAAGATGGAAATTCAAAGTATCTCGCGATGGGTCGGACCGCTGCCAATGTTTCGCGCTCTGTGGCAGAGTCTAATTGCGTGGGCTGTAATCGCGCTGCTGGCATATGGTGGCTTTATCCTGCGGGTCAACCTGATGACGATCACCAGTCTATACTTGCTGATTGTTGTCGCGGTGGCATCATTTTGTGGATTCTGGCAGGCATCACTCACTTCGCTCATGGCGGTGGCCTGCCTGGACTATCTTTTCCTGCCACCTCTTTTCCGGTTCAATATTACAGATCCGCAAGACTCAGTGGCGCTTGTAACATTTGAGGTCACCGCACTCGTCATCAGCAGGCTGTCGACTAAAGAGTTGAGGAGTGCAAGAGAGGCGATCTTCCATCGCACTGGGATGGAGAAATTGTATGAGTTGAGCAGGCACGCGCTCTTGATGGATTTGCGGCAACCGCCTGGCCCGCAGCTTGTTGTGCTGATTCACAGGATATTTGACGCACAAGCGGTGGCTTTGTTCGACAAGAATCTTGGACGCCAGGACAGGATGGGCGACTGGGATGCAGGCGAGCAGGATTTTGCCCAGCGTTGTTATCAGAGCGATGTCGCACAGGATGATCGGGAGACCGATACCTCGCAGCGCATTTTGCAGAGTGTATCCGGGCCGGTCGGCGCCCTTGTAGTACGCGGTAAGGTAAGTCCTCTCGTCGTCGATGCGCTTGCGTCGCTTGCGGCAATTGCGATCGACAGGCATCAGTCATTTGAAAAGGAGGAAAAGGCTGAAGCGGCAAGAAGAGGCGAGCAGATGCGGGCGGCGGTCATGGATTCACTTGGGCATGAGTTGAAGACACCGTTGACAACCGTTCAGACCGCCAGTTCCGGGTTGCTTGAATTGGGCGGCCTGACGGAGTCGCAACATGATTTGGCCAAGTTGATTGATGACGAGGCCCTTCGTTTGAATGAATTGTGCAGGAAGCTGCTGCTAACGGCAAAGCTTGAGGCGGAGCAGATAGGCCTGGAAAAAGGCAACGCTAATGTCCAGGAATTGATTTCCGATGTGCTGGCAAGCCGGCCAGTAGAAGAGGTGAAAGACCGAATAGAAGTTGCGGTGTCTGACCCTTCGTTGACTATCAGCGCAGACAGAGGACTCCTGGCGATGGTTCTAACCCAGTACATCGACAATGCAGGGAAGTATTCGGCACCCGGCTCACCGATCACGATTGCAGCAGAATTGAGTGGTACTGAAGTGGTGGTCTCAGTGCATAACTTTGGATCGACAATACGAAGCGAAGACAGGGAGAGGATCTTCGATCGGTTCTACAGAGCGCTGGATATGAAGGACTCTGTTCCCGGTACTGGTATCGGACTCTCCGTAGTGAGAAAAGCGGCGGAAGCCCATCACGGGCATGTGTGGGTTGTTAGCGAGGAAGAGGCAGGCACGACATTCTTCCTCTCGCTTCCCGCCGCCACAAGGAGGACGGTGTGAATACGGATTCGTTGAACTCAGAGAAGGGCACCATTCTTGTCGTAGACGATGACACGTCCTTTAGACGGGCGTTGCGGCTGACATTGTCAGGCATGGGTTTTACGGTTGTAGATGCGTCCAGAGGTGAAGCGGCATTGTCGCTGATTCGAGTGACCGAATTTGATGCAGTGCTGTTGGATGTAGACATTCCAGGAATGGGAGGACTGGAAGCCTGCCGGAGCATCCGGCGTTCGATTCCGCGTCTGCCGATTCTTATGTTGACTGCGATGGATAGCGAAGATGACAAGGTTCTGGCACTGGACGCCGGAGCTGACGACTATATCACGAAGCCGTTTCGACTTCGTGAGCTGACAGCGCGACTGCGCTCCGCAGTCCGCCGAAGAAATGCTCAGGACACCAACCCTGACGCATCGATTCGCCGCGGAGAGATCGAGTTGGATCCTGTGAAATACCGAGTACTCAAACGGGGCCACCTGATCCATCTCACGCCCAAGGAATTCGAAATGTTGCGTTTCCTGATGACTCATGTCGGGGAGACGATAACACAAGAGGACTTATTGAAAGCCGTGTGGGGTCCAAGGTATAAGAAAGAGTCGGTGTATCTTCGGATTTATGTGAGCCATTTGCGCAAGAAGATCGAGGACGATCCGCTCAAGCCGCAATACCTTCTGACGGTGCCGTCTGTCGGTTACAGGTTCAACGAACAGCAGGCCCTGTGTTGAAGCAAGCAGCAGGCCCTGTGTTGAAGCAAGTGGATGCCCAGGTTTTCTATGCAGCGGTCTAAGACGGCTGCGTGGCTCGCCAGGACGGAGAAACGCCGTTGGCTGTGCACGACAGCTCTGACAAACCTGTGCGACACCGGATTGGACAGCCGGAAACTGATTAGGCTCAGAAGCTTACCTGTGCCCACCGCCATGGCGCACGGTCATCAGTTGCGACTTTTCCAGTTCTTTCACGTCCAATTCTCCGTCTTTGTTTGTGTCGAGACGGTCGAATTCCGCGGCCATGAAGGTCATGAACTCGGCCCTGGAGACCTTGCCATTTCTGTCGGCATCCATCAGGAGCAGCAGCTTCTTCGCCTCAATCTCCCCAGCCACAACTTTCAACGGTTCAGGGGTGACGGCTGCCGGAGCCGCGTTGGCAGACTGAGGTGTGGCGTTCGGTGTTTGACCTGCTGCAACGGTCGTGCTCACAACAGCGCCGACTGTGAACAATCCCGCCATCGTGGCGACCACCAGTACCTTTTTTCCATTCGGATACATGCGCATCTCCTTTGTCAGGGCCTGCATTATGAATCGCCCTGAGTGCCAGAAAAATATACACCTTTGGGCAGTTTGAGGGGAGTGCTCAAGGGATTCCTATCAGGAGAGCTCCTCCTGGAGTACCCACAGACAGTAGTGAATCACACAGCTCATTCAGCTGAATCTGCTGCGTCAAACAGTTTCATTTCGCGGTTGCATATTGATTATAAACAGGCCACTGAATATGAAGGACGAATGAGTTATGCAAGGGCCAACAAAGAAATTCCTGAGTGTGCATCAAGCACTCGAGGCGCGCAATGAACGCCAGCAGCGATTCACAACGAATGAATGGAACAATTAAGAGGAAACGATGAATGCAAGGCTGATAGCCACGGATGGGAGTTGCGTTAGGATGGAAGAGAAGGCGAGTCATGATGACTTAGGGGTGTCTTTGATGCAGCGTGTTGTCCTATCCGGATTGAGTACTATCGCCTGTTGCCTGGCACTGTCGACGGTGGTCCTGGCGGGCGGACCAGACCCTGCAGACTATCCGTTGCGGGTAAACATCTTGACTTACACCTCACATTCGCGTCACACCCGGGAGGGCAAGGGCTTCTCAGACGCGCCGGATTATTCAGATGGACTGGGCCAGGGGGATTTGTTTGAAAATGGCGTACCTCGGGGCTTCAATTTCACTTATAGCTGCATTGATGCGCTGAGGGCGTCGAGCGGGTACGAGACTTTTCCTGCCAGGTGGAAGAAGACGGATAAAACAATCACGGTTCTGCTGCCTGAGCCCGGGAAGCCCTGGAATTGGGTCGGCTGCGATCTGCGGGCAGAGATGAGGCCTGGGTTGGCCTATTTCTGGCAGGATGGCTCAGTGGTGGAAAGGGCATCTGCTGTACTCAAGGACTGGATGATGAAGCACCAGTGGGATCCGGAGAAGGGCAAGGATCAGCCGGTTGATGTTGAACCGGCATCTTCGAGCTCTAGCGGAACCAGCTCGTCGCAAGGTACCGCGCCCAAGTAAGCCTTCAGAATCACAAAGGATGTAGATGTTTCCCATTCTCGGCCGTCAGGACCGAGGAATGAGGTTGGAACTGCCGGCGTCGGGCTTGTTGCTCCATATGCCGAGACCGCCTAATTCAAAGTTTCCGCATTGGTGGCCTGGCGCGAAGACGCGGGTGACAAGCCAATCAACCGATGACTCTCAGTCATGGTTCGGGAGTTCGTCCGGCCATTCGATTACGCTGAACTGTCCATCTGGCAGTCGTGTGAGCACCGGCGCGTAGAGCCCCATCAGATTGCGTTTCCACCAGTTTCCCGTGCGACGCTTTTCCTCCATCGACGTAAACCAGTACTGCCACAAAACCGCCCTGACATAGCGTGGCGGCGCCTGCGCAAATGGATTTCCTTGAAACAGGAAAAGTACATCCGAATCGTTTTCCAAGAGACGTTGTTCTGTCAGGGGAACAAGATCGTTTTGTTGCCAATCCCCGAGCGAAGCGAACCACAGATTCCATTCGAACCGCGGCTGGTAAGGAGCATAGACGCCGGGAGCTTTGTCGAGTGCTTGCGGCTTGTACCGAAAAACATAGGGAGTCCAGCGCTGCCCATCGTTCGAGCCCTGGAACTCAATCTCGTACCTGCCGCGCGTCATTACGGCGAATAGTCCATATTGGTTGGCGATGCGAAATGGCTCCAGTGCTACGACCGGAGCGGACGGAAGCGGTAGATCGGGCGACGCCATTCGAAGCAACTCAAATGTGGTTGCGTAAGCAATCCAGGTAAGCATCAAAGCAGCAACAGAGAGGCGAGCTATTTTGAAATAGTCGCCGCGGCGACGAGGGGCGGGAGTGACTGCTTCAACGGCCTCGCCGGGCGGGTTGAGAATGGAAAGCGATTGGTTGTCTCGCTCTTCAACAACCTGCGGAAGCTCCGGGAGACTACACCGAAGGCGCATCGGCAGCAAGCCTCTCACGCTGTGGTCGTCAAGCAAAAGGAAGCCCAGGGCCAGCACAATGTAATTAAGGAATGTGTAATTGGCCGTGAGAATCACACCGATTTCCCATGGCGTAACAATGCAGAAGCAGATGAGCCGCAGACGCTTGGGCAGAAACAGCATCCAGACGACCGCAAGCTCCATCCCCAGCGTACCTGCGACAGTGGCCGCGTGGAACCAGTGCGGGAGATGCTCGACGTACCATCCGATCCATGTGGGCAACGGGCCATTCTGGTAATACTCGTCCATTGCTGTAAAATCTCGCCATTCCGTGTCGCCGCTGAGCAGTTTCACAAGGCCCGATTCAAAATAGATGCGGAACCACTCCCATTGCAGAAGAAAGTAGCTGACGCGGGAGGGCGGGCTCGCGAGCCCCCAGCCCGGCAAGACGCCGCTGGGCGCAAAGAAGAGGACAAGGAAGCCAGCCTCCAGAAGCATGCTGTCTGATTGATAGCTTGAGAATGCCTGAGCCGAAGTGACGAATGAGAGGAAGCAGACGAAGCACACGAAAAGGCTGAGCCGCGGCCATAGATTAAAGAATGCCGCAACCGACGCAATAAGGCCCGCCCAGACGACTGCCATCATCATGTGCGATCCAGATGAGAGCCAAAAAAGGGTAGGTGCATACCAATATCGGATTAACCCTGGCTCCGCCCGCAGTGCTAACAGAAACTGCCGGGCGGGCAGAATACCCCGCGGGCCGTTCAGACCTTCGATCTGGAATAGCAAGGGAAAGAAGGCGGAGAAGTAAATAACTGCGAGTGCGCGCAGAAAAATCCACCGTGCCACAAAATGGTTGCGCAGCCCTGCATGCGTGTCGTACAGCCAACTCACTGGTCCGCTTGCGAGCCCTTTCACTCGGGTGGTATGCACGGGACTGAGCGGGGGGTGCTCCATAGCCTTGAACCTGCGAAACCCGCAGGGTACTTCACTACGTAGATTATCAGTGGAAGAGCTTGTCAATAAGCCGGAAATGGAAGGAAGGTGCGCTGTGCGCAAGGTGGCCGCCTGTTCAACAGCACTCCAACTTCCACGGCACCTCTGCTCATTCAAAGCTCAACATCAGTTTGGCCTGAGTTCTGTTGCTATTCGAGGATGACTGTCACGGGGTACTCTGATATTCGTTAAGGGGTCATGCTGGGCGTTTTCGTACTTGTAACAATTGCGTGCGGCAGGACAGCAGGGCAGTACGAGGAGAAGTCTGCGTCGAGAATTCGGGGGGCAGACACACGAGCAGACTCAACCATTTCTGCCAAATTAATGCCTATGGAGGCGTCATGAAGGTCCTTTTCATTGGAGGAACCGGAATCATCAGTTCGGCTGCGTCAAAATTGGCCGCGGAACGCGGTATTGAATTGACGCTCCTCAGGCGTGGACAGAGGACGGCCGACGTTCCGGCGAGTGTCCGAACGATCATTGCGGACGCGCATGACGAGACAGCAGTGGCGCACGTGCTCGGGAATGAGAAGTTCGACTCGATTGTGGACTGGGTTGCATTCACGCCCAGGGATGTGGAACGGGACATCCGCTTGTTTCGGGATCGTACAACGCAATTTATCTTCATCAGCTCGGCGAGTGCTTATCAAAGGCCTGCTAGACACTACCTGATTACGGAATCAACTCCTCTGGCCAACCCGTTCTGGCAGTATTCGAGAGATAAGATTGCTTGCGAAGAAAGACTGATGAAGGCGTATCGCGATGATTCTTTTCCGATCACGATAGTGCGCCCTTCTCTGACGTATGGCGATACGCAGATCGCACTCGCGGTGAACAGCTGGCAGAGATCCTACACGGCGGTGGATCGAATGCGGCGGGGCAAGAAGGTCATCGTGCCTGGAGATGGTTCATCGCTCTGGGTTATCACACACAATAGCGATTTTGCCGAGGGATTGGTTGGGTTGTTGGGGCATGAGCAGGCAATCGGTCACGCGTTTCACATCACAAGCGATGAAGTGATGACGTGGGATCAGTTCTACCGGATTACTGCACATGCTGCCGGCGTTGAGGCGCAGATCATTCACATTCCTTCAGACTATATTGGCGCTTGCATCCCAGACGAGGTCGGCAGCTTAACTGGCGACAAGGAAACGAGCGTAGTTTTCGATAACGGGAAGATCAAGCACTTTGTCCCAGGGTACTGCGCGAAAGTTCCATTTGCGCAGGGGATTCAGAGAACGATTGAGTGGTTCGATGCGGATCCACGGCGAAAAGAGGTCGACGAAGCTGCAGTTGCATCCTGGGACATGCTCATCCACGCATATGAATCCGGTCTTTCGGATGCATTGCGCAAATTCGGTCAAGCTTCATAAAGATTGGAATCCAGTCGGTTGGGAGGGACAGGCATCGCACGAGCTGGGAACTCGATTGGTGCCCAATGGTCGCTAAATTAGCCTGCGCTTGAATCCTCGCCAACTTGGCAGTTGCTGCCTTGCAGCCGCGAAGCTTGGGTCAATGGTTGGCTTTGGCCCTTCACTTCTGTACTAAACGAACAATCCACCTTTGTAGATCGGTCACTCCAATCTACTTTCGAGATATTCTGGCTAATCCTTTGGAAAGTTCTCCTGCCTGGTTTCCAGGGGGTGGGCATGGCGGACGACAACACGATTTCGACCGCTTTCTTTGGCAGAATAGAGAGCCTGATCGGCGGTTGTCAGCAAAGATTCCATGCTCTCTATTCCTTGGGTTGGGGTGTAAACAACCGCGCCAATGCTGCAGGTAATGATGAACTTGGCCTCTCCCACCGCTACCTCAATGTTTGAGGTTAAAGCGTGGAGGATCGACAATCTCCGTTGAGCATCCGCTGGCGGGATCTCGCCTAGAACCAGCAGGAATTCCTCGCCGCCGTAGCGGCCCGCATGGTCATAGGTTCGAATTGCGGCGTTGACGGCTTTGGCGAAAAAGCGCAGCGCCTCATCTCCAGCCAGGTGCCCGTATACATCATTCACACCCTTGAAGTTGTCCAGGTCAACCATGGCCAATATCAGCGTTCTGCCTTCCCGCCGGGCGCGCTCCATTTCCGCAGAAAATGCGCGCAAAATTGCCACATGGTTAAGCAGTCCGGTCAGTCCATCCTGGATCGCCTGAATTCGTAATTGTTCGCGGCTGGCCTCAAGCTCCTGGGTGCGTTCCTCAAGTTCCAACCTCCGCTTTTCCAGTTCCAAAGTGCGTTCTCTTACCATCCCTTCAAGCTCACGGCTGCGGTCGCGCAATTGCTGCGCGCGCAACCGGTCCACGACCAGACCCATTAGCAGGACAGCCACCACGCATAGTGCATAGAACCAATTGCTCCTCCACCATGGGGGAAGAATGCTGACTCTGATATTGATGGTGCCTGAAGTTCCATCGAGGCCCGAGTTGCTGGCCAAAGCGGCGAATGTGTATTTTCCCGGCGGAAGGCCAGAGAAGACGGCCAGGCCATCCTGGCTCTGGAGCCAATCCGGCTGCAGGCCTTCCATTCGATACTTGAAAACCAGCTCGCTCCGATTGCGCATGGCAGTGGACGAGATCTGAAACTGCAACGGCAGATTGGACCACGGCAGCTTGATCTCTTGCGTATCCGAATAAACTTCGCTTCCGCGCCGGATGCCGGTCACCGACACGTCGATGGGAACCGGATCGAAGACGTGTTCCGGATAGAGCAGGTGAGCCACACCACCGCTTGTTCCAATCCACAGCGCCCCGCCGGCGCTCTCAAGCAAGACACCTTGGTCAATGTCATTCCAGATGAGGCCGCTCTCCTGGGTCAGGTGACGCCAGCTGTTGCCGTTCCAGACTGCCAGGCCAGAATCCGATCCCAGCCAAACCCAGCCGCGGCGATCGACCAGGATGGCCAGGAACGCCAGCGAGCGCAACTCGGGGGGCAGTTCGAGACGGCTTGCCTGGTAGCCCCCGCTGCCAGCCGATATCTTCCAGACGCCAGCCTCCTCGCCTGTCACCCAAACAGAGCCGTCTGGAGCGCAGGAGGCGGCAAGCAGCAATCCGTCCAATTTGGGCATTCCATCGAGGTGTGGAACGGACCACTGGCCGCCCTGAAAGTGGATCAGTCGGCTACTGGCGACGAACCATGCGGAACCGTCAGAGGCTGCACAACCTGCTTCCACCCGGCTCGACTCTCCGAGCGCTGTATCTGCAGCGGAAACCCGATGTGGTATTGCGCTGGGGTCTCCTGAATCCCGCATATAAATTCCCTGGATGGTGGCGAAGAAGACGCGCCCCGTCGCGTCTGAGAATGCGTTTTGAATTGACGAGGGAAGTCTTGCTGTCGGGACTGCGGTCCCGCTCCTCGAATCGATGCGTAGAGTTGCGCCCGAAAACGTTCCACCCCACACGGAGCCGTCCGGATTGACGCCCATTGCGTCCAACTGGCCGAAGGTCCACGGCTTGGAGGCAGAGAGGCTGCCCACTGAACCAGTGAGAGGAACTATCCAGGCGGGGCCTGTCTCCGTGCCCACCATCACGCGTCCATCGGGCAGCGGCCTCAGATCCCAAATCATGGAGGAAGGTAAGCCTTGAGTATCGGTCCAGCCCTCCCAGTCTCGGTAGCCGAGCCAGTGGAGGATCCCGCTTCCAGAGCCCGCTAGCCACAGGTCCCCGGCAGCATCGAAGGTCATACCCGAGATGCGACTGATTCGCTGCAGGCCGTTTTCGCGTCCGATCAGCCGCCAACCGGTCCTCTCCCATCGGGCAATTCCATCCTTGGCTGGAGCCAACACCCGGCCATCAGGGTCCTCAATTAGAGGGGAATGCCCGAAAGTGTTTCCCGGGTCGGAGCCTGGAATACTGTGATCGGTAAATTGGTCAGTCCCTGCCGGAAGCGCCATCACGTGCTTGAGGCCCGCAACCCAGAGCGTGCCTTCGTGATCTCGAAGGATCGTTCCCCAACTATCCTCGGGAAGGCCCTTGTCCGAGCCCCACGCCGTAACCGAGCGTTCTCCGGCCTGAAGGCTGGTTTCGATCTGGCCGGAGGGCAAGGAGAAGAGCCTCTTGCCACATCCGATCCAGATGCGGCGGCCATTCAGAGGCTCTCGCAGAACGCTCACACTATGCACATTTTCGAGTTCCGGGATCGATGCCACCACGCTGTCCGGTATCACCGGGAGGTAGGAGATCATCCGTCCCTCGGTGTCGTGTTCCAGCCGGTAGAGTTTGCCTTGATCGACAACCAGAAGGTGATGCGAGTCCTCAATGAGCCTATGCTCAAGCTAAAATCCAAAGTATGATTCGACCGACGGCACTGATCACTTTGTCGACGTTTCTCGTATGTGCCGCGGCCTCGCTGGCCCAAACACCTGCGCCCCCCGTGACCCTGTCTGACACGGAACAGCGCACAATCAAATCTTCAAAGACCGGTCGGAGTTACGACCTGTTTATTTCCCTGCCGGAACACTACTACACATCAAAACAGTCATACCCGGTGCTCTACGTGCTGGACGGCTGGCATTTCCCCTTGATGGCGTCCATCCAGAAGAACAACATCTACTCGGAACGCATGCCCCCGGTCATCGTCATCAACATTGGGCAATCGCCGGCCAAGGACGCGATGACTCTCCGCGCACGCGACTTCTCGCCGACCGCGATAGCCAACACCCCGGGTTCCGGCGGCGGGCCGGCGTTTCTGGATTTTCTTGAGCACGAACTGGTGCCCTTTATTGACCACACCTATCGCACGAATCCCTCCGACCGCGGGCTGCTGGGTCACTCGAGGGGCGGGGAGTTTGCGCTCTACGCGCTCGAGCAACGGCCCGGCCTCTTTCAGCGAATCGTTGCCGTAAGCCCGGCAATGACTCAAGACAGCGTGATTTTCACCGGTGCGCGCCGCGCTCTCAGTTCACTGCCTGCTTCAATTCGCCTCGATCTCTCGGTGGGAAGCGAGGATGAACTAGGGTTTGCGGAGAGCACAACTGCATTCGCGCGGCTCCTCGATGAACTCAAACCGAAGGGTCTTGACTACCGCTTCACGTTGTACCCAGGAGAAAACCACAACTCCGTACGATTGGTCGCGTTCCCCGCGGGCCTTTACTGGGTTTACCGCCCAGCCAAGTAAACGTGCCGGCAGTTGCTGGCGGGTGAATCACCGGCGGCAATCCGGAAGTAATTCTGCCCAATGACGATCTCAATTCGGCGGCGAAGTGCATGTAATGTAAAACGGCCTTTTCGGTAACTTCGAGCCCCAACGACCATTCGCAAGCAGGCCATGGAAATGACAGAGTATGGAAAGCATGGAAAGCCAAGAAGCCGGCTTTCCACCCTTCCCACACTCCTTGGAAATCCCTTCGGGATTTCCACATTCCCACGTCCTCGACGACGAGATTAGATATTTAGAAGCTTCGGTAAAGACCCAGCACTAAACCCAGCTTTAAGCCCCTATCACCGCAAGGGACTTGTAATGGAGGTCCCCGGTCCAAAGTGTAACGGATGTTCCGGTACACTCAATGACCAACCGCCCCTGGCGTCCGACCTTTATCGCCTGCCGCCCTGCGGGGAAAAACCTCTGGCCGTCTCCGTAGTACAGATTGCCCTCGGTACCCGCCCAGACTATGCCATTCGCGTCGGAAACCACGTCCAGGGCGTCCAACTCGGCGATTCCCTGATCTGCGCCGAAGCGCTCAAACCCAGAACCCAGAAAATGGTAGACGCCGTTTTCAGTAGCCGCCCATAGGGTCCCGTTCCGGTCAGTGGTCAGTCCATTCACAGCAAGGTTCTTGAGCCCTTCGGCCTGCCCATAGACATGAAAGACATACTGTTGCGCCTGGAGACCAATGGAAAGTGCAAGCCAGCAAACAAGGGTCCGGATTGGGTTGAACTCTCGCAACCATCACTCTCTTTTTAATCCAGCCGTGCCGAGATTCTAATTCCCTTGGGCCAATGATGAATACCCAATTTGCCCTGTGCCAGCGTTGTGTCAGATTCGCACAATTCTTCATAAATCGAGCCCTCACTGAAGATGAACGGACCTCGAAATGCGTCTGACTCAGCTCGATCGGCCATACAGGAATATCGACAGCCATCCGAGCCCCGACATGAGGACGAAGTGGACGGTCGTTGGCCTCGCCGGCGTTCCCAAGGCGCCAACGAGGAGGCTCTTGTTCTTTGCTTTCAGCCGATCCCGTCAGAAGGCGAAAATCGTTGGATGCAGGAGCCGTCGAGTTTCTGCCCCGCTGAGCCTTCACCGGGTCGAGGCGGGAGTCTCCGCTTGGCGGGACAATTGGACAGATCATTCACTCGAGTTACAGTTCCGTGATGCAGATCACCAACTAAATCTGCAAGGGTGGTAAACTCTCCTCATGAAGGCAGAAATTTTCCAACGCGCGAGCCTCGCGATCGTACTGATCGGTACGATGCTCATGCCGTTTGGCACCTGCCTGTCAATCAAGCAAAAAACTGAGCACAGTTGCTGCGCATCCGCATCTGAGACAGGCAAATCCGCGCAGACCAATTGCTGTGTGGTCCGCGACCAACAGCCGGCAGTGGTGGTTGTCACGATCCTCCCCAATCCCGCCCCGATGGCCGGTGCCCCGGAGCTGAGTCCAATCAATGCGCCTTTCTCCCCGCATGAATCTTCCATCGCGGCTTTCATCCCTCCCTTGTCTCCGCCGCCTGGCGCATTCAACCTGAGAATCTAGCACTTCAACTCCGCTTCGGCTTTCCGGCCTGCGCACTCGTGCGTCCCGGAGTGATCCCTTTGCCTATCCCTTTGGAGTTGAAGAGTGAAACCGATTTGTGTTGTCGCGCCCATTGTGTTGGCGCTTTCGATTTCCTGTTTCGGACAAACGGTGCCGCCGGCGGTCGCCACAGAACCTGCCCACAGCCTGCCGAGTGACCCAACTGCCGTTCCCGTGTCTGTCGATGAATTGATTGCCGAGGCACTTCAGGCGAACCCTGAAATTCGGACAGCGGTGCGGCGGTTGTCCCTAGCCCAGCTCAAGACGAACACTGCACGCAGCCTCGACGATCCGATGCTCATGGTGCGCGACTGGGATACGCCTCTCCAAAAGCCATGGGATTTGAACCAGGCACAGCTCATGGTCTCGCTGCAGCAGACCTTTCTGAGCAAAGAAAAGCGGGATCTCCGCGCTAAAGTTGCCGGAGACGATTCGGAAGTTGCCGCCACCGATCTTGAATCGTTGCGGCAACAGGTCGCGGTCGAGGTGCGCAAGGCTTGCGCCGACCTGATGCGCAACGCCGATGAGATGCAATTACATAATCGTCAGGCAGCGGTGCTGAAAGAGGCTTTGGCTGCAGCTCTTGCTCAATACACCACCGGCAAGGTTCCGCAGGCAGACGTGCTACGTGCACAGATTGCTCTGACCAGATTGAACGAGCACCTTCTGGAATTGGAGCAAGAGCGGGATGATGCGCGTGCGCAGTTGAATGTATTGCTCGGCCGCGGACCAGATCAGGCAGTCGAAATTGCCGGCACGTACTCAATTCCTGCCGCGTTGCCCCCCATCGAAGATCTTGAGCGTGCCGCCATCGAGAACCGCCCGGAGTTGGCGGGCCTGCGCAAGCAGATTCTCAAGTCGAAGGACGAAGGAAAACTGACCCGGCTTGGCTCTAAGCCTGACTTCACCGTCGGCCTGGGATACATGCTTATGCCCACAGGAACTACATATCGCAACGCCTACATGGCCGAGATGACGATGAACCTTCCTTCGCTGAATCGCGAGCGCCACGAGGGTGAAGCAAAGCAAGCCGATGCAGCTACGGATGTCTCGCAAGCTGAACTTGAAGCGCGCACATCCGCCGTGTTTCTTGAAATCCGGCTGGCCCAGATCGATGTGCGGGCAGCGCAGAAGCGGATCAAGCTTTACCGCGATACGCTCATGCCGCAAGCCGAAGCCACCTTCAAGGCCTCCGCTGCCGCCTATCAAAACAACCGCGGCGACTTCTCAAACCTCATCGACAGCCAGAACATGCTGCTCGATGTTCAAACGGCTTTCTACAAGGCGTCCGCTGCAACTGACACAGGCGTCGCCGAATTGGAGCGTGCGATCGGCGCTTCGCTGTCCACTTTGCCCGGAGCGAATTCCGCAAAGGAGAGGGTATCCAAATGATTGCAAGAGACAAGAAACTGATTGCGCTGGGAGCTGGAGGGGGAATGATCATCGCAGCCCTCGTGGTTGGAATCCTGGCCATCCGCGAGTTGCCCTCGTTGGCGGCAGGGCGAGCGTTCCCCTCAGCACGCCCACCGGCGTCCGCACCGCTCAGCGCGGCGCAGGTCAAGGATGCAGGCACGCAGCCTGGCGCAACTGTCGAACTCAGCCCATCCGAGATCACGGCGGCAGGGGTGCAGGTTGCCGATGTCCGCACAGCGACCCTCAAGACTGACATTGCCGCCTTTGGGCGCGTGGAACAGCCTGAAGCGCAACTTGCCGCTGTCAGCGCGCGTATCGGAGGGCGGGTAGACAAGCTCTACGTGCAATACACCGGCGAACGAGTGCAGCGCGGTCAGGCGGTGGCCGAAGTTTACAGCCCCGACGTGGCGACTGCTTTGGACGAGTATCGGCTGGCACAAGACGACCGCAATCAATTGCGGCAGTCGGATGATGTCTACATGCGACAGCAGGCAGACGCGCTTGTGCAGGCAAGCCAGCGCAAGCTTGAGCTCTGGGGCATCACGGCCAAGCAAATCGGCGCACCTGGAGCCAGCGGCACTCCGCACGTGACCATCTACGCGTATGCCTCAGGAACGGTTGTCGACCGCAAGGTGACGCAGGGCCAATACGTCAACGCAGGTGACACGCTGTTCACTGTCGCCGACCTGAGTCAGGTTTGGATCAAGGTGGATGTTTATGAGGAACAGCTCCCGCAGATTCATCCCGGACAACAGGTGGATCTCACATCGGAGGCTCTACCCAACCACACGCTGCACGGCCATGTGGACTTCATCGAACCTGCTGCAAACCAGCAGACACGGACCGTGCCCGTACATGTCCATGTTGCCAACCCCGGCATGCGCCTCTTGCCGGGTATGTTTGTGAATGCAACGTTCGTCAGCACCGCGGCACAGTCGTCCATCGTCGTTCCCCGCTCCGCTGTGCTCGACACGGGAACCCGCAAGATTGTCTATCTGGCCAGACCCAATGGCGTGTTTGAAGCGCGCGAGGTGGAGGTGGGTGCGCCTACTGAAGATCTATTCCCAGTGTCGAAAGGCCTGATCCTCGGCGACAAGGTTGTCTTAAGCGGCAACTTCCTCATTGATTCGCAGACGCGCCTGAGCTCGGGAATGTCTGGACTCTATGGCGGATCAAAGGAATTCGCCGGCACCGGCCAGCCCCAGACTGCATCCGGCGCTCCCGCAATAGCAGGCACGGAGCCAAGCCCTGCAAAGCTGGATTTCCACGTTGACTCTGACCCAGTGAAGGCTGGAGAAGACACGCCCTTCCATGCCAGCCTCACGGATGCAAATGGTAAGCCGATCGGCGATGCCCATGTAACCGTAACGCTGGTCATGCCCGCCATGCCATCGATGGGCATGTCGGAAATGAAGAGCTCCTTTGACCTTCCCTGGAACTCCGGCCAGCAAATGTACACAGGCAAGGGCCACGCGCCCATGTCCGGATCCTGGATCGTTTCCGTCGAAGCACAGAGAAACGGCGGCGTGATTGCTTCCCTCCACACCCGCCTCATCGCCCAATAGGGGATATCATGATCAACCGCATTATCGAATTCTCAATGAAAAACCGCTGGCTGATCCTCGGTGCCTACACGGCTCTCGCGGTGTGGGGCTACTGGGCCCTTCTTCATACTCCCATCGATGCCATTCCCGACCTTAGCGAAAACCAGGTCATAGTCTTCACAGACTGGCAGGGCCGCAGCCCGCAAGAGGTCGAAGACCAGATCACTTATCCGCTCACTGTAAATCTGCAAGGGCTGCCGCATGTTCGCACGGTCCGCTCAGCATCCGCCTTCGGCTTCTCGATGGTCAACGTCATCTTCGAAGACTCGGTGGACATCTACTTCGCGCGAACCCGCGTTCTGGAGCGGCTCAGCCTCGCAGGCAGCTTTCTGCCCGCCGGAGTCACGCCGATGATGGGTCCGGATGCAACCGGGGTGGGCCAGGTCTTCTGGTATACCGTCGAAGGGCCCTACGACAGCGGCACACTTCATTCGATCCAAGATTGGTTCATCAAATATCAGCTCAACTCGGTACCCGGAGTCGCCGAGGTCGCGAGCGTTGGCGGATTCGTAAAGCAGTACCAGATCGATCTTGATCCAATAAAGCTTCGTGCCTACAACGTTGCGCTCAAGGATGTGGTCACTGCGGTGGAGCGCAGCAACAATAACGTTGGCGCCAAGGTGATGGAGGCAGGCGATACAGAGGACATGGTACGAGGGATCGGGCTGGTTGGCGGCCTCAAAGACATTGAGCAGATCTCACTCGGCGCCTTCAACGGCACACCGGTCACCGTCGGCAACGTGGGCAGCGTTCAGCTTGGCCCCGAATTCCGGCGCGGCGTTCTCGATAAGGATGGCAGGGAAGCGGTGGGCGGCGTGGTCGTCATTCGTTACGGCGCTAACGCCCGCGAGGTGATCGAGGCCATCAAGAAAAAGATCGGCGACATTCAGCCTGGGCTTCCGGCGGGGGTAACCATTGTTCCCTTCTACGATCGCAGCACCCTGATTGACCACGCCGTTGATACCTTGCGTCACGCCCTGATTGAAGAAGTCATCCTGGTCACATTGGCGCATGTGCTGTTTCTGTGGCATTTCCGTAGCATCCTCGTCGTCACCATTCCGTTGCCGCTCGCCGTCCTGGGTGCCTTCCTGTTCATGAAGGGCGTAGGCATCTCATCGAACATCATGTCGCTTGGCGGAATAGCCATCGCCATCGGCGTGCTCGTCGACGCGGGCATTGTCATGACCGAAAACGTGATTCGCCAAGCGGAGCAATACGAACAAGAGCACGGCAACTATCGTGAGCACATTTGGGAGATCACGCTGAAGGCAGCGCGGCTTGTGGGCAGGCCAATCTCGTTTGCCATGATCATCATTATTCTGGCCTTCATCCCGGTCTTCGCTCTGACTGGTATGGAGGGCAAGATGTTCCATCCTCTTGCATTTACCAAAACATTTGCCATGGTCTGCTCAACCATCATGGCCATTACGCTGGTGCCGGTCCTGTGTACGTTTCTCATTCGCGGCAAGCTGCACCGGGAGAATGAGAATCCGGTGATGCGCGTACTCCACGCCATTTACCGCCCGGTATTGCGTTGGGCTCTGCGGCACAGGCTGATCACGCTCACTGCCGCACTGGCCATGTTTTGCGCGGCCATCTACGTGGCCACTTCCATTGGGTCTGAGTTCATGCCGCCGCTTGATGAAGAGACGGCGCTCTTCATGCCCATAACCGACCCGCGTATCTCGCTTACCAAGGCGACGGAAATACTCCGTCAGCAAGATGCCATCATCTCCGCGGATCCGGCCGTTGCAATGGTTGTTGGAAAAGTCGGTCGTGCGGAAACGTCCACCGATCCCGCGCCCATCAACATGTCTGAGACCACCATCACCTTCAAGCCCAAGAGCCAGTGGCCCAAGGGCCTTACCAAGGATGCCATCCTTGCCCGCCTCGACGAGAAGTTGCAGATCCCCGGCGTCACCAACATCTGGACGCAGCCTATCCGCAACCGCATCGACATGCTATCGACCGGCATCCGCACTCAGATCGGAATCAAGGTCTTTGGACCCGACCTAAGCGTGATTGAAGAGAAATCAGAAGAGATCAAAGAAGTGGTCCGCCAGATCCCTGGGGCAACCGATCTCTATGCCGAGAGAACCTCTGGCTCGCCCTATCTCGAGATGACGGTGGACCGGCAAGCCGCCGATCGCTACGGCCTGAATGTCGCAGATGTTGAGGACGCGATCGAGACCGCGGTAGGCGGGAAGAATCTGACCACCACGATCGAGGGCAGGCAACGCTTCCCGGTCCGCGTCCGTTACGCGCGCGACTTTCGCGAGAATCCGCAGCAACTCGGCGACGTGCTCGTCATGGGAAGCAATGGCGCCCAGGTTCCTTTGAACAAGGTCGTTAACATCAAGACAACCATGGGCCCATCGATGATCACGAGCGAGAACGGCTTGCTCCGCGGAGCAGTCCTGCTTAACGTTCGCGGTCGCGATGTGGGAGGATTCGTAGAGCAGGCCAGGCGGGCGGTTGCTCTGCAGGTCAAAATGCCGCCGGGATACTACGTCGAATGGAGCGGACAGTATGAGAACCAGGTCAGTGCCCGCAAACGCCTCGAACTCGTCATCCCCGTCGTCCTACTTGTCATCTTTGTTCTGCTCTATCGCACCTACGGCTCCGCGAAGGAGGCTGCGCACGTCTTGCTTGCTGTTCCGTTCGCGCTCTCTGGCGGCATATTCCTGGTCAAGTTGATGGGGCTTAACTTCTCGGTTGCAGTCTGGGTTGGGTTTATTGCGCTCTTTGGAACTGCCGTGCAAACAGCCGTCGTCATGGTGATCTATCTGCGTGAGGCGGTAAGCAGGCGAATTGCCACGGATGGCCAACTCACTCGCGCGAGTCTGCATGCGGCCGTCATGGAAGGCGCGCTGCTTCGTTTGCGTCCCAAAGTAATGACCGTCGCCACGGTGGTCGCAGGCTTGCTCCCTTTGATGTGGTCCACCAGAACCGGCGCCGAATTCATGCGACCGCTCGCCGCCCCTGTCCTCGGAGGAATGGTCAGCTCTCTCATTCACGTATTGATTGTGACGCCCGTCATCTTCACCTGGCTGTGCGAGCGAGAACTGCGTCTGGGCCAGGATGAATAGAGAGTTGAAGCTTCTCAGCTGGCTCGATCAGTCGCACAGTTCATGTGGAACATTGTGCACTCGATTGACTTCCGGGCCTCCATCTCAGCTGGGTATTTCGATCCGTCGTATGTTTGCGATTTCTGGTGTCGCTTCCCATTGAGCCATTCGCTTAGACTGCACTCAATTGGACACGATTGAGCTTTTACAGTGGGCCAGTCTTTGAGCTAAACGTGATGATGATTACATCGATTCCCGTTTGGCTCACAGCTTGGCTGACCGGGATTCTCGCAGGAAGTATGACTGCATGTTGGCGGAGGTGGAGGGAGTAGCACGCCAAAAGAGTGCGGAATTGCCAGGCTTTGACAACTGACTGCAAGAGCCGTGACAGCCGCGTTAACGCTAGCACAAAGCCCGTTCGGATTTGGTCTTCCGGCGACTTTCGATCCGTCTGCGCTGCCCAGGCGCAGGGCTTGTTGACCTGGCCTCCGGGCGGGATTAGCGTAGATGAGTTCAATGTGAATCAGTTGACGAAATCCATGGACGGACCGTTCGCCGATCAGCCTGGGGCAGCGCGATATTAACGTACGATTTTTAACGTTTGGTGTGGTGAACCCAATTACGCCCCTCTCCACCTTTGCGCCCCACGAAGATGCAGTTTTCCATCGGGATCGGACGAAGTGCCTCGGGCTAAGGAATCTCTATGCCCTAGAATGTCATTTCTAATTCAACGCCGGAATAATTGACCCGTGGAGCGATCTGACGCCCTGGTCCTTGCTCGAAATACACCAAGCCGTATCTCTCCATTGTCTTGAGGGTCCGGGATAGATTAGATTTGGCGCGTCCGGTCTTCTCGGCCAACTCATTGAGCGATTGGGGCTGTGTCTTTACGATCAAGCCAAGCAGAGCTCGGTTCTTGTCGGAAAGAACCTGAGACATCGTTGCAAGAGACTGGAACCAGACCTTCGGCTCGTCCGGGGCTGGGACGTATTCGCCCCGTGCGATGGCCATGGTCCGCTTCTTATATTCTTCGAGGGTAGCGATACCAACTTTCAATGTGGTCATGGCGTACTCCTTTTCTGCAAGATGGCTTCAACTTCAGTCCAAAAGTCCGCTAACAGCGTGGAGGCATCGGCGTAGACATAGAACCTGACCCTCTTCCCCTTATGCTTGTTATCGTACTCAATACGCGTCCGTGCTCCCGGCCCGGAGGTCTCGTGGACCGGGTGGGCGTTGTCGAAACCCAACAGGCGCTTGCCGTCCTCATCGTGAAGTGAAAGCGAGTAGTTCAGGCCATGCGGCCGCTCAGGCGAGACTTCGACTTGCTTCACGACAAACTTCACCCAGCACATGCCCTCCGCATCAGCGACAAAGGTCTCGCCGTCCAGTGGTAGGAGCGTGTCAAGGCCAGGATCGCGCCTTACCATTCCCACATATTATCACCCGCTGATAACCTAATCAAGCTGCCATTGTGTACCGCCAATACCCGGCGAGTTGCCGGTTCAAGGCGCCTGGATTTCCCCGGTCAACCCACCATCGGAAGGAGCTGCTGGGTGTCCCGCGCCCATTTCTGCGCTGTAGACGGAGGCGGAGATCTCCTCCATCCGCCCTTCCTTGTAGAGCTCATCGGGCGACCCCAATCCAAACATTTCAAGAAACACCGGAGTAGTCCGCCAGATCCTCGCCCGCCTGGGGCCCAGGCGCGAGTAGCGCGCGATCAGCTCCCGGTTCACGAGCGTCTGAATCACTCCCCAGCTCTCGATGCCGCGGATGGCGTTGATGTCTCCGGTCGAGACCGGCTGTTTCAGCGCCACGATGGCCAGGGTCCCGAGGGCCTGCGCGGTGATGGGCTTGGGCCTGCGCGCGGGAAGGAGCCGGCCGGTCAGCTCTTCGAACTGGGGCTTGGTCTCGATGCGCACCTCGTGCGGCCGGCGCCGCAGCTAGATTCCCCGGTCGGCGCCGAGCAGGTCGGCCTCGAACTCGCGGAGCGCGTTGCCGGTCTCGTCTTCGGTGACCCCGAGGCACTGGGCCAGGGCCGGCACGGCGACGGCATGATCGGAAGCGACCAGCAGCGCCTCGATCTGGCTCTTTTGATCCAGTGGTGGAAATCGCTCTTTCGGTTTGGAGCCCAAGTCGGATTCTCTGGGTGAAACCTGGGAGCCATTTCCGATTTGCGTATGGCCGAGTTGCTTTTAAAGGCAAGCGATGAAGATAAGGCACTTCTGCCAGCGCTTGCCGTCCTTCAATTCGCTGAAGCGGACCTTCCATACCAAGCCGCTGGCTCTGGGGATCTTGGCGATGCTACCGTTTTGATATCTTGTTCTTGTGGTCTTCATTGAGTTGTGCTCGTCCTTTCGATATCGGCCTGATGAAGCCATTTTATCTTTCGGTGACCTAAAGTGACCCAAGAAAATCATCATCGTCTGTATATGATTGATTCTAAAAGTGGCCCCGTAGCTCAGGTGGATAGAGCAGCAGTTTCCTAAACTGCGTGTCGGAA
>OBLT010000665.1_pt1 | contig 22029 bp, 18 predicted proteins | sample 1518721 | NCBI WGS metagenome assembly OBLT01 (sample SAMEA3539307, study PRJEB22396) | soil metagenome | biome: tundra; feature: field; material: soil | place: USA | collected 2010-05 | depth 0.15 m | reverse complement strand
TCCTGCGAGTGCGCTCTACACGAGTTTCTGACGCCACTCCCAATATGGCGCATCCGGTTGTAAAGCCGCAAGGGAAATGTGGCGCTGGCGGTCTTGCCGCCCGATCAACTTGATCGGGTTCTGGAACGGAAAGAAAGCACTTAATGAAAGAAAACCGATCAAGTTGATCGGGTGGCTTGTGGGGCAGGCTGGCAACCTGCGGCGGATTGTTAATCCGCCTGCTGCCTTGGCACCCCAACTGCCGGGAAGGCGCAAACGGTCAATTTGGCCGATTGCCGACTGCCCAGAGGGCACCCGGCAGATTGACAATCTGCCACAAACGCCGTGCCCGGCTGGTGCGGCAAGACCGCTGAGCGCTACACCACCCTGGCTGGAGTAGACTGGTTCGAAATGAGACGCATTCTCTTGGCAACCCTCCTTCTGGCTTCCGCGGCTCGGGCGAAGACCTTTACTCTGGAGCAGGTCCTCTCGGCGCCGTTTCCTACGGAATTGATTGCGGCACCGGGCGGCGGTAAAGTGGCCTGGCTGCTCAACGAGCGCGGCGCGCGAAACGTCTGGATGGCTGCGGCGCCGGATTATAAGGGCGTTCGTCTCACAGCCTATACGGAAGACGACGGCCAGGATATCGGCCAACTGCAGTGGAACCCGGACGGCAAGTCGCTGGTCTATGTGCGCGGCGGCGACCTCGAATTCCTGGGCCGGCCCGACCCCAATCCCAACGCCGACCCGGCAGGTGTGGAACAGGCCATCTGGCTGGTCGCCCCCGGCGAGAAGCCGCGCAAGATCGCGGACGGGCACTCGCCCGCGATTTCACCCAAGGGCGACCGCATCGCCTTCTTGAAAGCGGGCCAGATCTGGCTGGCGATGCTTTCGGGTTCCGATAAGCCCACTCCGCTCTACCACGCCCGAACCGGCGTGACCTCCACGGAGGCCGAGTGGTCGCCCGACGGCTCCAAGGTGGCCTTCGTCAGCGACCGCGGCAATCACAGCTTTATCGCCGTTTACGATTTCACCGCGAAGGCCTTGAGCTACCTCGACCCGACCGTGGACCGCGATCGCGACCCGGTGTGGTCGCCTGACGGGAAACAGATCGCCTTCATCCGCAACCCCGCCGGCGGGGAAGGGGGCGGCGGTGGCCGAGGCGGCCGCGGGGACACGGGTGGTGGTGACGCCTGGTCGATCCGTGTGGCGACGGTTGCGGATGGCGTCGGCCGGCAGATCTGGATGGCGGACCGCGGTACCGGCAGCGCGTTCCACCCCATGGTGGCGGAGCGCCAGCTCGCCTGGAGCGCCGGAGACCGCCTGGTGTTCCCCTGGGAGAAGGACGGCTGGCTGCACCTGTACTCGGTCGCGGTGGAAGGCGGCGCTCCGGCTTTATTGACTCCTGGCGCCTTCGAAGTGGAATTCGTTTCCTTTTCCCATGACGGGAAGGAGATTATCTTCGCGTCCAACCAGGACGATATCGATCGCCGCCACATTTGGCGCGTTTCCGCCACCAGTGGTCCGCCGCGCGCAGTGACTTCGGGCGAAGGGCTGGAGTGGTCGCCGGCACTGGCGGGCAACGCGGTCGCGTTCCTTCATGCCGACGGGCGGCAACCCGCCAGAGCGGCAATCCAAGTGAGTGGAGCGGTCCGCGATCTGGCGCCGGATTCGGTTCCGGCCGACTTCCCGGCCGATTCGCTGGTGGCCCCGCAGCAGGTCATCTACACCGCTTCCGACGGCATCCAAATCCATGCCCAGCTTTTTCTGCCAGCCGACAGCCGGCTGGGCCAACGCCATCCCGCGCTGGTCTTCATGCACGGCGGATCGCGCCGCCAGATGCTGCTGGGCTGGCACTACATGGACTACTACAACAACGCGTACGGGATGAACCAATACCTGGCGAGCCAGGGCTACGTGGTGCTCTCGATCAACTACCGCAGTGGAATCGGCTACGGCCTCGCTTTCCGCGAACCGGCCAATTACGGAGCCCGGGGCGCCAGCGAATTCAACGATGTGGAAGGCGCGGGATTGTATCTCAAGACCCGTGCCGATGTGGACCCGGCGCACGTCGGCCTGTGGGGCGGATCCTACGGCGGCTACCTGACGGCACTGGGCCTGGCGCGCGCCTCCAACCTGTTCGCCGCCGGCGTGGATTTCCACGGCGTGCATGACTGGACCGTCCGAAACGCCGCCAATGCCGGGGCCGCCACGACCACGTCCGCGGACCCGGCAGCCGCGGCCTCCCGCGACGAGGCAGCCCGCGTGGCCTACGCGTCATCGCCCATGTCGTCCGTAAGTGGTTGGCGTTCGCCGGTTCTCCTGATCCACGGCGATGACGACCGCAACGTAAACTTCAGCGAGACGGTGACGCTGGTAGGGGCGCTGCGGCGGCAGGGCGTGTACTTCGAGCAATTGATCATCCCAGACGAGATTCACGGCTTCCTGCGCCACCAGTCCTGGCTGCGCGCCTACCATGCGGCCGTGGACTTCTTCCACCGGAAGTTGTGACTGCACCGAATCGTCATGGCCGCGGATGAACGCTGATAACGCCTTTGTTTTCATCCGCGTTTATCGGCGTTCATCGGCGGCTCATCATACTTTCTCACGTTCTGAACGTTCTGAGCCTGAGGACTGAGGGAACGGTCCAGGCTCAGCTTGAAGCGGAACCGGCTCCGGTGTAGTTACACTCGCAGTTCGCGGGTCTTAGAGAAGTTACGGCGAGACGTCAGCGTCACTCCTATGCCACAAACGATCGCGGGGGAATCGCCTGCCCAACGAATGCCTGGAATTCGCAGGGTCGCTTTCACGCTGGTCCTTGCCGGCTTGGGAATTCTCGGGCTGGATTCGCTCCTGTTTCGTACCGGCGTCTACGCGCACTATCTGGAGCCGGAATCTTCCACGGGGCTGTTCGAGATGATTCTGCGCCGCGAACAGCAGGCCCAAAAAGACCACGGCGACGACCTGGTAGTGACGCTGGGGAATTCACGATTTGCCTATTCCCGCAAGATCGTCGACGAGCTGCCCCAAAAGGCGGCCTACGTCTTCCGGGACGCCGGTGTTGCCGGCAGCAATGCCCGCGCGTGGTACTACATGCTCCGCGACCTGGACCCGACGGCGCGGCGCTACAGGGCAGTGGTGATCGGGGTGGACGACTACGACGACGAGGACCGCGGCTACAACCCCGACGACGACATCCGGGACCTGCACTACGTGATCGCACGGCTGCGGTTCACCGACGTGGTCGAATTTGCCCGTTCCTTTCGCGACCCGAAACTGCAATGGGCCGTGCTGCGGGGCGGCCTGCTCAAAGGCATCATCTACCAGAACGATTTCCAGGCTCTTCTCTCGCATCCCCAGAAGCGCCTCGACTACGTCCACTTGTGTGACAGGGATTGGGCCAACTGGGTCTACGGGTACGTGGAGAGCGACCGCAACATGGCCGGCCTAAGCATCGATTGGGCAACGCTTCGCGTGACCTGGCCCCCCGGCCTGAATGACGACCAGCGCGGCACCGTGAATAGCTTCCTGGCGCACGCTCCGGACCCGCAGACCGGGCGGTTGGCGGCGTTTCGACGCGAGTGGTTCGGAAAGATCGTGGACCGGTATCGGGGCTCGCGGACCAAGGTGATTTTTCTGGCGCTCTCGCGCGGGCCGGTGCCTCGGCCCGACAATCTGGTGGCCAAGAAGAGCAGTTCGATTCGCGAGATGGCTTCGCGTCCCGAGGTGCTGCTGGCCAACGAGCACGCCTTCGATGCGCTGGAGCGGCCCGAGTTGTTCCGCGACGGCATGCACCTGAACCGCGAGGGCATCGCACGTTTCTCGGTGATGCTGACTGGCGAAGTGGAGCGGCTGCTGGGAAGTCCGCAGGCAGGTTCAGCGAGGTAACGGGCGGCGATGCTCTTCAACACGACGAGTTTCTTCCTGTTCCTGGCGGTGGTGCTGGTGCTCTTCTATACCAGCCCCCGGCCCTTCGGCCGGTACATCCTGCTGGCGGCGAGCTATTACTTTTATGGAAGCTGGAACGTTAAATTCATCGCCCTGCTGTTGACCTTGACCGTCATCGACTACACCGCCGGGCGCTGGATCGAGAAGTTGCCGCCCGGTCCCAAACGGAAGGCGGCGCTGATCTTGAGCTTGTGTGCCAACCTGGGCTTCCTGGGCTTCTTCAAGTACTACAACTTTCTGGCGAATAACCTCGCGTGGCTGATGGGGAAGCCCAGCGGATCCTTCTTTCTGGACATCGTGCTGCCCCTGGGCATCAGCTTCCACACCTTTCAGAGCATGTCGTACGTAGTCGACGTATACCGCGGCGAGCAGCAGGCGGTGCGCGATCCCATCGACTACGCCCTGTTCATCTGCTTCTTCCCGCAACTGGTGGCGGGACCGATCGTTCGCGCGCGCAACTTCTTCCACGACCTGTTGGACTGGCATCGGCCGGTGGCCGGCGATGTGCTCCGCGGGGTATTCCTGCTGGTGCTCGGCCTTACCAAGAAGATGGCGCTCGCCGACCAGTTTGCCAGGATCGCCAACGGTTACTTCCAGAACGTCGGTGGGAATCCCGGCGTTTTGACGGCATGGAGCGGCGTGTTGGCTTTCGGCTTGCAGATCTACTTTGACTTTTCGGGCTACACCGACATGGCGATCGGCATGGCCAAGCTGCTGGGCTTCCACTTCCCGGTCAATTTCCGCCGCCCGTACCTGGCATCCAGCATCACGGATTTCTGGCGGCGCTGGCACATTTCGCTTTCGACCTGGCTGCGCGACTACCTGTACATTCCGCTGGGCGGCAGCCGCCACGGCAAGTGGATGACGTACCGGAACCTGATGCTCACCATGCTGCTGGGCGGCCTGTGGCACGGCGCAAGCTGGAACTTCCTGATCTGGGGTGGATACCACGGAGCGCTGCTGAGCATTGAAAGAGCCCTGGGTGTCAACGCCGACCATGAGGAGTGGACCTGGACGTATCCGTTCCGGGCGTCGCTCACGGTAGCGTTGGCACTCATCGGCTGGGTCTTTTTCCGCGCCGCCGACATCGCGCAGAGCCGGCAGATTCTAGCCGCCATGTTCCGTGGTCCGGCAGGGCGCCTGTTGCTGGAACCGTGGCACATCGAGCTGATTGCGGTGGCACTGGTTTTGGCGGTGTTGGAGGAGAAGCTGGACTGGTTCGAACGGCTGATCGAAGCGCCTCCGCCGGTCTACGCCGGAGCACTGGCGGTGCTATTGTTCGGCCTGGACGTGTTCGGAGTGATCGACGCCTCGATTCCGTTCATTTATTTCCAATTCTGAGGCGGCCAGCCGCCTGTAGGGTGCGGAGGCACTGATCCGGATCTGCGCGAGGTGGAAAAGCTGAGCGGGCCGAGGCCGCTTGGCTCAACAACGGCGGCACCATGCATCTCGCTCTCGGTTCGGCTGGTTCCGATCGCGCAGGAACTCGCAATCCAAAGGTCTCTGCGGGAGGCGCCTCGATCATTTGAGTGGCCAGATTTCGGTCTTGGAAAGCTAGCCGGCGGCCGCGTGCGCAGCAGGCCGAACCGCTGACTGGAAGGCTTCGAGCAGGCTGGTATTGAAGGCTCGGGCCAATGGTACCTCACGCAGGCGCAGTGCCTCCAACTCCACTACTGGCTCCCGCTCCGCCCATCCATTGGGACGTGCGTGAAAGCCTACCCAGCCGATCTTCGCAGACCAGGCGATCCAGCGATCCTGGTGGTCGATGTCACGGTAGAGTCTGGCCTCGAGCCGAACTTTTCTCATGCGCCGCATATCCATACTGCGGATAAGGAATGGAACGAACATGATGGCACGAGTTTCGGTGCGCGGCTGTATCATATTGCTCACCGGCCGATTATTTTGGCGACCCCGTGGGTGGGGGTCTCAGGGCCGCCGTGGGATGCGGAAGGAACGTCGGGTGCGATATCGTGGCCGACTGCCGTCACGACACCCGGCGGTCATCGGCCATCGCCTCGGCATGACGCGGTTTTGCCACCGCAGTCCCGGTCACGGCAGGGGCGTATCGCGATGCAGCAGGTGGAGAATATTCCCGTCGGGATCGGTGAAGAACACCGTCGAATTGCCCGCCTTCTTCACGACCTCGGTCAGGAACGGGATGCCCCGGTCCTTCAGGCGGCGGTATGCGGCATCGAAATCCTCGACCGTGAGCGCCAGGTGCCTGAGCCCCGGGTCGTTCATCCGGGAGACGCCGGCGGCCGGCCGTGCAGCCTCGATCATCTCAATCATCGACCCGTCCGCCGCCTTCACGAACACCGTGCGGCTATTCTTCGATTGATAGTTGATCGTGAAGCCCAGGTGCTCTACGTACCATTGGGCCAACCGTTCCGGTTCGGGCGACGCGATAGCGGTATGCTCAATCCCTTTGACCATCACCGGCAATTGTAGCGCGCGGCAAGGGATGCCTTGGCTGTCCTGGTGAATCGGGCCGGCCGCCGGCGGCATAGGGTGCTTAACCGAACTGGGGAAGCTGCCCCAAAAAACGTTGGCAGGCGAAAGCGCCTGCCCCACTTTGCCTCACACGACGTTGATCCTGCGAGGTGGTGCAGGCGCTTCCGCCTGCCAACGCATGCCAAAGATGGATGCATCCCCATTCCGGTTAAGCACCCGCGGCACAGGGCCGCTGAACGACCTCCCCCTCCCGTCTGCTACGATAAAACTCCCCCCTTTATTTATGCCTCTGCGCTTCTACAATACGTTGTCGCAACAAGTGGAGGAGTTCTCCCCCGCGCACGACAACACCGTCCGCATGTACACCTGCGGCCCTACAGTCTACGATTTCGCCCATATCGGCAATTTCCGGACGTTCACCTTTGTCGACCTACTGCGCCGCTGGCTCCGCGCCAACGGCTTCGCGCTGGACCACGTAATGAACATCACGGACGTGGACGACAAGATTATCCGCAACGCCGTGGCCCAGCACAAATCGCTCGAAGAGTACACCGCCATCTACACCAAGGCCTTCCTGGAGGATTGCCAGAACCTGCGGCTGGAGCGGCCCGAGCGCCTGGTCCCGGCCACCGGATGCATCCAAGACATGGTGCAGGCGATCGAGCGCTTGGGTGACGGCAACCACACTTATACCAGCGAGGGTTCGGTGTACTTCCGGATCTCCACGTTTCCCGGATATGGCAAGCTCTCGCACAACGATTTCAGCGGCAACCTGGCCGGCGCGCGCGTCGACGTGGATGAATACGAAAAGGCCGATGCCCGCGATTTTGCCCTCTGGAAGGCGCCCAAGGAAGGCGAGCCGGCATGGGAAACTGCGCTTGGGCCGGGCCGCCCGGGATGGCACATCGAGTGCTCCGTCATGGCCATCAAATACCTGGGCGAGACTCTCGACATCCACGCCGGCGGGGTCGACCTCATCTTCCCGCACCACGAGAACGAAATCGCGCAATCCGAATCGCTCACCGGCAAACCCTTCTCGCGCTTCTGGCTGCATGCCGAGTTCCTGATGGTGGAAGGCCAGAAGATGTCCAAGTCGCTGGGCAACTACTTCACGCTTCGCGATCTGATGGGCCGCGGCTATCCGGCGGAAGTCATCCGCTACCTGCTGGCTTCGGTTCCCTACCGCAAACAACTCAACTTCACGTTTGACGGACTGAAATCCGCCGCCACGGCGATCGACCGCCTGCGCAATTTCAAACTGCGGCTCGAAACGGACCGCTTTGCCGATGGCACCGGCCAGCATTTTACGGAACGCGCGGCCGCCGCCTATCACGCCTTCACCAACAGCTTGAATGACGATCTGAACACCGCCGAGGCCTTGGGCGCGGTCTTTGAGTATGTGCGCGACCTCAATAGCGCCATGGATTCCGGCGAATTCCGCGCGGGGAACGTGGCGGCGGCCCTGGCGTTTCTCGATCGATTCGATTCCGTCTTCGACGTGCTGCGGCCCACCGTGCAGGCCGGCCACCTTTCCGATGGCGAAATTGAAGCCCGGATTGCCGAACGCACGGCGGCAAAAAAGGCCCGGGACTTCGCCCGCGCCGACGGGATTCGCCAGGAACTCCTGGATCTTGGAATTATTGTGGAAGACACCAAGTCCGGCATTCGCTGGAAGAGGAAGTAGGAAATCGCGTTGAAGATCCACACTAAAGCCGTCCATGCCGGCGACCGCAAGAAGCCCGGCGCCCATACCCCGGTCACCACTCCGATCCACACGGCGGCGAGCTACTTCTACGATTCCATGGAGCAGCTCGACCGCATTTTCGGCAAGGAGGAGGAGGGCTACTGCTACGCGCGCTACGACAACCCTTCGAATGCGGCGCTCGAAGAGCTCATGACTTCGCTTGAGAGCGGCCACGGCGCCCTCGCATGCGCCTCCGGAATGGCGGCGATCCAGATGGCCGTGGTGACCGCGCTCGCCGATCGGCGGAAGTCGGTGGTCGCCGCCAACGCCACCTACGGGGCCACCGTCAGTCTGCTGATGAACGTGTTCGAGCCCCAGGGCGTCGCGGTGCGATTCGCCGACATGTGCGATTTGGAGGCTCTTCGCGCCGCGGTGGCCGAAGCCAAGCCGGGCTGTATCGTGATGGAGACGGTATCCAATCCGCTGCTTCGTGTCGGCCAGATGGATGAGATCGCCGGTATCGCGCGCACCGCCGGCGCCGCCCTGGTGGTGGACAACACATTCGCCACTCCGCTGCTCCTGCGGCCGCTGGAACTGGGGGCCAATTTCAGCGTGCACAGCGTGACCAAGTACCTCTCCGGCCACGGCGACGTCTTGGGCGGCGTAGTGGTCACGGACCAGGAGCACTTCGAGAGCCTGCGCAGTCTCTCGCGCGCCATCGGCCCGATTCTCGGCCCGTTCGAGAGCTATCTCACGATGCGCGGGATTAAGACCTTCCCGTTACGCATGGAACGGCAGTGCGCCAATGCCTGCCGCGTGGCCTCCTGGCTGAGCGCGCACCCGAGGGTGGATCGGGTCTATTTCACCGGTGACCCGGCGCATCCCGATGCCACCACCATCCGCCGCCTGTTCCCGCCGAACCTCTACGGCGCCATGGTGAGCTTTGAGATTAAGGACGCCGGCAGGGCGGAGGTCTTCCAGTTTATGGATGCGCTCAAACTGATCGTCCGTGCGACTTCCTTAGGCGACGTCCACAGCATGATGCTCTATCCGGTGATGAGCTCGCACCGGGAGATCTCCCCCAAGCACCGCGAGCGCATGGGCATCCGCGACAGCCTGGTGCGTCTCTCAGTCGGAATCGAAGCCCCGGAAGATATCCTCGCCGACCTGGAACAAGCCTTTGGATAAAGGCCGGCGAGGATGAGACACAAGAGTTCGTGCAACGATCAGGACTGGTCGTCTGGAATTTCGCAGACCATGGCTTCGGTGGTTAGCATGAGAGAAGCGATGGAAGCGGCATTCTGTAACGCCGAACGAGTCACCTTGGTGGGGTCGATCACGCCGGCCTGGACCAGATCCTCGTACTTTTCAGACGCGGCGTTGAATCCGTAATTCGGGTTTTCGTGTTTGCGGACCATCTCCACCACGACGGCGCCTTCGCTGCCCGAGTTCTGAACCAGTTGCCGCAGGGGTTCTTCGCATGAGCGCCGCACGATGGTGACGCCAATCTGCTCGTCGCCGTCGAGCTTCAGTGGTAGCAATGCGGCCGATGCCCGAAGCAGCGCAACTCCGCCGCCCGGCACGATTCCCTCCTCAACGGCCGCGCGCGTGGCGTGAAGCGCGTCCTCGACGCGAGCCTTCTTCTCTTTCATCTCCATCTCGGTCGCAGCGCCGACCTTGATCACCGCAACGCCGCCCACCAGTTTCGCCATGCGCTCCTGCAGCTTCTCGCGATCGTAATCGGAGGTGGTCTCTTCGATTTGAGAGCGGAGTTGCTTGATGCGGCCTGCAATGTTCTTCGGGTCGCCCGCGCCATCGATGATGGTGGTGTTTTCCTTGTCCACTGTGACGCGTTTGGCGCGGCCCAGGTCCCCGAGGGTTACCGCCTCCAACTTCATGCCGGTCTCCTCCGCCAGGGCTTTGCCGCCGGTCACTACGGCGATGTCTTCCAGCATCGCCTTGCGGCGGTCGCCGAAGCCCGGCGCCTTGACGGCGCAGGCGCTCAGTGTTCCGCGCAATTTATTGACCACGAGCGTTGCCAGGGCTTCTCCCTCCAGATCCTCGGCAATGATGAGCAACGGCTTGCCGGCGCGCGCAACCTGCTCCAGAAGCGGCAGAATGTCCTTCATGCTGCTGATTTTCTTTTCGTGGACCAGAATGTACGGATCCTCCAGCACGCACTCCATTCGCTCCGCATCTGTGACGAAGTAGGGTGAAAGGTACCCGCGATCGAACTGCATGCCTTCAACGGTCGTAAGTTCGGTGACCATGGTCTTCGATTCTTCGACCGTGATCACACCGTCTTTGCCGACTTTCTTCATGGCGTCCGCGATGATGCCGCCGATGGTGGCATCGCTGTTGGCCGAGATAGTGCCCACCTGGACGATCATGTCGCCGGAGATTGCCGTCGAGCGGTTCTTGATCTCTTCCACCACCACCTCCACCGCCTTGTCGATGCCGCGCTTGATGGCCATCGGGTTGGCGCCGGAGGCCAGCGCCCTGACGCCCTCGCGGTAGATCGACTGGGCCAGAATCGTAGCCGTGGTGGTGCCGTCTCCAGCTACGTCGGAAGTCTTGGATGCCACTTCGCGCACCAGTTGCGCGCCGAGGTTTTCGAGCGAATCCTTCAGCTCGATCTCCTTGGCCACCGTCACGCCGTCCTTGGTAATGCTCGGCCCGCCGAACTTCTTCTCGATCACGACATTCCGGCCTTTCGGGCCCAGGGTTACCTTGACGGCGTCCGCCAGTTGATTGACCCCGCGCAGAATCGCCTGCCTGCAGTGCTCGCTATAAATGATCTGTTTTGCCATAATGACTCCGGTTCGGATGATTTTGAACTAACTGGCCTTTCTAACAGCCTTGGATCCCTGTTCCAATACGCCCAGAACATCGTCCTCGCGCATGACCAGGTATTCCAGCCCTTCCAGCTTGATCTCGTTGCCGGAATACTTGCCGAACAGGATGCGATCGCCCACTTTCGTATCGAGCGCGATCCGTTTTCCCTTCATGAGCTTGCCTCGTCCCACGGCGACGACTTCCGCCTCCTGCGGCTTCTCCTGGGCGGAATCGGGAATGATGATGCCCCGGTGCGTGGTTTCTTTTTCGTCGATCCGCTTCACCACGATGCGGTCATGTAGTGGTCTAATGTTCATGATTTAATGTTTCTCCTATAAGGCTTCCAGTGTTTTGAAGGTTTGAAGGTTTGAAGCGCAGGGCGGCTCACTGGCCGCGAAACTGATTATCGGACTGGATATGCCGCGATTGGGCAGAGACGCTCACGTAGGGTAGCCCCAGAAACGAGTTCTTCGTAATGCCGGTTATTTCTACGCAATTGCAGTGCAAAGATTGTACGTCCTGGATGGCGCGATGCACCGCCGTGCGGAGCCTCTTTTCCTCGTCGAAGCCGAAGGCTTTCGTCTTGATATGGCTCGCCATAAAAAAGAACGTCCACCCCGCTTTGCTGAGCTGCCCCTCGATCTGGGTGCGGTCGAGGTTGGTGATCGAGGTCCAATTCTTCGAATACGGCTGGCTCTCCAGGTGCATCGCATCCGGCAGCGGTGTGCCGTTCGCAATCAGAAACGTGCCGGCTGTGATGGGCATTGGCTTTTCTTTCCTGCTTTCAATAACCGTATTCCGCGTCACCGATTCCCCAAGGGCTATGGCTGGCAGGCGCGGGAATCAAGGGGCGGTTCTTGCGTGAGGTCAACTCGGTAACCAACGTACAAACGCATATCATGAAAATCCAGACGGCCGAGTGGTTGGTCAGCATGACGGAGACGGCGCGAGCAAACATAGTGGACCTCGCTGTAAATTGGTTGGCTAAGAGGAGGGAATTGGGACAATCTGACTTAGTTCAGATTGTCGGAGAGTGGGCAGAATCGCTCAGGCATTAACCAGTTTAGGTTAAGCATCGGGGTTTGTCAAGTTATTTACTCAATTCGGGCTTCCTAACGGACCGTGCCTGCCGATCCTAAAGGCGCTCGGATGCCGAATAACGGGTTCGTCGCGAGCGAGGCGATTGCCAGGGCGAGCGGCGCGATGAATACCAGGCATATCGCCAGCAGCAGGTTGCTGGCCGGCACAAGAACCGGTATCGCCGGGTTGAGTAGCAAGGCCCCCGCGACAAAAGCGGAGGCCCAGACGTATTCCCTGTTGCGAAGAGCGTGCCACGCGACCGTCAAGACTCCTAAACCAAACAGGCAATCGATCAGTAGCCGTTCACCCGCCGGGAGGTGCCAGGACATGATCGCCGCGAGTGCCGCCGCTGCCGCGAACCACTTCAGGATGTTGCGCATCATACTGTAGACCTCGGCCGTTGCCGCTTCCGGTCCCGCAGGCCCTGCGCGGCGGACGCCCCCGGTCCGCCTGCAAGACCCGCCATGGACCGTTCCGAGCTCGCGGTCCCCTTTATGCCCCGAATGACGCCGGGGCTTTTTAGTGAGACTGCCTGGTGGCGAAAGCTACCGGCCCGCGATCGGCGTGCCGATCTGCATGCCGATGATCTCGCCCGAGATCACGAGCTGCACCCGGCGGTTCAGTTGCCGGCCGGCTGCTGTATCGTTGGTAGCGACTGGCTGCGACTTCCCGAAGCCTCTCGCGGTGACCAGGCTGGTGTCGGTGCCGTTGGTGGTAAGGTAGTCCCGAACCGCGCCGCTGCGCTGTTCCGATAGCTTCTGGTTATACTCCTCACCGCCAACGTTGTCCGTGAAGCCTTCCACTTCCATCTTTAAGCCGGGGTGCCCTGCGATGATTCCGGCAATCTTGGCGAGCTTCTCCCTGGCGCCGCTACGGAGCGAGAATTTTCCCGTGTCGAAGAGCACGTCCGACATGTTCACGATCAGGCCGCGAGCCGTATCGCGAGTCTGGAGAATCAGGTTGAACTGCCGTAGAAGCTGGGCGCGCAGTTGCGTTTTCTCACTCTCCGCATTTTGCCGCAGCCGGTCGGCTTCCGCGGTTGCCGTACGGGCCTTGTCGGTTTCAGCCTGCGCCAGGACTTGTTGCCGCACCGCGTCCGCGCGGGCGGCTTCCGCCTCCGCCTTTGCCTTGCCGGCGAGTGCGATGTCCGCCTGGGCAGTGGCGCTCTGGGCATCGGTGATCACCTTCAGGCGGTCTGCCTCGGATTGCGCGGCAATGCGCGCCGCTTCGGCTTCGCCCCTGATGCGTGCCGTGTCGGACTGCGCTGTGGCTCGGTCGCTCTCGGCGCGCATTCTGGCTTCCGCTTCGCTGCGCCCGAGGGCTTCTGCCTGTGTCCTGCCCCGGGCGGCGCTATCCGCGTCAGCCCTGGCGCTCGCCTCGCGGTCCCCTGAGGCCTGGCGTTCGCTCGCGAGCGTCGCCTCCTCCATTTTCTTGACCGTGATGATGCGGGCGTCTTCGGCCATTTGCACGGCTTCGCGTGCCACCGTGCCGATAGGCCTCGATCCCGCCTTGCCCTTCAGGTAGCCCTCGGCATTTTCGAGCCCGATCTCGGCCTTCCGATAGGTCTCCGCGGCGTACTGCGGAGCGCCGGCCCAACGTGCAATCTGCACCGCATTGCGCGCTTCGAGGAGTTCCAGCGGCACCTTACCATTGAGCTTCATCGGTACGATGTCGGCGGCGTTCACATGCAGCGTATACTGTCCCCGCTGTAGCAACTCGAACTTGGCATCGACTTCCTCAATCGTGCCGGTAGTGTCTTTCCGCACGAAATTCTCCATCACTACCACATCGCTCGGTTGCGTCACCGCGAAATACGGCTCGGCGGTCACGATCAAGCCGAACGATTGCAGTTCCGAAGTGGCGTCCAGCTTGCTATTGGTTCCGTTCAGCAAAACTTCGCCGATATTGGTGGCCCGGCCTTCGGGCGTAATCGCCCACATCACATACGTCAGATACTCCGGCCCGTATTTGGTCGCGGGTTGAAGCTTCTCCATACGGGCGTCGATTTTGATCACGCCCTGCTTGCTCTCCACGCGGGCCTCGCCAACCGATTCCGGCGAAAGCGCCGTTCCGCGGAAACCGATGTTGGTGGACCCACTCCGGTGGTTGTAATTGATGGCTTTCGTCGTCCGCGCAACCACGGTGACGCGGTAAATCGGTATCGTGCCACCCGTGTTCGGGTTGGATTGCTGCGTCGGGTTCGGGGCTTGCGTGGACTGTGCGTTCAACAGACCAAAGGTCATTAGAAATGTAGTGATGATTGTTTTCACGTCTATCCTCATATCCTGATTTGGATCACGAATGCAGCAATTCTGTGCGGTCCCTTGCTGTGTCCCACGAGGCCGCAGGGAATCGGGTTGGCTAAGAGGAAGAGCTTTGCGGGTAACCTTGCTTAGTTAAGGCCAGGGCAGGAACGGGCGGGAATGCCCATTACTTAACCATGATAAGTTAATAGCCGGGGGATTGTCAAGCTGAATTTACTCGGAAGAGTTAAGTTAGCACCAACCCATGGTATTCGACCGGGTGAAAACGCACCTTCGGAGAAACACCGCCGGCTGACATGTATGGCTCCGTACGGAGTCACAACCTGTTCGGGAGGATCGCGAGAAAGTTCCCGATCACCCGGTTGAAGACCCTAGTCGGAGTCCACCCGTCGTGCGCGTACGACAAACCGCTTCGGTGCGTTTCCCACGAAATAAAAGGGATAACATGTTACTAAAGTCAACGTCTCTTCGCCGGCGGTTGCAGCCAGAACGCCGACGTCCGACGGGTTGACCACTTTTTGCCAGATCACACGGTAAACGTATTCGCGCTCCCGCGTGCTCAGGATGATCGAATCGTCCGTCTCCACGTCCTTCAGGTTGCGGAATAGGGTGTCGCGATGAGCGGCAAGGCCGACGTTTCCGGGCCTTCCCGGTAGTTGGGTAGCGGGGATATGCCCCACCGCCACATCCAGTGTCCGGTCATCCACGCCCTCCTTCACCATGGCGGCAATGTGAAGCCTCGGCACGGAGATCCGCACCACCGGCTGTGCCATTGGCGAGGGCTTAGCGCCGATGGAAGCCGGCTGCTCGTAGGTGCGGCTGAGCGCTCGGTCGAACTTCCAGCTTTCCACTGTCTGGTAGGCATAGCGCGCCGCGTACGTGTAAGCCGCGTAGCCAACCGCCAGAAGGCCAGCGATCAGAAAGACTCGTTGTACGATCCGCATCACCGACAACCTTCCAAGCGGCGATTCCCGGGGGGTGCGGAGGATGATACGACAGGTCACTTCGAGGGCGTTCTTGGCGCCAGGGCCAGTTCGTCAGGCAAGGAATAACTGGTGCGCGTCCGGACGATGAGTTTTTGATGACCCGGCGGCGAAACGGCGACGCGGATCTTGCGGATGCCGCCCTTTTGGCCAGTTCGATCCGGTGCGTATCCAATGGTGTATCTGCTGCGGATGTCCTGGGCGATCTGCTGGCAGATGGGAGCGATCTCCTCAACAGCCCTGGGCAGAAAGCATTCGCCGCCGCTGGTGTTCGCGATGCGTTTCAGGACTTCCGGGTTGCGGTCCCGGTCATCGTCGTCGTAGATACCGATGGTGTAGATTGTGGCTAGTGACTGCTGAATCACACTCATCAGCTCCGGCAGAGTTTGGCGGCTGCAAGTGTCGCCGCCATCGCTCACCACCAGCAGCGTCTTCTTATCGCGCTGGGCCGATTCCAGGTGGTGGAGCGAGAAAGCAATGGCATCGTAGAGTGCCGTCCGCCCTTCCGATTTGTCTCTGGAAAGCGCCGCGTGGAGTACGTTGAGGTCGCCGCTGAATGGAATGGAAACGGGCAAGCCGCTCCGGACTGTGTCATTGAAGTTCACAACGAATACCTGGTCCTGCGGATTGCTCGCGCCGATGAATACCACCCCCGCCGTGATCGCATGCGCGCGCCTGCCGCGCATGCTGCCGCTCTCATCCATCACCAAACCAACGGCGACGGGCACGTCGGCGCTGGAGAAGGCCGTGAGTTTCTGCAACGCACCGTTCTCGTAAACCTGAAAATCATCCTTGGAGAGCCGCGGCACATAGCCGCCCCGGGCGTCTTTCACGCTGACATCCAGCAGGACCATCACAACGTCGGTCGAGATCTTGAACTCCCCGGGAAGGGCTGTCGTGTCCTGTGTAGCTTGGGCGAGGACGACGGGAGAGAAGAACAACGGAACCACACACAGTACCCCCCACATCCGGCCGGTGTAGGGCCACCGGCCGAGCGAACGGTAAATGCGCATGGGCATCTTAGCCACGTTTAGAAAAGCGAGACAGGAGACCGGAGAAGGCGAGCGAACCTAGCCCAAACAGCCCGACCAGCGGAAACGGGCTGGACGTCTTGGGCAAACTCACCGGGGCGGGATCGGTCTTCACTTGGGCTGTCGCGGCCGGCTCGGGCGTGGCGACGCGGTCTGCTTCTTGGGTTTCGACTTTGGCCGGCGTGGGATCGGTCTTCACTTCGGCTGTCGCAACCGGCTCGGGCGTGGCGACGCGGTCTGCTTCATGGGTTTCGACTTTGGCCGGCGTGGGATCGGTCTTCACTTCGACTGTCGCAACCGGTTCGGGGGTGGACACACGGTCTGCTTCATGAGTTTCGGCTATTGCCGGCGCTTCGACCTTGAGGGGCGTTTCGGTTCCCTTTTCGTCCAAGGTAAACAGGGCAGCGGTCTTCAACTCAGCTTCCTGCTCGACATTGGCCGTCGGCACCGGAGCCTTCGCGACTTTTGCGATCTCACTGGATTGGGTCTTGTAATATGCAAACTCCTGGCCAAAATTGTCGCCGGGATAAAACCAGGCGCGCATGGCTCTGGGCTGGCCGGCCGGGGTCTCCCAGAACTGAAAGCTGGAGTTGCCGGTCGGTTTCAACCGGAGGTTCGGGATCGCCAGGACGGTGGTCACGACAGTCTTCTCATCCTTCTCATACACGCGAACAATGTGGCGGTCCGAGAGGGAGTCTACCAGGACTAGGACGTACGTCCCGGGCTGAAGCGTTACGGTATGGTCCGGCGTGCAGCAGGACGGCATCTGGACGGGCTCGGCGACCGTAATTACAGTCTTCTTGTTCCATTCGTCGGCTTGGGCCGATGGAAGAAGGAGTGCGCCGAATAGAGCAGCGCCGAAGAACATCGAAGGGAAACGAAGAGACATGCAACCTCCTGGGGTTCGGGGTGGCTAAGAAAGGGAAGATCAGATCACCGGACTTAGATCGGGTGTCCTGTAGAGCGGGCGGAAGTGCTCGATCGTTAACCATACTAGGTTAAGCATCTGCGTTTGTCAAGCGAAACGCTGCATATTTAAGTGTGAGCTTAATTACCTTAAGTTAATCAACTGTTAGGATTGGAGAACTCCGTGCTGGTGGCAAGTTATACGAAATCGTCTGCGAGGACTGGCCTGAAGCTGAAGTCACGGCATCCTGCATCTCGCAGTTGCTCGCCCGGTTGCTCGTGCCGGCTTACCGGTCCGTCATGCGAAGTTCCCGCTAGTTCCAGGCCGGGAGAAACTCCAGGCGCACGGGAGTGCAGTTGCGAAGCCGTGCACAGTTAGCTACAGTAAAGAAGTCTAGTTCTCAGGCAAGCGCCCGTAGCTCAGTTGGATAGAGCGTCTGGCTACGAACCAGAAGGTCGGCTGTTCGAGTCAGCCCGGGCGCACCACTTAAACGCCTTAAAGATCAATTACTTAACGATCCTAGAGGACGTCCGGCTTCCTCGATTCCTGGCTTGGTGTGTCAGACAAAACGGCTCCATCTTCTCCTTCACTCCTGCCCCATCCCGCTCCACTCCGAAACGATGTTGTAGTACCGCGACTCCGCCGGTGCTCCGAGAGGCGCATCCCGACCGGCCTCTCTGGATGTGAGGCTGGCGGCCGGGCGCAAAGCAGGCGTGTGAGAGCATCGCCGCGACTTGACGACGACATGCACCGCCTCACGGCCGTTCTTCGATCCGCACCACCCGATCGGCGGGAACATCGCGCAACGTCTGGCGAATTCCCGAGGGCCACTCGATCTCGATGCGGTCCATCTTCTGCGCCGTTGCCAGGCCGAAGTGCAGTCGGAAATCGTTCTGTGAGAGGTAACTTCCACCGCTGCGGACTTCGTCGACCAGCGTACGCCCTCCAGCGGTCACCTTCACCTTCGCTCCGAGCGCGCTGCGGTTGGAACGCCTGCCGGTCAGTTGGATCAGGGTCCAGTGGTTGGCGGGATGCATCTCTTGTTTGAGGAGCGACGGCGGCTCGTTCTGGTTGTTGATCAGCACCTCGATCAGTCCATCGTTGTCATAGTCGGCGAATGCGGCGCCGCGCGCGGGGTGGCGCTCGAGCACCCCCGGACCGGCGCTCTCCGAGATGTCCGCGAATTTCCCGTCCCCCAGGTTCCGATATAAGATCGCACGGTCCTTGTAGTGAATGTCGGTCCCCAGGCGCTCGACTTCGGGAAAAACATGGCCGTTCACGAGCAGCAGGTCCTTCCAGCCGTCGTTGTCGAAATCGAAGAAGCCGCAGCCCCAACCGACATAGCGGGTATTGCGCGAGATTCCGGCTCCGATTGTGGCATCGTCGAACTCTCCGCCGCCTCGGTTGCGGTACAGCGTCTCCCGCTCATCGGAGAAATTGCTGCGGAACACGTCGAGCCAGCCGTCGCCGTCGTAGTCGGCCGCGGTGACGCCCATTCCGGACATGGCCTTGCCGTTTTCGTCGAAGGCTACGCCCCGCAGCACGGCCTCCTCGGTGAATTTGCCATTGCCTTGATTGATGTAGAGCAGCGAGGGCGTCTGGTCGCAGGCCACGTAAATGTCGGTGAGCCCGTCATGGTTGAAGTCGCCGGTCACTACGCCGAGCGAGTAGTTCTGGCCGGGCTCGGCGATGCCGGAAGCGGCGGACACGTCGGTGAAGGTTCCATCCCCGTTGTTGTGGTAGAGAATGTTGCGATCGAAGGGAAGGCCGCGCGGGCCGCAAGCAACGGGCAGACCACGGTAAAAGCAGTAGGGATTGTCGCCCGGTTGGGGAGTCGTCTTGGGATCGAACCGCAGGTAGTTGGCGACGAACAGGTCGGCATGGCCGTCGTTGTCGTAGTCCAGAAAGGCACAGCCGGTGTTGTAGCGGACGCGGTCCTGCCGCAGCCCGGCGCGTTCAGTGACATCCTCGAAACGGCGGCCGGCGACATTCCGGTACAGATGATTCTGGCCCCAGTAGGTGACGAACAGGTCGGTGAAGCCGTCGTTGTCGTAATCGGCTGCGCAGACGCCCTGGCCCCAGCCGGACGCGGCGCCGAGGCCCATCTTCGCAGTGACGTCCGTGAAGCGGCCCTTCCCTTCGTTGTGATACAGCCGGCTGGGACCGCCTTCGCCCGACACGATGAAGATGTCGGGCAAGCCGTCGTTATCGTAATCCAAGAAGGCCACGCCGCTGCCGGTGGTCTCGAGGATGAAGCGCTTGGTTTTTTGCCCGCCGTTGGGAAACGAAGCGGTCAGGCCGGCGCTGGCGGCCACATTGCGGAACCGGACGGTGTAAGTTGCGCCCGCGAAGTACAGCAGCCCGGTGACGAAGACTGCCAGCCTCACTGCTTGGGCGCCTTCTCTCCGAGCTTCTTGAGGAAGTCCGTGAACTCTCCTTCGGGCGGTCGGGTCAGCTTGTCGAGCACCGTCTTTTCGCGTTGGGCATCCGCCATTCTGCCGTTATTCCGGTAGGCCAGCATCAAGTTGTAGTGGGCCGATTCGCTGGCCGGTTGGAGCTTGACTGCGCGCTCCAGCAGGGCAATGGCTTCGCCGTCCTTTTTCGCCTCGGACTTCGTCTTGGCGAGCGCCACCAGGGCTTCGGCGAAATCCGGATTGAGGGCCACAGCCTTCTCGAAGTGCGCCGCAGCCCCACCGCGATTCTGTTCGGTCACCAGGATTTGCCCCACCTGGTATTCGGCCACGGCATCGCCGGGATTCAAGGCCAGCTCCGCTTCGAACTCCTTGCGGGCCTCTCGCAGATTGGCCGGGTCGTGGGATTCCAGCAGCAGGGCGCGGCCCAGCCGGAAGTGCAGATTCAGCGCGGCCGCGTTCTTCCGGATGGCTTTGCGGTACTCCGCGGCGGCATCCTGGTAACGCCCTTGAATCTCGAAGATCTCGCCCGAGAGCTGATTGACGCGGTACGAAGCGGGCGTCTTCTGGTACATCTGGAAGACCGTGTCGTTCCAGGCTTTCATGTGGACCCGGGCGGTCTCATAGAGGACGTCGGCATCGCCGGGAAAGGTCTTCTGGAGCTTGTCGAGCAACGGCCAAGCCTCCTCGATCCGGTTCTGGGCGAGGTCGCACTCTACCAGCGCGACGCCCGCGAGTCGCCGCAAGGAAGCCTCTGCATTGGCCGCGAACTGCTGTTGCAGGTCGGCCCTGGCGGTCTCGCACGCGCCGGTGGCGGCGCGGCTCAAGGCCAGAAATGTGCGCGCGGCGCCATCGTTGGGCGAGGCGGCCACCAGTTTCTCCAACATCTGACGCGCTTGCGCGTATTGGCCGCGATGGAATGCTTCGATGGCGTCGGCGGAGGTTTGCGCTCTTAGTGGGAGCGCAAGAGAAGCGGCCAGGAGAATGATTGAGGCCCACGGAATTGTGGGGCAGGATGGCATCCTGCGCGCCGGTTGGCAACCGGCGCCGCGCGGCCATACGCACGAGTCAACAGGAGGGTTACCAACCCGCCGCAGGTTGACAACCTGCCCCACAGGCCTAGTGCCCCGCATCGTCCAGCACCAGGTCCAGGTCGCCGAAACGATGGCGGAGCTTGCCTTCCAGCATGCGGAAGCCCAGCACTGGCGGCGCGCCCGGCGCGATCAAGGCCGGCGGCCCCAGGCGCTCCTCGGGAGTGGCCGCGATCTCCACCACCTGCCCGGAAACGGAGATCTGTTCCACCAGGCCGCCGGTACGCTCGTCACTCTGCGCCACCGACAGGGCGAACAGCATCGGCAGCACGACCAGTTTCATCGGACCTCCAGTTCGCGAAGGGCGTTGGCGCCCGCCGTGCTATCCGGCTTCTGTTCGAGTAACCGCAACATAGTCTCACGCGCTTTGCCGCGATCGCCCAGCTTGATGTACGTTCTTCCCAGATTCATGTACAAAAGCTCGTCCTTCGGCGTCATTTTGATGCCGTATTCGAAGGCGGCGATGGCATCGTTGGTCTGTCCCATTTGCAAATATAATACTCCCAGGTTGTTGATCGCGCCAGCGTGGTCGCGCTTCAGGGTGATGGCTTTCTGAAACCAGTCCTTGGCTTCGGAGGTGCGATTTTCGTGGGCGGCCAGCATGCCGAGTTGATTAGGCGCCTCCGCATCCCTGGGGTCTACCTCCATCGCGCGTAGAAACAGTTTGCCGGCGGCGGCGGTGTCGCCGAGCTCCGCCTGCACCTCTCCGGCATTTACCAGCGGATACGCCGCCTTCGGCAACAGCTCGCTGGCACGCTGATACTTCGCCAGGGCGTCCGGCAGCTTGCCCGAGCCCGAATCCACGCCTCCCAGATTGTTCCACGCCTCCCCGAGACGGGGGTTGATGGCGACCGCCTTTTCCAGGTAGGGCCGGGCCGCCTGGAAGCGTCCGGCATCGAGATGAATCTGCCCGATCGCGTTCAACGCCTTTTCGTTCTCGGGCGACTGCCGTATGGTCTCTTCCAGATACGGGAGCGCCAGTTCGGGATAGCCCGCGTAGTAGAAGGCCGCGCCCATTTTGAAGTGGTTCCGGCGGGGCAGATTGAGATAGTCTCCGGGAAACGGCAGGGCAAGCTGGCGGCGGTTGCCCTCCCGCATAAGCTCTAGATCTCGGGCAAGCGTGGCGGCATCGGGCACGGCGGCATAGAGCTTGTGTACGCGATGGAGGTCATCGATCAGGAGGGCCAGCGGCAGGACGAGAGAGGTGCGCCAGTCGAGCAGGTACCGGCGAAACAGGGCATAGCCCGCGGCCACGTCCGGCGGTTCGTTGCGTAAGTTCACGACCTCCAAATCGGCGGACAGGTTGGGCCTCTCGCCTTCGCCGATGTAGAGCAGGCCCGGGCCTTTGCGTTTGTCGGGCAAGGG
>OBLT010000663.1_pt1 | contig 22109 bp, 15 predicted proteins | sample 1518721 | NCBI WGS metagenome assembly OBLT01 (sample SAMEA3539307, study PRJEB22396) | soil metagenome | biome: tundra; feature: field; material: soil | place: USA | collected 2010-05 | depth 0.15 m | reverse complement strand
GGGTATCTGCTTCACTCAGGCAATCGCTCTGGCAGCAGCTTGGTGGGGCGGTCCCCCGGACCGCGGCGGACGCCGGCGCGGCAGACAAAGCCTCCGCGCCACGGCGCCACTTCTACAGCTCCAACACCGATTCCTTCGCCACCGTTTTCGTTGCGCCACGGACCTGCAACTCGGCGTCGCCGAACCCGTGGAAGACCTTGATGCGGCGGGACTGCGCCAGGGGCTTGCCATCCAGGCTGCGGAGAGTGAACAGGGGAGCGGCCGAGTAGCTGTGGCCGTTCCAGTTCCGCGCGCGGAAGGCCACGAAATCGGGGCTCTCCACCAGGAAGCCGTACGCCGGAAGCTCGATGGCGCCGCCCAGCCTGGACTGCCATTTCAGGGGCGCGTCGCCCATGTTCACCACCACTTCCACGGTCTGCTTCCCGTCGCTGAAGACGCTGTGCTGCGCCTTCCGGTCCGGGGTGAGGAACTCATGGCGCGTCATGGGCATTTTTCCGGTCAGCTCGTTGAGTGGGGAGAGCACCTCGTGGGTGTTCTTCATGAAGCGGTCGGCCGGGTGCATGCCCTGCGCCCACCCGTTCTCCGCACGCACGAACAGGGCCGGGTCCTTGCCGCCCGCGGGCGGGGCGGGCGGCTCTGCGGCGGGCGCGCCCTTCCAGTACACGTGGTTCGGCAGGTTGTGATAGTTGAGCGTGCGGCCCAGGATCATGTGGTTCAGCGCGTACTCGGCGGCGCGGTTCGCGTCGTAGCCGTACTTCCCGTAGGCTGCGATGGCATCGTGATAGACCAGCTCGAACAGGGGGATCGCTACGCCCCCGGTCTCGGTCAGCAGGTTCCGGGTTGCGAACGATGCGCCCGACACGCCGGTGATGCCCTCGAAGTAATCGGCGTGGGGAATGGCCCATTCGCGGCCGTCCTCGCTGCCGAAGCTGCCGAAGACTTCGCGGGCGTAGTCGGAGATGGCCACCTTCCACTTGAGGTCGTCGGCCTTGGTGAGCGGGTGGTTGGGGTCGAAGCACTCGTACAGGCCCGCGGCGTAGGTGGTGTCAATGAAGTAGGAATTGGCGCCGGTCAGCTTCTGGACCGCCGGTAGGTTCTGCGGCCGCCGCGCGAGTTCCACCGCCTTCCGGGAACAGGTTATGTAGGCGCGTCCGCCGTTCCACTGGCCGCCCTTGGTGAGGCTTCCGTCGGCGTTCTTCATAATGAACTCCTCGCTGAACGACGGGGAGTCGTGGTACATGTCCTGGTAGTTGTCGTGGGGGCTGAACAAGTAGCCCAGCTTCATGACGCGGCGGGCGCAGTCGGCGAAGCCGGTGTCGCCGCCCAGTTCCGGCGCTGCGGGCAGGATGTCGGGGTGCTGGTTGTCGTAGCCGCGCTTCGTCCAACCGCCTAGCCCGAACAGGACCTTGTCCATCTTGAGGTCGTTCTTGACGTGCTCGGCCACCTGCGCCGCCTCATCGAAGGTCCAGTTCACCCGGACCGACACTTCGGCCGTGCTGTCCTCGTTCATGCGGCGCTGCAGCGCCTGCCAGAGCTTAACGTTGGAGGCGCCGATGTACTTTGCCCGCTCGGGATTCTGGCGGATCTTGCGATCCCAGGTGTCCAGCAGGCCGCTGGCGCGCGCCACCTGGCGGTAGGCCGCAGCGATGGCGTTGTAATCGCCCTTGCCCAGAACCGTGACGCGTAGCGATTTGGCGGAGTTCTTCAGGACCGCCGAGGTGGCGAGTTTCTGTCCACCGGGATCGAGGGCGCTCTTGACCTCGATGGCGAGGTACGGATCGCTCCAGGTCACCAGCATCGCCGCGCCATTCTTTACCAGGCCGATCATGTTCATGTGGCAGCCTTCGTAATCGCTGGTCCCGAAGCGGTGGCTGAAGGCCACGCCGCTATCGGAGGGAATGAGCAGGCCTTCGCGGACGGGCACGACGACGTAGCCCTTCTCGGAGGCGGCGATGGCGAAGGCCTCATCCAGGATGCGGATGTCCTCGATCTTCAGGCCGGGGGCGGTCTCGTAGGAGAGGTCCAGACTGCGATTGTCGCGGCCGGCGCTCGCGGCCACCCGGACCCATGCGTCCGGGCGGCTCGGGATCGGATGGAAGGTGAGCGTGCGCGCGTTGCGGGCCCCGCCGGCCTCGAATGCGGCGAGCGGATAACGCACGGGCTTGCCATCCACCAGCACGGAGATCTGGCCGAACCGGCCCGCGGCTGAGGACCAGATCGCTCCAGCGGACTTGTCGGTGAGACGGTAGGACCCGCCGGAAGCGACTTCGAAGCGAAAAGCCGGAGTCTCGATCGCCACGGGGACGGTTTGTCCCCGGACCGCGGCGGCCGGGAAAAGGAGAGCAAGCAGCAAAGCGGATCGCATCATGGCGGCCTCCTTGAAAGATCCAGTATGCCTCTTTCAGCCAGCCCGATCCACCTCGATGACAGGCAAAGCGCGGGCTCGCCCTTTCGATTGACCACCTTCCCCTGAATTATCCCCAGCGGGGTCAGCTTGTATTCCAAACCCGTAATGCTCTGATCCGATCCCACCATCAGTACGCGCCCCGAGTTGCCAAGGTCGGTGGCGCGTAGGCAGTGTTTGCATATCCAGCCTTCGACCCAGACATGGTGTAGCGGCCAGGCTTGACGTGGGCAAAACTGAAGTTACCTTGTGCATCGGTGGTGGCCGCCAACCGTTCCCCTTGGCCCACAGGGCTAAGAGTGAGATGCACTTCCGGGACTGGCTGGCCGGTTACCGGGTTCAGGACTCTGCCTGCCAGGCTTCCGTCCTTGGGCGCTACGGTTTGGCCGCCCAACAACGCCTGCAATCCTCGTTCTTCCGGCAGTCTGCGTCGTCGAAATGACGTGTTCAAGGACCGTTACGTTACCCGGGCACGAAATGTGCGCGGCCCAGTTGATTCCTTCACGCGGTCCGGCCCTACGGACTAACCACGGCCCCCAAAATCCGCGCAGGCCAGGCTCCCACGTGGGGTCGGGCCTTTTGGCCCGCGATGACGCCTTCCGGCGTCATCAGCCGGGCGGTAGCCCGGCCGGATTTCCCGCTAAGCAAATGCCTTTCGACGCCGCCAAACGTCTGCCCGGCGCCGCGCTGGACCAAGGAAACTCCTCTGGCGAGGCAGCCAATCCGGCGGTCGCGGGGTTGTTCTCGATGTACGTACGAATCCGCTCGAATTCCTCATCACTCCGGACAAGGCGATCATAGCTTTCGTCCTGCCAGAAGGCGCCGCCTGTACGGCCCAGCAGCTCGTTGGCCCTGTGCGCCGTGAAGCCCTTGAGCGGTCCGAGCCACTTGGCGAACGGAACACGCGGCGTAACCGACAGGTGAACGTGGTTGGGCATGACCACGGGAGACGGCGCTCGTAGCGGTCCACGTTCAGTAGTGCGGCATGCCGTGGGAGGAAGATGAGATCCTGCGCCTGCCGGGCTGGCGCCCGGCTGGTGGCGCCGAAAGGCGCCACCGCGGGCCAAAAGGCCCGCCCCACTACGCCAGCGTGTTGATGGAGCCCACGCGCTGGGCTTCGTAGGCCGCGATGGCGGGTTCCTGGCCCAGGATATAGCCTAGTTCGTCGACGCCGTTCAGGAGACAGTGCTTGGAGAACTCGTCCACGGGGAACCACACTTCGCGGCCGGCGGGTGTGGTGAGCGTTTGGGTTTCCAAATTGACTTTCACTGTCGCGCCGGGATCCTTAGTCACCGCTTCGAACAGTCCGGCGTGCGCGTCGGGCGGAACGACGATGGGGAGCAGCGAATTTTTCAGCGAGTTCTGCTTGAAGATATCCGCGAACGACGTGCTGATCACGGCGCGCAATCCGAATTGGGTCAGCGCCCACGGCGCGTGCTCGCGCGAGCTGCCGCAACCGAAATTGTCGCCGGCCAGGAGGATCTGCGCGCCCCGCGCGCGCGGCTGATTCAAAATGAAATCCGGCTTGGGGCGGCCTTGCGCGTCGTAACGCCAGTCGTTGAAAAGCTGGTCGCCGAGCCCTTCCTTGGAAGTGGTCTTCAGGAACCGCGCGGGAATGATCTGGTCGGTATCGACGTTGTTGATGGGCAGCGGAATCATGCGGCTCTCGAAATTCTTGAACGGCTTCATAGCAGTGTCCTCACATCGGTGACTACGCCCATCAAGGCGCTGGCGGCGGCCGTCAGCGGGCTGGCCAGGAAGGTACGGCCTCCTGCGCCCTGACGGCCTTCGAAGTTCCGGTTGCTGGTGGAGACGCTGTACTGACCGGGCCGAAGCTCGTCGCCGTTCATGGCGATGCACATGGAGCAACCCGGCTCGCGCCACTCGCAGCCGGCCGCGCGGAAGACTTCCGGCAACCCCTCGGCAATGGCTTGCCGCTTGACTTCCTGCGACCCCGGAACCACCAGCACGCGTACCGTGGGGCTGACCTTGCGGCCCCTCAGCACGGAGGCCGCGGCGCGCAGGTCGGAAATGCGGGAATTGGTGCAGCTTCCGATGAACACCACGTCGATGGGCAACCCCGCGAGCGGCTTGCCGCCTTCGAGGCCCATATACTTGAGGGCTTTGGCGATGGAGTCGCGTTGCATGGGGTCGGTCACCCGCGACGGGTCGGGCACCGGCTGGGTGATGGGCACGCCCATTCCGGGATTGGTACCGTAGGTGACCATCGGCTCGAGCGCATCGGCGTCGATGGTCAGGCTGTGGTCGTAGACCGCGCCTTCGCCGGTGGGCAACTGCTTCCAGCGCGCCACCGCCGCGTCCCATGCGGCGCCCTTGGGAGCGTGCGGGCGTCCGTAGAGGTACTGGAAAGTGGTATCGTCGGGCGAAATCAGACCGGCGCGCGCGCCACCTTCGATTGACATGTTGCAGACAGTCATGCGCTCTTCCATGCCGAGCGCGCGGATGGCGCTGCCGGCATACTCGAAGACGCAGCCGGTGCCGCCGCCGATGCCGATTCTGGCGATCAACGCAAGAATGATGTCCTTGGCCGATACGCCCGGTTTGAGGCTGCCCTCGACGAGCACCTGGAAAGTCTTCGACTTGCGCTGCAGGAGGCATTGGCTGGCCAGCACGTGTTCCACTTCGCTGGTGCCGATGCCGAACGCCAGCGCGCCGAATGCGCCGTGAGTGGCGGTGTGGCTGTCGCCGCAGGTGACGGTCATGCCGGGCTGGGTGAGGCCCAGTTCGGGTCCGATGACGTGTACGACCCCCTGCCAGTCGCTGTGGACGCCCAGGCAGCGGATGCCGAATTCGGCGCAATTGGTCTCCAGTTGCGCAAGCTGTTTGGCGGCGATGGGGTCCAGAATGGGCAGCGAGCGGTCGGTGGTCGGGATGCTGTGATCGGCCGTGGCGATGGTTAGGTCCGGGCGGCGGACCTTGAGACCGCGTTCGCGGAGTCCCTGGAAGGCCTGCGGCGAAGTGACTTCATGAACCAGGTGCAGATCGATGTAGAGCAGCGCCGGAGAACCGGGCTGTTCGTGGACTACGTGGGAGTCCCAGAGTTTTTCGATGATAGTGCGAGGCATAAATTGAACTGTAGCCGCCTAAAAACTAATCATAGCTGAAGGCTGAGAGCTGATGGCTGATAGCTAATTTGGCTGGGCGCGGGCCGGTAAGCCCGCGCTCAGCTTATCGCGGCGCACACGGCTTCGCCCACCTGTTCGGTGGTCGAGGGCGCGCCGGGAGGTCGTAAATCCGCGGTGACGTTTCCGCTTTGGAGCACGGCTTCGATGGCCGCTTCCACGGCGGAGGCTTCTTCCTTCAAACCGAAACTGTATTCCAGCATGGCTGCCACGGAACCGATGGCGCCCAGCGGGTTGGCCTTGTTCTGCCCGGCGATATCGGGGGCGGAACCGTGTACCGGCTCGTACAGCCCCACCCAGGCGCCGGATGGGCGCCGGTCGCCGATGGAAGCCGAGGGCAGCATGCCGATGGAACCCGCCAGCACCGCGCCTTCGTCGCTCAGAATGTCGCCGAACATGTTCTCCGTGAGGATGATGTCGAAGCGGCGCGGATTCAGAATCAACTGCATGGCGCAGTTGTCCACCAGGATGTGATCGAGCGCGACGTCCGGGTATTCCCTGGCCACCTCGATCACCACGCGCCGCCAGAGCTGGGAATTCTCCAGCACGTTGGATTTATCCACCGACGTGACCTTCTTGCGGCGCGCCTGCGCCAGGCGAAAGGCTACGCGAGCGACGCGCTCGATTTCCGAGCGCGTGTAGGTCATGGTATTGACCGCCCGCGTCTCCGCGCCGTCTTCCGTTATGCCGCGCGGAGTACCGTAGTAAATACCGCCCGTCAGTTCGCGGACGATAATCATGTCGGCGCCTTCCACCAGGTGATTCTTCAGGGGCGAAGAATCGAGCTGCGACGCATACGCGCGCACGGGACGCAGGTTAGCGTAAACCCCGAGCGCCTGGCGAATCCCCAGCAGTCCTTTTTCCGGCCGCTTTTCGGGCGGCGCGTTATCGAATTCCGGCAACCCCACCGCGCCCATCAGGGTTGCGTCGGCTTGGGCGGCGAGCCGTCTGGTTTCGTCGGGCAGCGGCGATCCAGTCTTATGAATCGCAACGCCCCCCAGCAGGCCCTGACTCAAGACCAGGTCGTGATGCCGTTTCCGGGCGACGTGGCGGAGTACGCGCACGGCTTCGCGAGTGACCTCGACGCCGATTCCATCGCCTGGCAGAACGAGAACGTTCAATTTCATGAGCTAGTCCGCGGCCGCCTGCTTGGCCCTCATCCCGGCCTCGATGAGATGGCCGATCTCTTTGTCCATGAGTCCCTTCTTGCGATGGTCGGCGACGGCGCAGAAGCGATGGTACAGGTCTTCCAATTCTTCGCGAGTGAGTTCGTACCCCAGCTCCGTGGCCCGCTGGGAAAGCGCATGGCGCCCGCTGTGCTTGCCGAGCACCAGTTTTCCTTCGGGAACGCCCACCGTCCGCGGGTCGATGATTTCGTAGGTGGACTTCTCTTTCAAGTACCCGTCCTGGTGAATGCCGGCTTCGTGCGCGAAGGCGTTGGCTCCAACGATCGCCTTATTGGGCTGCGGGCCGAAGGTGATGAGAGAAGTCAGCAGCTCGCTGGCGGAGTAGAGGTGCTCGGTGTGGATGCCGGTGTAATAGGGGAAGATGTCGGCGCGGGTCTTCAGGATCATGACCACTTCTTCCAGCGAGCAGTTGCCCGCGCGCTCGCCGATGCCGTTGATGGTGCATTCCACCTGGCGTGCGCCCGCCTGGATGGCCGCAAGGGAATTCGCCACGGCCAGCCCCAGGTCGTCGTGGCAGTGTACGCTCACGATGGCGCTATCGCCCAGCGCCTTGGCGATGCGGCCGATGAGCACTCCGTATTCGGAGGGAATCGAATAGCCCACGGTATCCGGGATGTTCACCGTACCCGCGCCCGCCGCCACCACCGCTTTGGAAATCTCCTCGAGAAACTCCGGCTCCGTGCGTGCGCCGTCCTCGGCCGAGAACTCCACATCGTCCACATGGGTGCGCGCCAGCTCCACGGCGGCCACGGCCTCGTCCAGCACCTGCCGCCGCGTCTTCTTGAGCTTGAATTTCAGGTGAATGTCGCTGGTGGCGATGAAGGTGTGAATGCGCGGCCGCTTGGCGTGTTGGAGCGAACGGGCCGCGCGCTCCACATCGAGCGTGCAGCAGCGAGCCAAGCCAGTAACCCGCTCTCCGGGGAACTCGCGGCTGATGGCGTCCACCGCCTCGAAATCGCCTTCCGAGGCAATGGGAAAGCCCGCTTCCAGAATATCCACGCCGAGTTCCACGAGCTTGCGGGCCATCCGCAGCTTCTCGGGGACGTTCATGCTGCAGCCGGGGGACTGCTCGCCGTCGCGGAGGGTCGTGTCGAAGATGTATACGCGGTCGGTCATAAGTAGCTTTCAGCTTTCAGCTTTCAGCTCAGAACTCATTATGGGGGTTGCGTGTTTGATTTAGCAAATTTATAATTATAGAAGGTAACATAAGCAATTGTTATAATCAGGAGCAGCTATGGAACTGTATTCGCTTCAGGTTTTTCTCACCGTCGCCACCGAGAAGAGCTTTTCGCGGGCGGCGGAGAGGCTGCTGCGCACGCAGCCGGCGATCTCGCTGGCCTTGCAGCGGCTGGAACAGGAACTGAAAGAGAAGCTTATCGACCGCTCCGGCAAGGGGCTGCTCCTGACCGACGCGGGGCGCACGGTGCTGGAGTACGCGCGGCGGTTTCAGAGCCTGCAGCAGGAACTGGAGAATTCGCTGGCGGAACTGCGCGACAACTCCGCCGGCCGCCTGACGATCGGGGCCAACGAATCCACCTCGCTTTACCTGCTGCGTCACATCGAGCGCTATCGCGAGCTGTATCCGAAGGTGAAGGTGCAGGTGCGGCGGAGCCTCTCCAGCAGAATCCCCAACGAACTGCTGGACGGCAACCTGGAACTCGGCGTGATCAGCTACGACCCCGGGGACGAGCGCCTGAAATCGAAGGTGATCTATACCGATGCCTTGGCCTTCGTGGTGTCTCCCAAGCACCGGCTGGCGCATCGGAAAACGGTCTCCATCACCGAACTTGGGTCGGAGAACTTCGTGGCGCACAACGTGGTCTCGCCCTATCGCGAGGTGGTGGTGCGCGAGTTCCAGGCGCACAAAGTGCCGCTCCGGATGGACGTAGAGATGCCCACCATCGAAACCATCCGCAAGATGGTGCAGAAAAACATGGGAGTGGCCTTCCTGCCGCGCATGTGCGTGGAGCAGGAGATCGAGCAGCAGACGCTCGCCGAGGTACGCATTAAAGAGATGCACGTGGAGCGAAAGATCCGGCTGGTCTACCCGACGCGCCGCGCCCTGAGCCACGCGGCGAAGGCGTTCCTGGAAGTGGTGGGGTAGGGGAGGCATAGCGGTCGGGGAATACAGCTTTCAGCCGTCAGCGGTCAGCTTTCAGCCAAGGCGTCGCGGTCGTCCAGAACACTTGGAGCGCCGGCGGGATTCAACTTCGGTTCGGGGAGGCGAGGCGGAAGGGGCAAACCGGGCACAGCTATCCAATTCCAAAGGCAGGAATTGGTAGCAGTCCCCGTTTTGCGGGTTTTCGGGGGGAGATGGGTTCGTTTCGGAATCAGTACAAGTGGTTTCATTTTGTTCGGGTTGGGCCTCAATAATGGGTTCGTTCGGTAATTCTTAGCGATCGTCTGCCCCACTGGCTCACAGGCGACGGTCTACGGTTGCATGGGCTTGGGGATTGGCGTAGGCTGATTGGTTATGGTGCAGATGGCAGCCAACAGAAGAACGTTTATGCAGATGGCGGCGGCAGGGCTCGGGCTGGCGGCTTCCTCCAGAAGCGCCTACGGAGCGCCCGCCAGCGACCGGCTTCAATTCGGCTTCATCGGGCTGGGCCAGCAGGGCACGTCCCGCCTCAACGAGTTCATGAAACACCCCGACGTGGCCGCCGTGGCTGTGTGCGATCTGGATCAGACGCACCTCGACCGCGCCGCGGCTCTCGTCGAAAAGGCGCAGGGACAGAAGCCCGAGAAGTTCCACGACTTCCGCAAGCTGCTCGAGCGGAAAGAACTGGATGCGGTGATGGTGGCCACGCCGGACCACTGGCACGCGTTGCCGGTGATTCATGCCTGCCAGGCGGGCAAGGACGTGTTCGTCGAGAAGCCGCTGGCGTATTCCATCGGCGAGGGGCGCGCCATGGTCAACGCGGCGCTGAAGCATCAGCGCATCACCCAAATGGGCAACCATATTCACAACGATCTACCCACCTACCGGCGGGTCGTAGAGGTGATCCGATCCGGCGCGCTGGGCGCGATCCATCGCGTGGATTGTTCCCTCGCCGTCGGGAACAGGTCGCTCGGCAAGCCGCCCGATTCCGCGCCGCCGGCCGAACTCGATTACGATTTCTGGCTCGGCCCCGCGCCCGAGCGGCCGTACAATCCGGTGCGCTCGCATCAGACCTACCGGTATTTCTGGGACTACTCCGGCGGCCATCTGATCGACTTCTGGTGCCACTACACCGACGTGGCCTACTGGGCTCTGGATCTGAAAGCGCCCACGAGTGTTTCAGCGGCGGGCGGGCGTTGGGGCGTCGACGATATCGGCGAGACGCCCGATACGATGGAGGTTCTCTGCGAATACCCGAACCTGATCCTGACCTGGACTGTGGACCCGACGGGCCGCCCCGGTTTCGACGCGATGGGCAGCAGCGTCATCTTCCACGGCGCCAACGCCACGCTCGTCACGAACTACAACAAGTACGAAGTGTATGTGAAGGGCAAGAGGGACGATGGTTTCCAGCCGCCGGCGCCGAGCATTCCCAACTCTCCCGGGCACGTTCGCGAGTTCCTGGACGGCATCAAATCGCGCACGCGCACGACGTGCGACATCGAATACGGGTTCAAAGTAACCAAAGCCGGGCTTCTGAGTAATATCGCGTACCGCACCGGCGAGCGCCTCCATTGGGACGACGAGCGTGAGCGCTTCACCGGCCACACCGAGGCGGACCAGTACATCACGCGCCTTTACCGCAAGCCCTGGACACTGACGTAGGGGTCAGGGGCCAGGGGCCAGCGGCACGCGCCGCTATCGCGGGCGCTGAACATGGAATTTAGCCAGCAGATCCTGCAGGAGCGGGGACTCCGGATAGGCATGACCCCGATACTGCCGAAAGGCCTCGGCGAATTCCACGCCGGCGCACCGGCCATTTTCCCGGGTCCAGCGCTCCATTTGATCCAGATAATCGTCAATGCCGTGGTGTTTCGACAACCAGGATCGTTGGCTGTGGTGCTCGGCAAGCATGGCGCGCTTGACGGCGAACGTGGCGCCGATGTCGATATAGAATTCCGCCTCCGTTCCGGCGATCGGATTCATGAAGTACAGATGTGGAATGGCGGGCAGCGCGGGCGCCGGGTCCTGCGCCCCGGTCCGGTAATTGGGCATGGGAGCCGCGAAGCAGGCATCGCGCACCAGGAGACTGGCGGCCTCGTGGTCGGACATGTAGTCGGCGGGCGACGCCGCGAGTACGATGTCCGGGCGGGTTGAACGCAGGATTTCGGTGACACGCCGCCTCGACGGATCGTCGGAGAAGACCGCCATATCGCGAAATTCCGCGCAGCGGTATTCGGCGCCAATGCGCGCAGCCGAACGGGCGGCCTCCTGGCGGCGAATCGCGGCAATCTCCTCTGGGCCGTGCTCGTGGGAACCGCAATCCCCCGGCGTCATGGATAGAATCACGATCCTGTGCCCCGCCGCCAGCAGCGCGAGCGTGCCTGCCGCCAGTATTTCCACGTCGTCGGGATGCGCGTGGGCTGCAAGGATTGTCACCATTCGAGCCTCACGGCAAGCTGGAGACGGCGGGCTGGGGTGATGGTGTGGTCGATGACGCCGGTGGACTCCAGGCCCAGGAGGCGGTTGGGAAGGGCGTAGTTCGTCCGGTTGAGCAGATTGAAGGACTCGACTCGCAGTTGGAGGCGCAATCCCTCCTTGAGCGGAATGGTTTTCGCCAGGGCGGCATCCACGTTAGCCAATCCCGGCCCCCTGACGATGTCGAATCCCGAGTTGCCGTACTGGTAAAGGGCCGGAATTGCAAACGCGCTAGTGTCGAACCACTGGAGGTAACTACGCTGGCCCGCGGGCAACGAGCCGTCTCCGATGCGATTGGGAAGCTGAAAGCCGCCGTTATTGAGGCTGTTGACCGCAAGCTGAGGGGTGAACGGGAGGCCGGTTTGCAGGGTGACGACGGCATAGATCCGCCAGCCCGCCAAGTCGTAATGCGCCGTACCAACCAGGCGCTGGGCAACGTCGTAGGGCGAGGGCGAGCGGACGCCGTGCGGATTATATAGATTCTGTGGCATGGCGGGACGACTCTGCTGATCGGTCCCCGGCGCCGTCGCGTCATCGAGCGACTTGGCGTAAGTGTAGCTCAACTGGAACAGGCTGCCCGTCAGCTTGAATACGCCGCCGTAATATGTGGAGCCTCCGGCAAAGCTCAAGTACTCGACGCGCGAATGAAAGGGTTCAAAAGGATATCGCGGGTAGGCGTACGGCGTCGGGGCGGGATACGGCTGGTTGGCATCGTAGCTCGCGGGCAGGTGGATACCCATGGATCCCATGCCGCCGATCTCAACGGTGACACCGCGGCGCGGACGTACGCCGAGCGACAAGGCCCACTGATCCGAATACGGCGTATAGTTCGCGGGCTCGACGGCGTAGATCGCGCCGTTGGCACTATCGATCGGCAGCCCGGCGGTCAAGTTCGGTCCAACCTGAAACGTGCCGTTGACCATGTCCAGGCGCGAGGCGAAGGGCGGATTGCGCGCCAGGCTGCCGGAAGCGAGATACGACCCGGCGTCCCAGGCCTGGCTAAAGCTTCCTCGAAGCACGGTCGATCCATTCTGGGAGAGGTCCAGCGCGAACCCGATGCGCGGCGCGACGGAGTGCTTGTTGGAACCTGCGCCGGCATACTGGCCAACTCCGTTCTGGCCAGCGAATTGATCGAGCGCCGGCGCCTGCAGGCTGAAGTTGAAGTTGACCATACGGCCAGCCGCTTCGGTGACGGGAGGATACAGCGAGTAGCGGACACCGGCATCCACCGTGAGTTTGCGCGAAAGGCGAAAGGAGTCTTGCGCGAAGCCCGCCCATTCCCACGCGCGCAGGCGGTAGGGCGCGAACTGCACGTCGCGGCGGACCTCCGAGGGGTAACCGAGCAGCAGAGAGGCGATGGAATCTCCCGTATTTGCTATGCCAGGCTGACTGGTGAAGTCCGGGGTGAAAAAGAAGGCGCCCCGCGAACTCCATTCCGAGGCGTCGCCATCCACGTGCCGTCGAATCGCCTGGAATCCGAATCTCCACGAATGCCGCCGCGTCTTCCATGCGACGCTGTCTTCCAACTGGTAATTGGCCTCGCGGATGGCGAAAGGAGCTGCGCTGCCAGCGCCCAGCGAGGCGAATCCGAGCGCGCTGAAGTTGGGCAGGCCATTGGCGCTCAGGCTGGGCATGCTCAGCACGGCAGACGCATTGTACCCTCGGTCGGCGGCGTAGGTGTGGAGATCGCTCACGGAGATACCGGCCCGGAATTCATTGACCAGGGAAGCGGATAACGTGGCGGTGTGCGACACGGCGCCGCTCTGCCAGGTCTCATGCGTGTCTACTCCGTCGGCGTTCTGGGCGCTGTCGCTTCCGGCGTAGCTGCCCGCCGGAAAGCCCATCCCGGCGGGGGCTGCAAGAGCGCCTGGGGACCGCCCGTCCGCCGATCCAGCGATGAGGCGGACAAAGAACTTGCTCGTGGGCGAGAAGACATAGTCGGATCGCAGGTCGAACTGGGCGGAGTTCAAGATACGGTCTGAAGCGAACGAATAGTTGTCCGCCACGCCGGGTGACGAGGGGTCGGGATAGAGGGCGATGAGATTGCGGGACCCCTGGGGAATACTGATCCCCGGAATGCGGTTGTTGGGGAATGGCGTTCGCTGGAAAAGGTTTTCTCCCACCGCGTGGATGGACAAGGGGTCGTAAACGGTCGCCGCCGCCGCCCCGAAATCGCCGGTCTTCTCCGCTCGGGTGGGAACGGTGGAGGTGACGGTAAGGCCCTCGCGCTCGCGCCGCAACTCGGGAGCGAAGAAGAAGAACCACTTGCCGGGGCGAATCGGGCCGCTCAAAGCGCCGCCGAATTGATTCGAGGCGAGTCCCGGCTTGTTCGCGCCGTCGAAGAAGTTGCGTGCGTTCAAGACCGTGGTGCGCCCATACTCGAAAGCGTCGCCGTGAAACCGATCGGATCCGGCTCTCGTGTCCAGGTTCACAACGGCGCCGGCGGCATGCCCGAATTCGGCCGGGATATATCCCGCCCCGAGGGTCACGGACGTCACGGCATCGAGCGGAAGCGCCATCATGGCGCCGCGCACCCAACTGCCGTTGTTGTCCAATCCGTCCAAGAGGAAACCGTTATTCTGCCCGCGCTGTCCGTAACTGTTCAGACTGGTGTTGCCGCGAAATCCGTAGGGACCGCTGCCTTCGATGTTCCCTCCCTGCTGACCGGGCGTGATCTCGGATCGATTCCAAATTAAGCTCAGGGCGTCGCGCGCGGCGAGCGGCAGATCGGAAACCGCTACGGGCGCTTCGCCAAGGACGAGCGGCAGGTCCAGGGTCTCTCCTTCGCGTACGACCGCGGGCTCCTCGGTGAAGGCGCCGGTGAGGACGGATCTGACGGTGACCGTGTACGTGCCCGGCGGCAAGCCGGCCGCGGCGTACTTGCCGGATTCGTCGGAGACGAGTTCGCGGCGGAAGCGAGTAGCCGGGAGGACGAGCGAGATGCGCGCCGAGGCAACCGGCTCGCCGGTGCGACTGAGCACGGCGCCTGATATGGCGCCGCCGGGGTCGGCGATCGCGTAGGGGGAAAGGAACAACAAGCAGACCAGGAAACATGTCGGCGAAGGGCAGACGACAAAAGGCGATCGTCTGCCCCACTGGGACTGCCACTGGGACCGGGACGGGAGGTGTCTAGAAGGCATATTGGATGCAGATCCGCAGAAAGCGGGCGGGTTCGATGGCGATGGGCAGACGTTGATTGAACGTAGGGCCGCTGGTCTCGACCTCGCGAATCCGATGGTCCGAATTCATCACGTTCGCCACGTCCAACGCAAGTTTGGCAGTACCGTGCGCCATGGGGAATGCCCGGCAGAGCCGCAAATTCCAGTTCATCACGTGCTCCGCGCGGTTACCGCCTCCAGGGCTTCCGCGGACCGTGGCGTCGACCAGGATCGGTCCCTGCGGTAGCCCGGTTACCAGCAATTGCCTCGCGAACGCGGCCCCGTCCATGTAGTTCACGGTATTTTCCCACTGAATGCCGCCCAGGAATCGCGGAAGCTTGCCGAGGAACTGCGCCTTGCCCACGTAAGCGCGGTCGAAGAACTGGCGGCCCACCGCGTTGATGGACGCGTTCGGGTCGGAGAACAACGAACCGATCACGCCCGGATCGTTCTCCAAAGGTGAGTTGCCGGAATTGGCCGGGCCGGTCGATTTCACGGCCATGAACGAGGCATGAACAGTGTAGTCGCGCCATTGGCTGCCGGCTTCCGCGACCATGCCCTCGGCGAGCGTCCTCAGGCCGGGCGGATTGGTGAGCAGGTAACGATCCCGACCGAACGAAGCGGGTTGCTGCGCGTACACGGTGAGCAACTGGTCGTCAAAGGTTCCCGGCAGGCCGTCGGGACCGGAGTCGTCAACCTGGACCGGAAGATAAGCCGACGAAGGAACTCCCAGGTCCACGGCCGCGATCCGGTTCTTCTCGTCGCGCCGGAAAAACCAGGTTCGAGCGGAAGTCTTCCAGGGCAGCGAGATTCCCGCGCCCAGGTTGAACTCGTCGGCATGGGGCGGCCGGAGCGCCGGGTCGACGCTGGAATAAGCTCCGCCGAACCTCATGAGGAGGGGGCCCATTTCGCCGGACTGATAGTGGCCATCGTGGTTGCCGTCGATCCACTGGTACTCCAGCCCGCCCAGGCTGTTGGGATCGCCGAAATCGAGGTACCGCCCCGCCAGCGGCGCGTAGAGGCGGGCGTAACTGGCCCGTAGCGTGAGGCGGCGAAATCCACCCGGCGTGAGGGCAAAGCCGGCCCTGGGAGACACGCTGTTCCAGGCGATCGCTCCGCCGCGAGCCAAATCCGCGACCACGGCAAGGTCGAGCGTGAGCCACGGTTGCAGGGTGATCGCGTCTCGTGCATGGGCCGAGAGATTCGTGACACCCTGGCGGGAGTCTTGCGGGGTATTCAAAACCACCACGAAAGCCGGCGCGCCGCTGGCTGTGATAAGGTTCAACTCCGATGGGGCGCCGAAGCGGTTGCGAACGCCGGCGCGGTCCCACTCGGCCCCAACGGTCAGAGTATGGCGCGATTTCCCGATCTCCAGATGCGCCCGCTCGTGAGACGCCGCCACCGTCTGGCGAGTCCGCGTTCCGAGATTGGTCAATGGCGTCACCCCATTCGTCGCGCCGCTCACCAAATCGATCACGCTCTGGGCGCCGGCGGGCGCGTTGGAGGTGGTATCGAGATGCGCCGACGAAGCCGCGTAACGCACCTGCCACAGTACACCCGCGGCCAAACGGTTCCAGACGGCCTGGAAGGAATCGAAGCCGTCGTTCTCCGCACATCCGGCGAACCCTTCGATGCCGGCGATGGTGAACGGAGGGCTCATGCGCCGCCCCACCCAGGCCTCCACGCCGGCGGGCATGCCCCAATCCGGCTGGCGCGTGCGGGAGCCGGAAAGATCGAATTGCATCTGATCCCTGTTGGTAAGTTGCGCTCTCACGATGGCAGAGCCGAGCAGGAGGCGGCGCTCCAGGTCAGAGCCTGGCAGCGCGAGAGGGACGGTTTGCGAGGACCACTGGCCGGCAAGGGAGGAAAACCAATCGATGCGCCGGCCGAGCGGTCCTCCCACTTGAAGACTATCGTTCGAAAAGCGCCGGTACTTTTCGATCTGCTGGAGTAGCCCGCGCGTGGCGGCGCCGGGCAGGTTGTTGGATGCCAGGAAAGAACCGGTATCGCTGCTGGCGACGGCGCCGTGCCAGGCCGTCCGGGGAGCGGTAACGAATGCGGCGACTTCGGATCCGTAAGCCCGCGAGGCGCCCAGGTCGAAGCCGGTGCGCACGGCTACCTCCTGAATGCCGGACGTGTCGAGCAGCGCGTCCGTCCGTCCGGGTTGATAGGGGTCGGTAGTGTCCACTCCTTGAAGGGTGTAGCGAACGCCGGTCCAGGAAAAAGCCCGCTGCGAAAGCAATGGAAACGGCGTGGACACTGGCCCCGAGAAATCCAATGGTTCGGTCACGGCGGTGGGTTCATAGGCCAGCAGAAGGCCTGCGATACTTTGCGCCGGCGCATTCGGCCGGGCGCTCCACGGGTGCGCGTCGCCGGGGCAGGAAACCACGCCCGCATCGTGGGGCGCGATCTTGACGCAAACCGGACGGACGGGCGAGACGTAGACAGTGAAGTCCGAACCGCCAACCCCCACGCGGTACTCGCCGTAAGGCAGCAGGAGTTCGAATTCTCCGGTGGTACGCGAGGTTGCGTGAGCCACAAAGGTTCCACGAACGGCGATGGTTGCGCCCGCCACCGGATGATCGAGGTCGTCAGCCACTACACCCCGGAGGGCACCGGCGCCAGCCTGGGCCCGGAGCGCGGGTAGGAGTGTGAGAACCAGACTGAGAATGCCCGCAGGATGCGGGCATCGCCGCCTGAAAGGCTGCGCCACGAAGAGCGTCATTGGCGGAGGACTGCGAAACGGCTGATCGAGTATCCCAGCGCGGCGCCCGCGAAAACGTCGGACGGGAAATGGGCGGTGAGAGTAAGCCTGGAAAAACCCACCAGCCCGGCGAGGCCGTACGCCACGTACGGAACCCATCGCTGGTGCGGATAGCGGCGCGCAATCACCGTGGCCACGGAAAACGCCGCGATGACGTGGCCGGAGGGGAAGCTGCCATTGCCCCGGATCCAACTGCCTTGGCCGTTGAACCAGCTATCCGCCATGCTGGTGTTCGGCGCGTAGGTTGCCGGCCGGCGCCTGCGGTCGATGTCCTTCGCAATGACCGTCAGGATTTCGGAATCGGCCACCGCTTCGCCCGCCAGAATGGCGGTGTGGCGGGCGTATTGATCCTTGACAAGCCAGCCTGCCGCATAGAGCAAGACCGGCGCCGTCAGCACGCCCATGTCCGTGGCGTTAGACGTAAAGACGGAATTAAACCCGCTAAACGCGGTGGTGTTCCGGAAGTGCGGGGCGGTTTGCGCGTCGGTGGCTATCAAAGCGGCGGTCGCCGCAACCACGGCCAGAGTTGGCCAGATATGCCGTCCCCGCACGACCTTGGTGGGAAACAACCAGATTTGTTTCTGGTCGCTGGCGATATTCGTCGCGAGGCTGCGCCAACGTACCTGCCGGCCCACATCGCTCGGCGGCGCGGCGGCGGAAGCATCGGGGACCTGGCCGCAAATGCTTCCAACCATGCTCAAGAAAGCGACAAAAACACTCAGAAGGCGCACAGGCATATCGGACCCCCCCTCGCCGACCTCAAGCGAACATGACTTAGCCATGATAACGCACCGGACGTGCCAGAATAGACGTTTGAACCCACCGATCGAAACCATTCGCCCCGTCTCCGCCGCGCAGGCACGCGTCGTGCTGTTCGATTTCGACGGCAGCCTCTCGCTCATCCGCACAGGTTGGTTCGAGGTCATGGTCCCCATGATGGTGGAGACGCTCGCCGAATTGAACACCGGCGAAAGCGAGGCGGACCTGCGGCGGGTGGTTGAGAAATTCGTCTGGCGGCTCACGGGTCAGGACACCGTTTATCAGATGATCGCGCTGGCCGATGAAATCCGGCGGCGCGGCGGGGCGCCGCTCGATCCGCTGGTTTACAAGAAGCGCTATCTGGACCGGCTCTGGGGCGTGATCGGCTGCCGCGTGGAAGAACTGCGGCGGGGCGAATGCGCGCCCGATCAATATCTCGTGCCCGGCGCCCGCGCGCTGCTCGAAGCGCTACGGGAACGCGGTCTTCGCATGTACCTCGCCAGCGGCACCGACGAGATCTACATGCGGGAAGAGGCGGAGCTGCTCGACGTTTCGCGCTACTTCCACGGTGTCCACGGCGCGCTCGACGACTACAAGAGCTTCTCGAAGCGCATCCTCATCGAGCGCATTCTGGCAACACCCGGCATCCGCGGCGAGCAGTTGCTCGGCTTCGGAGACGGGTACGTGGAAATCGAAGAGGTGAAGCAGGCGGGCGGCGTCACGGTGGGCGTCGCAACGGACGAGCCGGAATGCCGGGTGGTGGACGAATGGAAGCGGCAACGGCTGATCCGCGCCGGCGCCGACTACATTATTCCCAATTACCTTTGCGGTGTTGAGTTGATGGCGAGGTTGTTTGGAGGCGTAGGGTGCTCCCGTTACGAGATTTTCGACCGCTCGCGGCTTGAAGTGAAGCCGCTGGCGGAGCGCGCGCACGACCTTCATCTGGACCGCTGGCTGGCGCTCGGCGATCCTGCGCCTCCGTTCGCGCACCCGGATCTCCCGGCGGTGGCCGAACGGCTGAAGCAGGCCCGGGCTCAAGGCTCCGCGCGCATCCTCATGATGGGCGCGCACGTGATCCGCGCGGGGGTGAACCGCCACATCATCGACATGGTGGAGCGCGGTTGGATCGACCACATCGCCATGAACGGCGCCGGAACGATCCACGACTACGAGTTGGCGCGCATCGGCGCGACCACCGAAAGCGTGGACCGCTACATCCGCACCGGCGAGTTCGGCCTGTGGCGCGAGACCGGCGAGCTGAACGACTGGATTCGCGAAGCCGCCGATCGCCGCCTGGGCTTGGGCGAGAACCTCGGCCGCCGCATTGAAGGGAGCGCCGCGAGCGATTTCCCTCACCGGGACCTTTCGATTCTGGCCGCCGCGTACCGCGCGGGCGTGCCCGTCACGGCGCACGTGGGCATCGGCTACGACATTATCCACGAGCACCCAAATTGCGATGGCGCCGCGCTGGGCGCCGCCAGCTACCGCGATTTCCTGATCTTGGCCCGAGCGGTGGAGCGCCTGGAAGGCGGCGTGCTTCTCAACTTCGGCTCCGCGATCATGGGGCCCGAAGTGTACCTGAAGGCGCTGGCGATGGCCCGCAACGCAGCGCGCCGCGAGGGCCGCGCGATCCATCATTTCGCCACCGCGGTCTTCGACCTCGTACCCATCCGCGGGGACTTCAGAAAAGAACTGCCGAAGACCGATCCGGGCTACTATTTCCGCCCGCACAAGACCATCCTCGTCCGCACGGTCGCCGACGGCGGCGAGAGCTTCTACTTTTGCGGAGAGCACCGCGCCACGCTGCCGGCGCTGTGGCGATTGCTCGCGCCATGACTACGAAAGAAATTCTGTGCGCCTTTCCGAAACTCCGGGCGCTGGTGGTGGGCGATATTTGCCTCGACCGCTGGTGCCGCTACGATCCGGCGCTGGCGGACATCTCGCGCGAAACGGGCATCCCGCGCGTGGCGGTGGTTTCGACCGAAGTCACGCCCGGTGGCGGCGGCACGGTGGCCAACAACCTCGCCGCGCTCGGCGCCGGGCGCGTGGCGGTGCTGGGCGTCGCAGGCCGCGATGGCTTCGGCTACGAACTGGAAGGCGCGCTGGCGGCCCGCGGCATCTCGTGCGAACTCCTCGTGCGCGGCGACGTTCCCACGTTTACCTACACGAAGCTCATCAACCGCCGGACGGGCGAAGAGGATCTTGCGCGGGTCGATTTCGTAAACGTCGAATCGATACCGGAAGCGATCGAGTGCGAACTGGTTTCCCATCTGGAGCGCGCCGCGCCGGACTACGACGTCATTTTGGTTTCCGACCAAGCCGAGACCAGCCAGGGCGGCGTGGTCACGGCGGCGATGCGGGACGCGCTCGCACGCCTCGCGGCCCGCCTTCCGCGGACCGTCTTCTGGGCGGACTCGCGAATGCGCGCCGATCTGTTTCGCCGCGTGATCGTGAAAGGGAATCGCGCCGAGATGGAAGCGGCCTCCGTGCGGGCCATCGGCCGGGTAGACTACCCCGAATTCCGCAAATTCGTGGAGGCGCCTTTCCTGGCGATCACCGCCGGCGGCGAAGGCGCGCTGATCGCCGGCGTGGACGGGACCGTGTGGGCGCGGTCGCGGAATATCGAGAAGCCCGTGGACATCTGCGGCGCCGGCGATAGCTTCTCCGCGGGCGCGGCCCTGGCGTTGAAGGCGACGGGCGACCCTATCGCCGCGGCGAGTTTCGGCAACCTGGCCGCCTCCATCACCATCATGAAGAAAGGCACCGGAGCGGCTTCCCCGAGCGAAGTGCTGGAGCGGTTTCCGGAGCCGTAAGAACAATCTCTTATGAACAACCTCATCGTCATATCCGATCCCACCGATCCCTTGCTTGCCATGTTGGAGGAGTTGCCGCCCGACACCACGATTGCGGTGGGCAATACGCCCGAAGCTTTCGAAAATACCGCCCCGGAAGCCGAAGTAATCCTGAATTGGGAGCTGTCCGGCACGGCGCTGCGCCAAATTCTCGGCATCTGTCCGCGGCTCCGGTGGGTACACACGCGCGCGGCGGGCCTGGATAACCTGCTCTTTCCCGCCTTGATCGAAAGCCCCGCGCAACTCACTAACGGGAGTGGCGTTTTCAGCCAGTCGCTGGGAGAATTCGCGCTCGCGGCGATCCTGTATTTTGCCAAGGACCTCCGGCGCATGATCCGCAGCCAGGAAGCCGGCGCGTGGGCGCCGTTCGACGTGGAGGAGATTTCCAGGCAGACCGTGGGCATCGTGGGTTACGGCGACATCGGCCGCGCCGTGGCGTCTCGCGTCCGCGCCATGGGCATGCACGTTCTGGCCGTCAAGCGCCATGCGCCGCCATCGTCCGGCGGGGACGCCATGGTTAGCGAGGTCTACGGCCCGGAAGGCCTTTTGGAAATGCTCTCCCGTTCGGACTACGTGGTGGTTGCGGCGCCGCTGACGCCGGAAACGCGCGGCATGATTGGCGGACCGGCGTTCACCGCCATGAAACCCGGCGCCGTTATTGTCAACGTAGGCCGCGGCCCCGTAATCGACGAAGCGGCCATGATCCGCGCGCTGACCGAAAAGCGCATCAAAGGGGCCGCGCTGGACGTCTTCGATCGCGAGCCGCTGCCCGCGGACCACCCATTCTACAAGCTGGAGAACGTGCTGCTCTCGCCGCACTGCGCCGACCACACGGCCGGCTGGGAGGCCAATGCCATGCGGTTCTTCCTGGCGCAGTTCGAGCGCTTCCGCAAAGGCGAGCCGCTGCTGAACGTGGTGGATAAGAAGCTGGGGTATTGAGTGTATTCGAAACCATCTGCGGATTGAAAAAACGCGGCTTGCGCGGCCCAATCCATCCCGGCGGAATCGACATTTTGGATTTCAGTCTACCACGCAAAGCGCCCGGTAGAGGGTAGCGCGGCTGACGTTCAGCAACGCGGCCACATCGTCAACGCGTTCGCTCTGGCCGATCAGCGCTGATTGCGAGCCGCGTTAGCGAAGGTGAAGGCTGGGGGCTGCCGGAACACCGAGGTACGGAAGCACCGGTTCCTTAAGAATGAGCCGCCCACATTGCCGGTCATGGTACCATCCCGATTTATGCCAGCTTCCCATCACGTTTCCGATCCC
>OBLT010000662.1_pt1 | contig 22110 bp, 24 predicted proteins | sample 1518721 | NCBI WGS metagenome assembly OBLT01 (sample SAMEA3539307, study PRJEB22396) | soil metagenome | biome: tundra; feature: field; material: soil | place: USA | collected 2010-05 | depth 0.15 m | reverse complement strand
GGCTGACCGTCAACTCCACCGCGGCAGGCAGTTCCACGTACAGCGGGACGCCGTCATTGAACGCCACCACGGCCGTCTGCTCCTCAAGCAGGTAGTCGGCGGCATCGCCGACCGTCGCCGCCGGGATGTGCGGCTGGTCGTAGTCCTCCGTGTCCATGAAGACGAAATCCTCGCCCTCGCGGTAGAGGTACTGCATCTCGCGCTTATCGACGCTGGCCACCTCGACCTTCACACCGGCGTTAAAGGTCCTGTCGACGACCTTCCCCGACATGATGTTCTTCAGCCGCGTGCGCACGAAAGCGCCGCCTTTGCCGGGCTTGACATGCTGAAAATCAACGACGTTCCAGAGCTGACCGTCGATATTCAGCGTCATGCCGTTCTTGAGATCGTTCGTGGTGGCCACGTCTGTCGTGTCTCCTGCGTGCGGGGGGAAACCCGCCCCCGGTCAGAGGGCGAGCAATTCCCGCGTGGTCGTGGTGAGCAGTTCTCGGGGTACCGCAGTCCCGGCGCCGGCACGCACCACCAGGGTGTCCTCGATCCGGACGCCGCCCTGGCCAGGAAGGTAAATCCCTGGCTCGACGGTGATGGGGACCCGGTCTGCCAGTCTACCTGTCTTGTCGTACCCCATGATCGGTGCCTCGTGGATCTCCAGGCCGACACCGTGGCCGAGGCCGTGCGTGAAATGCTCACCGTGGCCAGCCTCCTCGATCAGGTCGCGGGCCGCCCCGTCCACATCCGCCACATCAGCGCCGGGCGTAGCCGCTTCCACGCCCGCCCACTGAGCGGCCGCGACCAGCGCGTAGATCTCTCGCTGCCACGCGGCAGGCTCACCGACCGCGACGGTGCGGGTCATGTCGGCGTGGTAGCCGCCGTAGCGGGCACCGAAGTCCACCGTGACGAGGTCCCCCCGGGACAATGCACGGCTGGTCGGCACATGATGCGGGATAGATCCGTTGGGTCCGCTGGCCACAATGGTGTCAAAGGCCGGCTTTTCCGCTCCACGGTCGCTCATCGCACGCTCCAATGCCGCGGCGAGGTCGCGTTCGGTCAGGCCGGGACCGATGTGTGGCAGCACGTCGTTGAAGGCCGCCGAAGTGATCGCGCACGCCTGGGCGAGCAAGGCGATCTCATCCTCGTCCTTCACGACCCGCAGCTCTTCCACCGCCCGTCCGAGCGGGATGAATGTCGCGCCTGGTGTGGCGGCCACGAGTGCCGCGTGGCCCTCGACGGTAACTTCGTGCGCTTCGAATGCCAGGCGGGCGAGCCCGCGGTCGGCGGCGAGGCCCGCGAGGGCCGGGGCGACCAGGCGGTTGACGGCGAGTTCGAGATCCGGGCAGTCCCGGACGGCGGCCAGCGCGTACCGCGCGTCGGTGGCCAGCACGCCAGGTCCGTCGGCGGGTATCAGGAACGCCGCGTTCGAGCTGGCCAGCCCGGTGAGATAGCGCACGTTGACCAGACTGGTGATGAGCGCCGCATCGGCGCCGAGGCTCGCCACCACTGCCTGCAGGCGCTCGCGGCGTTTCGCGTGGATGTCGGGCATGCCCTGACTGTACGGCCGCCGGCCCGGCCGCAGAAGCTGTGTTCCTGCTGCCGATCCCGGTCTGCTATCTCGTTCCCGGCTTCGACGTGCTGCCGTCGATTGTCTAGAGCACTGGCTCGAGGTGCTTGGCCATCAGCAGATCGTCGATGTAGTCGCCATTAATGAAGAACTCCCCGCGCAGAACGCCCTCCCGCTCGAAACCGAGCCGGTCGTAGAGGCAGATTGCGGGCTCGTTGGTGCCTAGCACCCGGAGGCTGAGCTTGCGTGCCCCGGCGGCCCTGGCGCGCTGCTCGGCGGCCGCGAGCAGCGCGGAAGCTGCCCCCAAGCGCCGGGCCGCGGGCGCGACGGCGAGCCCGAATACCCCAATGACGTGCGCGTTCTCCGGGAGCGTGGTGGGCGGCCGCAACACGAGGTACCCGACGACCTGGCCGTCGATCTCGCAGACCAGATGACTGGCTGGCGGGTTATCCGGCGTGAAGAACGATGCAGCGGTCCGCTGGAGGATCGATGGGAATCCCGATTCCGCCGACCACGCGGCGGTGTCCAGTTCGGCCAGCCCGGCCGCGTCGTCGGCACGGGCCGTCCTCACGTGCATCTTGCTCTCGGATCCAGCCACCCGGCCATCCTGCCCGATGATCTCCGGCCGGCTCACAGCAGGGCATTCTGACGGCGGCCCGTGGCACGATCGGGCCATGACAGGTAGTGCCCCCGCCGCCGGGGAGGCCGCCAGGGAAGTGGCGGTGACCGCGGAACGGTGCGCCGCGCAACTGCTGTCCGGGCCCCGCGCCAGCGACCCCGTGGACGTCGCCGAACGGCTGCTCGCGGTGCAGGGGCAGGATCCGCGGGGAGCCCGGCTGGCTGTCCGGGCGCGGACCGCAGGGCTGTCCGCCGCGGACGTCGACGGGGCGCTCACGGCCGACCGCTCGCTGTTGATCACCTGGCTGAACCGCGGCACGCTGCACCTCGTCCGCAGCGCTGACTACTGGTGGCTGCATCAGCTGACGACCCCGCCCCTGCTGGCAGGCAACGCCCGGCGACTTGGCCAGGAGGGCGTCTCCCCGGATGCGGCGGACCGGGGTGTCCGCGTCGTCGAACGCTCCCTGGAGCGCCACGGGCCGCTTACCCGGGGACAGCTCGGCGAGCGGATCAGCGCGGCCGGGGTGCGTACCCAAGGCCAGGCGCTGGTGCATGTCCTGATGCTCGCCAGCCTGCGCGGCGTCTGCGTGCGGGGACCGATGGTCGGCAGCGAGCACGCGTATGTGCTGGTACGGGACTGGCTGGGGGCGCCACCCGAGTCGGTGGACCGGGACCGGGCGCTGGCCATGCTGGCCCGCCGCTACCTGGCCGGGCACGGCCCGGCCACCGACCGTGACCTCGCCAAATGGGCTGGACTGCCGCTCCGCGACGCCCGTCGCGGGCTGACGGCGATCGCTTCCCGGCTGGGCCCGCGCGATGACGGCCTCGCGGCGCTCGCCGGGCAGCCGGACCGCGGGCCGCTGCCGTCACCGCGGCTGCTTGGCCCGTACGATCCGCTGCTGCTCGGCTGGGCGTCACGCCAGCCGATCCTGGGCTCGGCCGCGGGAATCGTCACCGTCAACGGGCTCTTCCGGCCGTTCGCGCTCGTCCGCGGCCGGGCCGCCGCCACCTGGGCTATGCCCAGGGGCAAGGTCGAGATCTCACCTTTCGGCCGGCTCTCCGCGGCGGACGCGGCGGCCCTGGATGACGAAGCGCTGGACGTCACGCGCTTCCTGGGCCGCCCAGATACCGCTCCGCCCGTTTAGCGCCAACCCCGCGCTCACCCCCGCCGCACGTCTGGCGCCAGCTCCCCGGAGCAGTCTGCAGATGATACTTGCGGGCGGATAACCCCTTCCGTATAGTCGGCTACGGATATACGGCTCAGAGGATTCTGAATACTGGAAGCAGGCGGACAGGCGATGGTGGGCAAGCGACGCAGAGTCTCGAACCCGCTGGCGCTCGCCGTCCTGGGGACGCTGCGCCAAGCGCCGATGCATCCCTACGAGATGGCCGCCACCATGCGGTCCCAGGGGAAAGAACACAGCATCAAGCTGAACTACGGCTCCCTCTACACGGTCGTGGATAACCTCGCCAAGCACGGCCTCATCGAGGCGAAGGAGGCTAGCCGGGAGGGCCGGCGGCCCGAACGCACTGTCTACCGGCTCACCGACGCCGGGCAGGCCGAGCTCGAGGACTGGCTGAGCGAACTGCTCGGCACGCCGGTGAAGGAGTACCCGCAGTTCGAGGCGGCCCTGGCGCTGATGTCCGTGCTCGGTCCTGACCGGGTACTCGGGCTCCTCCGGGACCGGGTGTCCGCGCTGGAGAGTGCACTCTGCGACGAGCGGGCCGAGATGGGCGCTCTGTCCGGACTGCCCCGGCTGTTCCTCATTGAGGGCGAGTACCACATGGCGATAGAGGAGGCCGAGCTGACATGGGTGCGCGGCCTGGTGCGGGAACTCGAAGATGGCTCGTTCCCCTTCGCCGCCGAGTGGGCGCACTGGCACGAGACCGGAGAGTTTCCCCCCGAGCTCGTCGCCATGGCGGTCGCTGCCCGGGACGGCACGGACTTGCCGGGCAGCGACGGTAACAGTCCCGCCAGCAGCCCTGACGGGGAGAGGGGCCGCTGAACTGACTACAGACGAGAACCGGCCCCCAGCAAGGTGCGGGAACACCTGACCAGGGGCCGTGATCCTCGAACCGATCCCGCGGGAACGAGATCCGATCGGGTTGTTGCACTCCACAGGATACTCGGTGACCTCCTCGCGGACCGGTTCACGCAACCGACCCAGCACGGAGGAACACACAGATGAGTACCCAGGCGCAGGACGCGCCTCTCCTCGAAGCACGCGGCGTCACCGTCCGATTCGGGAAGGTCACGGCCCTCGACGGCCTGGACCTGATCGCCCCGCCCGGGGAGGTGCTGGCGATCCTCGGGCCGAATGGCGCCGGCAAGACCACGTTCGTCCGGACAATCGCCACCCTCCTGCGGCCAACGAGCGGCGAGTTGCGCGTGCGGGGAAGCGATGTCGCGGCAGACCCGGTGAGCGTCCGCCGGGACATCGGCCTGGCCGGTCAGTTCGCCGCGGTCGAGCCCACGATGACCGGGCGCGAGAACCTCGAAATGACGGCCCGGCTGTTCGGGCACCCGAGAAGCGCGTCGCGGCGGGCGGCGTCGATCGTGATCGAGCAGCTCAGCCTGGAAGAGGTCGCGGACCGGCGCTGCAGCACCTACTCAGGAGGTCAGCGCCGCAGACTCGATCTGGGTGCCAGCCTGGTCGGCGCGCCACGGCTCCTGCTGCTCGACGAGCCGACGGCGGGCCTGGATCCGACAGGCCGACGTGAAGTCTGGGACGCCGTACGCTCCCTCGCCGCCGACGGCACCGACGTCCTGCTGACCACGCACTACCTCGACGAAGCGGATGAGCTCGCCGATCACGTCGTCGTGATCGACCACGGCCGCGCCATCGCATCCGGCACGCTCGGCGACATCAAGGCAAGCGTCGGGCGCGATGTCATCGAGGTCGCCGTGGCCGAGTCCTCCTGGCTCGACGAGGTCGGCCAGATCCTCGAACGCGTCACCTCGATCCCGCCCAGACTTGACCGGGGCAGCCGCCATGCCAGTGCGCCGAGCGCGGGCGGAATGAGCGAGCTCGCAGCGGTGATCCGCTGCCTCCACGACGCTGCGATACCCGTCGACGAGATCGGCGTGCGCCGGCCAACGCTCGACGAGGTATTCCTAACGCTCACCGGGAACCACGCCAACGGGTCAGTCACCGCTGGCCACGGCCAGGACAGGAGTCCACGATGACGCAGGCCATCACCCGCCCGACCGCCCCCCCGGGGGCGACCCGTGCCTCTATCGAGGTCGCACGCAGAGCGTTGCGGAAGTACATCCGGACACATGGCTTGTGGGCCATGGGCATAATCCAGTCGGCACTGTTCCTGTTCAGCTTCCGGTACGTGTTCGGCGGCGCCATCCGCGCTGGCGCGTCGAGCTACGTCAACTACCTCGTGCCGGGCTACGTCGCGACGATAGTCCTGTTCAGCGGGGGTGGTATCGCCGTCGCCGTGGCCGAGGACCGGGTCCAGGGGTTCACCGACCGGCTGCTCTCCCTCCCCCTGCCGCGCTACTCAATCGTGCTGGGGCGCACACTCGCCGATTCCACCACGAACGCATGGTCGATCCTCTCCACCGCGGCCTTTGGCTTCCTCTTCGGATTCCGCCTCGGCGGGACCCTTCTCGACGGCCTGGCCGCCCTTGGCCTGTGCCTCGTCTACGGCGTCGCGTTCACGACCGTATTCATCGTGATGGGCCTGTTCGCGCCCAACGCTCAGGCCGCCCAGGGTCTCTCGATGATCGCATTTGTTTTTGCGTTCATTTCCAGCACCTACGTCCCGGCGTCGACCATGCCGGGCTGGCTCCAGCCATTCGCGAAGTACCAGCCGATCACGCCGATGACCGACGCCGTTCGCTCACTGATCCTAGGATCCAGCAGCGACGTTGTCCTTGCCCTGGCGTGGTCAGCGCTACTCTTCGCAGTATTCACACCCATCGCGGTGCTCCGGTACCGGCGCGCGTGAAGCTCGCCAGCCAGAAATCCGTCTGACCAGTCCACCCGGCCGGCAGCAGGGTTCGGGGGCGCCGACCCCGGCGGCCCCCGAACCCTGCTCAGCCCGCGATGTCGCGGACGCGCTCGATCAAGCGCACCCGGTCCTCGTGCGTCGCCGCGAGCGGCGCCACGTTGAGGGTGCTCACGCCTGACTCCTTCAGCGCCGCGATCCGCTCCGCGACCAGCGCCTGCGGCCCGATCAGGGAGGTGCCAGCCAGCAACTCGGCCGGCACCAGGGCCGCTGCTTCGTCCTTACGGCCATCCAGGTAGGCGTCCTGGATCCGCCCGGCCACGTCCTCGAAGCCGAACCGGACCGCGAGCTCGTAATAGAAGTTGCGGCCCTTGGTCCGCGACGGGCCCATCCCGCCGATGTACAGGGCGAGCATCGGGCGGGCCAGCTCCAGGTAGCCCAGCACGTCGTCACCGATGGCCAGTCCGGCCTGGGCCACCACATCGAGCGGCGGCAGCGAAGGATCACGCTTGGCCCGGCCTGCGGCCAGCGGGCCGGACCACGCCTCGGCGGCCTTCTCCGGGAAGTAGAAGATCGGCTCCCAGCCCTCGGCCAGTTCCGCGGCCAGTTCCACGTTCTTGGGCCCGAGCGCCGCGACCACGATGGGGATGCGCTCCCGGACCGGATGGTTGATCAGCTTGAGCGGCTTGCCGAGCCCGGTTCCCTGGTCCGGCGGCAGCGGGATCGTGTAGTGCTGGCCCGCGTACTCCAGCCGCTCGCGGCGCCACACCTTCCGGCAGATCTCGATGACCTCCCGGGTACGGCCGACCGGTGAGTCATAGCGCACGCCGTGCCAGCCCTCGATCACCTGCGGCCCGGACGCCCCGATGCCCAGCACGAACCGCCCGCCGGACACGTAGTCCAGCCCGGCGGCGGTCATCGCGGTCAGCGCGGGTGTGCGTGAATACAGCTGCAGGATGCCCGAGGCGATCTGCAGCCGCTGCGTCCTGGCCGCGATGAAGCCGAGCTGGCTGACCGCGTCGAAGCTGTAGGCCTCGGGCACGAACACGATGTCCAGGCCCGCCTTCTCGTAATCGGCGAGTTCCTCGACGGTCTCCGCGAACCCGCCAGCGTAGTTCAGGGACATCCCGATGCGCATAGCCCGATCCCTTCACGATGGCAGCCGCCGCAGAATTTCGTTGGGTAGGTGTGTGCTCTTGAGGGTAACGCGCCGAGATCATGCGGCTCGTCACGCGGGCGAGCGCCGCCACACCAGCGGCGTGCCTGGGCCCTGGACGAGGTCGCCGGTGGTGCGGAGATGGTGCAGGTGGGCGAGTGTTTCCGCGAGTGCCATCCGGCGCATCATGCCGTGCAGCGCCGGCCAGCCACGTGACCAGGTCAGCTGGGCCGCGATCGCCCACGCGGTCGGCTGGGCCAGGTGGTCGATCGCGCGGAGGATCTCAGCGCTGCGCTCGTGGTGATGGGCGGTGAGATCGGCGGCGCGGGTGGGGATGTTGCGGAACCGGTACTCGTGCGCGGGGAGCGCCTCATCGCCGCGAAAGCTCGTGGCGCGGTCGAGTGATGCGAGATACGCGGTCAGCGGGTCGCCGTCGTCTCCCCTGTTCACGCCTATGTTGGGGCTGATGCGGGGCAGCAGGTGGTCGCCGGTGAGCAGGACGCCGGCCGCGGCATCGTGCAGGCACAGATGACCGGGAGTATGTCCCGGTGTCCAGACTGCCCGGACATCGCGGCCAGGTATGGGCACGCGGTCGCCGTCGCCCAGGAACCGGTCCGGCTCGGCCAGGTCCAGAACGTGGGCGATCCGGTCCGCGTCCACGGCGAGGACAGCGAGAGCCTCGTCAGGGACGCCGTGGCCGCGCAGCCAATCCTGATCGAGGCCGGCCTGACCCTGACTGTTACGCCACAGCCGGCCAGGAAGGCTCTCGGCCTCCATGGGGTGCATCGCGATCCACGCGCCGCCTTCGCGGCGGAGCCAGCCGCTCAGGCCGTGATGGTCGGGGTGGATGTGGGTGACCACCACGCCCGCGACGTCGTGCAGCGCCGCGCCCGCAGTGCCGAGGCCGGCGGCGACGGCCTGGCGGCCGGCGGCGGTGTCCCACCCGGGATCCACCATCACGACGCCCGCGTCGCTGATGAACGCGTAGGACAGGGTGTACCGCAGCGGACTGTCCGGGATGGGTACCGGCAGAGACCACAGGCCCGGGCGGACCTCTTCCACCGGCGGAAGCACGCCCCGCTGCCAGGCGTCGTGCTGCGCGGTGCCGGTGATGGCGATGGCGATGCCGCCGGCCGCGCCGAGGTTGGCTGTCAGGGCCGTGCCCCGCTCGGCGTGGGCACGGTGACGGCACGCAGCAGAAAGTTGACCAGCCGCGCGGCATGAGCGCTGATGTTGCGGGCCAGGTCGGCTTGCTTGTCGGGCGGGGTGCTCAGCGCGTGCATCATGGCGCCGCCGACGAGCGTGTCCAGCAGGAGCGTGACCGACGTGCCGGCGGCGAGTTCCCCGCGGTCGAAGCCACGGCGGACGATGGCACGGGCGGCGAGGGTTTGGGCGCGCCGCATCGCCTCGTAGTGCTCCGCCACGCCGGGGATGGCGGCCGCTTCGAGGCCGAGGCGCAGCGCCGCGCGGCCGGTGCCCCCGGCGTAGATATCGAGCATCTGGGTGGCGAGCTCCACGAGATCGCCGTGCAGGGTGCCGGTGTCCACGTCCGCGACCCGGGCCAGGCGCAGCGTCACCGCGTCGGTCAGCAGCGCCTCCTTGCTACTCCACCGCAGGTACAGCGATGCCTTGCCCACGCCGGCCCGGCGCGCCACCGTCTCCATCGCAAAGCCCGCCCAGCCCGCGTCGGCGAACAGGTCGAGCGCCGCCTGCGCAATACGGCGGTCCACCTCTGGATCGCGTGGACGTCCGGCGGCCACGTGCGTCGTGCTCACCGCGCCACCCCCGCCTCGGTCAGTGGACCTGAATTGCTGAACGTTCCCCGTCAGAATACAGCGCAGAAAGTGAACGTCAATCGTTCAGCTATGGTCCAGGAGTAGGCCCATGGACCAGCTACCCCCGCGGATGACCTCGATCCCGGACGCCTGTCGTAGTCGGACAAGGCCATGTAGTGTCCTGCCGAATACGCGCTGGGAGACGGCGCGCGAACGGTCAGCCCGTAAGGCGGGTGAGCGCATTGACGACTGGAGCCGTGCCGTCCTCGATGGCCAGCCGGCTGCCATCGCCTGCGCCTGCGCCCGGTAGGACGGACGGGTGATCGCGTCCCGGATGGCCGCGGCGAGCGCCTGGGCGGAGAGCCGCTTGTAGCGGATGGGCCGTGGCCCCGTGCCGAGGGCGGCGAGCCGGGCGGCCCAGAATGGCTGGTCGCCGATCATCGGCACGCTTACGGCGGGGATTCCGGCGCGGAGCCCGGCCGCCGCTGTGCCCGCGCCCGCATGATGGATCACCGCCGCCATCCGGGGGAAGAGCCAGTCGTGCGGCACCTCGCCGATAACGATCGCATCGTCGGACGCCGGGTCGGTTTTCGCCAGGCTCGCCCGGCCGGCCTGGATCACCATCCGCGCCCCGGCCTGCCGTCCCGCCGTGGCGATCAGGTCACTGAGGCGATCCGCGCCGGCGGGAGTCATGCTGCCGAAACTGACGAACACTGGCGGCGAGCCGGCGTTCAGGAAGTTCTCCAGGTCTGCGGGCGGGCGCCAGCCCGCCGGGCGTTCCGGCCACCAGTAGCCGACGACCTCAAGGCCGGCGCGCCAGTCCACCGGGCGCGGGACAACGGCCGGGCTGAATGAAACAGCAGAAGCCTGGCCAGTGCTCGGTGTCCTGCTGCCCGAACACCGCCTCGCGGGTTCCCAGCCGGGGCAGACCCAGCTCGGCCCGGAGTTCCCGCACGGGTCCGGCCAGGGCGGGCGCGCCCAGGAGCACCAGGGCTTGGCCGGCGGCCCGGTTGCCCAGGCGGCCAAGGGAACGTGCCGTCACTATGGAGGGAGGGAACTCGCCGGTCGGATACACGGGCTGCAGTGCCAGTCCCATGCTGGGCAGGCCCAGGCCCTCGGCGATGTGGTAGCCGCCGATGGTGCTCAGCCCCGTCAGCAGCAGGACGTCGGCGTCCTGCCGCGCCGCCGCGAGGATCCCCGTGTGGATCTCCCGCATGTGATCGGCGATCAGCCGGACGAGCCGGACAGCTCCTAACGGCCCGGTGCCCCCGCGCTGCCACCTCGCGGCTTCCAGCAGGCGCGGGTCACCCGGAAGCGCCCGGAACTCAAGCCCGCACCCAGTGACCAGGCCCGCGAACATTTCATAACCGGCGATCGCCACGCTGTGCCCGGCGGCCTGCAGCGCCGTGCCGAGCCCGGTGAAGGGCGCCACATCTCCGCGCGATCCAACGGCCACGATGAGAACTCTCACGCCGCTGCCCTCCGCTGCAGGATCTTAGGGAGATACCAGTGCGTCAAGGCTCTCACTGACCAGGGAACCGCCCGCCGCAGGGTCCCACTGACCGCCTCCCGACGGTGCGCTGCCCTCGCCGCCCGGTCCCGCCGCCAGCTTCCCCCCTCGGCATGCCAACGCGGTGAGTTGTGCGCGCAGGTGGCTCACAATCCACCGCGCTCTACGATGATCTAGCCGAGACGGCCGAGAATGTCCAGGCAGATTGCCTCAGGAAGCCGCCCGTCCGTGGCGACGATCTGCGTCGCGACCGCTTCGTAGCTGGCCAGCCGCCGCCGGAAGATGCCCTGCAGATCCGGGGCCCGCAGCAGCGGCCGGTACTCGTCGTGGGCCACCCGGAGCATTGACTCCTCGTAGCCGACCTGGAGGTAAATGACGTGGCTGGCGCTCAGCGACTGCTGGGTAGCCGGGTGCTCCACTCCCCCGCCGCCGAGCGCGAGCACGGCGTCCGGGCCACCCAGGAGTTCCGCGGTGACCTCGTGCTCGAGCGCGCGGAACGCGGGCTCGCCGTCGTCGGCGAAGATCTGCCGGACCGAGCGGCCGGTGCGCTGCTCGATCACCAGGTCGGTGTCGACGAACGGCAGGCCCAGCTTCTCGGCGAGCAGGTGACCCACGGTGGTCTTGCCTGCCCCCATGAACCCGACGATGACGATCACGGCTGCGGGCTCGCCTCGGCCGCGGCGGCCAGCCCGGCGATCGCCTGCAGGGCGAGCTGGTAGGACATGTACCCGAACCCGGCGATGGTGCCGTCCGCCACCGCCGACACGACGGAGACATGCCGGAATTCCTCCCGCGCCGCGGGGTTGGAGATGTGCACCTCGACCAAGGGGGCGGTGCGCATGGCGAGCGCGTCCCGCAGCGCGTAGGAGTAGTGCGTGAACGCCGCGGGATTGAGCACCACGGGCCACTGGGCGTCGATCGCCTCGTGGACCCAGCGGATCATCTCCCCCTCGTCGTCGGTCTGCCTGACGTCAACGTCCAGCCCGAGCGCGCGCCCGCTGGCCCGGCACGTCTCGACCAGGTCATCGAAGTTCTGGCTGCCGTACACGTCTGGCTCACGGGAGCCCAGCCGGCCCAGGTTCGGGCCGTTCAGCACGAGCACCTGCCTCATCCCGCACGCACCTCCCGATACGCGTCGCGCAGCAGCGCCTCTGGCGGGTCGTCGAGAATGACCGGCTGCCCGACGCCCTCCAGGATCACGAACCGCAGCCGGGAGCCGCGCGACTTCTTGTCCACCGCCATCGCCTCGCGCAGTTGCGGCCAGGCACCGGAAAGGTACGCGGTGGGCAGCCCGGCGGCGGCCAGCACGCGGCGGTGCCGGGCCACCGCGCCCGCGTCCAGGCGCCCGGCCAGCCTGGCCAGTTCCGCCGCGTACACCATGCCGATCGCGACCGCTTCACCGTGCCGGATCCGGTATCCCTCAACCCGCTCGATCGCGTGGCCGAGGGTGTGCCCGTAGTTGAGGATCTCCCGGCGCCCAGCCTCCCGCAGGTCGGCCGAGACCACCTCGGCCTTGACCCGCACTGTCCGTTCCACCAGTTCGCGCGTGTGCCTGCCGTGCGGGACGACGGCGCCGCCCGGGTCGGCCTCGGCCAGGTCAAGGATCACCGGATCGGCGATGAAGCCAGTCTTGATCACCTCCGCCAGGCCGCTCACGTAATCGGCCCGCGGCAGCGTCTCCAGCACGGCCAGATCGGCGAGCACCCCGGCCGGGGAGTGGAACGCGCCGACCAGGTTCTTGCCCTCGGGGATGTTGACCGCGGTCTTGCCACCGATCGCGGCGTCGGTGACCGCGAGCAGCGTCGTCGGCAGCAGGACCACGCGGACCCCCCGCAGCCAGCTGGCGGCGACGAATCCGGCCAGGTCCGTGGTGGCCCCGCCGCCGATGCCCACGATCGCGTCATCCCGGGTCACCCGGTGGGCGGCCAGCCGCGACCAGAGCCCGGCCGCCACGGCGATGTCCTTGGCCGCCTCGCCGGCCGGCACCTCCTCGGCATGGACCAGGTACCCGGCGGCGGCCAGCGCCCCGCACGCGGGGCCGACGATCTCAGCCAGCCCGGCCGGATGGATGACCACCACAGTCCGCGCCGCCTTGCCGACCAGGGACGGCAGCTCGCCGAGCACGCCAGTGCCGATGACCACCTCATACGGCCGCTCGCCGCCGACCGGGATGCGCGTGACGGTCACTGGCTCGCCTCCGGCCCGGTGCCTCCGCCGGTCCCGCCCGGGCCTCCGGCGGCCCCGTCTGCCTCGGTCACCGTGGCCGCAGCCCAGCCATCTCCCGAGCCGGCACCCTCGCCCACGTCGGCGGCGATGCTGCCAGCGACGGCCTCGGCGATGAGTTCCGCGATCTCCGGGGGCTCCCGGTCGTCGGTGGCCACGGTCAGCCAGGCGAGGCCCTCGTAGACCGGGCGCCGCTCCTCCAGGAGTTCCCTCATCCGGCCTCGCGGGTTCCCCGGCAGCGGCGGGCGCGGGCCGTCCAGGCCAGAGCGGCGCGCCACGGCCGCGAACCCTGTTCTCAGGTACACGACGCGCTGCCCGGCCAGCAGCCGCCGCGCGCCAGCGTCAAGGATGGCGCCACTGCCGAGCGCGAGGATCCCGTGGTGCCCCTCGATCGCCTCCGTCACGGCGGGCTGTTCCAGCGCGCGGAACGCCGCCTCGCCGTCGTCTATGAAGATGTCGCCGACCGGCTTGCCCACCGCCTCCTCGATGACGCTGTCGGTGTCAAGGAAGCCGACGCCGAGCAGCCCGGCGAGCAGCGGGCCCACGGTTGACTTGCCCGCGCCGGGGGGGCCGATCAGGATCGCCGTGGTCATGCGATCACCAGGGAGTCCAGGTAACCGCGGTGGTTGCGGCGCACCTCGGGCACCGAGTCGCCGCCAAATTTCTCCGCCGCTGCGTCCGCGAGCACCAGCGCCACCATCGCCTCGGCCACCACACCGGCGGCGGGCACCGCCGTGACGTCGCTGCGCTGGTTGATCGCCTTGGCGGGCTCGCCGGTGCGCACGTCCACGGTGGCCAGGGCCCGCGGCACCGTGGAGATCGGCTTCATGGCGGCCCGCACCCGCAGCACCTCGCCGGTGCTCATGCCGCCCTCGATCCCGCCTGCCCGGTTGGTGGTCCGGCGGATTCCGTCGGCGCCCGGCTCGATCTCGTCATGTGCCTGCGACCCGCGGCGGCGCGCCGTGGTGAACCCGTCACCGACCTCGACGCCCTTGATCGCCTGGATGCTCATCAGCGCGGCGGCGAGCCGCCCGTCGAGCCGCCGGTCCCAGTGCACGTGACTGCCGAGGCCGGGCGGCAGGCCGTAGCCGACGACCTCGACCACGCCGCCGAGGGTATCCCCGTCCTTGCGCGCGGCGTCGATTTCCTCCCGCATGGCTGCGCTCGCGGCGACGTCCAGGCAGCGCACCGGGTCAGCGTCCACCCTCGGCCCGTCCTGCGGGCCAGGGAGCACTCCCTCAGGCGCGCGCACCGCGCCGAGCGACACCACATGACTCACCACTTCTATGCCGAACGATTGACGCAGGTACTGCCGGGCAAGCTCACCGAGTGCCACCCGGGCGGCCGTCTCGCGCGCGCTCGCGCGCTCCAGGACCGGGCGCGCGTCGTCGTGCCCGTACTTCTGCATGCCGGCCAGGTCGGCGTGGCCCGGCCGCGGGCGGGTCAGCGGGGCGTTCCTGGCCACGTCGGCCAGGTCTTCCGGCGGGACGGGGTCGGCCGACATTACCGTCTCCCACTTGGGCCATTCAGTATTGGCGACCCGGATCGCGACCGGGCCGCCAAGCGTGCGGCCATGCCGGACCCCGCCGGTGATCTCGACCTCGTCCTGCTCGAATTTCATCCGGGCGCCGCGGCCATACCCGGCCCGCCTGCGCGCCAGCGCGGCGGCGACATCGGCAGTGGTGATCCCCACCCCGGCCGGAAGGCCCTCGTAGATCGCGACGAGCGCCCGGCCGTGTGACTCTCCCGCGGTCAGCCAGCGAAGCATGGTGCAGATCCTCCCACGCCGGCGATCCCGCCGGGCCGCCGCGCATCCAGCCGCCTGATCATGGCCAGCCCGGCATCCGGCCAGCCTCGACCACTGCCACCCCCACGCCGCGGCGGAACCTGCCGCCCGTGGCGGTCATCAGGCCGGCCACGGCGCGCCGGACCGCCGCGCCGGCCAGTGCCGCGTCACAGCCTGCCGCCAGCATCACCTGGAGGGCGACATCGCTGCCGTCGGCCGGCTCGGCCAGCCGGGCGCCGGTGATCAGCGGCTCGCCGGCCAGCGCCGCCTCGGCCGCGGCCCGCACATCCGGGTCCTCATGGGGCAGCGGCGCTCTCCCGCCTCCGGCCAGGGCGGCCAGCCGGGCACCCTCCACGGCCAGCGGCACCGGCCCGGCGACGTCGATGACGACGGCGCCGGCTTCCTGGGTTCCGGCCTGCCAGACCCGCTGCGCGGGGACCGGGAGCGGCCGGGCGTCCGGCCGCCACCGGGTCAGCGAGCCGAGGCAGGTGAACGCCAGCACGGCGGCCCGGCCATCATGGCCGACCAGGGTCGGCAACGCCATCTCGCTGACCTTCTCACCGGCCGCATCAGCCTCGTGGGCTTCGTTGGATAGGACAGCTACGACTGGCACGAGCAGCCGGCCGCCGGCGAGTGCCGTGAGGGCGGCATACTCGCTGCCCGTACCCGCGGCGTAGGCCGTGAGCGCCGCGGCCACCATGGGATCCGCGCCGCCCTCGTCGCCGGACCACTGCCGCCCGCCCGTGTTCTGCTCAGGCACGGCTCAACCCTAGGCGTCCCGGGCTGCTACTTGATCCGCAGCCCGGGCGCGGCGGCGCGGGCTCGGCCGAAGCAGTTGAGGGGGAAATCGCCATATGAGAGTCTTTCGAGCATCACCCACATACCGACCCCAGGGGAGCGTGTGACCCACGCGGATCAGCTGACCGGGACCATCGAGCCGGGCACACCGATGCAGAAGGTGATACCGCCCCGGCTCGTTGAGCCGTACCTGAATGGGCAGCGGTCGATTATCGCCGGATATGTGTACCGGGTGTGGGACTGCACCTTCCGCGGCCCGGCCGACTTCTACGAGGTCCTCGGTCTTGGTTACGCCGGCTCGGAGTTCTCCGCCGGGATGCCGGAAATCTACGTGATGCGGTGGCGCGCCCTGGATATGGGGACCTCCCTGGTCCCGCCCGCCACGGAGAACGGCCTGGGGCCGCCCGGCGCGCCGCGCAACGCGATTCCCGAGTTCTACACACTGCCGGTGCCGGTCCCGGTAGGCGCGGAGATCTACCGCATCGCGGCTGAGGGCGAGGAGTTCATCGCCCAGTACGACGGGCAAGTGTGGCTGCACCCAGCCAGGCGGCTCTGAGCCATGCGCTTCCGGCTGATGGCGAGCTATCGCGGCGCGCCGTACGAGGTGGGGCTTGGCCCCGCGGAGTCCGACGTGGTCCTGTTCGCGGCGTTGCCGCCGCCGGAGGAACTCGGCTTCGAGCCGGCGACGGGGCACTGGCGCAAGCGGGTCATCCGGGCGGAAGTCGACGCCCTGTGGGAGTCCAGGCCGGTCGGCATCTTCCGGGGCGAGCCCTGCCTGGTCCTTGACGACCTCGGTAACCGGCTGCACATCACCTACCTGGGCACTGACGCCCGCCGGGCCCGGGATCTCGGCTACTGGCAGGTGGACCGCGGCGTGTTCGAGCTGCTGACGCCGCGCGAGGAGGTGACCTCGCTCACCGAGGAAAAGGTCGAGCAGCCTCTGCACTGGACCCAGCCCCCGGCCGAGACACCGTCCGTACCGTCCTACCCCTATGGCACGGCGCCCTGGCGCGCCTTGCCGGAAACCGAACTGCCGCCCGCGGGTGCGGATGCGATGGCCGCTGACCCTGGCCACCACAACGGCGTGGCCGCAGCGCCCGGCGGGCCGTGGAACGGGTCTGGTTACCCCGGCCGGGCCACCGGGTGGGGCGAGTCGCTGGACGTGCCCGAGGCGCAGAACGGGTTCCGGCCCGCTCCTGATGGCGGCGCACCGGGAGCGGACGCCAGCACGGGGCGCGGCGGCCGGGCTCGCGAGCAGGGCGGGCGGGCGGCCCGCCGGCAGCGCGTGCCGACGCGGTCGATCTTCTCCGAACTTGCCGACCTCGCGGCGGTGCCGCGCACCGCTTATGCCCTCGAGCAGGAGGCTGACGGTGCGATGTGCCTGATCCGGACCCCCGACGGCTTCGAGGTCTTCAGCGCGTCGGGGGGCGCCCGGCACGAGGTGCGCACCTTCAGCGACGAGGAGGCGGCGTACTTCTACCTGTTCGGGTTGCTCGCCGCGGAAGCCGTCCGTAACGGCTCTCTCATCCCGCTCGTCCCGCCCGGCTAGGCCTGTCCACGGGACATGCCCTAAGCCTGCTGCTGCGCCGGTCGATCCAGGCCCAGGGCGGCCTCCACCTGAGACACGGCCGCGGCCAGGCTGGGCAGGAACTCGACGGCGTCCGGGATCTGGTGACGGTCCCAGCCTGGACCGCCGACGAAGATCGTCGGACGGCTGGGATGATCCCGCAACTCGGCCAGAGGACCCGGGTCGCCCGTGGCTGCGGTGTGCGACCAGAGGAGGACCACCGCCGGGTGACTGCGCCAGATGGCCTCGGCCAGGGCGCGACGAGGCACCCGGCCACCGAGCATCCGGGTGGCGACGCCCTCTTCAGCCAGGGCGGCCGCCAGCACATGCAGGGACAGGGTGTGCTGCTCCTCCTCGGCGCAGGACAGCAGGACCGGGGGGTGCTGAGCCGGCCGGGACAGCGCCGCCGAGGCTTCCGCCAGGACGTCACACGCTGCGGCCGTCAGGACGTGCTCGACATCGATGAGGCTGCCCGTCCTGAGGTGCTGGTCACCTATGCCCGCAATCAGCGGAATGAGAAGGTCTTCCCAGGTACCGATGACCCCGTCGCAGGCCACCGCGACGCGGATGATCTCCGCGATCAGGCGAGCGTCCAAGGCCATCGCCGCGGTGGCCAGTTCGCGCACCAGGGCCGAAGCACCCGGGATCAGCAGATCCCGGTCTACGGAGGCATAGCCGGGCGAGGAACGCGGGGCCGGGCGGCGCGCCACCGCATCCGCGGTCAGTGCAGACTCATCTGCCATGCGGTACCCCCGATAAGCCAGGTTGCCGGGACAACGACGAAGAGTATGCACCAGATAACTAACTGTCATACTGGCAGCCTGCCGCGCGGGAGACGAACCCGCCCTGGGCAAGATCTTGTGGACTCCTTGCGGCTTAAGAAACTTCGCCCGGATGGGCCACCCAGGCGGTTATGGTGCAATAGCCGGCGGGGCTGACGGTCCCCCGCTCCCCAAGCAGCCCCGCCGGCACTAAGCTCCGGCCGGCAGTGGCACAATCGCGGGCAGCGTCACCGGCAGCGGGCCGGCGCACATGGGACTGGGAGACGCAGGCAAGCTATTCATGGTTCCGCTCACCGGCGCACAGCACGAGATCTCCGCGGGCGATTACCGGGCTACCGTTACCGAACTCGGTGCCGGGCTGCGCGCGCTGCACTACCTTGGCCGGCCGGTCATCGGGGAGTACAGTCCCGACATCCTGCCGCCCGGCGCCTCCGGCCAGCTCCTCGCTCCGTGGCCAAACCGGGTGGATGGCGGCCGCTACACCATCAATGGCACCCAGTACCAGCTGGACCTGAGCGAGCCTGGCCACCTCAACGCCATCCACGGGCTGACCCGGTGGGCCGGCTGGGATGTCGCAGCACGCACCTCGGAGGCGGTTGCCCTGCGGCACGTTCTGCTGGGCCGCCAGGGATATCCGTTCTGCCTGGACATCGAGGCCGACTACCTGCTCGGCGCGGACAGCGGCCTGCAGGTGAGAATCACCGCGCGCAACGCTGGTTCCGCGCCCGCCCCGTACGGCACCGGGTCGCACCCGTACCTGGCCGCGGGCACCCCCGCCATCGACGACTGCGAACTGATGCTGCCCGGCGGGATGTGGCTGCCGGCCGACGAGCGGGGCATCCCGTCCGGGCCGGTGCAGGACGTGACTGGCACCCCGTTCGACTTCCGCGCATCCCGGGCGCTCGCCGGGACGCGCCTCGATCACGCGCTTACCGGCCTGACCCGCGACGCGAGCGGCCGCGCCTGGGCACGGCTGGACGGCGGCGGAACTCAGGTCGCGCTCTGGGTGGGCCCCGGCTACCAGTGGCTCCAGGTGTTCACCGGCGACACGCTCGACCCCCCGCATCGGCGCCGGGCCCTCGCCGTGGAGCCGATGACCTGCCCCCCCAATGCCTTCGCTTCCGGGGTGGACCTGCTCCTGCTGGAGCCGGGCGACAGCGTGACGCACACCTGGGGTATCCAGGTGACCGTGGCCTGACCGTGGGCCTGACCGCCGTCAGCTGAGGGTCAGCTGACCGTTCAGCTGGCGGTCGGTTCGGCGGCCGCGACGATCCCGGCGATGCGAGCGAGGTCCTGCGGAGTGTCGACATCGTCAGCGCTGCCGGTGTCCGCGCACTCCACCAGGGTCACCAGGTCCGGGTGGGCGCGCAGGAACGGCCGCGCTCCGACATCCCCAGCGGCCAGCGCCATCGCCGCCGGCCAGTGCTCGCGAGCGAGCAGGACCGGGTTGCGCGGCTTGCCGTAGTAGGCCGCGACGGCGACGCGCGCCCCCTCCCGGTACGCGGCGATCAGCCGCCGCACCGAGCCGGCCCCGATCAGCGGCTGATCCACCAGCGCGACCACCGCGGCGTCGCAGCTGGCCGGGACCGAGCCGAGGCCGGCCGCCAGCGACGATCCCATGCCGCTCCGCCAGTCCGGGTTGTGCACGGTGATGACGCCGAGCAGGTCGACGACCGCCGCGCCGGTGACCGCCACCACCGGAGCCGTGCCGCCATCACGCAGCAGCGCGATGCCCCTGTCGACCAGCCGTATCCCGCCAAGCTCTACCAATGCCTTGGGACTGCCGAGCCTGCTGCCCTCCCCAGCAGCGAGCAGCACCCCGGCGATGCGTGTTTTCACAATCACCAAGGGTAGAGCCTTCAGCCGTGATGGATTCGCCCCGACGTCCCGGTCAGCGGCTGCCCGGAACCGCCCCAGCGGAGCTGGATGAGTTCGGCGGCGACCGACACCGCGGTCTCCTCAGGCGTCCTGGCCCCCAGGTCGAGCCCGATCGGCGAGCGCAGCCGGGCGAGTTCGGCAGCGGAGAGCCCGGCCTCGCGTAGCCGGGCGAGCCGGTCCTCGTGAGTGCGCCTGCTGCCCATGGCACCGATGTAGCCGGCGGGCGTTCGCAGGGCGACCTCGAGCAGCGGCACGTCGAACTTGGGATCGTGAGTGAGAACGCAGATCACCGTCCGCTCGTCCACCGGGGTGCGGGCCAGGTACCGGTGCGGCCAGTCGACCACGACCTCGTCGGCCTCGGGGAACCGGGCCGGGGTCGCGAAGATCGGCCGGGCGTCGCAGACCGTGACGCGGTAGCCAAGGAACTTTCCGGCCCGGGCCACTGCCGCGGCGAAGTCGATGGCGCCGAACACCAGCATCCGCGGCGGCGGCGCGAACGAGTGCACGAACACGGCGAGGTCGTCTCCGCGCCGCTCACCGTGCGCGCCGTAGCGGCGGACACCGGTCAGTCCCTGGGCCAGCATGCCCCGCACGTCATCGTCGACGGCCTGATCGAGCCGGTCCCCGGCCCCCAGGGTCCCGGCCGCGCCGCCCCGGGCGGCCGCCCCCGGCTCGGCGGCGGCCCAGATCACCCGCCGCGCGCCGACCCGGCCCGGCCCTTCGATGACCGTGGCCACGGCTACCGGCTCTCCCGCCGCGATACCGGCCGCCACGTCACCGAGTTCGGGAAAGACCGCCGCGTCGACCGGCTCTACGAAGATGTGCAGGATCCCGCCGCAGGTCAGGCCGACAGCGAGGGCATCGTCATCGCTCACGCCATAGGTCTGCAAAACCGCCTGCCCGGTCTCGCGCACCTCGCGAGCCAGCTCGTAGACGGCACCTTCCACGCAGCCGCCGGAAACGCTGCCGACGACCTCACCGCTGTCGGATACCGCGAGCGCGGCACCGGGCTCCCTGGGTGCGCTGCGGAAGGTGCGCACCACAGTGGCCAGGCCGAACGTCTCGCCGCTGTCCCACCATTTCGTTATGGGGTCCAGGATGTCTCGCACGACCTGTCACCTCTGAACGTCTCACCCAGCCCGGGGCCCCGGGACAGTCGTTGGCCGACCACCGCGGCGGGCCGCGACCAGGGCCGGAACTTCCCCCGGAGATACCTACAGATTACGTTCACACCGGTCCGGGACGCCATGGCGAGCGCATCCGGCGGGAATTGACGGTCTAACTTAGGTTAGCCTAAGCTTCGTTCGGCCCGAACCGGAAGATCCACACAGTGGGACGGCCAGGAGGCGACAGTTGAGGGTGAAGCGATGGGGAGCCGTCCCGGCCCTGCCCGCCGCAGCACTGGCCTGTATCCTGCTCGCCGGGTGCGGAGGATCGCAGCCGGGGGCCGCCGGGAACTCGATCACTCTCTACAGCGGGCAGCATCCGCAGACCACAGACAAGCTCATCGCCGCCTTCGAGAAGCGGACCGGCATCACTGTCAACGTGCGCAGCGACGACGAGGACGTGCTCGCCGAGCAGATCGTGACGGAGGGATCGCGATCCCCGGCGGATGTCTTTTACGCCGAGAACACGCCCGCCCTCCAGTTCCTCCAGGACAAGGGGTTGCTGTCATCCGTGAAGCCGGCCACCCTGGCGGCCACGCCGGCCCGGTACGACTCGCCGCAGGGCGCCTGGGTCGGCGTGTCCGCCCGGGTCAGCGTGCTGATCTACAACCCGAGCCGGATCGCCCGCGGCCAGCTGCCCAGCTCGGTCATGCAGCTGGCGGATCCGAAGTACACGGGCAAGCTCGCCCTGGCCGCCGGGGAGACCGACTTCCAGCCGATCGTCACATCGGTGCTGCGCGCCCACGGGAAACCCGCCACCCTCACGTGGCTGGCCGGCCTGAAGGCGAATGCCGCCGGGCACAGCTATCCGAGCAGTGAAACCGTCGCCGGTGACGTGAACCGCGGGACGGCCGCGTTCGGCGTGATCAATCAGTACTACTGGTACCGCATGCGGGCGGAGATCGGGGCGGCGGCCACGCCCTCGAAGCTCGCGTACTTCGCGCCGCGCGATCCCGGCTATGTGATCGATGTCTCAGCTGCCGCGGTGCTCAAATCAAGCGCGCACCAGGCAGCCGCGCAGAAGTTCGTTGCGTTCCTGGTCAGTAAGCAGGCCCAGGAGATCATCGGCGCCCAGTCGGCCAGCTACGAGTACCCGCTCGCCGCCGGCGTGACCACCGCGGCACCGGAAACCCCGTTCAGCCAGCTCCAGCCGGATCCGATCACGGTCGGGGAGCTGGGGGACGGGTCGCCGGCCATCACCCTGCTGCAACAGGCTGGCCTGCTGTGACGCCGCGTGGGACGGGGGCACGCGGATGACGGCATCGCCGGCGGTGACCCGGGATCGTGGCCAGCAGCCGGCCCCCGGGCCCGCGCCTGCCCGCCCGGCCGGCCG
>OBLT010000660.1_pt1 | contig 22126 bp, 16 predicted proteins | sample 1518721 | NCBI WGS metagenome assembly OBLT01 (sample SAMEA3539307, study PRJEB22396) | soil metagenome | biome: tundra; feature: field; material: soil | place: USA | collected 2010-05 | depth 0.15 m | reverse complement strand
TCTCCGGCGGCCCAGCTATGTAGTAGATGGGCGAGACGGCATCCTTCAGATACCTTGAAAGCATAACTTGATGGATCTGGCCGCTTTCGCCCTGCCAGGACCGATGCGATTTCGTCATTTCGGTCATGCTGGCGATCAGCCTATAGTTCGGATTCTCTCTTTCCAGAGCCTGCAGCTCATCGAGAAACGGAGCGTCCTCCGGCCGACGGTTCGAGTAGAAAAGGAAGATTCGGTGAGGAAGCTTCTCTTTCGCCGCACGGAACACGATGCTGCGGAACGGCGTGATGCCGATACCGCCTGCCAGAAACACGGCCGTTCGCTTTACATCGTTATGAAGCGTCAGGTCGCCGGACGGTCCTTCGAGCTTGACCGTCGAGCCAAGCGGCATCGTCTCTAACACTCGCTTGAATGCCGTGTCGCGCATACGGGTGGCCACCATCAGGGACTCTTCGTGAGGTGCGCTCGCGATGGAAAACGTCCGCGTATTTCCTTCGGCATCCGTCTCTGAAGGATCAAGCAAACTCATGTCGAGAAACTGGCCCGCCTGGAATATCCAGTTCGATGGCTTTTCAAAGCGGAACGCGGTCGTGCGTTCGGCGACTTCATGCCGGCTCACGAGTTTGGACAGGGTGACCGGCGAGGCTGTGGTAGTGGTCATGAGATCTCCTTCTCCTAGCGCACCTTCCGAAGTCCGCATTTTACGCTACTGACTTGCGCGGAACTCGCTACCTGGCGCCTGGTCACCTTCCTCCCCACATCAGGCGATTGACAGTCAGCAGATTCTTTCGAGGAGAATAGGGGAGTGGGTGGCGGACGTAGCCTCAGCGGAAAAGGCCCAGCGCGTAGGCTATGAGGAGAATCAGTAATACCGTGCCTAGCCCGATGCCGGCGCCCCCACCGTAACCCCAGCGGCTATGGCCATAGTAGCCCCCACCGCCACCTAAAACCAACAACAAGACGATAAGTAGTATCAACATTCTGTATCTTCCTTTTTTTCTGAACGTTAGCTCGTGTCCGGGTTGGGCGGCAGTTATATCTTCCTACGTGCTACCAAGAGCACAATGCCGCCAGAAGCGCCACTGCGCCTGCGATGGGAGGCAGTGACACATTGTGTGTCTTGGTGCGAGTGGCATGGCGGCCTGCTTGGGCTGCGGTAGCTAGCAGTGACGAAGCACTCTGACAACCGTCAATTTCCTCAAGCAAAGCAACGTGCGCCGCCTCAGAGACCGGTTCATTTACTTCTCGAACACCTTTTCAACCTGGCCGACTTTCTTTTGGACTTTGCCGGCGAGGTTCTCGTCTTGGCCTTCGGCCGCCAGGTTGGGGTTGTTCGTGACCTGTCCGGCTGTCTCTTTGACTTTGCCTTTCACTTCATGAAGGTTGCCTTTGATCTGATCCTTCGTGCTCGGTTTCATACGTTTGCTCCTCTATTCTTTCCAAAACTGGCCACTGGGCATAGTGCTAAAGGGATGAATCAATGCCGTGTTGGGGCCGGGTACGGCGGGAACTCTCTTCGACGCTAACACTCTCGTCCCAACCGGCGAGAGGGAGTTTGTCAGCCACCCCTTTCCTCTTGCAATCCGGTACCCAATCCTCAGCGAGTTGGGACATGTTTGACGGGCATCCGAATTCGGCTGGTGTTTGGACCGGATCGAGCGCCGCCGGGATTCGGCCCTTTTCGCTCGTCTGCTCTGCAGCATTTGCCTTGTCGACGGCAGAACTTGCACAAAACAACTTGCGGGAGCCTCGGGTTTCTACCTTGTGTTCGCGTGTCGCGAACTGAAACTGAGATGCAGGGTGGGGCGAGGCGCCCTCCGTTGAGACGCGGACGTGAAAGGAACTGCAATGTCATTCGGGATCTACATTGTCGGCTTCTTGATCCTAATCGGCGGGCTAATCTATGGAGCCGTGATACTGCATGTCGCCGCGCATTGGATCGCAGTGGGTGCAATTGTACTCTTTGCCATTGCGATTCTGAAGGGCGTCCAAGCCACGCGGGGAAAAGGATCCGTCGCAATAAGAGGTGGGTGTTGCGGCCCGACCGTGACCTGACGTCATTTTGGTAGTTGGCAATCAAAGGAGAAGTATGAAAACGCCCAAGCCGTGCTTGTATTTGCTGGCGGTGGTGGTCGTTGGGACTCTGGTAGGGTGCTCAACGACGTCCACGAAGGCAGCCGACGTTGCTGACAGCATCCGCACATCGCTGGACCAGGCCGGCCAAACGTGTCCGCAAGAGTGCGGATACGGCGCGCTGAGAGCGCGCGCCACGTCACGGCGAAGCAAAGGTGAGAATTGCTGAAAGCTCACCGCCCGAAAGGCGGTGGGATTAGACCTGGAGGCAGGAGCTAAAAGGCAAAAGGCCACCTCGTCGAAGTAAGAGCAACTCAGCAAGGTGGAAAGAGCGCCGGCATCCTGCCGGGATTCCTTGAGATTGCCGCCCGGCTATACTGCAAGAGAGCCGTAATGGAACTGCCAGCGCGATTCGGGAAGTACGAACTCGAAGAGTTTCTGGGTGGCGGCGAGGCGGACGCCTACCGCGCCCGCGACACGGAAACCGGCCGCATGGTGGTCGTGAAGATCCTGACGGAGGTCGCTTGCGCCGACGCCGCAGCCAAAGAGCGCTTTCTGGAAGAGGCCGACGATCTTGCCGATGGCGTTTACGATGCCGGCGAAGACGATAGCGGCCGGCCTTTCCTGGTGACGGAGCCGTTACCCGCGCCCGCGCTCCGGATTGTGGCGCGGAACCCCGCGGCTGCCGCCGGGGCGGGCTCGCGGCTGAGGTGGACGGTCCCTGCCGTGGTCGCCACGGTACTCCTGCTGGCCGCGGCGGCGTATTTTTGGCCGCGGCCGAAAGTGGCGCCGGCGCCGGGCCCGGCGACAGGCATCGTAACCCCGGCCGGCGCCATGGTCCTCGTGCCCGCGGGGACATTCCTGTTCGGGGAGGCGAAGGAACCGATCTGGCTGCCGGCCTTCTATATCGATAAGACCGAGGTCACCAACGCCGCCTACGCCGCCTTCTGCCGGGCCGCGCCGCACGACCTGCCGCCGGACTTCCCGCCGGACAAGCCGGATTATCCCGTGGTGAACGTGTCGATGCTGGACGCGCGGGCCTTCGCGGCCTGGGCGGGCAAGCGCCTCCCGAGCGGGCGGGAATGGGAAAAGGCGGCGCGCGGCGAAAAAGGGCAGGCGTTCCCATGGGGCGACCAACTCGACGGTTCGCGCACCAACGTGGGACTCAGGCTGCTGCTCCCGGCCGACGCGTTCCCCAAGGGCGCGAGCCCCTACGGCGCGCTCCAGTTGATCGGCAATGCCTGGGAGCTGGTGAACGATATGCGCAGCCCGAGCCGGCAGGACTTGGAGGATTTCGCGGGTCGCGTGAAGCCTCCGCTCGCCTCCGACGAGCTGTGGTACGCGGTTCGCGGCGGCGCCTACGATTATCCGCGGGTAACTCCCCTGTTGATGTGGGATTCGACGGCCGTTCCCGAGCGCTGGCGGAGTTCCGACATCGGTTTCCGCTGCGTCAAAGACGCGCGGTAGGAAGCGTTGCGAGGCGGTACAATAGCCGCTTCGGGAGGAGATACCGTGCCGGAGCTTACCATTCTGCCTACCGCCAAGTTCATCAAGGCGGGCGCCGTCCTTGCGGCCATCGTCATTCTGGGACTTGAAATCCTCTACTGGACCCAGTGGAACGACGGGCCGCGCTGGGTGATGGCGCTGCCTCCGCTCATCATGATATGGCCGGTGGCCCGTTTCTTCGGGCGGCAATACACCAAGGCGACGATTACGGGAGACCGGCTGCGTTATGAGGCCGGCATAGCCTCCCGATCCACTCGGAACATCCAGCTTTCGAAGATCCAGGACGTGCGGGTGGACCAAGGGGTGGCACAGCGGTTGTTCGGCATCGGCAATCTTTCCATCGAAACGGCGGGCGAGTCCAGCCGCCTCACGCTCCTCAACGTGGACAGCCCCCAAGAGCTTGCCGACGAAATCATGAACCGGGTCCAAAAGGGTACGGCGCTGTAGGAGTATCCGTCAGTTCCCGTCGCCTTTTTTCCGGATCTTGATATCCAGCCGCTTGATCTTCTGGTTCAGCGTGGATAGCGGGACGTGCAGGCTTTCCGAGGCTTCGGTCTGGCTCCAGTTGCACTGTTCCAGACGCTGGGTGATGACTTGGCGCTCGTAGTCGTTCACGATCTCGAACAGGGACGCGTCCGCGGGCAGCGGGCCGCCTTCGCCGCGATGCAGGCGGATGCCGTTCGCCTGGAGCAAGGAATCGGGGAGCACTTCCACCGGCGCAACCGCGTCCGTGGCCAGCACCACCGCCCGCTCCACCACGTTCTCCAGTTCGCGCACGTTGCCGGGCCAGGCGTGCTCCATGAGGATCTGGATGGCCTCGGGCGCGAAGCGCAAAATGGAATGCGCGGCGGAGTCCAGAAACTTGTTGTTCTCGCGGCAATAGGAGTCGAAGAAGTGCTCCACGAGCAGAGGGATGTCCTCCTTGCGGTCGCGCAAGGGTGGCAGGGAGATCTTGATGACGTCCAGCCGGTAGTAGAGGTCCTCGCGGAACTTGCCTTCCTTCACCAGTTGGAAAAGGTCGGCGTTGGTGGCCGCCAGGATGCGGACGTCCACCTTGATCGGCTCCGTCGCGCCGAGCGGCGTGAACTCCTTCTCCTGGATGACGCGCAGTAGCTTGATCTGGGTCTCGGGGCCGAGGGTGCCAATCTCGTCGAAGAAAATGGTGCCCCGGTCCGCGACTTCGAAGTATCCTTTCTTCGATTGCACCGCGCTGGTGAAGGCGCCCCTCACGTGGCCGAACAGCGTCGATTCCAGCAAATCCGGCGGCAGCGATCCGCTGTTGACCGCCACGAACAACTGCTCGGCGCGCGGCGAGTTGGCGTGGATGGCCTTGGCGACGAGCTCCTTGCCGGTGCCGGTTTCGCCGGCGATCAGGATGGTGGAACGGGCCGAAGCCACCTGGCCGACAAGATCCAGCATCCGCACCATGCGCTCGCTTTTCCCAATGATGTTGGGGAAGCTGTAGCGCTCGACCAGCGCGCGCTTGAGATGGACGTTCTCGTATTCGAGACGCCGCCGCGCGATCATGCGGTCGATCTCGATGATCAGCTTCTCGTTGTCCCAGGGCTTGGAAAAATAGTCGTTGGCCCCGTTCTTCAGCGCATCCACGGCGGCTTCGATCGACCCGTAAGCGGTGATCATGAAGATGGGAGTGTCGCGATCGCGCCGACGGACTTCCTGGAGCACCTCCATGCCGGAGAGGTCCGGCATCATCAGGTCGAGCAGCACCAAGTCGTAGGCGCGGGCGCCCATTTTCTGGAGCCCTTCGATTCCGCCCTGCGCCAGTTCGACGCCGTAACCGGCGTAGGTGAGCAGCATGTCGAGGCCTTCGCGGATGTCGAGCTCGTCGTCGATCACCAGCACGCTGCCCTTGTTTTGGGTTGCTTCGGATGGAGGGGCGGTCATTTCAAGCGGCATTCACGGGCTTCCTCGCCGAAGCGGATATGGCGAAGGGAAGCTCGATCCGGAACCTGGCGCCGCCGTCGCGCCCGTTGGAGACTTCGATGGAACCGCCATGCTCTTGAATGATACCGTAAGTCACCGAAAGCCCGAGGCCGGTGCCCTTGCGCGCCGCCTTGGTGGTGAAAAAGGGATCGTAGATGCGATGGACGTGCTCCGGCGCGATGCCTTGGCCCGTGTCGGCCACTTCGATCCTGGCGCCCGAGGCCCCCCGCCACGTGCGCACCTCCAGCCGCCCGCCGGCCGGCATGGCGTCGCGCGCGTTCAGGAAAAGGTTGAGGAAGACCTGTTGCAGCTTGCCGGAATTGCCGTGGATGGGGGGCAGATTCGGATCGAGACCGATCTCGACCGCGATGCCGGATTTCTGAAGCTGGTGCTCCAGCAGCGAAAGCGTTTCCTGAATCACCCGGTTGAGGTTCACGTCGCCGAGCGAGGTAGTCGAGGTGCGCGAAAAATTCAGCAGCGAATTCACGATTTCGCTGGCGCGGAACGTCTGCTTGGCGATCTTCTCCAGGATCAGGGACTTCTGCGAATCGTCGGCCACCTGTTTGGCCAGCATTTGCGCGTAGGTGGAGATCACCGCGAGCGGCGTATTGACCTCGTGGGCCACGCCGGCCGCCAGCAGGCCGATGCTGGAGAGTTTGTCCGCTTGTACCAGCCGGCGCTCCAACTCCGCCCGGTCCGTCACATCGTCGAAGATGATCAGGCGGCCGATCTGCTCCTGGTCCTTGGAAACCAGAGGCGCGATCGCGATATTCAGCGTCACCTCGCGGAATTTGGCCGCATTGCCATTGCCGTTCCCGTTGCCATTGCCGGCCGCCGCCGCGGACTTCAGCACGAATTTGTAGATGTGGTGTATCCCGGTCTCGCCGCGCACGCGGTCGAACTGGCCGGACAACTCCGCGGGGAACAGATCCGAAAGACGGCTTCCCACCGCGCGCTCGCGCGAAATCCCGCTGAGCCGCTCGATCTGCGTGTTCCAGCTCTCTACCCGGTCTTCCAGATCCACCGCCAGAATGCCCACATTGATGGATTCGACGATGTTCTCGCTGAACTCCTTCAACCGCTCGTACTCCTCCACCTTGCGCTGGAGCGAGCGGTAGAGCGAGGCGTTTTCGATGGCGGTTCCCAAGCCCCCGGCCAGGGTGGTCAGAAGTTCCACATCCACGCTCGATAGATAATCGCCGTCCCCCATGCGGCTGACGCCCAGGTAAGCGATGGTCCGGTCGCGAACCTTGCAAGGGAAATAGTAGTTCAAATCCAGATCCGCGATGGTATGCCGTACGGATGCGGGCCAGGAACGCGAGACGGCGTCCAGGAGGTGACGCGTTCGTTCGAAGAACAGATACGATTCGGAGGTATTTCCGTCCAGGAAGCCGAGGTCCAGGCTCCCGGAGGCGGCGTCCGCCAGGCGGGGATTGGGTCCCAGAGCCTTCTTCAGAAAGAACCGCTGGCCCTCAGGTTTCTCTTCCGCCAGGAAAAACGCCAGGTGCTTGACGGAGAGCGTCGGCAGCAGGCGCTCGCCCACGGAGGAGAGCATCGCATCCAGATCGGTTTCCGAACTCAGCGAGCGCGTGAATTCGACCAGCGTGCGGCGGTAATCGTAGCGGTCGCGGTAGAAATACCGGTCCAGGCGCTCCTGAATCCAGTTGCGGATGGGCTGGAAAAGAAACGCCGCCACCAGCACCACGCCGGTCAACCCCAGGTTGCCGAGGCCCGCGTAATATTTCTGGACCAGGTTGCCCAAAGAGATAACGATTCCCCAAAACCCGGCCATCACGCAAAGCGTGGCCAAGGTGTAGGCATAGCCGCGGCGAAAGAGAATGTCCACGTCCATCAGCCGGTAGCGCAAGATGGCGTAGGCCAATGTAAGCGGAATCAGGGCCGCAGAGAGTACCGACATCTTCATGGCTTCGCTGGGAATCGTGCCCAGCAAGGCATAAGGCAGTACGTAGAAAAGCGCAAAAGGCAGGGTTCCAGCCAGAGCGCCGTTGCGCAGCCACTTAAGCTGCTGGCGCACAATGGGGTCGTCGGCGGCGCGGTATCCCGCGGCCAGCACCAGACCGCCGGCGATATAGGGCAACGTCCAAGACACCATCCAGATGCGGTCCAGTATCCAGTTCAACTCGATCAAAGGGATGGCGGCCGTCACGCGGCCGGACGAAAAGGCCAGATACACCAGAAATAACAAGGCCGCCGGCATGTATAGCAGAGCCACCCTGAAGCGGCTCCGGAACCAGTTGCGCGGTTCCGGGAAGGTGACGCAGAAATGCAGAAACACCGCGGGCGCCAGCAAGCCCGCGCCTACGTTGGCGAAGTAGACGATTTTATCGAAACCGTTCAGCTTGCCGGTGTAATGAAAGCAGAAGAAAACGAACGAGGCCAGGCACAAGATATAGAAATGCCGCGCCTTGTGCGCGCTGCCGCGCCGAAAATAGACGAACAACCCGATGACCAGATAGGCAAGCCCGACCAGGTACTGGTAAAACACCGCGCGATCCCGCGGCGCTTCCTCGACGATCAAGGTTCTCGCGGGCAAATCGTAGCCCCCGCGGTTCAGCACGTAGTCGGCTCTCGTCCAGGAACCGAGCCTGGCCAGCACCTGGGCGACACCGACGGCCTTTCGGATTGGAAGGCCATCAATGCTCAGCAGCCGGTCGTTGGGATGGATTCCCGCCTTGTCGGCTCCGCTGGCCGGAGCCACGTATAGGGCCTCCACTCCCGCTGCGCGGTCCACCCAAATCACACCGTCCTCGGGAAGCCGGAACTTCTGCTGCTGCTCGAAGTTAATCACGGCGGCCGCGGCTGCGGCGATGGTGAGTATCGTCAGAATTGCGGTCGAGAGCTGGAACTTGAGTTCCTGGAACATTGGTAAGCGCCCGTTATCCGTCGGCGGGACGAAAGTCCCCCTCGGGTTTATAGCACGTTTGATGCCACCCAGGATTCCGAGTCCCGCCTCCAGACTATCCTATTTTTCTATGACTTACAAGCGACGTGGAAATTGCCTCCAGATTATGGGAGGCAGACACTATGCTCAGGTGTATCCGCACGGGACAGGGCTTCATCCGCGCGGTACTAGTACGATTCCGGGTATTCTCAGGCAAGCCGGGCCGTACGATAAAATCCGTACGATAAAATCCTGTGCCGCCGGGCGCGAATGCTGTAAACTGGTAGATTGGTGAGCGCCCGTGGCGCGGCGCTGTTGTATTCTGCCCATGGCGTGGAATTGGCCGGCGCGGGATCTCACGGCCTCTCAGAGGAACATGATGAGCAGGGCAGTCTTATCCGTATTACTGGCGATCATGCCGGCGTTGGGCCTTGGAGCCGAGGGCCCCAAGTCTCCCCCCGCGCCCCAAGCGCAGCAGCCCCCAACCCAACAGAACACCGTACCCGACCCTCCGGCCGGGGCGGGGGCCGCTACGCCTCCGTCCGCCACCGCGCCGCCCGTGATTCCTCCGGGTGAAGCAACCGATCCGGCCAAGTTGGCGGAGCCCAAGCCGTCCCCAGAAGGCAAGGTCCCGGGCGCCGTGCCAGTCGACGCGAAGACCTATATCATCGGCCTTGAGGATGTCGTCCTCATTTCGGTTTGGGAACAACCGCAACTGAGTTGTACTTGCGTGGTGCGGTCCGACGGCAAGATCACGGTGCCGCTGATCAACGAAATCACTGCTGCAGGCCTTACTCCCTTGGAATTGGGGAAGGCGTTAACGGAGGACCTGAGCGCCAAGGCGCTCGTCAATCCCCTAGTCACCGTCAGCCTCGTGGGGGCTCATAGCAAGAAGTACTACCTGTATGGGCAAGTGAAAGCGCCGGGAGTGCACGACCTGGTTGTGCCCATCAGGGCCATGGAGGCCATCGTTTCGGCCGGGGGGTTCCAGGACTTCGCCGACCAGAAAAACATTACCATCCTCCGCGGCGACAAGCGCCTGAAGTTCAACTTCAGGGAAGTGCTCGCGGGCAAGAAACTCCAACAGAACATCTACATCGAATCGGGCGACATAATTGTGGTGAAGTGATGGGCGATACCAGGGCAACGGCCGGAACGGCCGGAAGATAGGAGCGATTATGGGCGCAGTACAGAATTACGTAGGCGTCTCCCGGCGTCCGCCAGACGTCCAAGACTACATCGACATGCTGCGCCGCCATCGCTCGTGGATCATCGGCCCGACGTACGCGGGCCTGGTGATCGCGGTGGTGGTGGCGTTTTTCTGGCCGGATACGTTCGAATCGGCCGCCGTCCTGCGCATCACGCCGCAGGTGGTTTCCGAGCGGATGGTACCCGACACCCTCGACATGCAAATGACGCAGCGGATCGAAGGATTGAAAACCAAGATTCTGAGCCGCACCTTTCTCACCATGTTGATCTCCGACGACAAGCTCAAGCTGTACCCCCGGCTGGTACAGCGCTACACCATGGAAGACGCCATCGCGCAGATGCAGAAGGATGTCCAGATCGCGTCCTACGGCATCTCGTCCACCGCGGGCCGCGGCCAGGCCGCGTTTATGGTCAAGTTCCGCTATCCCGACAAGTATAAGGCTAAGCAGGTGGTGGAGAGGCTGGTCGCCGCGTTCATGGACCAGAACCTCACCGTGCAAAGTTTTGCGGCGAAGCAGACCCGGGATTTTATCACCGATCAGTTGAAGGAAGCCAAAGACAAGTTGGATACGATCCAGACGAATATCCTCAAGTTCCGCGGGGAAAACGCGGGCCGTCTGCCGGACAATGCCGCATACAACGCCCAGCAGTTGGCTTCGCTTGAGAGCCGGTTGAGCCAGTCCGACGAAAGAGTGAACACCCTGCAGATGGAGAAGAGCCAACTGGAGAATACTCTCCAGAGCCGTACGGACATGTTGGGCTACCTCACCGCAGCCAACGACGAGGCCGCGCCGGCCCAGGCGCGAGTGAACCAGAACCTGTCCAATCTCGATAGAGCGATCCAGATTGAAGAGTCGAATCTGGCGGTGCTCAGGCAAACCTATCGCGACGATTTCCCTACCATACAGTCGCAGATGGCCAGGATTAAGAGCCTAAAAGAGCAACTGGAGAAGGAGCAGGCGAAGCACGTGGAGGAGCAGCAGCAGCCCGTTAAGCCCGACGCACCGAAGAAAGGCCTGAACGTCATGCAAGCGGCTAACCTGCAACAACAAAAGGACTCAATCAAGGTCGTCCAGACGCAACTCGATAACATCGATTTGCAGGTTCAAAGGATTGCGGCGGACAAGGTGAATGCGGAGAGGCAAATCGAGGCGGTGCGAGCCAGGATCGAATCCAGCCCGGCAGTCGACCAGCAGTACTCCGCACTGACCCAGGACCTCCTTCTGGCTAAGGGGACCTACGACGACTTGGAAAAGAAGGAAGGACAGTCCGAGACCGTGCAGGACATCCAGGATCGCCACGTGGGCGAGCAACTGGAACTGCTCGACCCGGCTTCGCTGCCTATGAATGCCGTCGAACCGGACCGCCTGGTCATCACGGGCGTCGGGGTCGGCATGGGGCTGATGCTCGGCTTGTTGCTGGCCGGCGCCAAGGAGGCGAAAGATACGTCGCTGAAGAATCTCAAGGATGTTCGCGCCTATACGAACCTGCCGGTGTTGAGCAGTATTCCGCTGCTGGAGAACGCGCTTCTGGTGCGAAGGAAGAGGCGTCTCTTCTGGCTGGCATGGACCACCGCCATCATCGTGGGAAGTACGGCGATGTTCGTTTCCATGACCTACTACATGACCCCCAAGGGGCAATAGAGACCGGGCGGAAAACGCTACTGGAGATGCAATGAGTCGAGTACACGATGCTTTGCGGCGGGCCGAAACCGGGGGGGCGCCGGCGGAGCCGCCAACCGCCGCCGTGGAGGAGATCCGGGCTCCCGAGGTCCACCCTGTGGCCATGGCCGCCCAGCCGGTTCGCACGGACCCGGAGACCGGCCCGCTCGTGGAGGCGTCCGCCGTGGCGTATCGGCCCGCGCCGGAGTCCCACCTGCTGGATCTCAACAATTCGCACGAGACCCCCGCGGAGGAGTTCCGAACCCTGCGTACCCGCCTGAATCACCTGCAGACGCTCCAACCGTTGCACACGATCATCATAAGCAGCTCTTCGCCCGCCGAGGGCAAGACGTTCGTCGCGGTCAACCTGGCGCTGGCGCAGGCGCAGCTCACGGAGAACCCGGTTTTGCTGGGCGACTTCGACCTTCGCAGGCCGGTTGTCCATAACCTGTTCCAGATCGATCGCGCGCCCGGCCTGTCGGACTATCTTTCCGGAAAGTGCCGGTTCTCCGAGGCTTTGCGCCGCGTCGAAGGCGCGAATCTGTACGTCATGCCGGCCGGCTCGCCGGTGAAGAACCCTCTGGAACTGCTCAACACGCGGCAGGCCAAGGCGATGTTCGAAGAGTTGCCGCGGCACTTCAACTGGTCGATTTTCGATACGCCGCCGCTGCTGTTCTCGGCGGACGCCAACTTGCTCTCGACCATGGCGGATGGCACCGTACTGGTGGTGAAGATCGGCACCACGACCTTCGACAACATCACGCGCGCCATGCAGTCGCTGTGCGAGAACAACGTGCTGGGGATCGTCGCCAACGGCGCCCGCGCCTCGGAGTTGTACAGCAAGTACACTTACTACTATTCGAAGGCGGAGTGACGCCGGACGGGCCCCTCAGGCTTTCGAACCCGCGGCCGTCGGCAGCTCCGTTTTCAGTTCGGGCGACTCGATGCGGACGCGTGTGCCCTCTCCGGGCCGGCTGTCGATCCACATCCCGTATTCGCTGCCGAACAGCACCCGGAGCCGCTCGTTGACGTTGCCGACCCCGATGCCGTGTTCCATTACCGTCGCCAACCTGGCTTCCGGGATGCCGACGCCGTCATCCTCCACACACAGATGCAGCCTGGCGCCGCTCCGGCGCGCGCGAATCCGGATAGTTCCCCCTTCCACCTTGCTGCTCAGACCGTGCTTGATGGAGTTCTCCACCAGGGGTTGCAGGAGCATGCTGGGCACGAGCATGTCCAGCGTGTCCTCGGCAACGTCCTTTTCGAACCGCAGTTTTTCCCCGAAGCGGACCACCTCGATCGCGAGGTAGTCCTCGATAAAGCTCAGCTCGTCGCGTAGCGCGCTGAAGTTTTCGTGCTTGCGCAACAGCTTGCGCAGCACCTTGGAGAGCTTCACGACCATGACCCGCGCCTGGTCCGGATTCGTGCGAATCAGCGACGAGACGGAGTTCAGGGTATTGAATAGGAAATGCGGGTTGATCTGGCTGGTCAGGGCCGCCAGGCGCGCCTCCACGAGCAGGCGCTCCTGCTCCTCCAGCTTCCTTTCGTAGCGCGTGGTGTTCCAGATTTTCAGGGGAATAGCCACCGCGAATAGCGTGGATGCGTACAACGCCACCTGAGCCAGCCAATGCGGCGGAGGCAACTCCTGCGGATCCCCGCCCAGAAAAAAAACTTCGTGCGGAAAGAAATGCCCCAGGGTCCATCGCAGAAACTCGGCAAACAGGATGGAGGCGAACAGCACCAGGTGAAAAGCCGTTCGCCGGTACTTATAGCTCTCCTTGAAAAACCGGTAAATACTCAGGTCGAAGAAGGGCGAAAACCGCCAGATGTCCTCCGGGTCCGGCGCGCAATCGCGCAGGAGCCCGCCGAAAACGCCGACTCCCGCCAGCAGGGCCATGGTCAGGCGTTCGTGATGGAACACCGCCGGAAGGGAAATGACGACTCCGGCGGTTAACCCCGTCACATAGCCGCCCAGCAACCCGGCGAGCAGGCTGCCCTCCAGGCCGAGGTCCGCCCCGTGGTAGGAGGGGCGGCTCAAGACGCGCACGGCCACGCTGGCGCCGAAAACGATGGAAAGCCACAACGACAGGGACAGCCGCTGGCTCATGGCGCGGTTCTCCCGCAGCAACAAGGCCTTGAAAGCGTTGGAGCGCGCCAGCACGGAGGCGATCGACGCCATCGCAGCCAGCTTCACCAGCAGCGAAACCAGGTAGGTATCCCACATCCGTCGTTGGAAGCCATTATAATAGAGGCATTAAGGTTTCCCATAGCCAAGCATGAGCAATTCCGCCGCGCCGAGGCTCGCGAAAGTAGCCGAAGCCGATTTTCCCACACAGTTTGGCCGCTTCCGGATCTACGGGTTTGAGGGTGGCGCCGGAGACCGCACGGAAGAGGCCATCGCGCTGGCCATGGGCCGCCTGCTGGACGATTCTCCACCGCTGGTTCGCATCCATTCCCAGTGCCTGACGGGCGACGTGTTCCACAGTCTGCGCTGCGATTGCCGCGCGCAGCTCGAAATCGCCCTCAAGAGCATCGCGCGGGAAGGTCGCGGCCTGCTGATCTACGAGCGCCAGGAAGGGCGAGGGATAGGCCTGCTCAACAAGTTGCGCGCCTACGAATTGCAGGACCATGGCGCCGACACGGTGGAAGCCAACGAGCGTCTCGGCTTCGAACCCGACCTGCGGAGCTACGAACTCCCGGCCGCCATTCTGCGGTACTTCGGGCTGCGGTCGGTCCGCCTGCTATCGAACAACCCCGAGAAAGTCCAGGCCGTGGAGAACGCGGGCATTGAAGTCGCCGAAAGGGTGCCCTGCCTGGCCGCGGTCCTCGATACGCGCGAAGCCTATCTGCGCACCAAGAAAGAAAAGATGGGCCACCTGCTGGACGACTTTTAGCAGGTTGCCGCCCGTGGCATACGCTATAATTTCCCGTGGGGGCAACGTGCCCATGCGGTCGTGGCGAAATTGGCAGACGCGCCAGACTTAGGATCTGGTCCACGAGAGTGGGTGGAGGTTCAAGTCCTCTCGGCCGCACCAACCCCATTCCCCGCCCCACTGCCCAGCGTTCCCTGCCCGGCGGCCGCCCACTTCTTCTCCAACTCCTCGATCTCTTCCTTGTACGGCTCGAAGCCTGGGCGGCCCATCAGGCCATAAGTGAAGTTCTTGCCCTGCTCCACGCCCGGCTGGTTGAAGGCGTCGATGTCCAGCAGTTCCCCCATGAAGGCGGTCTGGAACTCCATCATCTGCAGGAACGCGCCCAAGTGCTCCTCGTCCAGGCGGTCGAGAGTCACCGTGCAGTGTGGACGGCCGTTCATGGAGAGGGCAGCCGCCGTCGCGCGTTGCTCGGCGTCGATCAGCTTCGTCAGGGTCTGGTCCACCAGATAGTCGACCGCTTCCAGTCCGAACGTGCGGGCGGGAATCGTATCGGGCGACCCGAATTCCTCCACCTTCCAGAAGGTGAACACCTTGTCGTTGGGGCCTTCGATGTACAACTGCACCTGGGAGTGCTGATCGGTGGTTCCCAACGCCGCCACCGGCGTCTGTCCCACGTTCACCATCGCGCCCGCGCGATTGCGCTTCTTGCCCAGCGATTCGGCCCAGAGCTGGCGGAACCAGAAGGCGGTTCCCCAGAGTTGGTTGGAGTAAGGGAACGCCACCTGAATGGTCTTTTCCTTACGGATCCAGATGAGCCAGTGCCAGAGGGCGGCCCGCAGGGCGACGTTTTCTTCGAGATCGGGCTGCCACGAGCGGTGCGTCATTTCGGCGGCGCCGCGGGTCAGTTCGCCGATATCGATCCCGATGAGCGCTGCGGGCAGCAGTCCCACCGGAGAAAGCACGCTGAAACGCCCGCCCACATTCTCGGGGACGCCAAACGTTTTGTAGCCCTGAGTGTCGGCGAGCTCGCAAAGAGGGCTCTTATACTCGCCTTTGTGTGGGACTTCCTCGTATTTGCCCAGGGTCGTCACCGCGACGATGCGGCGGGCGGCCTCGTCCCCGAGCGCCCGCTCCAGCCAGTCGCGGACGATCAGAAACGTCGCCACGGTTTCCGCGGTGGCGCCCGATTTCGCGATCGCCACGACCAGCGTCTTGTGAGCATCCATGGACGCCAGCGCCGCAGCCGTGAACGAGGGGTCGATGTTATCGAGAATCACCAGCCGCGGGTGCTCCGGCGTGAAGGCGCCCTGCACCGGGTGGGGACCGCGGATGCCGCAATCGAGCGCCCACGCGCCCAGCGCGCTGCCGCCGATGCCCACCACGCAAACCGTGTCGTATTCGAAGTGGACGGAATCGGCATACTGGTTAATGGCGTCGATCATCTCCTTCTGGAACGGGAGGTGTGGAAAGCCGTAGAGGCCCTTTTCACTTTTTTCCCGAAATGACGCCAGCGCCTCCAGGGCTTTGGGCCGGGACTCTTCATATTCCGAACGGGTGACGCCGTTGGCTTCTCCGGCCACGCCGGCCAGCAGGTGCTTCTCGTCGAACTGAATCTTCATTGAGGCACGCTCCGAGTGCGATCGCGCGCGGGCGCGATGGAAAATCGAGAAACCTCGATTCTAACTCAGCGGCGGTGGAAAACCCGAGTCCCGGACGCGAGCGGCGTCGGGAACGTGCTGGAAATGTGGTCCTGCCACGTCAGGGTCTCTTCGTCCCAGAGCGACCAGACGAAACCGACGACGGTGCAAACGCTCAGGCAGGAGCCCGCGAACCGGAGCACCCTCTGCTTCGGTTCCAGGGGAAAGCCGCCGAAGGAGATCAGGCGCAGGCCGGTCCACCGCATCCCCGCCGTTTCGGAACCGGCAATGGCCCACAGGACGCCGTAGGCGAAGGCGATCAGGGCCAGTGCGCCTCCGAGGACCAGCAGGTTGGTGCGGTTCAGCGCGAACTCGCCGCCCGCCAGCCGGAAGACCAGCAGGAACAAACCGTAGCCGATGAAGACCATGCTCCAGTCGAACGCCGCGGCGATGGCGCGATGCAATCGCGCGGCCACCGGATCGTCGCAGTAGATCACCGCGTCGACCGTAGTGGCGAGCGTGCGCTGCCTGGCCTTCGGCGCAGGGAGAAAATCCAGATTGCCCTGATCCTCCGGCGCCGGATGCGCGCGGCGAACCCGAGGCTTGGAACTCGTCCTGGCGGCGGTCTCCGCCCCGCACCGCCGACGCGTTTCGCCGCGCGCGGGAAACGGGATCACGTTGCAGCCGCCTTCGTCCTGGAACAGCCGCGCCTGCGCACCTACCCTGAAGCCCGAGGTCTGGCCGCCGCTTGGGACTGCGGTTTCCGCCGGGGCGGATCGCAACTGGGGGGCCAGCGCCCCATGCACGACGGCGCCCGGCATCAGCGTATCGTCGGGCGTGCGACCGCATCGCCGGCAACGGTGCTCCGCTTCCCCCATCCGGAAACCACAATACATGCAGGTCATCGCGTCTTGTCCTGGCGTCACCCAACGACCTAGAGAAGTATGGTAACTTTGCGGCTTGAGGCCATTCCCTAGAAGATCTCTCTCTTTACTTAGCACAAAGGCCCTAGCTTGTCACGTAAAATCTTCGGGTATTAGGTATCTTTTCGCGCCTACTCTGTTGGCCATGCTGGCATTAGCGGCCGCCCCGGCTTCGGCCCAGGGGACTTCGGCCGCCGCTCCACAACCCGCCGCCGCGCTCCCTGAACCACCGCCGCCGGCTTCCATACCCCGGGATCAGTGGGATGTTCAGGCGGTCGAGCAGGAAAGCCTGGGCAAGCTGCGCAAGCTCCACGGCAACGCCTGGGTGGAGAACTCCCGGATGCTCGTCCGCGCCGACGATTTGGATTGGGACGAAGACACCGGGGACATGCATGCCTCGGGGCACGTTTACCTGCGCAACTTCGAGAGAAACGAACAAGTATGGTGCGACCGCCTGGAGTACAACACCGACCAGCAGACCGGAAAGTTTTACAAGGTACGCGGCGAGACCGTGCCGCGTATCGTGGCGCGCCCGGGCATACTTACCAGCCACAGTCCGTTCTATTTTCAGGGCGAGTGGGCGGAGCTCGCCGACGGATTGTACACCCTGCACAATGGCTTCATCACCAACTGCAAGATGCCGGCGCCGTGGTGGCGCCTGCGCGGCCCGAGATTCGTGATCGAGCCGGGCAAGAAGGCGCTGGCGTATCGCGCCATCTTCCTGCTGCACGGCATACCCCTTTTCTACACGCCTTTCTTCTACCATTCCCTGGCCAAAGAGCCGCGGAAAAGCGGTTTCCTGATCCCTAACATCTCCAACAGCTCCACGAGGGGCGTCACGGTGGGATTAGGCTATTACTGGGCCATCAACCGCAGCTACGATGCGACTTACCGGCTTCTGGACTACACTTCCCGGGGCTACGCGCACCACCTGGATATTAGCGGCAAGCCGCGCCCCGGCACGGATTTTTACGCCATCTTTTACGGGGTGCAGGACCGCGGCGTGCCCGGCGCGAACCCTCCCGAAAAGTACAGCGGACTGTCCCTCCACGCGGCGGGGAAGTCCGATCTGGGCGACGGCTGGACGGCGCACGCCGACGTGAACTACGTGACATCGTTCCGTTTCGTCCAGGAGTGGTCGCAGTCGTATAACGAGTTGATCGGTTCCGAAACCCACTCGGTGGGATTCGTCAACAAGAACTGGCCAACCTACTCCTTAGACGTGGTCTTTGCGCGCCTGGAGAACTTTCAAACGCTGGAAGTCGCGATCCCGGCGGGCGCTACCAACTACCTTGCCAATGCGGTCACCATCCGCAAGCTGCCCGAGGCCGAGTTTTCGGGCCGGGACCGGCCCATCTGGGGGAGCCTTCCGCTATGGTTTTCCTGGGACTCTTCGGGCGGCCTGCTGTACCGCTCGGAGCCGATCTTCAACTCGGGTCTGACGCAGCTCATCGACCGCTTTCAGACCGGCGAACTCATGACCCGGGAGAACTTCGCGCCCCACATTACAGGGGCATTTCACCTCGGGGACTTCCACTTTGTCCCCAGCTTGGGCCTCCACGAGACGTTCTATGGGCAGGGCCAAACGCAGAACCTTGATGCGCAGGGCCAAACGCAGTACCAGGATGTCTACCGCACGACAGGGACGAATTCCGTCCGCAGCGCGCAGGAGTTTTCCCTTGACGTGATTTTTCCCACGCTCTCCCGCGTCTATCCGAAGAAGACTTTTCTTGGCGACAAGTTGAAGCACGTGATCGAGCCGCGCGCGACGTACCATTACGTGACCGGGGTCGGGAGCGACTTCGACAAATTCATCCGCTTCGACGAAACCGAGATCCTCTCGAACACGGACGACCTGCTGCTCTCGCTCACCAACCGGATCTACGCCAAGCGCGGCGATTCCGTTCAGGAGATCGTAACCTGGGAGCTGATGCAGAAGCGGTACTTCGACCCGACCTTCGGGGGAGCCTTGGTTCCCGGCCAGCGGAACGTTTTCGAGAGCACGGCCGACCTGGCGGCCTTTGCGTTCCTGGTGGGGCCGCGCGGCGTATCCCCGGTGGTTTCATCGCTGCGGATCAGCCCCGTGGGCGGCTTCGGCGTGCGGTGGCAGGCCGACTACGATCCCCGCGCGCACGGCGTCGTGGATAGCACGGTCGCCCTGGACTACCGCTGGAAAAGGTACTTCGCCTCGGCTTCCAACAACTTCGTTCACGTGAACCCTGTGCTGACGCCCGCCGCCGACCAGTACGGGTTCCGCGCGGGCTACGGCGATGTGAACCGCACTGGCTGGAACGGTTACGTATATGCCAATTACAACCAGCGGACTGGCGTGATTCAGAATTCAGCGGCACAGGTAACTTACAACACCGATTGCTGCGGGCTGAGCCTTCAGTATTACCGGTTCAACGTGGGCTTGCGCGATGAGACGCAATGGCGCGTCGCCTTCGCCATCGGCAACGTCGGGACCTTCGGCACGCTCAAGAAGCAGGACCGGACGTTCTGAGCCGCGGAGTTTAGGTCCAAGCGGGACCACTCCGCCGGTAAGGTGGTCAATTGAGGGCCAGGTTCACCGCGAGAGGCGCCTGGTCAGACCCTTTTTCGGCTGCGGGACCACAGCAGGACCAATCCGAGCAATGCCGTGCCCGCCAGCAGCAACGAAGAAGGTTCCGGTACGGTGGGCCGACCGTCAACGAGGAACGCCTGTTCCAGTTGTCCACCCTGAGCGTAGTTGGCATCCACGAGCAAGCCGAACTCGTTGAGGTTGATTGGGATTTGCCCGCCGGCATGGCTCGGGATCGACCCGTAACCGTTGGGCGCAACAGTCTGGGCCAGTTGGAATAGCTGGTCCGTATCCGTGTATGCGCCGGGAGCGAACTGCGCCCAGACGTCGTGCTGGATATTGTTGTTGGCCGTTTCGTTCGAACCGACATCGCTCAACTCGGCCCAGCCTGTCATGTCGGCGATGAGTTTCGGCATGTAAACGCTAGGGTCGGTGATGTTGAAATAGGCCTGCATGACCGCGGTGAGGTCGGCAGCGTCCGTCAATGGCACGTATACCGCGTCCCACGAGTTGCCGTAAGTATCGTGCAGGGCATCGACGCAAAGGCCTGCGTAATCCTTGCCGTCGAAGCCGAGGGTCACATAACCCGTGTAGTAAGCTCCGTCGTTCCAGCCATACCCATTGCCTAAACCGGAGAGAAGGACCTCGCCCGCCGTCGCGGCAAACGCCCCGGCGATTAGTATCGCGGCAACCACTAGTAAGCGCATTCGTCCCATACTTATTGAAACTCCTTATTAAAGTGTTCAGCTACAGCCAGTCTACCCAGCTCGTTCTAAACATGACCAGTAATGCCGGTACTCAGCACGTACTGTGTTCTTAGATAGTACCTATCGCCCGGCGACCGTCGATCGCGCGGAAATACAGGGCCATGGGGAGCGGCACACTCTCCAGTGGCCCATTTTGGAAGTGGTTGATTTTACGGGACTTGCGCATATTTCGAAAACAGTCGAAATAGTCGGTCTCCGCGGCTCAGTTTCTGGTACTTGTGACGGCCTGGGTCGAGCCGTCCTCGCGGAAGCGCGCGCCACACCGACTGAATGCCCGGACACATGCGCGATCATGTCGCATCTGGCTGAGACGATCCGAATGCGTTCGTCGTTGCGGCGGCTTTGCCCTGCGCGATCGCAAAACTGCCCGGACGCGCAATACCTCGTTGCCCCGGCCGGGTCCAGGGCCTTGACCGTGTGGATTTGTCCAGTGGCCGCGAGCCGCGGGCGGCTTTTCCTCCCGATCCGCTTTTTCTTCTTGCCACGCCCCTTCATTCCGAAGGAAACTGAAGTCTGAAGTCCAAGGAGAGGCAAAAGTTGGAAAGAAACGGTCGCAAGGGTTCTCTGGTCATGGAGCCTGCCGAGCGATGGAGCGCCCAACGGGCCAGCGACCTGTACGATGTCGCAAGCTGGGGCAAGGGCTACTTCTCGGCCGGCGATAACGGGCACGTCCGCGTCCACCCGGAAAAGGACCCGGCGCGGTCGATCGACCTCAAGGAACTGGTCGATACCCTGGTGCTGCGGGGCATCAACCTTCCCATCCTGATCCGCTTCGCCGACATACTCAAGCACCGGCTGGGGGAGCTCCACGGCGCGTTTCAGAACGCGATCGCGGACCACCACTACCAGGGCGGCTACTGCTGCGTGTACCCCATCAAAGTGAACCAGCAGAGGCAGGTGGTCGAAGAAGTGCTCGAGTTCGGCAAGCCGTACCGATTCGGCCTGGAAGCCGGCTCCAAGCCCGAGCTGATGGCGGTCATGGCGCTGGCCGACAACGAAACCCCCATCATCTGTAACGGCTTCAAGGACGACGAGTACATCGAAATGGCCATGCTGGCGCAGAAGATGGGCCGGCACATCATCCCGGTGGTGGAGAAATATACCGAGCTGCACCTGATCCTGAAGTACAGCCAGCGCGTGGGCGTGCGCCCGGTCATCGGGCTGCGAGTGAAGCTGGCCAGCCGCGGCTCGGGCCGCTGGAAGTCCTCGGGCGGCTACCGCTCGAAATTCGGTCTCTCGGCCACCGAGGCCGTGCGCGCCCTGCAGGAGTTGAAAGACCTCGGCATGGCCGACTGCCTCAACCTGCTGCACTTCCACCTGGGCAGCCAGATCACCAACATCCGCCAGATTAAGGGCGCGGTAAACGAGGCGGTGCGCGTGTACGTGGACCTGGCGCGCGCCGGCGCCGGCCTGAAGTACCTGGACGTCGGCGGCGGCCTGGGCATCGACTACGACGGTTCCCAGACCGATTTCGAATCGAGCGTCAACTACACGCTCCAGGAATACGCCAACGACGTCATCTATCACGCGCAGAACGTGTGCGACGAAGTCGGCGTGGCGCACCCCACCATCGTCACCGAGAGCGGACGCGCCATCGCCGCCTATCACAGCGTGCTGGTCTTCAACGTCCTGGGCGTTTCCGGCATGGGAGAGCCGGATGTGCCGGCCGAGCCGCCGCCGGATGCCGAGCAGCCTCTGGTCGATCTCCAGGAGACCTACCGCGGCCTCACCGCCAAGAACCTGCTCGAAAGCTACCACGACACGCAGCAGGCGCTCGAACAGGCCCTAAACCTCTTCAGCCTCGGATACCTCTCGCTCGACCAGCGTTGCATCGCCGAGAACCTCTATTGGGCGATTTCCCGCCGCATCGAGAAGCTGGCCGGGGAACTGGACTACTTCCCCGAGGAACTGGAAGGCATCGACGCCATGCTCTCGGACACCTACTTCTGCAATTTCTCGCTGTTCCAGAGCATGCCCGATAGCTGGGCCATCAAGCAGCTCTTCCCCATCATGCCGATCCACCGGCTGGAGGAGGAACCCACGCGCCACGCCGTGCTGGGCGACATCACCTGCG
>OBLT010000658.1_pt1 | contig 22157 bp, 20 predicted proteins | sample 1518721 | NCBI WGS metagenome assembly OBLT01 (sample SAMEA3539307, study PRJEB22396) | soil metagenome | biome: tundra; feature: field; material: soil | place: USA | collected 2010-05 | depth 0.15 m | reverse complement strand
GTCTTTGGACCGTATGATTAACCGGGCGAACGGGTCCGGGCAGGTCAACGGGTCCGATGACGCCTCCCACTTCATTTTTGTGCGCCGGAACGTGAACGGCGCCGCCCGCAGCGAATTCGCGACAATTCGGGAGCAACACATCGCTGCCAGGCTTATCGCGCTACAGAAGATGTGCCTCGCCGAGCAAACCGCGTCCGGTGAATGGCGGGTCCGGCGCGATTTTGAGGGCGTTTTAAGGGCTATGCAGCGTGCCGGGGATCGCCAGAAGATGCTCGCCGCGCATGGTGCACTCCTATCGGACGCGCGTCTGCAACTTGTCGTTTTGGACCAGCGGACGATGACATCTCTGGAAGGCCGTGTGTTGGTGCATGGTGAAGGCGAGCTCGGCAGCAGCGCCGGCCGCCACTACGTACTCATCGAAGGCACCGACGCCAGAGTGCACCTAGTGTATTACTCGCCTGCATTGGAGGAAGCGCGTAGCCGAGGGCAGCTCCGCCCAAATTCGTTCGTCCGGCTCCGGAAGCAGTTCGAGAACGGCCGCGCGGTTCTTGAGGTTGATGACCTTGGTGATGCAGAGAAGATACTACGGAACCGGCGCTATCTCGAAGCAACCGTTCGACCGCTGGTCAAACAAGGCATCGCACCCGCTGAAGCTGGCTGGAGCGGCTGGTTAGGCCGTTATCAAGCCGCGCTCGCACGTGCTGCCGCTTCAGTTCAAAGGGACGCGTTGAAAAAGCGCCACCGATAAGCTCAAGCGCGCTCCGAAGCCATCGATGTCACGGGGGTGCCCCGCGGGGACATACCGGGTAGGGCACGGACTCATCCTTGCCGCGTAAGGAGGCACATGAACAATCTCGACGAGAGTCTAATACCGGCGCTCACCGACCTGGGAGGTGAGCCGCTACTGGGATCTGGCTTTGAAGCCGAGCAGCCAGATTCCGAATCGCTCGAGCGGGCGCAGCCTGCAAAGGAGGGCTCCCGATGAGTCCCGCCAAATCAGAAAGCGCAAACAGGGCGGAGAAGCGCGATCACCGCCGCGAAGTAACCGATTCGATCATCAAGATGCTGGAGGACGGCGTTGCTCCGTGGCAAAAACCATGGGAAGGTTCAGCGATGCCATTCAATCCAACGACCGAGAGGCCGTACCGTGGCGGCAACGCCCTGCACCTCCTGGCAACCGGAATGGGACGGGAATACGCAGATCCGCGATGGATGACCTACAAGCAGGCCGCAGAACAGGGCTGGCAGGTACGCGGAGGCGAAAAAGGGACTCATATCGAGTTCTGGGAGGTGAAGGAGCGTTCAAACGAGAAAGACGCCGGACCTGATCAGGATGGCGGTGAGTCTTCAGCCAAGGAAAACGGCCAGCGGCTGATACACCGCGTGTACACCGTCTTCAACGCCAAGCAAATTGACGGAATTCCGGAATACCAGCCAAAGCAACGGACCCCATTTGAGGCAGTACAAGCTGGTGAGCGAATTCTAGCGAATTCTGGTGCTCGAATAGAACACGATCAGCGCGACGACGCCTTTTATAACCGACGCAGCGACAGCATCCATCTTCCCCCAAAGGACGCTTTCAAAGACGCGCCGGGATATTATGGAACGGCTCTTCACGAGCTCGCGCACTGGACCGGCCATCCCTCACGTCTGAATCGGCCCACGCTGTCGGAATCGTATCGTTTTGGTGATCTCAACTATGCGAAGGAGGAACTCCGGGCCGAACTTGCCAGTGTCTTCATGGCAGCGGAATTGGGGGTCCCGCACGATCCAGCAAACCACGCGGCGTATGTGGGTTCCTGGATCAAAGCTTTGCGGGAAGACAAGAATGAGATCTTCCGAGCGGCGCACGAGGCGTCAGCGGCCACTGATTTCGTTCTATCCTTGGATCGCGAGGTTCGCCGGACAGCAGCGTTGAAACCGGCCGATTTGATTCCGGGCGGGTCGGCACCCAATCCACAATTGCCTGTCGATACCTTAGTCGCAGCGCGCAGCGCGCGTGAAGCTAACGGCAATTCACGGGAAGCGGCGGCCACTCAAGACCTGGCCGCCTCATTTGCCGCCGCCAAGAGAATAACGGCTGATGTTCTTGGAGAGGCCGCGCGAACGTTCGGCGCACAGACGCAAAGCGGCAGGTACAACGGCCGAATCATCGGAGAGACGGCACAGCATGTTGTTCAACGCTTGTCACCACAGACCGCCGTGGCCCACATGAAGCATCTGTTCGAACACGTTCCGGCCGTCGGCGACAATGTCGCGATTGCTTATACGAGGAACCACGCCCTGATGCGGGATATCCGCGAACGCTCAAATGCTCAAGAGCTTGCCCGTTAGCAACGGGTAGGGTGGCGAACGTTCGCCGCACAACCTGGAACGTTGCCCACTGCAGTCCCACTGGTTTTAGCTTCGAAAGTATGTATCGGCGCCAGAGGTTATCCCGCCGCAACGGCAGTCGGTTTTCGGACGGGAACAACCAGGCGTCCGGTCTGGACTCAAGGAAACGCAACGGCCATGCCTTGAGCAGCTCCAGCGTTGCCGTCGTGAGGGCGGCCTGCCGGCTGGATCGCCTCGTCTTCGGCACATCAAGGTCTCCCTTGTAGAGCCGCCGGCGAACCCAAAGCGAATCGCCATCGAGGTCCCCGAGCTGAAGCGCCAGAATCTCTCTTGACGCATTCCCTCCCAGGTCGCCAGACGCAATTACCTTCTCACCAATGTCCAGCGCCGCGATCATCGCGACTGCCTGGTCCGGGTTTAGCACCAGGCGCTCGCGTCCTGCCCGACCGTTGCGCGGCGTGAACAGTGTTGCGGCCGGGTTCCGATCCACGACGCCCTCGCTCAATGCGAGTTCGAAGATAGACCGTAGCCCGAAGCGCAAATGGTCCACTACGCTTGTCCCTCCTAAATTGGTACCTGCGTACATCCGAGGAAACCGTTTCTGCGCACGCTACGAAGTGAGGTCCGGGTAAATTGGGTCACCCGGCCCGACCCTACTCATACCGCAGCGCGCGCATCGGGTCCACGCGCGAGGCGCGGTGGGCCGGTCCCCAGGCGGCCAGCATGGTGACGGCCAGCAGCGCTGGGGCGACCATCAGGTACGCGAGAGGATCTCGCTCCGTCGAGCTTAACATCGCCATCAAGGCCTTTTCGGCGACAAAGCTGGCCCCCAGCCCGAGGGCCAGGCCGGTCAAAGCCAAAATGAAGCCCTGCCGGAGCACCATCCGTACAACCGAGTTGCGATCGGCGCCGATCGCCATGCGGATGCCGATCTCGCGCGTGCGCCGGGTCACCGAGAATGCCATCAGACCGTATAGGCCGACCATGGCCAGCAGCAGGCCGATGAGTCCCATGGCCCCGGTCATTTGAGTGATCATGCCGGGAACGCTGATCGCGCGCATCTGGAAAAAATCGGTCATGGTGCGCACATCGTAGACCGGCTGATTGGCATCCAGCCGGCGCACCATGTCACGCAGCGGCGCTACCAGGCCAGCGGCATCCCCGAACGATTGGGCCACCAGGATCATGCGCGAGCGCGGATGTTGCGCGAGCGGCAGGTACAGAAACTCGGTCGGGGCTTCACCGATCCACAGGTATTTGCCGGTCTTGGCTACTCCCACGATCTCCACCCACGGGCCTTTTGCGTCCAGTTGGAAGCGCTTGCCAATGGCGTCCCGGTTTGGCCAGTAATGCCTGGCAAGTGCCTCGTTCACCACCGCCACCAGCGGCGCGGCGGCCCTGTCGATTTGGCGGAAGCCGCGGCCGCGCACGATTGGCACCGCCATGGTATCGAAGAAGTGGTCATCTACCGTGTCGGCGAAGACCGTCACACTGTTCCTGTCCTTGGGGAGTTGGTAACCCTCCGGCACCAGGCTCTCCTGATGCTGATTGGGAGCCATTGGAATGACCATGGTGAGCGCCGCCGATTTGACGCCGGGTGTTGCGCTCGCCCGCTCTCGCAACTCCTTATAGAATTGCTGCGCCTGCGCGTCGCTGTAGCGCACCAGCGTGGGATCGAAGCTCATCATCACCAGATGGTCCGTCCGAAAACCGGGCCCGCTGATCAACTCGGCACGGAAGCCCCGAAACAACATCGTCGCCACCACCATGAGGACCAGAGAAAGAGCTACTTGGGCGACCACCAGCGCGTTGCGCCCCCAAAGGCGCTGCTTGCGGGAGCCGTCGACGTCGGCGGCCTTCAATGCTGGCAGCAGGTCGGTCCGGCTGGTCTGGAGCGCCGGGACCAGTCCGAACAGTATGGCGCTCGCGAGCGAGACCACCAGGCTGAACCACAGCACCCGCTCATTTACTTCGATGGAAAGCACGAGCGGGAGGTCCGAGGGAATCCGGATGCGGCTCAAGAAGGCTGCTCCAGCGTAGGCGAACAGCAGGCTCACCAGCCCACCGGCCACCGCGATGACTAGGCTTTCGGCCAGCAGTTGGCGGATCAGCCGCATCCGTCCCGCTCCGATAGCCAGCCGGATGGCGATTTCGCGCGTGCGCGCACGCGCGGCTCAGCAGCAGGTTGGCCAGATTGGCGCATGCCACCAGCAGCACAACCCCAGCCAGGGTCATCAGCATGACTAACAGCGCGGCGTCCCCGGGCGAATTCGCGATGCGCGCCTGCAATTCGGTCGATATCGCCACGCTCTGATCGCGGTTGGTATCCGGATAAGCCCGCTCGAGCCCCTTGGCGATCGCCACCAGTTCCGCCCGGGCCTGCGCAAGCGTGGTGCCGGGCTTCAAGCGGCCTTTGACCGCCAGCCCGCGATCGTTACGCCGTTCGAGGAGGTTGCGGTCGGCATTGGCGGCCAGCCGCGGCGCCATCATCAAGGGCACGAACATCGCGGGCCGCAAGGATTGGTCCATGCCGGTGAACCGTTCCGGAGCCACGCCGATCACTGTAAACTCGATGCCGTTCAATCGGACCTTCCGGCCGATGAAGGAGCGGTCCGCGCCAAGCTCCTTTTCCCAGAAATCGTGGCCCAGCACGATCACGGCATCGCGGCCCGGCACCTGGTCTTCTTCCGGCCGGAAGCCTCGGCCCAACTCGGGCTCCACGCCCATGGCCCGGAACAGGTTGCCTGAAACCAGGAAACCCACTTTCCTTTGCGGCAAATCGCCGGGCCGGACGCTGAATCCGAAGCTGGACATGGTATACGCCACTAGTCCCTCGAAGCTCTTGCTGCGATCGCGCAAATCAACGTAATCGCGGTAAGAAATATCGCCGGAGGGATCGCTCGGCGTTTTACCCTGCACTGTGACGACCTCGCTTGGCCGCCGGACGGATAGCGGGCGCAACAGCAGCGCGTCGGCCACGCTGAACATGGCAGAGTTCACCCCGATGCCGATGGCGAGCGACAGCACTGCCACCAGCGTGAACCCCGGGTTCTTGGACAGCGTCCGGATTGCGTAACGCACATCGTGCATGTCAGGCAGCCCTCCCAGACCGCGATAATCTCGCTTACAGCGAGTTCAATCGAGTCCATACGCAACCTAGAACCGATTTGTTCCTCTTCACGCAGAAGGTGAAGGGCTCAGGCCAAATGCGCGCCTGTTAAGACAGGGACGGAAGAAAGAGCTGCGATGGCTTGCGCCATCGAAGAACAGGCAATAACACGGCCTGATCACGGCGGCATCAGGCGCAGGTAAGCACGCGGCCTTACTCCACCCGCAGCGAGCGGATCGGATCGATTGAAGCCGCCCGGTGCGCCGGCACAAATCCCGCCACCAGCGCGAACGCCGTCAAAACCAACGCCGTCAAAGCGATCACCGCAAGATCGTCGCTCTTGACCCCATAGAGCTGATTTGCCAGCAACCGCCCGCCGGCCAGCGCCGCCGGTATTCCGATCACCAGACCTGCCGCAAGCTGCAGCAATGCCCCGCGCAACACGAGGCCGAGTATCCGCAGCCGGTCCGCGCCTAGCGCCATGCGGATGCCAATCTCTCCGATGCGTTGCTCCACGGCGTACGCCGTCACTCCGTACAGCCCCACGCACGCCAGGATCAGCGCCAGCCCGCCGAACAGCTCGGTGAGACGCGCGATCAGGCGATCCTGGTTGAAATTGCGCGCGACTTGCTCGTTCATGCTAATCAGGTCGAGTACTGTAAGGTTGGGGTCGATCCCGGCCAGCGTCCGCCGCACCGCCGCATTCAGGTTGTCCGCATTTCCGGCAACCCGCAACTCGATGTCGCCCATGAAATGTGCGCCCTCGGGCGGCGCTTTCGGGTCGTTGGACTGCAGGAACGGCAGGAAAAAGGTCGTGTACGCCGGCCCGCGCGCGTCCTGGTATTTGCTATCCTCCACCACGCCCACGATTTCGAAATCCCGGCTATGACTCGCGCTCCCCATACCGAAATGCCCGCCGATCGGGTCTTGCTTTGGGAACAACTTGCGCACGAAGGTCTGGTTGACCACCGCCACCTGACGTGACGACGGCGTATCTTCAACGCCTATGGTGCGGCCCCGCAGCATTCGCGTGCCGAGCGTCTCGAAGTAGTGCGGCCCGATGCAATCGAATGACGCGCCGGCCTGTTCATCGGGCGGGTGGCCTTCCACGTAAACGCCAAAGGCCCAGTTGTCGCCGCGCATGGGACTGTGGGTCGAATAACTGGCGCTGATCACGCCGGGGATTTGCGGGAGGCGCTGCTCGATTTGCTGGTAGAGCCCGTATAGCTTCTCCTTTGTTTTGTATCCCGCCTGCGCGGGATTCACCCGCACCACCAGCCGGCCCTGCGGTTCGAACCCGAAGCGCTGGTTCTCCAGGTTGCGCAGCGTCTGGGTCAGCAGGCCCGCGCCGATCAACAGAACGGCGGACAACGCCACCTGCAGCACCACCAGCGACCGCTGCGCAAGCGATGACCGGTCCCGCGTGGAGCGGCCCGCCCAACGCAAAGTCTCGGCTGGGTCCGACCGCGCCATGATCCACGCCGGCGCCAACCCGAACACGACGCCGGTCGCCAGCGACAGCAGGAACGCAAAACCCAGCACCGGCAGGGACGGCGCGGCATTGATGGGAACGTAACGCGACCCGCGGAAGAAAATCAGCAGGATGGTGCGCGTGCCGGCGAACGCCACCGCGAGGCCCCCCGCGCCGCCCAGAATCGCCAGCAGCACGCTCTCGGTAAGAGTCTGCCGCAGGAGCCTTTGGCGCGGAGCGCCCAACGCCACCCGAATGGCCGTCTCCGCACGCACTGGCCGCGCCCCGCGCCAGCAACAGATTGGCGATATTGGCGCAGGCGATCAGCAGCACCAGCCCCGAGATGCTCATGAGCAGCCGCAGTCCCGCGGACGTCTCGGTCTCCAGAACGGCAACTCCGCGGCCGGCCGGCGTTACCAGGATCTGCTGTTTGCCGATGCTCGCCCGGCCCTTAGGCGCAATGCCAGGTTGGACGGCAAGCCACTGCTGCAATTGAGCCGTGACCTTCGGTTGAATGCCGGCTGCCCGGATTTCCGGTTTCACCCGTCCGATGATGTACAGCCAATGGAAACGTTGGGTCAGCAGTGCATTCGGTCCATCAAGGAGCGGCTCGGTGGCCAGCGGCAGCCAGAAATCCGGCGGATCGGGAACTACACGATCCCCGAAAAAGCCCGGAGGAGCGATGCCAGCAATCGTGTAGGGGGTTTGATTGATGGTGAAGGCGGCGCCGATCACCGAAGCATCCAAGCCGAAATGCTCCTGCCAGGCGCGATAGCTCATCACCGCCACAGGCGCGGCGCCGGGCCGATCGTCCGCGGGCGAAATCGTGCGTCCCGCGAACGCGCCGATGCCGAACGTCGAGAAGTAATTGCCCGAAACGAACTCTCCTGCATAGGGCTCCGCGGGTCCATGCGTCCCGCTACGGCGTGCGCTCAACTCCGTCGAGCCAGCCTGGAACGCGGCCATCTCGCCGAACTCCGGCGTGTGATCGCGGAACTGCTCATAGAGCGGATAGGAGTAAATGTCCCAGTTGTCCTGGAATCCCCCGATCACGCAGCAATTGTCGCCACCCCCGAGGCGGTACAGCTCTTTGGGGTTCTTGACCGGCAAGGACTTCAGCATGACGGCGTCTACCAGGGTAAAGATGGCCGTGTCGGCCCCAATGCCCAAAGCCAGCGTCAGCACGCAGACAACGGCAAACCCCGGCGACTGCCCCAACCTGCGGAATGCATAGCGAAGATCCTGCATCAACTGCATGGCACGCTCCTTGTCGACGAAAACATGATTGACGAAGCCAGCAGCGTTTTCGTTAGGTGGGAACGCCCCAGCCTATCCGGACACCGCCTGCGCGATCAGGCCGAAAAGTGGGCCGGACGATCATCGTCGCCGCGAGCCCGCGCTCCTCACCATCGCGTCAGCTCTTCCAGGACCTTGCCCGCCTGTTCGTGCAAATCCGGCGGCGCCCCATAGAACACGCGCGCGGCCCGCCCCTCGCGGTCAAACAGGAACATAGCGGGCACCGAGGTAATGTCCCCGAAGGCCCGGGCGGTGGCAGCATCGGTGATCGCCCAACGCAGATCGGGGCTGAGAGAACCGGCAGTCGAACGGATCTGGTCTGGGGGCGAGTCCACGGCCAACGCCAGAATCACCAGGTTGTCGCCGTACTTCTGTTTCAGTTCGCCCAGCCAGGCAGAGTGGACTGGCACGGCTTACACCAGGTTGCCCAGAATTCCACTAGAACTCCCCGGCCAGCCAGTTGAACCGCTGTAGTTGGATGCCCCGAGGCGGCCTTGGTGACGAAGTCCCGCGGCACGCGTCCAAAGGGCGAGGAGCACTTCGATGCCCATAACGCACCGGTTGTTCCGCTCGATCAAGCCTTCCCGATCGTCGCCGGCACAGCGTGGTCCGTCGCCCCGAGGGTCGTCCGGGTGCTTTGAGTTCCTGATGTTCGTTTGGTAAAACCATGCACGTCGACGTTTCTACAGAGATCGTGGTGCGGCGGCCGCTATCCGCCGGGCCAATCGCAAGGACCTCGCCGCGCTCAAGAGGTTATTGGAGCGGAATGCGGCACAGAGCATCGCTTGAAGCCACGGCTGACGAAGTTTGCGTAGGCGTTCCCGCGGGGTCTTCCCTGTCTCGAAAACGATTCGTCCCAACGGTGCGAAGCGGGAAGCAGTGGAGAACTGCCAAGGGGAAGAAAGCAATTGCCGTCGTATTTGGTTCCGAGGTTGCCAGCCATAGTAGGTCGATCCGGAAACCTTGAGGTCCAGCATGAACAGGCGCAAAGCAATTCAACGCGCGGGAGCGCTCGCGTTCGGTTTGGCGAGTCAAGCCGAGGCTCAATCCTCGCCGGCCATCGTGGCTGGCATCCGGATCGTCGATTCCAAGATCGCGAAGGACGCAACGGAACTGAGCCGCGGCGTCTCCGCGCCATATCTATTCAACCACGCGGTTCGGACCTTTCTTTTCGGTTCCCTGGCCGGACATGCACGGGGCCTGAAATTCGACGAGGAGCTCCTGTACCTCGCCTGTATCCTTCACGATCTGGGCTTGACAGAACGCTTTTCCGGCGATCTGCCGTTCGAGATTCAAGGAGCGCAAGCAGCCAAACGATTTCTCGAAGAGCAAGCCTACGCCCGGGACAGGGCTGCGATTGTGTGGGACGGGATCGCTATGCACCCCTTGCGGATCGGTCAGTTCAAGCGGCCGGAGATCTCCTTGGTCGGCGATGGCGCGGGCGCCGACGTGCTCGGCCCCGACCTCTCCGAGATAAACAGCAGCCGCGTTGACGAAGTGTTGGCCGCATTTCCCAGGCTAAAGTTCAAGGATTCATTCGTGACGGCTTGCGCGGGGGTTGTTCGCAAGCACCCGGGTGGCGCTTCCCAGACATTTATGCGGGACATCCGTGAGCGCTACGCTACCGACTTTCATCCAGTCAACTTCTGCGATCGGATCGCAAAAGCCCCTTTTCCGGAGTGACAGTTTATGAATCAATATCGACTATCAGCGGGATTGGCTACCCTTCTTGTCGCGCTGGGGTGCGCCTACCCAAGACCAACCGCAGACGGCAGACAAGACGAGGTTGAGGGTAGCGTTTGTTGTCTCCGAACAATTCAACATCATCGATTTTGCCGGCCCTTGGGAGGTCTTCAATGACGCCAAACTACCAATTGAAGGGAAGCAAAGGGGAGACTGGCCTCGTCTTTTCGAAAACTACACGGTCTTCGACTCTACCTCTCCGGTTCGAACGAGTGGTAACCACGCAACCTTGGTACCTGCCTTCACCTTTCGAAATGCACCGAAGCCTAGGCGCCCAGGACAGCAACACTCCCGAGTTCTTCGAGTGGCTCAGAAACCAAAATGCCAGTGTAGCAATGGTTATGTCCGTGTGCATCGGCGCGGTCAAGCTCGCTCGCGCCGGTCTCTTAGACGGGAAATCGGCGACCACTCACCCTGCATAGCTGAACTCCTACAAAGAAGGGTTTCCGAAGACAATTTGGCTGGACCACCGGCGGTTCGTACGATCCACCGAAGCGATTTATACAGCAGGTGGACTCACGTCTGGGATCGATTTGGCGCTTCACCTGGTCGCGCAACGCTTCGGCCAGCGTGCGGCAGAGGAGACTGCAGCCTGGATGGAATACGATGGCCAGGGCTGGAGACAGAGGGAATAGGCGGCCGTTGGAGCGATAATCCACCGGGTGGAGACAAGGAACTCGCGTATTCCAGAGCTTTTCCGGAACGAAGAATGCCCAGGGGATCGACGATCCTGTCCGCTTGCAGTCGGAGAAGTCGGGTCCGTTGCGAACTGGTCTCTGGAAGAAAATTCAGCCACCACGCATCATGCAGGAGTACCCTCTCATAAGCACCTCCCGTGCGTTCACCGCAACGCGTACAGATACCTGCCGTGATCGGCGGGCGTATGATGAGACGAACAACATGGGATCTGCGCTTTGGCCGCTGATGGAGCATGCAGCGGTTATGGCCATCTGATCGGGCCGCGCGCGAAGCGCGCGTAGAGCTGCTCCAGCAATTGGGCGTTACCCGATGCGAGATACTCGTAAGCGTCGTCCCATTCCTTGCCCTGCCGCCATCCCGTTTGGGTAAGTGTTATCCGCGTGCTCTCGCCTTCCGGCGCGAAGTCGAAGACGGCGGTGGTGCCCACGCTGCGGACTTCCGGAAATTGCTCGGGGGCCATGGCGTGCAGAACCAACTGTTGCCCGTTGCGGAAGCTGACGATGGTTCCACCGCCCGTCTTGCCTCCGGGATAATGGACGGTCCAGCCCCCGCCTGCACGCAGGTCCACCGTGCAGTCCCGCCAGAGCCATGTATCCAGGCCGGCGCTGGTGGTGAACGCCTGCCAGACGTCGGCGGGCTTGGCCGCGACCACCACTTCGAATTTCAGCGTCTTCTCAGGTTCCCTTACCTTGGCGACCTCGACATGGCTTTCTCTCTTGGGTGCGTCCTGCGCGTGGGCCGCGAAAGCCGTCGCGCATAGGGCAATTACGAACAAGCGTCTCTTCATTTCGGTTTCCTCTTCCTTTTAGAGATTAGTTGCCCGCGCTGGGCGAGCAAGCACTGAAAATAATTCCGCAACTGGGCGACGGATTGATCGAACGGCTCCATGCGCCTGTACGAGCGCGCCTGCATGACGCCACCCTCCATGGCGGTCAGGACGAAGGTAGCCAGAGCGTCCGGATCGCAATGGGGTGGCAGGCGGTTGCGGGCACTTTCCAGACAATTGCGCACGGCGGCGGTCCAGGCGGCAAAATTGGCGGCGATGCGGTTGTGCACTGGCAGGTTTTCCGCCTCGATCTCCAGTGCCAGTCTCCCAATGGGGCAGCCATACTGGCATCCAGTGGCCAGCAGCTTCTCGCGATAGCCTTCCAGGATCGCGAAGATGCGCTCGATCGGATCGCGATGGCCGGCAAATGCGGGCTTCAGGACGGCCGGTTCCAGACCGTCCAGGTAATCGTCCAGCACGGCCAGCAGGAGCGCCTCTTTGCTGGGGAAGACGTGGTAGAAACTGCCGCTGTTCACGTGTGCGCGCTGCAGCAGTTCGGCCACACCTGTCGCGGCATAGCCTTTCTCCCAGAACAAGTAGCGGGCCGCGTCGAGCAGAAGTTCGCGGGCGCTGCGTGGCGTTTGCGTGCTCACTTGAACGATCATTCAAGTAAAGCACGGCGACGAGCGCAAGTCAAGAGCCGCATTCGCGCTGGTCTGGCGCCCGCGGAGGTAATAGCGAAACGGATGGGTCCCTTGATGGTACGGCGGGACCTCGCCGGCGCGAGCCCCTGGTCGCGCTCCCCCCTATCGCATCAGCTCTTCCAGGACCTTGCCCACCTGTTCATGCAGATCCGGCGGCGCCCCATAGAACACGCGCGCAGCCCGCCCCTCGCGGTCAAACAGGAACGTGGTGGGCACCGAGGTAATGTCCCCGAAAGCCCCCGCGGTGGCAGCATCGGTGATCGCCCAACGCAGACCGGGGCTGTAAGAGCCGGCAGTCGAACGGATCTGGTCTGCGGGCGATTCCACTGCCAACGCCAGAATCGCGAGGTTGTCGCCGTACTTCTGTTTCAGTTCGCCCAGCCAAGCGAGAGTGGACCGGCAGGGCGTACACCAGGTTGCCCAGAATTCCACCAGAACCGCCCGGCCAGCCAGTTGATCCGCGGTAATTGCACGCCCCGAGAGATCCGACAGTGTGAATTTGGGAAGTGTCGCGATCTCCTTCAATCCGGCGCTCGCGTCGGCGTGCTCGCGGCTCACCACATCTTTCCGGCCGGCCAGGATCAGATCGACCATGCGGGTCAAATCGGCCTTGAACTTCGCCTGATTGCCGGCGTCCCGCCACGGAGCGTAGCGGCCCTTGCCTTCCACTTCTCCGAAGTGGCCGAAGTCGCGCGGCGCGGCTACCAGCACGTCGTCCACAAACACCACGGGATATCCCTTGGCGCCATAGCGCTCGGCCAGTTTCGAGGCCCCGAAATTCTCGCTGACGAACGTCACCTGGCCCGCGTACTTGGCCGCCACTTCCTGTACCAGCAAACTTGCCGGGTCGGATAGGTTTCAAGTGTAGGGCCAGCGCACCAGCGTGATATTGACGGTCTTGCCCGCAACCTGCGGCAGCGGCGACGCCGGCGTCTGCGCGGCGAAATAAGCCGGCAGCACTTGATCGACGATGATGCGCGCGCTGCGCCAATCGTCGGCGCTGGGAGATGAACCATCGGCGCGCGCCGTCTGCGAGTCCGCGCGTTCGAGAAACATCTGGGCCAGGGAATGATCGTCCTTGGCGGCTCGCAGCTTCTTGTGCGCGGCGGCCAGGTCCTTTTTCAGCGCGGCTTGTTCGCCGGCATCCAGCGGCGCGGCGTCGAGCATCCCATAATCCAGCGTGGCCTCCAGATACTCGTAGAGCGCCCCGGCATACAATTTTGCCGCGTCCGACTCCTGCGCCAGCTTGAGCGTGGCATTCAACTCGATGAACCGGGCGTGCAAATCGATGGAACGGGGCGGCTGAAAGGCTGCGTTGGTCTTCGTCTGGAGACGTTGCAGTTCCGCGCGGAAGGAGCGCAGGGGGAATGGTGCCGCTTTTCGCGGCATCGCCAGCGAAGCGCAGAACCTCGCGAATCCGGCTTCCCCCTCAGCCTCGCCAAGATAATATAGCCCGTCCTCCAGCCCGTTCGCCGCCGCAAAACCCCGGCTCCCATCCAGGAGCGGTCCGGTCTTGGTTTCCGCCACTTCCGCCAAGGCCTGGATCGCGGCCGGAAGGCCGCTCCAGTTCGCCGCCTGGTACTCACGTTCGAGCGCGGTGAGATCCACACTCTCCTTCCCCCATAAGGATTCGAATGCGGGCAGCCCGCCCTTCGCTATCTCAGCCTTTCTCTCCACGTAGGACCGAACGGCAAAGAGGAACTCGGCAGCCCGTTCAACGGATTCCACGCTCAGGTAGATCCGCCCCGCGTTGAGCGCATCCGCGGCCGCTTTGAGATCTTGTTGCACCCCGGAATTCGCGTCCGGAAAGTCCGGCCCCGATAGCGGCCGTTCTTGAATAGAACGCTGCAAACGGCCAATCTCCGCGCGGATCTGCGACGCCGGATTCTGAGCCAGTACTGGCAAGGCGGCGACCGTCAGCAACGCTCCCAGTTGACCCGCAAAACGGCGTACCGCCGGGTTGTCCCTTGCAATCATCTATGCCCGCTCCCGTCTCGTTGGACGCACGAACAAACCGGTTGTACCGAAGCACGCGGGTTGGGAGTTGCGGTCCGTTTGGGAGTGCCATTCGACATAAATCAAGCCCCTTGACCTAACCCCGCGGCATCTGGCATAGTCTAACTATGCCAGGAGCGCACATGGGCGAAATTTGGCGTCGATTGCAATATCTTCTGAACCGGAAGCAGCGCGAACAGGATCTGGCCGACGAGATGCGCTTGCATCGGGACCTGGCCACCGGCCGTTCCTTCGGCAACGCGACCCAACTCGCCGAATGCAGCCGCGCCGTCTGGATCTGGCCGTTCCTCGAAACCCTCGCCCAGGACATCCGCTACGCCCTGCGCACCCTGCGCGCCAGTCCCGGATTCGCCGCCACCGCCGTTCTCTCTCTGGTGCTGGGCATCCGCGCGAACACGGCCATTTTCAGCATCCTCAACGCGGTGATGCTGCGTTCGCTGCCGGTGGAAGATCCGCAGCGGCTGGTGCAACTAAAGGCTCCGCCAGGCCCACCCTATTTCACCAACCCCATCTGGGAGCAGGTGCGCGACCACCAGCAGGCCTTCGCGGGGACCCTGGCCTTCAACACCGCCCGCTTCGATCTGTCTGACGGCGGCGAGAGCCCTTTCGCCGAAGGTCTGTGGGCCAGCGGAGATTTCTTTCGCGTCCTGGGCGTGCCGGCCATGCGCGGCCGCGTCTTCACTACCGATGACGATCTCCACGGCGGCGGACGTGCGGGACCGGTGGCGGTGATCAGCCACGGCTTCTGGAAGCGGTATTTCGCGGCCGACCCCGAAATCGTCGGCAAGGCCATCCGGCTGGACCGCCATCCCTTCACGATCGTCGGCGTGACGCCGCCCTGGTTCACCGGCCTGGATGTAGACACGCCCTACGACGTAGCCATCCCCGTTGGATGCGAGCCGATCCTGCATACCGACCGCAGCTTGCTGAACTTGCGAAACGCGTCGTGGATGCGCATTCTGGGACGCCTCTTGCCGGGCGAGTCTCTACAAGAGGCGGACGCCAGGATGAAAGCGCTGGCACCGGAGGTCAACCGCGCTACGCTGCCTCCGAATGCGAGCGCGGACGATCGCCGGGAATACCTGCGGCAATCGTTCACGCTGAGTCCCGCGGCCACAGGTTTTTCGCCGACAGGCGCGCGGTACCGCAAGGCGCTGTTCACCCTGATGGCGGTGGTGGGCTTGGTGCTCCTCATCGCCTGCGCCAATATCGCCAACCTGCTTCTCTCCCGCGCCGCGGCCCGCCGACGGGAGATCTCCATCCGCATGGCCATCGGCGCCGCCCGCCGCCGCGTCATGCGCCAACTGCTGTCGGAGAGCTTGTTGCTCTCCACGTTGGGTGCGGTGGGCGGCCTCCTGTTTGCGATCTGGGGCAGCCGGCTGCTGGTCCGGTTTCTGTCGAAGAGCGGCAGCGAACTCCAGCTCGACACGGCGCCGGATCTGCGCGTGCTCGCCTTCACGATTGGAGTGGCGGCTCTTACGGGACTGCTCTTTGGACTGGCGCCGGCCCTGCGCGCCACCAGCGTCTCGCCCAACAACGTGCTGAAGGAGCATTCGCGCGGCGCGGCTGGAAACCGCTTCAGTCTGGGCCGGGCGCTGGTCACCGGCCAGGTCGCACTATCGTTGATGCTGCTGGTCGGCGCGGGCCTGTTCCTGGGCACGCTGCGCAATCTGCTGAATACCGACCTCGGCTTCACTCAACGCAATGTTCTCATCGTCCGGGCCGGCATAATGCAGGCCAATATTCGAAGAGCGCAACGCCCGCGCGTGTACCACGAGATTGTAGAGCGGTTGCGCGCCATCCCCGGCGTGTCCTCGGCCGCCAGTTCCATGTTGACGCCACTCGGCGGTTCCAGGTGGCACACCGCCGTGGATGCCGAGGGCTATTCATCGCCGGGAAAAAGCGACAGGCTGGTGGATTTCAATCGCGTTTCGCCTGGATACTTCGCGACCATGCGGACGCCATTGTTGCTGGGCCGCGACTTCTCCAGCCACGACGATGCCGGCGCGCCCAAGGTAATGCTGATTGACGAGTCCGCGGCCCGCCGGTTCTTCGGGCAGGTCAATCCGCTGGGCAAGACCATCGCTGTGGACGCGCTGGATCAAAGCGGCAACAAGGACGTCTATCAGGTGATCGGCGTGGTCAAAGATGCCAAGTATGCGGCCGTGGACGAAGACCCGACGCCGACCGCCTACGTCGGTACCGCGCAGGATACGAATCCGTTTGCGCAGGTCAACTTCGAGATCCGGACCGAGCGCCCAGTTGAGACATTCATCCCGGCGGTACGCGTCGCCATCGGCGAAGTGAATCGGGACATCCCGCTGGAATTTCGCAGCTTCGAGAGGCAGGTAAACGACTCGCTGCTGCAGCCCAGGATAGTGGCGCTGCTCTCGGCGTTTTTCGGCGCACTGGCCCTGTTGCTGGCCATGATCGGGCTGTACGGCGTGACCGCTTACGGAGTGGCGCGCCGGCAAGCCGAGATCGGCATCCGCATGGCCCTGGGCGCGCGATCCGGCTCGGTGGTCTGGCTGGTGCTGCGCGAAGTAGCCGTGATGCTGGTCATCGGCACGGTGCTCGGCTTGGGCGCGTCGCTGGCCGCCGGACGCCTGGTGGCGAGCCTGCTTTATGGCGTGAAGCCGCACGACCCGGTGGTGATGTGGGCGGCGATCCTGACGCTGGAGGTGGCCGGCCTTGCGGCGTGCGTGCTGCCGGCTCGCCGAGCCACGCGCGTGGACCCTGCGACGGTGCTTCGGGAGCAGTAAAAGGACTTGGCGACTCAGCCGTTTGATGTCTGCCATTTCTGCGAAGAAAAAGGACTCCATGTTGTGGGAGTTGCCGGGCGCACGATTGTTGTCTATGCCAACACGGAGGTCAATGGGTCAAAGGCGCGTTTTTCCTTTTTCGTGGTAGATAGTTCTCCGGGGAGGCTCTGCGGCCGTTTTCCGACCGACGCTCGGCGGCGGTCGAGCGCGCTCTCTCCGAGTGTCGCGCACCAGGCTCCGCGACGGTACCAAACCATGGGTGTTTCGTCTGATTGGAAATGGGCACGCTCCTGCAGGATGTCCGCTACTGTGTACGCATGCTCCGCCGCAGCCCGGGCTTCACTACCATCGTCGTGTTGACCCTGGCGCTGGGTATCGGAGCCAATGCGGCCATCTTCAGCGTCGTCGACGCGGTCCTGTTGCGGCCGCTTCCCTTTCACGATGCCGGACAACTGGTGCGCGTGGTCGACGACGCCCGCGGCGCCGGCCTGCACGATATCGGAATGTCGTTGCCCGAATTGCAAGACCTGTCCACCCGCGCCGGCGTTTTCGATCAGATCTCCGGGACTTGGCCCGTCGATGGGAATGTTACCGGCTCCGAGCATCCGGATCGTGTGGATCTGCTCGTGGTCAGCCCGAACTTGCCACCGAAAACTTTGCTTCGTCGTCATACGGAAGGAATCCATGGAATTGTGCGAGTCGTCGCGGCCTTCCCTCCAGCGGAAATGCGTGCAACTGCCGAGCCGCTCTGGTTCGTTTCGTCGTTGAGGAACGCCCACCATTCGCCAATGGACACTCAGGTGTCCTAACGCCCTAGTAAACCGCAGATGAACGGAGGGTCAGCCCAATCCAGGGACTGGACAGTACCGCCAATATTTCTGGATTGGCCCGTTCGCCGTGAGGAACATATGAAGACGAGATTGATACAGGACGTGCGCTTTGCGCTACGGCAGTTGAGGAAGGCACCGGGCTTTACCGCGACCGCCATGCTGACACTGGCCCTGGGGATCGGAGCGAACGCGGCGATCTTCACGCTCGTTAATGCCCTGCTGATGAAGAACCTGCCCGTAGCCGATCCGAAGACGCTTGTCCGGGTTGGAGACAACAACTATTGTTGCGTAAACGTCGGGGCACAGGACGATGGCGATTACACATTGTTTCCGACCGAAACATGGCTGCTGTTGAAGAGAAATGCGCCGGAGTTTGAAGAGTTGGCGGCCATGCAGGCGGGCTTTGGGTACCGGCCGATCATCGCCCGGCGCGAGGGGGACCATGCCGGTGCGCGGTCGGTGATTGGTGAGTTTGTGTCCGGCAACTATTTCCGTACGTTTGGCCTGCGCGGACAGGCGGGCCGATTGCTGAACGACGCCGATGACGTTCCGGGCGCGCCCATGACCGCCGTAATGAGCTATGGGGCTTGGCAGCGCGACTATGCCGGCGAAGCCTCGGTGGTGGGCAGTACGTTCTGGATCAATACAAAAGCGGTGACCATCGTCGGAATCGCACCGGCAGGGTTCTATGGCGACCGGCTGTCGAGCGCGCCTGCGGATTTCTTTTTGCCCATCGAGGCGATGCCGGCACTGGCGAATGCTCCATTCGTGCATGATCCCGATGCCCAATGGCTATATCTAATCGGGCGCGTGAAGCCTGGCGTGTCCCTGGCGCCCCTGCGGGAAAAGTTGAGCACGCTGGTGAAGCACTCGTTTGCGGAAACCAAGACTTTCTCTTCAGGCGAAGGTAAGGCGCTGCTGGCGAAAGCACATGTCGTCCTTACTCCGGGGGGCGCCGGTATCCAGAGATTACAAGCAGTATACGCTTCCAATCTCCGGCTGCTGATGATCATCTCCGGCCTGGTCCTGCTCATTGCGTGCGCGAACATTGCAAACTTGCTGCTGGCGCGTGGGATGGGACGCACGGCGGAGCTGTCCCTGCGGATGGCGCTCGGGGCGAAGCGGGGGCGGATCATTCGGCAACTGCTAACTGAAAGCGTGATGTTGGCCTTGCTGAGCGGGATTGCGGGACTGGCCGTCGCCTATGCGGGAACTCGCATGCTTCTGGCGCTTGCATTCTCCGACGCGCAGCGCCTTCCCATTCACGCGAGCCCATCGATGCCCGTGCTGGCCTTTGCCTGTGGGCTGTCGCTGCTAACAGGCATCCTGTTTGGTTTGGCGCCCGCCTGGATCGCGGCGCAGGCGGAACCGGCGGATGCGTTGCGGACCGGAGCGAGGACAACGGGTTCGGGGGCTTCCCTACTTCAGCGCGGGCTGGTAGTCCTGCAGGCTGCGATGTCGTTGGTGCTGTTGGTCGGCGCAGGGTTGTTCTCGCAGAGCCTGAACAAACTTCAGCATACGAACTTGCGGCTGGATACCAGGAACCGGTATATCGTGCATATCAATCCTCAGGCGGCGGGCTATGCGGCGACCCAACTGGAAGCGCTGTACCGGACAATTGAGCAGCGATTCCACGCACTGCCGGGTGTGAAGAAGGTCGGCATCAGCTTATATACGCCGATGGAAGACAATAACTGGAATACCGGCCTGCAGGTGCAAGGGCAGCCGAGTTTAGATGTGAGCGCGTCCATCGTCAAGGTGAATGCCGAATACTTCGATTCCGTAGGGACACATGTCGAGATGGGCCGCGGGATCAGCGAGAAAGATACGTCGACGGCTCCTGCAGTGGCGGTGGTGAATCGGGAGTTTGTGAAGAAGCTGTTTAACAGCGGAAACCCGATCGGACGGCACTTCGGAAGCGGACCGGATTCATCCGGAGACTACGAGATCGTGGGTGTCGTGGAAGATACGACCTATACAAGCGTGCGATGGAAGGAACATCGGATGTACTTTTTGCCAATCACGCAGCGGCCGGCGAGCGTCAAAGGTCCCATCGAGAAAGATGAATCGCTGTATGCCGGGGCGATTGTTCTGGAAACAGAGAGACCCATCAGCCAAATGGAGGCGCTCACGGAGCGAACACTGGCGAGTATCAATCCGAACTTAGCCGTCGTGAAGTTCCAAACCTTCGATCAGCAGATCGCCGACCGGTTTACGGGGGAACGGATGGTCGCGCGGCTTACCACGCTCTTCGGCGCCCTCGCTCTCCTGCTCGCGGCAGTAGGGCTTTACGGTGTGACTGCTTATGCCGTGGCGCGGCGGACGAGCGAGATCGGGATTCGAATGGCCCTCGGCGCAAACCGCGCCGGGGTGATCGTGATGGTGATGCGCGGAGCCCTGATCCAGGCTGCGCTGGGGCTGGCGATCGGCATTCCCACATCGCTGGTCTGCATGCGGTTCGTCGAGTCGCAGCTCTATGACGTTACGGGCATGGATAAAGGTGTGTTGATGACATCGATGCTGACGCTGGCCGTGGCCGCATCCATTGCGGGGCTGATTCCGGCGCGACGGGCAGCCTCGATTGATCCCGCTCGGGCGTTGAGAACTGAGTAGAGATGCTCGAATTGAAACGTCCCTCGCTGAGTCGGGACGACGCTGCTGGCTTGGCTTGACTGGGCCGGGGTTGAGCCTTCCCTCGCGGGGGCAGCCCGGATGTGAGTTACAACAATTCCTATCCTTTTCCTCAACGCCCCGTCTAATTATATCGTGGCTAAAAGTTATGCGAGCACCCACACTCTGGCCCATCACCCGTCTTCAATTCCCGGTTCTCTGCTGGCACCAACCATCATTTGGTCTATTCCGACCGGCGGGGCACATGTCTCGACTGGTCACAGTTGTTGCTCTGCTTTATCTGAGCACGGCCGGTATTTCTCAAGCTCAGCACGACCCTGGTGCTGCAGCGTTCGCACGCCTTCGTGATTTGGCGGGGGAATGGGCAGGATCGTTCGAATGGACCGGTGGCCGCGGCGGTACCGGAATCATGAACGCTACATACTATGCGACAGGGAATGGATCAGCTCTTGTTGAGAATCTCACTATGGGCGGAGTACCGACAATGACAAGCGTCTATCACCTGGACGGCAACGACCTGAGAATGACGCACTACTGCGCGGCGCAAAATCAACCACGGCTGAGAGCCAGCCGAATCGACAGCGCGCAGGGAGTCTTGGACTTCTCCTTCGTTGATGCAACCAATCTTACTTCACCGGACGCCGCCCATGTGAACGGGCTTGAGATGCGACTCCTCAGCGCCGATCACATTACGCTCACGTTCCTCTTCGAGTCCGGCGGAAAACGGAGTCGGGAACGAATCGACTTGAAGCGGGTGCGCGAGAAGCCCGCTGTCGGCCCAGCCAGTAGGGAATAACGACCGCTATCTGGAAACCCGGCCAGCGGCTCTTCACGACTTGCAGCAGCGCTTTCACTCCCAGGCTTGTCCGCTGTGGGCAACGAGGCCTGACCTATGCGATTCCTAATGAAGGAAGCGGTTGAAGTCCTAGAGCGAACTCCCGGCGTGATGGATGCGCTTTTGCGCGGGAAGTCTGCCGCGTGGCTGCGTTGCCAGCTCAGTCCAGACTCGTTCAGTCCCATCGACGTTCTGGGTCACTTGATATGGGGCGAGATCACCGATTGGATTCCCCGTGCCAGGATCATCCTGGAATGCCAGGAGAGCCGGGCGTTCGATCCATTTGACCGGTTCGGCTTTCGCCCGTTAATAGAAGGGAAAACTCCGGAGGAGCTTCTCGGCCAGTTTGCGGAACTCCGGGAGAGGAATTTGCACGCTCTTCAGGGCCTTGGGCTCGGTGAGCGGCAGCTAGACCTAAGAGGAGTGCATCCCGAACTGGGGCAGGTGAGCCCGAGGAATCTGCTGGCCACGTGGGTCGTTCACGATCTGGGCCACACGGCGCAGGTCCTGCAGGCCATGTCGAACGAGTACAACGAAGCGGTGGGGCCGTGGCGAGAGTATCTTTCAATCCTGAAATGAACGAGCAGGGAGATTCGCCGGAGCGTTCTTCGACGGCGGTGAACTTCCGGCCACCCTGCGGGTCCACCCACGCGTGCCAATTGACAGCAGCCGAAGTGGTCGAGTTGCCACCGCCGCATGGTCCTAAAGGCCGCGGTAGGAGAATCGCTGGTTTCTGGACCCGTAAGCGAGCTGACAGCCTTGGCAATTGGCTGGTCGTCCAATAGCTAACAATATTGCGGCAACAACGGGGTCGTTCACCGGCCGCAATAGGCAGGCTTTCTGGAGCGCCATCTGGTAAAATCACTGCTGTCCGGTTAGAAGTCCCATAGATTCAACTGGTTGCCGGGGTCGAGTAAGTCGTTGCCGGAGTCGGAGGCCTGAAGTGCCCGTAAAATGGGCG
>OBLT010000657.1_pt1 | contig 22161 bp, 19 predicted proteins | sample 1518721 | NCBI WGS metagenome assembly OBLT01 (sample SAMEA3539307, study PRJEB22396) | soil metagenome | biome: tundra; feature: field; material: soil | place: USA | collected 2010-05 | depth 0.15 m | reverse complement strand
AAGCTGAAGATGTAGTCCCACCGCCCGCAGTTGAGCCCGGCGGAGTGTTCCCGCAACTCGTAGATGATCTCGTCCATCTCGAAGGCGCCCAGGATGGTTTCGATCAGCACCGTGGCGCGAATGGTCCCGCGCGGAATTCCGACCTCCCGCTGCGCGAAATGGAAAACATCGTTCCAAAGGCGCGCTTCCAGGTGGCTCTCCAGTTTCGGCAAATAAAAATACGGTCCGGTCCCCTTGGCCATCAGGGCCTTGGCATTGTGAAAGAAGAAGAGACCGAAATCGAAGAGGCCGCCCGAAATCGGCCGGCCGTCCACCAGGAAGTGCTTCTCGTCCAGATGCCAGCCGCGCGGCCGCACCATCAATACCGCGGTGCGCTCGCCCAATTCGTAGCGCTTGCCTTCCGGGCTGACATAACTAATGACGCCGTTCACCGCGTCGCGCAGGTTGAACTGCCCGTCGAGATTGTTGCGCCATGTGGGCGAATTGGAATCTTCGAAATCCGCCATGAACACGCTGGCGCCCGAGTTCAGGGCGTTGATGATCATCTTGCGGTCCACCGGCCCGGTAATCTCCACCCGGCGGTCGCGCAGATCGGCGGGGATGGGCGCTGCCACCCAATCGGAATCCCGGATCCAGGCGGTTTGCGGCAGAAACTGTGGCATTACACCACGATCGATTTCCTGCTGCCGTTCGCGGCGGCGCGCGAGCAGTTGTTGGCGGCGCTCCTCGAAGTTCCGCGAAAGATCTTTGAGGAAGCTCACGGCTTCGGGGGTGAGGATGCTACGATCGGCCTCGGTGATAGGTGCGGCGACCTGAATGGGTTCCAGTTGGGCTTTGGGCATAGTCTTTCTCAATATCAGGTTAGCTCCATCGCGGCAGTCACGCCAAGCCAGTAGTCCGATTCGGACCACTGGTCCGATACGTCCCGCGCCATTTCACTTTTTCCAGAAATCGGTATCTATTACAAGTGGAGGCTACGCATCCCGAATGTTGAACAACGGAACGCATGAAAACGGACACCACGACACTCTGCGCCAGTGGAGCACTGCCGCGCGTTGGGAGGGAATCACGCGGCTGTATACGCCGGAAGACGTCGCGCGTTTGAGTGGATCGATTCATATCGAGTACACGCTGGCGCGGATGGGCGCGGAGAGGCTGTGGAACCTGCTCCGCACCGAGCCATACATACCGGCGCTGGGAGCCCTAACCGGTAACCAGGCCGTGCAACAAGTTCAGGCCGGGCTGAAGGCGATCTATGTGAGCGGCTGGCAGGTGGCTGGGGATGCGAATGTGTCGGGCCAGATGTACCCGGATCAGAGCTTGTATCCGGTGAATAGCGTGCCGACGCTGGTGCGTGCGATCAACAATGCATTCATGCGGGCCGACCAGATCCATCACTCTTCCGGACGCAACGGGATGAACTGGTTTGCCCCGATTGTGGCGGACGCGGAAGCCGGCTTTGGCGGACCGCTGAACGCTTTCGAACTGATGAAGTCCATGATCGAGGCCGGCGCGGCCGCGGTGCATTTCGAAGATCAGTTGGCGTCCGCCAAGAAGTGCGGGCACATGGGCGGCAAGGTTGTGGTGCCAACCTCCGAGTTCGTGCAGAAGTTGGTCGCCGCGCGCTTCGCCGCGGACGTCATGGGGGTTCCCACCATCCTGATCGCCAGGACCGACGCCAACAGCGCGGGGCTGCTGGTGAACGATATCGACCAGCGCGACAAGCCATTTCTGACCGGCATGCGGACGCCCGAGGGCTTCTTCGGTTTTCGTGGCGGCATTGAGGCGGCCATCGCCCGAGGCCTGGCCTACGCCCCGCACGCCGACATGATCTGGTGCGAAACTTCGGAGCCTAACCTTGCCGAGGCGCGCTGCTTCGCGGAAGCGATCCATGCCAGGTATCCGGGCAAGTTACTCGCCTATAACTGCTCGCCTTCCTTCCATTGGAAAAAGAAGCTGGATGACACGACTATCGCGAAGTTTCAGAAGGAGCTCGCGGCCATGGGTTATAAGTTCCAGTTTGTCACTTTGGCGGGCTTCCATGCGCTGAACTTGAGCATGTTCCAGTTAGCGAAAGACTACGCCGCAAGCGGCATGGCGGCTTATTCCAGGCTACAGGAGCTGGAGTTCGCGAGCGCGCATGAGGACGGCTATTCCGCGATCAAGCATCAGACATTCGTGGGCACCGGTTACTTCGACGAGGTCGCCCAGACCATTTCCGGCGGCAAATCTTCCACCACGGCGCTAAAGGGCTCGACCGAAGAAGCGCAGTTCGCCTTTGTCCCTGGCGGCAAATGCGCGCCGGGCGAAATACCTCCTTGCGGCATGGAAGGCCAGTGCTGAGAACTGGGGCAGCTACTTCTTCAGCTCTTCCACCGGGATCACCGGCAGCAGCACGTGAGACGGATGCTGTTTGTCGTGGTAAACCACCTGACGGGCGGACACGAACTTCGTTTCCGTTTCATTATGCCCGCCCGTGTTCAGGTTGCGCGAGAACATCGGGAAAACCGCCGAGGCGACTTCGACCCGCAAACGCGCGCCCGCCGCAACTGTGATGCCCGTCTGCCATAGGTCGAGCTGGTATTCGTAGATCTGGCCGGGTTTCAGCAGTTCCGGCTTATGCACACTATTGCGAAACCGCGCGCGCAGCTTGCCGGAAGCCAGTGAGAACGTCTTGCCATCCTTCTCGATTTCCACCAGCGTGACGAACCAGTCGGTGTCCCGCGCCGAGGAAGACGCGTAAATGGTTGCCGAAACCGGGCCGGCGAAGGTCAACGGCTCGCGCAACTCCTCGGTCTGATAGACGAGGATATCCTGGCGCGCGGCAGTGACTTTCTCGTGGTGCGCCTCGGCCTCGTTCTTCTTATCATCCGCCGATTTGACCTGTTTGTCTTGCTCCTCCGTCGTTTCGTAGAAATCCGGGTCCGGAGTAGGATCGCCAGGATCGTACACGTATTTGTCCGCGGGCGCGCCGGCGGGCGGCTCGTCGAACGTGAGGCGCCCATCGCCCTTCGACGTATTGGCTTTGCCGGCGCCGGAGAAGTATAACTTCGTGAACTTCGTCTCCGGTAACGGATAACTGTTACCGTGTAGCCACTGGTTAGTCCCCATCACGAAGATACTGACTAACGGCTCCTTCGTAATTCCATTGTCGACCCCTTTCAGCCAGTAATCGAACCAGCGCAGATAATCCCGCTGGAGATCGATGATGGCTTGCGGACCGAAATCGCGATCGCCTAGTTTTCGCGACGCGGTGTCGGTGTGCCCCCACGGCCCGATGGTGAGTTTCTGGTTGGCGTGTCCGTATTCTTTCATCTGCAGGTAGTTCAGCTTGGTGCCGATGCCGTCGCCATCAAACCAGCCCGACTGGTGAAACGCCGGAATATTCACCTCCTTCAACTTGTGGAGGAAATCCGCCTGCGCCCACCAGTCGTCATCCACGGGATGTTCGATCCACTTGCGCCAGTAAGGATTCTCTTTGCCGAGCACCGCCTTGTCCAGGTCGATCACCGGCAGCGCGCGCAGCATTTGCCCGTACTTCTTTTCGCCGATCTTGCTGAGGGCGACGCCCGACAAATCGCCGGTAGCTTTGGATTCCAGGATGTCCGCCCACCAAATGGCGCCGAAGATGAAGAAGGCGCCGTGCTCGTAGGGGATGTTGTAGAAAGGGTCCGGCGGCGCTACGTTCGGAATGATGGTCACCAGGTGTGGCGGGCGCTCGCTGGCTGCCCACCACTGCACCCAGCCGACGTAGGACCCGCCAATCATGCCGACCTTCCCGTTCGACCAAGGCTGCGCGGCCAGCCACTCGACGGCATCGTAGCCGTCCTTCGGCTCGTTGATGAACGGCTCCCACACGCCCTCGGAGCCGAAGCGGCCGCGACAGTCTTGAATGGCAACCGCGTAGCCTCGGCGGGCGTAATAGCGCCCCTGAATCTCGCCCATTTCCTTCTTATAAGGAGTCCGGATCAGAATCACCGGGACCTTGCCTTCGGCCTGCGGCAGGTAGATGTCAGTTGCCAGCTTCACGCCGTCGCGCATCGCGATCTTCGTGGCGGCTTCCACTTTCACCTCGAACTTCGGCTGCGAGATCAACGGATCGGAGACCGGTTCTTTGCGCAGCGCCTCATATCCCTCGCGCACATAGGCGGCGTGTTGGGATGGCACTTCGCCGAGATAGACCCGGCCGTCCGCATCCGTCCAGAGGGTGATATCGATACCGACTAGCGAGTACGTGTACCGGAGGAAAGTCAGATCCTTGTTCCCCACGGTGCGCTCGACCTGGTCCTTGAATTCGAGCGATGCATCCATGGCCACGCCCGGCAGGATAATCACCGGGAACGGCTGCTTGCCGCCCTTCGCACGGTCGTAGAGGCGCACGGCCTGGCTCATCAGGGTCGGCCCGTAATTGTCGAACAGGCGTGCGCCGGGCTTGACGTCGAACGTGGTGGTCTTATCCTTCAACGTGCGGCGGGCGGTGGCGCCCTCGCGTACGCAAGTGGTGGTGCCTGCTGGCGCGGCGGCGGTGAACTGGGTCCAGATCCCATCCGGGTCTACCGCGATAGAAGTGGTGACTGTCATGCTCTGGCCCGCCATCGCGAGGGTGGCCTCGTTCTGGTAGGATCCGCCGGGCAGCCACTTGACCTTGATCGTGCCGACGCGGTCCTCGTTCACGTACAGGTAGAAGGTGGAATCCTCGCCGAATCCTTTCAGAGATGCGGGCGGGCTGGGGGCCGGGGCAGGCTGCGCCCAGAGTGCCGCCGCGGCCAGTGCGAAGAGTAACGTGCAGGAGAAGCGATTTGGTTGCGTCATGCGAATTCAGACTCCATGGTCTGTGTTATCACACGGTGCGCCCCCGTGCCCAGGGCTTATCATAGTTGGAATGAACCGGCAACAGGCGTTGGAGATCCTCCACGAATTCACGAAATCGGAAAACCTGCGTAAGCACGCGCTGGCGGTGGAAGCTTGCGTCACCGCGTATGCCCGCAAACTCGGCGAGGACGAAGAGAAATGGTCCGTTACCGCGCTGCTGCATGATTTCGATTGGGAGATTCACCCCGTGCTTCCGGACCATCCTACGAAGGGAGAGCCCATTTTGGCCGAGCGCGGCGTGAGCGATGAAATCCGCCGCGCCATCCTCTCGCATGCCGATTTTACCGGCGTGCCGCGGGAGTCTCCGCTGGAGAAGACGCTCTTCGCTTGCGACGAACTGGCTGGCTTGATTACCGCGGTCTCGTACGTCAAACCCCACGGCAGCGTCTTCGAAGTGGATGCGCCGTCGGTGCGCAAGAAGATGAAGGACAAGGCATTCGCGCGCTCCGTGAACCGCGAGGACATCCTCAATGGCGCGCGCGAATTGGGCGTGGAACTCGAGGAACACATCGGCTTCTGCGTGAAGGCCATGCAGGAACGCGCCGATGCTCTGGGGTTGAAGGGCAGCATCTGACGGTGGCACAGGCTTAGGCCTGTGTAAGCCATGCTCAAGCCCCCATAAACAGGCCGAATCCGGACCGCGGCGACAACGGCAACCCGTAGCCGATCAGGCAGCATTGGTCCAGTGCGAACAGCACCACCGACCCCATCTTCACGCCCTTTGCAATACGGGCCTCTTTTGCCCACGGTGACGTGTAGTTTCCGATGCCCACCAGGTGTGCGCTATTTGCCGGCGCAAAGCCCAATTGCATCGGCAGATCAATTGAAGTGACAGCCTTGTCCAGATCGCAGTTGCCCGTGTACGTAAAGTTCTCAGTCTTGAAGCAATTGAGGTTCGCTGGAGACCACTGCGCCGGCAAGTTGATCGCTTTGGTGAGCGGAGCATCGTTTGTGTCCGGCGGATAGAGCACTTCGAACTGCGCATTCGCGTATGTCTGGCGCACGAAGGCCATGATCGCAGCGGTGAACTGACCGATCAACCCGGGCAGGAAAGCAGACTCCTGCGGGTATGGCGTGGGGGCGTTGCTCGGGTCCGTAAACACGTGCATGGACCGGCCGTAGTGCGATTGAAACGTGGCCGCCGTATAGGCGTCATAGAAAGGCATGCCACCGTTGGCGAGCGGCGTCCAATTGCCATTGGCCGGATCCGTTGGCGGGCAGAAGTACCACCACTGCACCTCGCCGAACTGCAGATACGCTTGCACGCCGGCCGCGGCCATTACGTTGGCCATATCGAGATAAACTTGCTGCCAATACGCCAAACTCGTCGGCGAGAAATTCGTCTGCAAAGCCGGCGTGTTCACCCGGCATGGGCTGCCGTCCGGGTAACACTGGGCGATGCCGGCGGCCGCCGACGGATCTCCATTTCCCAGTTCCGTGCTGAACGAAGCCGTCACCTCGATGCCGTAGCTATTGAGCGCCGCGTAGAAGCTCCGGCTCCAGTCGCGTGCCGCCCGATTGATTCGCGGCGTGGCGGTCAAATCGGTGAGCCAGTTGCCATTTACGCCGCCCGCCAGCGCTCCGCTGGTCTGCACCTGCAGAGTCGTACTGCCGCCAACATCGACGGAGAGCGGGAGTCCATTGCCGGCGCTGCCCATGGTGCGTGCGGTGATCGTGAGCACCCCATCGTTAGCCTGTGCCCACACGCCGGTGGCCCCTTCGTTGATAAGTAGCGCGAACGCCTGCGCCAGGCTTGCGGGTGTGTCGCCGATCAGGTTCAGGTGGGTGAAGACAGTCGGTCCCAGCGATACTTGGGTCGTCTTTCCAAACTCCGACGTGCCCGACAACGTGATCGTCCCAGTGGCGTACTGTTGCCCCGCGCAAGTCAGCTCGTAGAACCACAGCGCGCCCGCATAGTGATTGGCCCTGCCCGTGAATCCCAGTGCCTGGATCAGCCACGCGGTCCGCTCCGGCGCCAGAGCCTGCGAGTGCAGCGTGTCCCAGTCGGTCGCCAGCGTCGTTTGCGGGTCCGGTACGAAAGTGGGAAGATCGCCGGTCGGAATCGCAATTTCCAGAAAATCGAAATAGAACGTAGATCCCGCGTCTCCTGTATGTGTGATCGTGACGGTGTGCTGAGTCCCCCCGGACATATCTCCCAAGTCCCATCGCACCAGGACATCTTCACCCGGAAGCGCCACGCTCAACACCTGTGGCGGATTCCGATCCACTTGAACCGAAAGCTGCGCGGCGGTGGGGAATCTTCGCGTCCCCAGGTTCAGGATATGGTTTTGTGGTGATTGGTAGGAATAACTTACGCTCGCGCCCGGCGTGGTTGCATAGCTGATCGATCCGCCTGAGTAGTTACCGAGAGCTGTTGTCCAATGACCTGTGTAGCCGATTGCCACGTCAACGTCTTCCACGCGCCAGCTTCCCAGGCCCGCTACCTGGTAGTTGCGGTTCGTGCCGTTAACCGTCCAGTTCGATACCGCCACTGCAAACTCGCTGCGCGCGAAATTGCTCGGCTGCAGGTCGGCGGCCCATGTCCAGCGCATCTTGCGTGCCGCATTCATGGGTACGGGAACCGTGGCGCCGGTTTCATCCAGCCCACTGATCGAACTGAAGCCCAGATTGATCTGCCACTGGCTCGGCGATACGCCACCGCTGAGAAGTTGCCACCCGGGCTGCCAACTTTCGGTCGGCGTTCTGGGCGGCGCGCTATAGACGTTGCCATACACGCCAATCCGATTGCCGTTCGCCCCGGTGCCACTGTTGGCGAGCGTCAGCGTGATGGCCGCGCCGTTCGCGGACGCCTGCATGGCTTTTGAGAAAGTGTTAATGCTGTTGGCCAGCGCCGCTGCCGCCGATGCCAACGTGTCGACGCCGTAGAGTTGATACGTGTAGTGCTCTTCATCCCACGCCAGCTCGATATAGTCGCCGCCCGTCGCCGCACCTTGTAGCTCGAAAGTCGCTGACGCAGGTGTGTAACTTCCCGTCACCGGCGCCGCATGCCCCATCAACGGAATTCTGTAGAGCTGTTCGCCTGTTCCGGGATCGGCCCACACGCGCAGATAGGGCCAATCCACGGTTGGATAAAGCGCCGAATCGACCGCAATGCAGTTAGTGCGGGTCTCCTGGTAAGAAAGCTGCAAGCCGCTCAAATCGCCGTCCGGCAGGTTGCGGAATACCGGATGCTCGAAAACGTTGTCGCGATTCCATTCGACGACAACCCAGTCGGACTGCGTGCGCCAACAGCCTGAAACGGTGAAACCGTTCGGACTCGTGGCGCTCAGTGCCGCCACTGACGAGGGCTGATAGAAATAGCACTGCAAGTCTTGATTGGGAGTAAGCTTCTGAAGCGTGGTCATGCGTTTGGCCGTCTGGTCACAACCGCAGGATTACCGTCAGGTCCGAGCCAGGGCTGGTCTGTCCCACCGCGGTAATCGCCATGCTGAGTTGCGCTTGCGCCAGCAATGGCGTCCCGAAGCCATTCACACTGGGCGAGACCGTGGCGCCATCGGGAATTGAGAGAGTGCAGTAGGACGATCCATTCTGGCTCAGAGTGATTTGTATAGGGCCTCCAACGGGTGCCTGCTTCACGACCGCATACACGTCCTGCACCGCATGTGCCGCTTCCACGATCACGTTCGGCGCCGGGTTGCTGTCCACCGCCAGGAATCCCTGCACCTGGAAGGAGTACTGTCCGCCGGAAAGCGTCCGCAAGCCATAATTCACCGACTGTGTCAGGTTAATCGCGCCCGTCGGGCTGTTGCCTCTCGTATTCGTGACGAACAACTCCGCGCTGGCCACCTTCGTATTCGGCAGCGGCATCGGACAGCTCCAGTTGCCGCTAAGTGGGCTGCCGAAGAAGTCCAGGGGGAAGGGAACTACCGCGACTGTGCTCAATAATTGATACACCGCAACTTGTGCGGCATGTGGCGCCGCGGTTGTGCCATGCATGCCGCGGGTTACCTGATATTGGAGCCCGCCGTTTGCGACCGCCGCCACTTGCATCACTTCCGCCTCGACTTGCACGAACGACCCTGCCGCCGCGGTGCCGGCCTGCGTTAGGTTCAGTACCGTGTCGGTTGCCGCCATCTCCGCGCCTAGCGAGTATGGAGTGTTCCCTACCAGTTCGTCCCAGTAGTACATGGTTAGCGTGCCTGCCGTTACGCTGGTAGTGTTGGTGAGCGTCGGGAAGGAGACCCCGCTCAGTTCTACTGTGCCACTTTCGAGCGATGATGTGCCCAGCCCAAAGACCGGCTGGGGCGGGGCCGCCATATCCCCTAACCCCCCGCCGCCGATCGTCCACCGGGTCAGCGTCGATAGTAACGGCGGACCTTCCAGATTGTTCACGTTTGCGCCTCTGCCCTGTATGTGCAGCGTGACACCTGTCTCATTCGGAATCTCGAACTGCACCGGGCTGGTCTTGGAGGTGGCCGCGAAATGCCAGGCCGCCTCCGCCACCACGAAGAGGCCGGTTGCATCCGGTTGCACGGCCCATGGTTGCGTCAGCGTTAGAGTCGTCGCGGTGTTCGACGCAATCGTGTACTCCTGGTCCGCGCCGGTCCCGCTCATGATCCGGACAATCATGCCGGCATAGTTGGTGCCGCCCATTTCAGCGGTGCTGTTGCCAACCGTGTTGGCAGTCGCGATGGTCGCGGCGAATGGGGGCTGCAGTTCCGTCCGCCAATAAAAATTCGCGTGATCGAACGCCGGATCCGGCGGCACCCAAACCTGAGCCGGCAATCCCGTATCGGTAAAGCTGGTGCTGAGCGCCTGATTGGAAGCGACCCGGCCCATCTGCTGTGGATTCGGCCCTCGGTATACGTTGAAACTTACAGTGTTAGCGTCAAAACTTAGTCCCGTCAGCGTCACGCTGTTCGTGTTCGACCCCGGCGGGATGCTGGCGAGTATCACGAACGATAGAGCACTCTCGTGTCCTGCTGAATCCAGCGCGCTGACTGCGTAGTACAGCGTCTGGTTGCCCGCCAGCGTCCCGCCGGCCCCGATCCTGGCCGCCAGGCTCACCAGCGGTATACCCGGTCCGCCGGTTGCCATCGTTGACGGCACCACAAAGCCCACCGTAAGTTCTTCGCTTACGCCGCCATCGCTGGAATTGCTGGAACTTTCGGTGATCTGGTATTCCGGATTGCCGCTGGAATCGATTATGTTGCCGAGGAGCGGACGCGGCACGTTTACGCCGGAACCGGGCTGGCGGCTCGCGCCGGTGCCTCCCGGTATCTGGCCGTTTGTATCCTCGTACCATTCGTCCTGTTGAATCTGCGCCGTGATCGTAGTGACCCTGTAATTTACGCCCGGCGCGATCTTGGTTATGCGGAAGGGCTGGCGTTCAAAACCTTCTTTGAGATAGGTGACGGTGATGATGTCGCCGGGCCGCAAGCCCAGCGCCTTTACACTGGTGTCGAATGTGATGTAAGTGTTCCCGCTGACTGCTTTATCCAGCGTGAACTGAGAGATGCGTGCGGCCTGATCGTAGTTCGGAATCCCCAACGCCATGAGCGTTGTAGTAATCACCTGGCCCGTAAGCTGGATGTCGTCCACGTCGACCGTGAGCAGGCTGTCCTGCTGATACCCGTTGAACGCGTCTTGAAACTCCACGGTCACCTGGTTCGGCGTGTCCGCGATACTCCGGGAAGACACCTGCACGCTCGGCTCTCCGTTGGCCTTGCGCAAAATGTTCGCGGCGCCCGCCGATCCGTCGCTGAACTCATATGCCGGCCAGCCGCCATTCAGCGGCTCCGTGCTGTTGCTCCACGCCGGCTGCGCCGGTTGCTGTAACGCAAGTGAGTTTTCCACTTGCAACTGCAGCATGCCGCCTACGCTGTACGTGAATAGCAGCCTGGCGGCATTCCGGATTCCCCGAATCGTGTCTGCTGCGTTGCGCCGGTTTTGCAAACACAAATTGCACTGAAAACGCGGGATCATGATGCTGTTCCCGTTCAGATCCTCGGTCTGGATCTGCTGATCGCAATACGCCGCCGCCGCGGCGAATGTCGTGAGATCGATATTCTCCGTCCCCCACCCGCTCCGTTGCAGAATATCCAGCAGAATCCATGCCGGATTGGCGGTGAACTCCGTATTCTGGTAACTGCCGCCGGTTCCATAAATCGGTAGTTGCAGCCCATCCGCCAGGACTTGCACGGCGGGCAGTGACTGGCCGTTGTTAATTTGATTCGGCACGACAACTGAAAGATAGGCCATGTTGCCGTACGGATCGCCGGCCGGGTTACCCGCTGCGTCTGTGAAATCGGGATTGAAGGCGCCGTTCCGTCCGCCTAGGCTGATCACGTTGTACCAGCCCGTCGATGTCATGTTCTTGCCGGATTGCCCGACGGGAATCGCGATCTGGTTTACCAGCACCATTTGCACGTCCTGGATTGGGCCCATCCCCAGCAGTACTTCCATGTGCGTCAGGTTCCCGTCATTGCGCGTAAATACGATGGGAGGGTAATACCAGGCGGTACCGTATAACAACGGGACAAAGTCGTTATAAATTGCGACATTGTCATCCACTGCCGCGTACTGCCACCCGCCGCCGTAACTGCGCACCTGAATCGATGAAGGCACAAATTCGAGTCCGCCGAACCGCATCGGGCCGGAAAACATCCCGCGGGCTTCGCAATCGAGGCGCGTGTACGCGCACGAGGTGTAGGGGACGCCGCCCACCATGGCGCCCACACCACCGGTCTGATCGGGCGAATATCCGCAAGGGTAGAACAATGAGTATTGCCCGTTGCTGCCCCCATTCGCCGCTTCCTGCCTCTGCTGTGCATTAGATGGAAACAGCCAGGGACACCGCCGTTGGATCCGGACCGGCGGCAACAGCACTCTCTGCATGTTCATCCAGTTCACGGCCGAGAGTTGGAACAGCGATTCGGTGCTCTGGTCGGGCGGGTTGACGATGCCCTGAAATAAGACTGCTGCGTCCGATGTCGCAGCACCTTCGAGCAGGTTGTAAAACAAAAACGTCACCGTCAATGTGGCGGCCTTCCACCCTACCGATCGTTCCAGCTCCGAGAAGTAAGAATCGGCGTTGGCCATCGATAGCGACACGCGCGGAATCGCATCCACTCCCTGGTCCGACGACGTCTGCACCGCGAACACGTTGTGCTTCATCACCAGCGGCGCGTAGGTGTTGCCGCCATAAGTCACCTGGTGCGTGCTCCAGTACTCCGCTTGCCCGTTCTGTAATACGCACTGGAACAGCAGCAGCGGGGTGTCCGTGACCGCCAGCTCTTTCAGATCATAGATACTCAACATTGACGATATCCAGTTCGCAGGAGTGACGGCTTGGGCCTACTGTCGTGATCGTTAGCGCGTCACTTTGAAACCGCGCGTTCGGGTACACACCGCCCGTCTCGGCCGTTTGTTTGTAGAGCGAGGCAGTGGTCTGCGCCTCCGCCTGAATTCCGAAGACGTCCACCGTAGTGCCCGGATCCAGTGCGATACCGAAGTTGATGGAATCGGCGGTGTCTTGGAGTTGCCCGGCGGAGGTCAGCCGTGTCCACTGGCGGCTGATCGCTCGCGCGTCCGTTGCCGAGCCGCGCACCAGCCACACCCTTGCGCTCTGGTCACTGCGCGCGTATAGGCTGAGACAGTAGTCCAAGGATGCCGGCGCGTTGATCGATTGCTGTAGCATCAATGTGGCGCCTGTCGGGTTGCTGACCTGATACGCGGCCGTGCCTCCCATCGGATCCGCCACGCCGCCTGTCAATTCCAGTAGTGGGCCCGCCTGCCAGACGGCCTGATTCTGCTGCTCGCTCCACGCCAGCAGATTATCGGCGGGATCCAAGAAAGTGAACGGCGTCAGCCGTCCCTCGACAGCCTGAAAAAGAGCTTCCACGGCGGCCAGTTCATGATCGCTCATTTCCTCGAAGGACAGGTGCCATTCCGTGATCGCCGCTGCGGGATCGGCCAGCTTGACCTGGTAGCCCTGGCAGCTCTGATTTACCACCGTCCTTGCGGAGCGTTGCCTTGTGATCGGAAACTGGCCGGTTGCGCCCGACGATAGTTGTGGAAAATAAATCATTTTAGGTCCTGTTTTGGCACACGGTGAGCGTAGTTTTACCCCGCATTTCACCTCTTAGTTGAAAACCGTATGTGTCTCCGGCCAGGCTGCAGTTCGGATAGACCGTTCCGTCCCACGGATCGGTGAAGGAGAAGCTGCCGAAGCGGCCCTGGTTGGATATGAAGAACTGGTCTAATGCAGCAAGCTCGGATTCGTCCAGCAGGTCGAGTTGGATCGTCCACCGATGCAGTACCGAAGGGTTATCTCGAAAGCGCTGCTCGGTACCGTCCAGAAAACGGATCGCGTCAGTGTTAAACTGCAGTGTCCTCTTCGCCGGATATTGCATCACGGCGCCGGTCTTGAGCGTCGGAAACATGGCGGTCAGAGGTTCGTCACCATGTCATTGATGGAGTTCATGTTCAACATCGCCTGCCGGACCGCCTGTGCGATATCGTCGCTGTGATCGAGAAACGACTGGCTGTCCATGGCTTGTACCTGGACGGTGATTTGCGAACCCCCGTTCGACCCGCCACTTGCAGCGGAGCGCGGCAAACCGTTCTCGCCCCAACTTACGTCTTGGCCATTGGTGGTGGACTGCAGGTTCAGAGATGGGGGAAGCGAAAAAGGCACTAGGGGTGCGAGCTGTTGAGACTGTCCCCCGCCAAACAAGCTGGAAAACAGCGACACCAGCGGCATGAGACTAAGCCCGCCCCCCAGAACGCTGCTCGCCGTGCTAAGCACGTCTGATACCCCCCCGCCGCTGCTGCTGGAACTCTTTGCTTGACTATTTTCCGCCAGCGCATCTGTATTAGCGGCTGTCGCCTGCGTCCCTGCATCGATTACTTGAGTGGCTTGCCCCAGCGCGTCGATTAGACCCTGGTCGGTTGTCGCCGATTGGCCGCCCGCCGGGCTGCCCGACGCTTGGTTGAAAGCGGTTAGCAGCGTCTGTTGTGACGTACTAGGCATTTCTCCCCCTTGGCGCGGCGCTGTTCTGGCGTCCAGTGCTGGGGCCGCCATTCGCCTCTGCAAGCTCGTGCTCCAAAATCAGAAAAGCTTCCACCTCGCGCGCCCCCAGACCTTCGATTCCTCTTTGCCCTAACTTGCGCCGCACCAGGTACTCCTCGAGCCATGCCATGCTTTGTGCCGTGAGAAACGATTTTGGACAGACCGTGGTCGCTGCATTGTTCCTCGCCCACACTACGCGCACGGGCGTCTCTAGCGCCCGCGGTATCCAGCCGCACCTGCGCTTCGTTTCCAGACCGGCTTTACGGCAAGTCGCGCACTCCCAGCCGGCCTGGTTGGAAAATTGAAAATGGAATGCGACGATCAGTTTTTTCTTTCGGCTTCCGATAGCCCACACTGTTGCTTGACGGCAGCCAAAGCCTCCCGGAACAGATCTTCAGGCCCGCTCGCCGCCAATGACTCCGGAGTCGCCGGCAGCCCGTCCAACTCCAGACCGGTGACTTCCTTCAAGCCCCAGAGAAGATAGATCCGATCAATCTCCGACGCCAGCAAGGCGGCTTCCATCTTCTCGTCTGGAGTGTCGCCCGCCTCCACGAACTCTTTCCGCGACGCCAGCTCCCGGATGCGGCGCATCAACTCCACCCGGCGTCCAAATGACATCTTGGCGACCGCATAACTTACCCCAGGCGCTACGGTAGAATCTATGGTTTCAAAACTCGTATATTCCATCTAGCCACCAAACCAAGCTCTTACTTATCCTTGTGGGGCAGGCAATCTTGCCTGCAGCCGCCTTTTAGGCGGCTCCCTTGAGATAGCAGTGCTATCCAAACGCCACCACGATCTCGTTGTCTGCTGTCCCCTGCGCTTTCGATCCCTGGAATTTCCATTGCAGCCTGTTATCGCTGTCGTCGAACTCGGGCACTACCGGCACCACGCTCATCATGTAGACTCCCATGACTTGCCCGGTTTGCTGGCCAAGTTGAAACATCACGCTTACCGGCGACTGCTGCCGCGCCGCCTGGTACAGTCCTTGTGTCGCTGCGTCGTCCAGTTCATACAGGCTGAAGGCCGCCGTCACGGACCGCGGCCCCGGCGCAATAGCTAGCGGCAGGTTGGTTCCGAATTCCTTGGACCGCATGTCCAGGCCGTTGTCTAGTTGGAGTGTCCCGCTCGTGATTGTGTAGAACTTGCCGGGCGTACTGCCCAGCCAGGCCTCACCCATGTTACCCGGCACGATCGAGTAGTCGAAGGCGCCAATGGCTGGCTCCACGGGGAAGCTGTTCAGTTGTCCCATTCCCGCCGCGAAACTGGAACTGTCGATCAGGTCTTGCGCCATTCCCTCGAACTCAAACTGGTGAAAGTCGCCATTCACCTTCACGGTCATTCGGTTGACTGCCGCGCCGCAGAGAATCCGCTGGAGCGCGGTGCTGGGATCCCAATAGTCGAAAATGCTGACGCTCGGCAATTCTGTCGCCGGAAAATAAGAAACGCTCGGCGCGATCTCGGTGCCCGCGGCCGGAACGCTGGAGAATGCGGCGTTCACCTGCACGGCCGTCGCGCTCACGATTGCCGTGACAAACCGAATCTCGCCGTTACATGACACGCCTTGGCCCACCACGAGCCCGTGTGGCGCCGCGAAGACCAGCGACGTGCCGCTTGAACCCGCCGCGGCTGCCCCTCCCGCGTACATCGCTGGAGCGGCCCCCATGCTGGCCTGAAATAGCGGCCCATAAGATGGACCCGAACTCTGTCCCCCCCAGCTCGTCATGTAGGTTGTCACGTCGAAACTCGTCGTGCGCCGCAGCCCCGCGGGTATTCCTACGAACGTCCGGCTGCCCGTCTTGTCCCGCCGGTCGGCCTTCTCCAACTGATTCTTGGCCGTCAGCTTCACCGCCGGAAACCTGTTCTGCGCCGTGATCGCCGGCGTCTGTCCGTAGTCGCTTTCCAATCCCGTGTAGAAACGGTTGGCATTGGATGAAATATACGAAGCCATAGCTCTAGTCGCTCACTCCTACTTCGAAAGTAACCTTTCCTGCCTGGATGAAGTTTCGTCCGCCATGCTTCACGGGCCCTAAGGCCGCTTCATAGCAACCGGCGTAAAACATTCCTTCGCCCCAGTCGCCCCGGTTCTGATCCAGCACCTGGGTCACAGCGTCGACATACGTTTGAAGTTGATTCTCGATCCCTACCAGTCTGTCCTGTGAAACTCGCACCTCAATCGCCACAATGGCCTTTCCGGAGAAGTTCCGGAACTTCTCCTTGAGCTGGTTCACGATCTTCTCGCAGTACACGTTGACCGCCGGATACTGCACGTCCGTGCTACGCTCCGCCAGTTCAATCGATACGTTCTGCGCAAGAATCTGATTCTCTCCGACCGGCGGCAGAGTTACATCCTCGGCCTGAGCTAGCGTTGATACGCAGGCGTTCAGTCCCTTCGGTGCGCTAAGGAGCGCGACTACTTGCGCGGTGACCGTGCTGCCGACCCATGCCATTCTCTAACCTCTCTGAATAACTCGCGGCAACGCGCGAAGATAGTCTGGCGCCTGTCCGCTCCCCGGCCCCTGTCCCAAAGTGGACACTGGCCCTGCCTGGACCCAGACTTGATCCAACGCCAACGGCGACGTGTTCTGTAGCGCCATTGCCGTGGGCGACAGCCCAACATACACATTCCAAGCCGTCGCGTTGGCCGGTTGATTGACCGGCTGGGCCACTAATGCATTTCCTGCCGCCACCGTAAGGGTACTCGGATTGCTGGCCTGCCCCTCTTCACTTTCCACATTCAGCCACGACACACTCGCGCAGTAGGTCGTTGCCGGTTGACCGCCTGGAATTGACGTCAATTGCGGCGGAGCTGCCTGCGGGATCGGATCCGACACAATGCCGATCCCAGTCTGAATAAGCTTGTCCATGGCCCACTTCGCCAGTTGCTGGAATTGATCCCGCTTGCCCTGATAGCGGTCGTTCAGTTGATTGAAGTAGGCATCCTGATACACAAGCATCAGGGTTTGGAACACGTGCCAAAGCTGTAGCGGCGGCGTGACCACGATGTTGTTCAACTGTGGGTCCGGTTGGAGCCAGAACTGCCAGTCGTAGGTGTTACTGCGTTGTAGAAGGGTCGTCACTTCGATCCCGAGCTCTTGCTGTGCCAATGCCAGTTTTTGGCTCAGATCGATGTTCTCCGTTTGCGCCGTGGCCAGCACAGAGGAGTCCTGACGCATGAGATCCTGCATCGTCGATATTCCATCCGTGAATAGCGCCATTGCTCCGGCCTACTCTTTGCCCGGCTGTGCGCCGCTTTTCAGTTTGCGTAGCTCGTTGGGCGAAATGACCGTGAATTGCATCCGCGACGCCGCCGCGAGTTGATCTGCTTGCCGCTTCGCCTCCGCCTTCTGCTCTTGGAACTCGCGCGCTTCCTCGGCCGTCGCCAGTCGCGCGGTGCCTTCCACTATCATCGTTGCCGCGATTCGCCGAGGAACCTCGGTGCGCACTCCTTCCCGTCCGCCATCTTGAGTCTCGAGGCTGACCAACACTACCGAAGGATCTTTTAGGCGTTCCTCCATCGCCCGAATCTTCTTGAAGTAAGCTTGTAAGTCCATGGTTGTCTCTTGTGGGGTCGGGCGTACCCGACCCCCTTTTCTGTTTTCGGCCTCAGTGCCGTTTCGCTTGTGCCCGCTACGCATTCACCTGAACGCCGAAGTTGTTCCGGATTACCGCGCAACCGTACAGTACGTCCACCGTGAACTGCTGCGCCAATGTATTCGGCTGGTAGCTCATCACTACCCGCATCCCGAAGTTCCCCATCTCGGCGTAGTGCGCCACTGCGCCCGTGCCGTACAACGGCTGCGGCAGTCTCCGGATGACCAGGCCAACCGCCGGCTTGGTGAAAGCCAGGTTGTGAGTCGTCAACGGCGAACTGCCGGTGTGCGCAACGAACTGCGACCGCATCACGAAAAAGTCCTTGATCTTTCCCACAGCGCCGTCGATCAAAGCCCGGAGTCCCGCTTCGCCGGCGGTCTGGAACTCGCTGAAGCGTTCGATCTGCCGCAATTGAGAATATGTTGCGGCGTCCACCACCAGGTACTTCGGCTCGGACGGCGGAACCTTCGCCGCAAATAGCGCGGTCTCTGCTTCATCGATCACCGCTTCCACCAGCGGTGTCCCCGGCGTGCCCACCGGCGTGTTCGCCGAAAACCCGGCAAACAGGTTCAGCAGGCTTGTCTCGATGCTCTCTGCTATAGCCACCACCGCCGGTTGCATGTAGACCTGCAGTAAGTCCGGAACCGCCAGCACTTTGGTCACATCCGGAATCTGAAATGTCGCTTCGGCGTGTGTGTTCAACACAATCTGCGCATTCCCCAGATTCGGGTTCTGCGTTTGAACTGTTCCGCCTTCGGCTATGTTGTTGGCCACCAGCACCGGAGGAATCGGGATGTTCACCGTATCCCCCGCCTGCGCCAAAACGGGTTCATAATCGCGGTTGACCAGGTTACCCATCACTAGGTTCCCGACCAAGGCGGGCAGAGCGTCTGCCGCCACCAGCTTCACGATCGCGCTGGCCACATTAGCTGATGTAATTATCGCCATTCATTCTCCTAAGTTGACTAGGCTCTTTTGCCCGTCCTTTGAAATCAGGCATTCCTGCCTGCCGTGCCTATATGCCGCGCAGGTTTTGCGAAGCAACGCGCAGAATCTCCTTCCGCACCCGTTCCATCTGTTCGGAACTCATTCCCGGCCGGATCCCCTCTATGTCCACGCTCTCGGTACTTTCTCGCGGCGCCTTGTGCGCGGCGGTAATCCCAGATCCTCCGGATATCCGCGCCGGCAGGAACTCTGGATTCTCGCTCACGAAGTTGCTCAAATATTCTTTGAGTGGCACTTCGCCTTCGTCGCCGTGCGCCAGCAGCCGGCCGTCCTCCGTGCGGAATACGCCGTCGTGCACCGCTCGGTATGCCAGGTCGACCTTCGCAACCCCCAGCCGTTGTAACTCCGCCCGGATGGCCGCGCCTCTCTCCGCCTGCTCCGCCGCCTGCCGGCTGCGCTTGCTCTCTTCTTCCACTTCGTTCAGCCGCCGCTCCAGTTGCTCGCGGCGTTTGCGTTCCTCCACGAGTTCCGTTTTGTAGGCCGGTTCGCTCTTGGCCTGCTGCTCCTGGAGGAACTCCTGAATTGCTTGCTTCACAATCGCTTGTACGTCTGTGTCTTCCATAAACACCTCTTTTCCCAAGCCGCCCCAGCGCTCCGTCTCGCTCAGCGGCGGATACCGCACTAATTCGCGCCCAAAAAAGCGTTAGCTCTGTGCCTCAATCTCCTGCGCAATCTGAGTCTTGATCTCCTGCCGCACGTCCGATAAGAACTTGAACGCCAGTTTCTTGAAGACCTGCTTCTTCAGCGTCTCGGATTCGATTCCCAAAGTAAGCAGCTTGCGGGCGTCGTCTAGTTCATTGCTGAAATCGGCGATATCAAACTCGTCAAGCCCTGAAACATCGATCGAAATGTTGTCCTGGCGCGCCACCGCGATGGCTCGCAAGACTTGCTTCATGGTCTCCTTCACCGCGTCCCCGTATGCCCGCAGGACCTCCTGCGTGATGCTGAAATCCCTCTGCTTGCTGGCGCCCGATTGGTGCTGGCTCGATGAATCCGATCCGGCCGCGTGCGTAAGCAGATAGGACACCCGGTAAATCTCGTCTTTGAGCTGGACCAGATTGTCGGCTGCAATTTGGTAAACCTTGCCTTCCGGCTCGGTCCACCCGAATCGGTCCCCGGGAGCCAGTTGGATGAAATAGGAGTCACCCACGATCTGGTTCCACTCGCGGTCCGAGTAAATTACCGGAGAGGCAAACAAACCCATCGTCAGCGCCCAGGAAAGCGCGTTCGACTTGTTGAAGTGCTCTAGTTGCAGCAGGGCCGCCTTGTTCATTAACCAGAGTCCCTCGGTCACCCGCAACGGAAAAATCGGCACCCGGCTCTGGCCGGCCAGCCCATGCAGTCCTTCATCCACCAGCCGCACTTCTTTGTTCTTCAGTTGCTGATAGACTTGATAATTCTGCCGGTCGTAGTAGATCCAGCGGGTCTCGCGAGTCCATTCGCTTTCGGTGACCTTCGACTTGCGGAGCGATGAAGTCCGGATCACCGCCCAGTCCAGCCCTCCGTGGTCGTCGTAGCTCCAGTTGATCAGTTCCTCCGGCGAGTAATCCGCCAGATACGCTCGCGAACGTCCAACCGCGTCCTCTTCCGCGCGGTTACTGACGGAAACGGGCGATCGTGGAAAATCCACTACGATATAACTAGCCCCCTGCACCAGCGTTTGCACGATCCGCTGGCGGAAAAACTCCGCGATGGAGGTGCCCTTCAGGTCGCAGTCCTCCGCAAATAGGTTGTAGAAGCCCTTTGCCGCATCGTCGTTACCGTCGAACAGCAAAGCCGCCTCGCGCCGCATCAGCGTCGCCGCGTACCAGTCGATAATCGAGCCAATGTAGTTCTCGTAGAACACTCGGCTCAGCCGCTCGGCATAGATATCGTTGGGCTCCTTGTGCCGCCTTATCAGGTACTCGAAGGCGTTCTCCCGCATCTGCTCGCCGCCGGCGTAAAGATCCCTGTACTTCTTCCACATCGCCTTCTTGGCGGCATACTCGGGATGCTCTCGGTCGATGTTCACCATCTGGTCCTCAAATCAGCCGCTCCTGGTGTTCGCCGATCGCCGCTTGCGGTCTGCATTCCTGCCACAACAAGTAACCCAGCGCGTCGGAAAGGTGCGTCCTGCGGCGATCCTTCTCCTTGTCGATTGCGTTGCTGTCCGCCTTGTACGATACCTGCTCGAAGTCCTTGATCAACTCCTTGCACTTTGGGTCCACCAGCAGCCGTATCTCGCCGCTCGCCGAGCGCAGTTTCGCGTTTGTCAGCATGATCCGTTCCCGCACGCTTGGGTTGGCTTTAGGCACCTTATACGTCGCCCGCGCGCCGTAGTTCATCCGAAAGTACTCCCGCACGATCTGGTAATCCGAGGCGCCCGTGGTGTGCTGGCTGTTCCCCGATGCGTCGCCGTATATCACGACTCCGCTCCGGTGATTGGGAAACCGCTTTTCGAACTCCTCGCAAGCTTCATGCGTACTGGCGTGCCGCAGAGCGATTTCGTCCAGCACGAATACCGTCCGGCCCTCGATCTGCGCCACTACCGAAGACATCGGGTCCACGTTGAAATCCAACGCCCACAGCAGCGGGCAATTCGGGTTCGCGCGCAGGCTCTTCACATGATCGCGGCGGTTGAAGGCGCTATACACAAGTCCGCCCTGCAAGCTCAGGTACTGCCCAAGCGCTTCCTGTTGATAAAAGGTCTCATCGTAGCTGTTCTTCAGCCGTTCGTAGAAGTCCGGAACTTTCTCGAGCAGGTACCGGTTCTCGTGAGGCTGCGCGATGATCGCGCTGTATCCCGCAACCGGATCCGCAATGAATTTCTGATAAACCCAGTCATAGCCTTTCGGCGTCCACACGGCGAAGCCGCAAAGTATATCGGCTTGTGGGTCGCGCAACCGTCCCTCCAGCCGTAACCACGCGCCCTCTGGCGAGTAAGTCAGCTCATCGAGTCCAAACCATGCCAGGTTAGTGCCGCGCAGGCGCTCAAAATCGTCCACCGGCCGGAATATGATGCGGGACCCGGTGTGTTTCATCGTGAGCATGTTCTCGGCCTTGTTGTACTCGTACGGCAGATCCTGACTGTCCAAAAGGGCAAACAACGTCGTCTGCGTGGCATCGCGTAACATCGGATAAGTTGGCGCGCCGATCAGCCCCAGCCTGCCCTGATTTTGATAGGAGAGCCTGATCGCCTCAAAGCAAAGTGCCTGGCTTTTGCCGGAAGCGATAGGTCCGGAAAAACCCTTGAATCGCGACGTACAGTCGTGAAAGGCTCTTTGTGAAGGAAGCGCGTCATAGACTACCTTTTGGTCAAGGATTCCGTCCTGTCCGATTCTACCCATCGCACCCTGACTTCGCGCGGCTCGTCTGCATCCAGTTCCTTCTCGATTTGCAGTAATCGCACCAGGTCTGCCAGCGTCGGTTTAATCGCGGGCGTTCCCAGCTTCGCCTCGATGCTTTCAATCGCTTTCCTGACGACCCGCGCTCTGTGCTTCTGTTGTTCTGTCATCCGCAAACCCTATTCCCGATTTGAGACTAACATCCGGTGTCTTGCGGCCAGATCGCGAATTTGGGCTAAGTGACAGAATTTGAACGTGCAGATTATATTTCTCGACGTGTGACTGGTTTACCGGCCAATATCAGGTTCCGGATTCTGGGCGGTAGAAGGTGAG
>OBLT010000656.1_pt1 | contig 22172 bp, 15 predicted proteins | sample 1518721 | NCBI WGS metagenome assembly OBLT01 (sample SAMEA3539307, study PRJEB22396) | soil metagenome | biome: tundra; feature: field; material: soil | place: USA | collected 2010-05 | depth 0.15 m | reverse complement strand
CAAGCCGGTCGCGAAAGACCAGGCCCGGAGCACGATTCGCACCGCCGTCAGCCGCTTGCGAAAAGACGCGCCGGCAAACGAGAGTGTTCCCGCGCAGCCGGCGAGCGCGGCCATGTCCAGCGCGGTCATGCCTGAAGAACACGCGCTGGCAGCCGCCGCGGCCGTTTCTTCGCAACTGACAAGTTTTGCCGAGCCTGCTCCAAGCTTCGTTGCAGCGTCCGCTGCAACCGCGACCCACTCCGTGCCAGCCCTCACCACGAAGATGAATTCCGCCGTAGGTCAAGAGGAAATCGATGCCCCGCCAGCGACTCCAAAGTTGAAGCCGCCGTTCCCATCTCTTCCGGCATCGTCTCTGTCAGAATCGTCTTCGGCGTCAGAATCGTCTTCGGCTCGAGCTGTTTCGGCAGTTTCCGAACCTCGGCGCCCGATAATGCCGTCCGACGATCCGGTGCTTGCGGAATTGGAAGAAGCAGAACTGAAAGAAGCGGAACTGCAAAGTGCGCGACTGGACAAAGCAGCGCCGGATAAACCGGTCGCCGACCCTGGTGTCCCGGTCTTTTCGTCCTACCAGCAAAGCCAGCACAAGAGACGCAGTCCGCTGGTCGCGTTGCTGATGCTCGCGCTTGCTGGCAGCGGATTCTATGCCGCGTGGATGTACCAGCCGGAATTCCGAGCCATCGCCCAACCGCAGATTGATCGTGTGCTGGACCTGGCCGGAATAGCACACCAAGCGCTAGCTCCGGCTGCGGCGCCGATGGCCGTGCAGTCTCCGGCTCCGGTAGCTCCGGCCACAACCTCGGCGCCAGTGCCGCAACTGCCAACCGATCCGAACCAGACACAAGCAACGGTTCCAGATTCAGCAACCCGTCCAACAACGCCTTCAGCAACAAGCTCACCAACACCAACACCAACGACTTCCGCAGTTGCAACGGGAGCGACTCCAGGCACGGCAGTAGCGCCGCCAACCTCCGCGACTACAACTCCAGCTGCACCGGTTGCGAACAAGCCTGAGGCCAGCAAGCCCAGCGACAACAAGAAGGACGCCGCTGCCGGGACTTCGTCCGACGCTCAGCTACCCGGGGAAAAGAGCGCGATCATTCTCTCTTCCAAGGGTGCGGAAAAGCGGCTCGCGCATAGCGTCACGCCCAAGTATCCCGTCGAAGCAAGTTCGGGAGATGCTCAAGGAACGGTCGTCCTCAAGGAAGTGGTGGATGAAAACGGCAAGGTTGAGGGCGTGCGATTGGTGGAGGGAAACGCAGCGCTGGCTACCGCCGCCATCAACGCGGTTAAACAATGGCGCTATCGGCCCTACGTTCGCGACGGCGAGGCTCGGCCTTTCCAGACCGTCGTAATCATCGATTTTCAGCGACCCTGATCGCGGGCCAATCGACGGCCGCTCAATTACCCACGTAACTTGCTGGTAATCGCGACATTGCCTAGGATGACCTCATCATGGGTTACCAAGCCTTACTCTTCTGTCCTGATGAAAAATTGGCTCGCGTTGTAAGCCAAGTGTTCAGCGAGCTGGACTTCACCATCGAGCCGGTTCACGAACCGTTCGCTGCGGTAAAGAGGTTGATGGCGCGGCGTTATGACGCTCTGGTGGTGGACTGCGAGAACGAACAGAACGCTTCCCTGCTCTTCAAGAGCGCAAGGAATTCCAGCTCCAATCAGAGTTCGCTCGCCATCGCTGTGGTCGAGGGACAAGCGGGCGTGGCCAAGGCCTACCGCATCGGCGCGAATCTGGTACTGACCAAGCCGATCAACATCGAGCAGGCCAAGGGAACGCTTCGGGTGGCGCGCGGACTGCTGCGGAAAAACTCCGATGCTGCCAGCGCCAGTACCAGCGGCACGACCGTCCCCACAATGCCCGCAAAAACAGCTCCTGTGTCCGCCGCCAGCTCGTTCCAACCGGCGAGTCGGGGTGAGGTAGCGATGGCTGCACCGCCAAGCCGTCCCGAACTTCCTGAGTTCGAAGCTCCGGTGCCGGCGCCGATTCCAGCAATGATTCCAGCGGGGCTTCCGGCAATGGCCGCAGCGGCAAAAGTTGAGGACAAACCGGTGGTTATTCCCGTGCCCGTAGCACAAACGACGATTGCGATCGAACCAGCTGTGGAAGCGCGTCCGTCCGCTTCCCTTGGTCTCATCAAGAACGATGTAATCACGAACGACGTGGTAATGAACGAAGCAGCAAACATCCCGGCCGCCTCCGTACCCGCCCACAATACCAGCTCTGCTTTCACGGCTGCCCCAGGATCAGCCGCAGCACCGGCTCCGGCAAAAGAAGTAGCGGCTCCGCCAACACCAGGGAACACGACAGTTGAATCGGAGGTAGCGAGTCCCTTACACGCCAGTCCATCGCACGCGGTTCCCGCGCAGAATGCCGCGCCAACTCCTGTGTTAGGTTCGGTAAGCACGACCGAGGCCCCATCGTTTGCGTCACTAGACGAAGAGGATTCCGGCGGATCGGGCGGCAGCAAGAAAATCCTGATCGCAGCAGCCGCGGTCCTGGCTCTGGCCGCGCTCGGCTACTTTGGTTATGGCAAGCTGGGCAAGTCCGCCGCAACCCCTGCTCCGCAGCCTGTAAGCGCGCCCCAGAACTCGGGACAGCCGGTTCCTGCTCTGTCGCCCATGTCTTCCCCCGGGGCGACACCTGCGACGGGCAAGCCCGACCGGGCAAGTTCCGCCACCCCAACCTTGGCTCCCAAAACCGCTACCGCGGCAGCGCCCGACAAGCCCTCGGCCGGCGCGAGCAATTCTCCGTTGATTCGGATCGCCGTAGACCCGGAGCCGGCAGCGAAGAAACCGGATTCGGCACCCATACTCGTAAAATCAAGCACCGCGATGACCAAAACGCAAACCCAAGCCGAGGAGTCCGCGCCTCCGCTTCCCAGTTCGCTCGATGCGGCACCCGCAAACGACAGCAACTTGAGCGGCTTGATGTCTTCGGCATCGTCAAATCTTCCCAAACTGTCACTGGCAACCCTAAAAATTTCGCAGGGTGTGTCCCAGGGGCTTTTGATCAAGCGAGTACAGCCAAAGTATCCGCCATCCGCGCTCGCGGTTCATGCCGAGGGCGCCGTGCAGATCGAAGCCACCATCAACAAGGAAGGCAATGTCGTCAATCCGAAAGTGCTCAGTGGAAACCCCGCCCTGGCGCGCTCCGCGGTGGACGCTGTCCGCCAGTGGAGATACAAGCCGTACTACCTCGATGGCACTCCAGTGGAAATCCAGACGCAGATCACGATCAACTTCAAAGCAAACTAGCTCTCAGCGATCAGCCATCAGCTATCAGTTCTTGACCCTTGAAGAATGGGTTCCGAGAACTGCAAACGCAAGCATCCACAGGAATATCCTTCGCCCGCGAGAAGCCGGTAGCAAGGGGTTGTTACTGATGGCTGAGAGCTGACAGCTAGTTCAACTGCTCGTCCAGAGGACGCTGCCGCGGACGCCCGGGATGAGCGCTGATGCTGCGGAATTTGTGGTAAAGCGCGTGCACGTCTTCGCTCAAGAGCCGCACCACCTGCATGCAGAAATCGCCGTGCTCACGCAGAAACTCCAGGAACTGCTCGCGCGGAATAAAGGCTGCGGTGGTTTGGTCGCCTGCTTCCGCGGTGATCCGATACCTTTCCCCGCTCATGCTCTCGCTCAGCCCGAGCAGGGTTCCAGGACCAACGACCTCCAGCAGCTGCTTTTGGTTCGGACCAGTCGGCAGCAGGACGCGAACCTCGCCACTCTCCACCAGGTAGACGCCCGCAACTGCGGAACCCTGCTGAAACAACGTGGCGCCTTTGGGGAATCGCTGAACGGACTTGATCCCGTGAAGGGCCTGCAACAGATCTGGACTCAACTTGCCCGGCGTAGGCTGCGACGACACAAGATCACTCCCTCTTGTCTTACCCTATCCTGAGTACAGCCGGACCCGCTGGCTGTGATTCGGATCACGACTCCAAGTGACAGGCGACAGGGATCCGCTTGGTCCCGATTATACGTCCTAGGGGGTGGGCTGGAGTCCTATTCCGGATTAGGTGCTTCGATTTATCAGCGGGTTAGCGCAGAACTTTCAGTTTTTTTGCGGGAAGTCCTCTAAGGAGATGCCAGCGCCACAAACAGAGATGTAAGCAGAGGCTCGCCAAATCGATTGTTATTGCCGCTCAAGAATTTCGTCGATTGCGGCCTTGCCGCCCTTGTCGACGCTGACGACTTTGTGCACCGGCTTGAAACCGGTCAACGTGATGTCCACGATGTAATTTCCCGGTCCCAGCATCACGTCGACGGGCGCTAGCTTATCCAGCATCCGCTGGTTGATGGCGACCTGTGCGCCTTTCGGCTGGGTGTGAACGCTGATGGAGCCCATGCCCGCCGTGCTCTCCCCGCCGCGTCCAAACAGCTTGTTGAACTTGCCGACCGTCCGTATATCCTCGGCGTTGCCCAGCGCCCGCAGCGCGGGCGAATACTGGAAGTTTTGGCCGGGGCCAAGATCGGTAGTGACCGTCTCTTCGAGGTATCCTTGCTTGCGCACCAGAACGCTGTGGCTTCCTTTTTCCACGGCGAACTGCGCCGGGGTCACTCGTCCGGTCGGCTTGCCATCCATAACGACCTCGGCGCCAGCCGGCGTGCTGTTCACCACGACCAGCGCATTGACCACCGCCAGATGAAGCGTCAGAGAGGCTTTGCTGCCGGCAGCAACATCGACCGACCGTATCTCCGACGAATAGCCAGACTTGCTCGCGGATATGATGTGCTTGCCTGCACTTAGACCCGTCACATTGAACGGTGTGACCCACGACGGATCGCTTTTGCCATCAACCTGAAATTGTGCGCCCTGCGGACTGGAGTCGATCAGGGCCTGGCCCGGGATCGCGACCGGCGCCGGGGCCGGAGCGGGCGCCCGCCGTGTGCTCTTCGAGTTGCGCTTTTCGACTTGGCGGACCGTCAGGCTCGGTTGAGCTTCCGCAACGGGCGGAGCCAACTGCTCGATTTGAGGCGCTGCCTGAGCCTGTGCAACCGGTTGAGCTGGGCTTGATTTTGCGGCTTGGGTGGGCCGCGGGGCGGCCGTGGATCCATCGTCCTCCGAGCGCACATGAAAAAAGAGCGCGATCACGATCACCAGAATCAGTCCAACCGCACCCAGAATCGAATAGAGCATCAGCCGCGGCGGAACGGTAGCGATTTCCTTGATTGCCTTTTCCGCGACTTCCCGCGGCTGGATTCTTGGTTTCTCTTCTTTCTGCGAGTAGGTCTGCGCCGCAGGATGCGACGGCTCTATCGGCTCCGGGACCGGCGGCTCGAAAATGGGTTCCTTGAGCGGAGGCATTTCTGCCAGGTCGGAAAAACTTCGGCTGGATGAGCTTGCGGCGGGCTCAGACATCATCGGATCCACGGCCACGCGGGGCAAATGTTGCACGGGCTCTGGCTCCAGCACCGCCGCCGACAGAACCGGGCCGGGCGCAGCCTGGAATTCGGGAGCGCTTACTTCGAATTCGCCGGCCGGTCGTGCGCCATAGTTCAGATTAGAGTCCAGATTAGAGTGCGAATTAGAGTGCGAATCGGCGTTCCCACCCAAGTTCGAATCAAAGCTCGAATTAAAGTTTGCGCCGGATGTAGATGAGCGGCCGCCGCCGCCCCCTCCCGTCGCAGCTGCCGCAGCGGCTCTGGTCTCGGCTGCCGGCGGATCGGTTTGCGAATACACCGGAGCATCGATTTCCGGAGAAACGATTTTGGCAGCAACCGGTCTAGGCGAAACCGGTCGAGCGGGTGGCGCGGGCCTGGCCGGGCTGGAGGCTGCCGAGACAAACTTGCTGGCCGCCGCCGCACGCGCCGCGGAATTCACCGCAACATTCGGCGTTGGCGTCGTCTTCCTGGAATCCGTGGTGGCTTTCTTGCCGTTTTCCTTGCACTTCTCCAGATCGTCCACCAGTTCGCGCGCGTTCTGATAACGCTCCGCCGGAGCTTTCGCCAGCGCTTTCATGATCAGCGCGCTCACCCCTGGTTGAATCTTGGAATTCACCGAGGACGGGCTGGCGGGCATGTCATTCTCAATCTGGCTCACCAGCGCAACCGGATCTGCACCATCGAAAGCCTTCCGGCCAACCACCATCTCGTAGAGGATCGTGCCTAATGTAAACACGTTGGAACGCAGGTCGAGGGCTTCTCCGCGAATCTGTTCGGGAGAACAGTAGGGCATGAGCCGGCCCAACCCTTTTCCCGATTCCGCTTCGATCAGACTCATGTTGGAGATGCCGTAACCGAGGATTTTGACCATCCCGTCCCACTGCACCATGATCTTGGCGGGCTCGAGCGAACAATGGGCCACACCCTTCGCCGCCGCGTGCTCCATGCCGGTGCAAACCTGGCGCGTAATATCGAGCAGATCCCAGATCGAGAAGCCTTCTTTGCGCGCCAACATGGTGGCGATGCTGTTGCCCTGGATGTATTCCATGGCGGCGCAGAACTCGCCGTCGATCTCGCCGGCGCCATAGAGCGGCACGATGTTCTGGCTGACGAGATCGCGCGTCGCCTCGCCTTCGGCAATCAGCGTTTCCACAAAGGCATCCGCACGGTCGCCCAGCGACTCCAGACTTTGCGTCTTGAGCGCCACGACCTGGTTGGTTTCCGTGTCCATCGCCTTATAAATCAAGGCGGTTTCTGACTTGGAAAGCTCACTCTGAATTTCGAATCGGCCAAACATCGTCGCCATTACAATCGCCTCGCGGTGACAAGCCGCACTACACCCTGGATATGAAATTCGCTAACGAACAGGGGGAGAATCACAGCTAGAATACCGCCTTCCACTGCCCCACTGAGAGTTACGAAAGTCACTGAGAAATGGCTCTGGAAGCGATTTGCAGGATCTGATGCTCAGGCTAAGAGTAGGAGCCTTCTGGCTAGCGCGTTATGACTCGCGCTGGTTCAGCGTTCGGTAAGAGGCAGCGACACGTCGATCTTTTAAGCATCCACTGCGCTCGGAAATTTCCTGAATCGAAGACGTGATAATCGGTGTGCTGTAGGCGGGGTGATGAAACTCCAGGCGCATGCCGCGACCGATGAAGCGCACCTTGAGCATGGAACCGCCCCAGGTCGAGCCGGCGATGGTCACCTGAACTGGTTGCGGACAGTATTGCGGATGTCCTGAAATCAACGCCGAACCCTCGCCCAGAAGTTGTGCCGTGTAGAAGTGATGCTGCGTCCGAATCTGCAGCACGGTGTCCGGCGGCAGACCTTCCAGGAATACGCCTCCCTCAATCTCGGACTGAACCATATTCCGATTCACTTCGTCGCTGAGGTTGGGATGAGGCGCGAACATTGGTTTACTGTACCGGGGTTGGCTTCCGGTCACAACATCAATCTTGCCGCAGAATGTACTTTTGTCATCCCGGTCGCGGGCATTTCCTTCGTGGCCTTAGTGGTGAATGGTTTACCCTCCAGTTGTCCATACCTCGACCCCTGCTTTATTCTCAGAACGACCGTAGACGGGGTAGACTTTCCGTCTCAGGAATTTCTTTTCAACCGGTGGGCCTTCGGGAGTCGCATGACATTAACCCGCTTCGTGACGAAAAGCGCGTTTCGCAACAAGCGGCGCAGCTTGCTGACCGTGTTGAGCATCACGTTCTCGCTGCTGCTGCTGACTCTGATGATGACCATCTGGCGCGCCTTCTACATTGACACGTTCAGCGCCGAGGCCGCGCAGCGCCTGATCGCCCGCCACCGCGTCTCGCTGACGCAATTGCTGCCGTCGTTTTACCGGGAGAAAATCCGGGCCATTCCCGGGGTAGTGGCCGTTGCCCCCAACAACTGGTTTGGAGGCACATACAAAGACGCCAAGCCGGAGAATATGTTCGCCCAGTTCGGTACCGACCCGGAGGAAATCCTCAAGATCTTCACCGAATTCAAGATCCCCGCGGATCAAGCGCTGGCCTGGCAGCGCGATCGCGCCGGCGCCATCGTCGACGACCAACTTGCAAAGAAGTTTGGCTGGAAGCTGGGCGATCGCATCGTGCTCAAGGGCACCATCTATCCCGTGAATCTTGATCTCACGATTCGCGGGATCTATACGGCGCCGGAACCCACTAGTTCCGTTTACTTCAATCAGAAGTACGTTGAGGAAGCAGTCTCGTTCGCCAATGGGAAGGCCGGCATTTTCGATATCCTCGCCGATTCTCCGAACCGCGTCGCCACGGTCGCCTCCGCCGTGGATGCCATGTTCCGCAATTCTCCGGAGCCCACAAAAACCGAGAGTGAAAAAGCTTTCCAGTTGGACTTTATCAACAGCATTGGGAACGTGAAGGCATTCATTCTGAGCATCTGCTTCGCGGTGGTGTTTGCCACGCTGCTGGTCTCAGCCACCACCATGGCCATGTCGATCCGCGAACGCACTCGCGAGGTCGCGGTTCTGAAGACGCTAGGATTCACGCGGCAATCGATCTTAAGGCTGTATATTGGCGAAGCGGTACTGGTGGCTCTGACCGGCGGCGCCGTGGGCTGCCTGCTGGCGCTCGGAGTGGTCTCGGCTCTGTCGCACGCGCCCGGCATGGGTCTGTTTTTTGCTGGTATGAAAGTGACGCCCCCCACTTTGCTGCTCGCCATCTTCGTTGCGGGCATGGTGGGATTCTTGAGCGCGATCTTTCCTGCCTACCACGCGGCAAAATTAGATATTGTGGAGGGTTTGCGCTACATCGGCTAGCGGCCTGCGGTGCAAGCATGATTGGTATCGGGGTGCGTAGTGTTTTGAAGGGGCGCGGCTTCAGCCGCGCCGTACATGCAGCAAAATCAATGGCGGCTTTAGCCGCTGAGGGCAACTGCGGCGGACCATGGCGATTCCAATCAGCTATAACATTCGCAACCTGAAGCTGCGCAAGGGCCTCACCATCATGACGGCTCTGGGCATTGCGCTCACCGTGACCACCGCGGTTTTCCTGATGGCGCTGCTGGCGGGTCTGAAAAAGGCCTTCATGGCCAGCGGCGATCCCGTGAACGTGCTCGTGATGCGCAAGGGCTCCACCGCGGAACTTTCGGGTGGCTTCAACGCCGATCTTTTTCCGACTCTGAAGACGCTCCCCGGCATTGCCCAGGATCGCGAGGGTCAGCCGCTCGCTTCCGGCGAATGGGTGGTTGTAGTCGTGCTCCCGCGCAAGGATGGAACCGGTGAAGTCAACGTGTCGGTTCGCGGCATGATGCCCGCCGGCCTCACTCTACGTCCCAACGCCAAACTGGTCGAGGGCCGCTGGTTTACCTCGGGACAACGCGAAATCGTCGTCGGGCAGTCTATTCACAATCGTTTTTCCGGCGCGAACGTCGGCGACAATCTCGACTTTGCCAAGGGACAGTGGAAGGTCGTCGGCGTCTTCGACTCCGGCGGCACCGCCTATGATTCCGAACTCTGGGGTGACGTCAATCAGATCGCAGCAGATTTTGACCGCCAGGGAGGCTATTCTTCCGCGTATCTGCGGGCCACGGACGCGGTTGCCGCCGACGCGCTGAAGCATCGCGTCAGCGACGATCAGCGCCTGAAGCTCGAGGGCACGCTCGAGACCGAATACTACGAGAAGCAAACCAGTTCGGGCGGAGCCATCAAATTTATCGGAACGTTTGTGGCGATCATTATGGCAATCGGTTCCAGCTTCGCCGCCATGAATACGATGTACGCGGCGGTCGCGTATCGCTCGCGTGAAATCGCAACCCTTCGCACCATTGGATTTTCCCGGCCTAGCATCCTCACCTCGTTCGTGATCGAGGCGTTGCTGCTTTCACTACTGGGCGCGATTGTCGGAATTGTCCTGATATTGCCGTTCAACGGCATGAGCACGGGCATCGGCAACTCCCTCACTTTCAGCGAAACGGTTTTCAGCCTGCACCTGACTTGGCAGGTCGCAATGGTGGCGGTTATCTTTGCGATGACTATGGGCTTGCTGGGAGGCATCGCGCCCGCCTGGCACGCGGCGCGACAGGATATTTTGACCTCGCTGCGGGCATAAAAATGTAGAGACGGGGCTTGCCCCGTCTCCGCCGACCTGCTGAGACTCGAGCCCCGGAAGGGCGACCGACCTTAGCCCAGCGCTTCAGCGCTGGGGAAGGCGCAAGATAATGATTCAAGTCCCGGAGGAGCGGCCGAGTTCTCACGCAGTATAGTTGCTGAATAATTCGTACAATTGTTCGTGTCATCAACTTTTGCATCAATACAAAACTGGGAGCATCCCTTCAGCAATGCCCACGGACCTTGGACCCACGGATACTAAGAACGAAGACTTGCGGAGTCTTCGCATCGATCATTCGTTGCGCGACGGCGGCGGAGAACCGCCCGCGTGGTCGCGCCGTTTTATCCTGGGCGGAATCGCCGTGGTCGTCCTGCTGGGCATTGTCACACTGGCCTACCGCGTGCTCGCCTCGGATGCACCGGAAGTAGAAGTTGCGCGGGCCGCGGCGGAAGGCAGTGACGTCGCGGGCAGCACCGTGCTTTCGGCGAGCGGATACATCGTCGCGCATCACAAGATCAGCGTGAATTCCAAGGTCACCGGCCGCGTGGCCTGGATTGGCGTGGAGAAAGGCGACAAGGTAAAAGAAGGACAAATTCTGGTGCGCCTTGAAGACCAGGAATTTCGCGCCCAATACGAGCAGGCCCGCGGAGCGGTGGCGAGCGCCAAGGCGCGCCTTCTCGAAAACCAGCACGGGTCGCGCCCCGAAGAAATTCAGCAGGCGGATCACAATCTGTCAGAGGCGCGGGCGACCGCGATGAATGACAAGATCACTCTGGATCGCACGCGTGATTTGGCTGCCCAGGGAGTGATGTCCAAGCAGAATCTGGACGACGCCACCGCCAAGTACAACGCGTCGCAGCAACGAATGAATTCCCTGGAGCAAGCCTTCCGCCTGGCACAACTCGGGCCGCGCTCCGAAGAAGTTGAGCGAGCCCGCGGCGACTTGCTGCAGGCCGAAGGCCAGATGGCCTACGCCAAGGCTCAACTCGATGCCACCGTGATTCGTGCGCCCGTCAGCGGCACGATTTTGGAGCGCACGGCGGAGAAGGGTGAACTGGTTACCGCTCAATTTGCCAGTGGCGCCGAAGGCGGCCCGCGCGGGTCGGTGGTCGCACTAGCCGATTTAGAGGACATTCAGGTCGAGCTCGACATCGCTCAGGATGACTTTGCCAAATTGTCTCCCAAGCAGGAAGGCATCGTCACCCTCGATGCTTTCAAGGATCGCTCATACAAAGGCGAGATCGCCGAAATGTCGCCGGAAGCGAATCGGCAGAAGGCAACGGTCCAAGTCAAGGTTCAGATTTTAAAACCGGATTCCTACCTGCGCCCGGAAATGAACGCGACCGTGCAGTTCAAGGCGACGGCTGGCGATGAGAAGACCGTCGCTCCGAAGCAGACTTATGTTTTCGTGCCCACCGCCGCCTTGCGCGACAAGGATGGAAAGAAGTTTCTGCTGCTCGCTTTCAACGGTAAGGCGCTCCGCCGCGAGGTTCGTGTGCAGGGCCAGCGTTCGGGGGGCTATCTGGTGGACTCGCTGGTGGGCGGCGAAAGCGTAATCACGATAGCGCCCGCGGATTTGCAGGACGGGCAAAAGATTCGCATCAAGGGGCAATCATGAATGCAATAACGACGAAACCTTCAACGACGCAACCAGCTGTGGGCAGCAAGGTCGTCCAGGCCCGTGGCGTGAGCAAGATTTTCAAGCGTGACGCTTTCCAGGTGACCGCGCTCGACAACGTCTCCATCGACATCGCCGGCGGCGAATTTCTGGCGCTGATGGGGCCTTCAGGATCGGGCAAGACGACCCTGCTCAACATGATCGCGGCCATTGACCGCCCCAGTTCCGGTGAACTGCTGGTGATGGGCGAAAATATTTTCCGCCTGAACGATGGCCAGTCCGCCAACTGGCGCAATACGCACGTCGGCTATGTTTTTCAGACTTTCAACCTGATCCCGGTGCTGACCGCATTTGAGAATGTCGAGTTGCCGCTGCTGCTAACCAAGATGACCGCGCAGCAGCGCCGCGATCACGTCATGACCGCGCTCAAACTGGTGGGACTTGAGGATCGCGTCAATCACCTGCCCAAGCAGTTGTCGGGAGGACAGGAGCAGCGTGTGGCCATCGCGCGCGCCATCGTCAGTGACCCGACGCTGATTCTCGCCGACGAACCAACCGGCGACCTCGACAGCAATTCGGCAACGGAAATCCTGGAGATTCTGAAGCGGCTGAACGAAAGCTTCAACAAGACGATCGTGATGGTGACCCACGATCCGCACGCGGCCGGATATGCCCACGTCACGCGGCATCTGGAAAAAGGCCAGCTACTGCCGGCGTAGAGTTACTTCGTAGAGACGGGGCTTGCCCCGGCTCAGACGGTTGAAGAACGCTGGCTCGTTTAAGGTCTTGGGAAGGGCGCGACTTCAGTCGCGGCCTAAGTGCCGCTGCATAAGACGCGGCTTAGCCGCTGAGGACGACAGTTCACGCCGTTCTCCGCGAAGCCACCGCGTCCGCCGACGGCTCGGTGTCGCTGATCCACTCCCAGACTCGGCGGCCGCGGTCGTTGCTCAGGCTGCGGGCCTCGCCATAATCCACCAGACGATTCAAAACGGTTGTGACCGAGGCCAGCGGGTCCTTGTGCCGCGCCAGAATTGCGGGAGCATAGCGTTCCAGCTCCAGGCAAACCTCGCGGGCTCCCAGCGGGCGCCGGACTTCCATGAGCACCCTGCGGCACGCCTTGGTGAAGCCCGGCTGACGGCCATTGGGCTTCCGGTCGATCAGTTCCAGCAAGTCGTCGCCGAGCACCTGCTCGCCAAAAAGATTCGCCAAGCCGGCAATCGTCTGCTTCACCGTCCCAATGCGCTTCATGATCTCGGCGCGCTGCCGCATGAGCTGGAGGAGTTCTTCGTGCGCCAACTTCACCACCTGCTGCGCCGAAACGCTATTGGCTTGCGCATCGATCGCGTGCAAACCATCGCGCCCATTTTTCCCAATTTCCATAAACCCCTCCCCTGCACACACTATGACGAGAATCCCTCAACTCTTGTCTGATACGGGAAAGGAGTCCAGGAAGTTCCGTCGTCAGTTGGACTCGCTTGGTGAAGAAAGGTTATCGGCGAAAAGAGACTCGTGTGGCGCGGACACTCTTGTCCGCGGCTGTTGTCGTCGCTGTTGCCTTCGCTCTTTCAGCGGCCCGAACAGAGTTTCCCTGGGAGCGTGCATCCCCTGCACGCTTTTCGCGGACAAGAGTGTCCGCGCCACACCAAAACAGTTAGCCCATCACGGTGGTGTGCTCGGGCCGGATTTTGTAAAGCACGCGAACCTCTCCCGGCTGCGCGTAGGGATACTTGTCGACGCCCATGTACTTCTTCGCCATCTTGTCGATGTGCTCGGCGGCGCCGTCTTCGGTAATCTCCACCACGGTGCCGCGGATCTCCAGATAGCGATAGGGATTATCGGGATCGACGATGGCCAGCGCCACCCGCGGATCGCGGCGCACGTTGCGATCTTTCTGCCGTCCGCGCGCCGAGTTGAAGATGACATGCTGGCCGTCAAAGTCGCACCACACTGGAGTGACCTGCGGCCGTCCGTCGGGCATGAGGGTGCCGAGACTGGCAAAAGCGCGCTTCTGAAAAAGGTCAACGTATTTTTCAGGAATGACATTGGACATGGCTAGCTCTCTCCTGGGTCAGTTTTATTACCGCTCGAATGATTGCCGCCTCGATTATAGATGCCGGAAGCGACCTTTGGGTTCCGGCTCCCGAGCGGGTACAATCATAAGCTTCACCAAACGAGCAAAATCAGGCCCGGCCACTGGTAGTGGGCTTGCCGATGGCCGGCTGGTTGCGTTTTTCTTAATCCCCAGTAAACTAGTAGCCTTTGTGGAGAGTTCGATTCGATGCGGATGAAATCAGTCGCGGCAAGAAAATCGTCGCGAATTTTCTGTCTGTGGTTCGCCTTATTTCTGGTTGCGAACCCGCTTCCGGCGCAGCCATCTGCCGTGCAACCTCCGCCCACCATCGTGTTCATGACCGATTTCGGCGTCGTCGACGATTCGGTGGCTCTCTGCAAGGGCGTCATGTACGGCATCACACCCAACCTCCGCATCGTCGATCTTACCCATCAGGTTAACGCCTTTTCGATTCGAGACGGCGCTCGCTTTCTGTTCGGCGCCACACCCTACTTCCCCGCTGGAACGGTGTTTGTGGTGGTGGTCGACCCCGGCGTTGGCAGTTCACGCAAGCCTGTGGTGGTGAAATCCAAGCGCGGCGAATTTTTCGTGCTGCCCGACAACGGCCTGATGACGATGGTCGAGGACCGCGACGGCATCGAGGCCATTCGCGAAATCACCAACCCGGATTGGATGGTCGGCGCCAAAATTTCCTCCACCTTCCATGGCCGGGACATTTTTTCTCCGGTAGGAGCACACCTAGCGCGCGGCGACGATTGGACCCAGGTCGGACCCGCAGTCAAAGAGCTTGTCCGGCTAGATCTGAAACCCGCAACCGTGGACGACAAAGGCCTGACCGGAGAAGTGATCGCCCTCGATGGTCCTTTCGGCAACCTGATCACGAATATCAACGCCGATGATTTCCTGAAGCTAGGCTATCGGCGCGGCGACAAGTTGAAGGTGACGATTGCGGGCCGCGAAGTCGAAATGCCGTTCGTAAAGACGTTCAGCGACGTGCCGCTCAAACAGCCGTTGCTGTTCATCGATTCGCGCGGACGAGCCAGCTTCGCGCTCAACCAGGCCAGTTTCGCAGCGACGTACGAAGTAAGTCCGCCGCAGCCTGTGTTTATACGCCGCAAGAAGAATTGAGTAGGAAAACACAAGCCCGAAACAAGCGTTTGAAAAACGAGTACAAACAAGATTTCGCCCAAGGAAGCAATCATGCATAGACGCAGCACCACTCCCCAGACACTAGCAATCTCGACCCTGATAATCGGCGCAGCAGCACTGTTGCTGCTGACCGCGCCCGCATGGGCACAGAGCTTTCGCGGGTCCATCCGCGGCACGGTAACCGACCCCACCGGAGGCGTAATCGCCGCAGCGAAGGTCACCGCAAAAAGCATAGGCACCGGCCTGCAACGCGAAGCCACCACCGGCTCGGATGGCTCTTACGTACTAGCCGAGTTGCCCGCCGGCGAATACACGGTCACGGCAGAGTCGGCTGGACTGTCTCCCAGCGCGCAGAATGTGCAGGTCAACGTGGGGCGCGATACAACCGCAAATTTTGATCTGACCAAGGTGGCGAAGCGGCAGGAACAGTTGACGGTAACCGAAGAAGCACCGCTGGTGGAAGCAAGCCGCGACGTGCTGGGTGAAGTCGTGGACCGCAGACTGGTTGCCGATTTGCCGCTGAACGGGCGGGATTTCGGCAAACTCGTAGCGCTCGTTCCTGGCGCCACGGTCGAACCGTCGGGTGTCGCGGCAATTCAGAGCGGATTCGGGCAGTTCGCCATCAACGGCAACCGCGATCGCTCCAACAATTACACGCTGGATGGTACCGACAATAACGACCCCTTCTTCAATAACTCGGCGCTGAATCAGACGGGCATTGGCGGCGCGCCGGCGTCTCTGCTCCCGATCGACGCCATTCAGGAATTCAACCTGCAGTCCCAATTCCCCGCCGAATACGGACGCAACAGCGGGTCCGTGGTGAACATCATTACCAAGTCGGGGACCAATCAGATCCACGGTTCTGTGTTCGAGTTCCTGCGCAACGACGCCATGGACGCGCGCAACTTTTTCAACCGCACCATCGATCCCAGCACTGGCCTTCCTGTTCAGAAAACGGCATTCCGTAATAACCAGTTCGGAGCCTCGCTCGGTGGGCCCATCATCAAGGACAAGACGTTCTTCTTCGGCGCGTACGAGGGACAGCGGGAGCGGGTTGGATCGGACTTCACGTTCCTGGTGCCGACGCCTTACCAGATTCAGGAAGCGGCCATTATTGCTCAGGCCAACAACAGCGACACCCCGGTAAACCCGGCCCTGACCAAGCTGCTGGGCCTGTTCCCTTCCTCCCAAAGCGGGTCTTTGCCCGGTACGGTGAAAGACAAGAACGATGTGAACAGTCTGATTGCCAAGATTGATCACGAATTCACTTCCACGGAAACTTTGACAGGTCGTTATGCATTTGCGCAGAGCGATCAGGTGTTCCCTCTGGGTGGATTGGGAGGAGGCGCGGCGTCTCGTCTACCGCAGTTCGCGCAGACTTCCCCAACCCGGGTACAGGTGGTCTCGGCGAGCTGGCTCTCGATCTTGAGCGGCGCGAAGCTCAATGAGGTGCGGTTTGGTTATAGCCGGTACCGGACTTCTTTTAGCTCCAAAGATGCGAACTATGATCCCGCCACCCAGCTTGGCATTGATTTCGGAACCGGCAAGCTGAGTCTGCCGGAAATCGACTTCGGAGGCATTTTCGAAAATCTCGGAGCCACGGCCTTCAGCATTCCACGTGGACGCACCAGCCAGAGCTATCAGATCCTCAACGACTTCACCTGGATCAAAGGCCGCCACACCATCAAGTTTGGCGGCGAATACCGGCGTGTAGCGGTGGACAGTTTCAACAACAACCTGGAGCGCGGACAGATTGAATTCGGATCCTCCACTTTCGGTGCTCCCAATAATCCTCCGAATAGCATTTGCCCCTTCGATCCGGCCGATCCACGCTTCACCGAGTGCGCCGACGCCGCGATTACCACTCTCGCGAATTTCTATCTCGGAAACTCTTATAACGCCTTTGCCGTCACGGGCAACACGCAACGGACCACCTACAATAACGGCTTGAGCTTCTTTGCCCAGGATGACCTCCGCGTTTCCTCAAATCTCACGCTGAACTACGGGCTTCGATGGGAGTACTTTGGCCCAATCAGCGAGGCCCACAATCTCCTCTCCAATCTCGGCCGCGATGGGCAACTTGCGATGGTGGGCACCGACGGTGTGGATGGCGCATACGCTCGTGCATGGAAAGACTTTGGTCCACGCCTAGGTTTCGCCTGGAACCCGCATGCATCCACGGTTTTGCGGGGCGGCTATGGCCTCTTCTACGACTACGTTCCCCAAGACTTGCTGATCGCCAATTTCACAAATTCGGCAGGACTCACGCAAAACCCGATCGGCCCGTCAGCGATCCTGCCACTTGGTTTTAACCCGAGTTCTTTCACCGGCAATCCTCCAGGGCCCGTGTTTACCGGCTTCTCCGAGCCCTGCCCGTGCGACATTTTTGTTACACCCCGCCATTTCTCGACTCCTTACACACAGAACTGGAACCTCAACCTCGAACAGGAAGTCGTGAAAAGCTTGGCGCTGCAACTGGGCTACGTGGGGAGCAAGGGGACTAAGTTGGTTCGGCTGCTTGATCTGAACCAACCGGACTATCAAGGCAATCGTACCAATACAAATTACGGCAAGATCGACTCTCTTTCGCCGGTAAGCGCTTCCACCTATCACGCCCTGCAGGCGACCGTGCGGGTTCGCGGCTGGCACGAGCTTTCCGGCTTCACGGGCTACACCTGGTCGAAGTCATTGGATGACGCCTCGGACGGAATCGACTTCAACTTCTCCACGGTAGCGTTCCCGCAAAACTCTTTCAATCTTCACGCCGAGCATGGGCCTTCCAATTTCGACACGCGGCATCGCTTTACGGCAGCGTTCTCGTATGATGTTCCCAAGCTTGTCGGACCTGGATGGTTGGCTCACGGTTGGCAGTTGAACACGATCGTCACGGCCCAAAGCGGCAGACCGGTGCCGATAGTAAGTACGAGCGATACCAGCGGTATTGGCTCCTCCACTCCTGCCAACTTTCACCAGCGGCCGAATATGTACCCGGGAGTCGACCCGACTGTTTCCAACTGGCAGTCAGCGCCTGATTCGACTGGTTATCTGAATCCAGCGGCCTTCATTCAGCCGGCGGTGGGAACTTTCGGCACCCAGCAACGGAATTCGATCTACGGACCGCACTTCTGGAACGTCGATTTCTCTCTAGCGAAGAACACTCGTATTTCTGAGCGGGTGGGCCTCCAGTTCCGAGCAGAATTCTTCAACATCTTCAATCACCCGAATTTTGCGTTACCCAATTTTTTCGTCACACCCGGCTACGTAGATCTTGGGACACCGGGGAACCCCAATATCCAGAAGAATCCACAGGCGCTCGACTCGAATGGCAATTTCTTCCCGGCTGGCGTAATCACCCAAACCCCGGACCAAGCGCAGACTAACCCTGGACTCGGTGGCGGCGGCCCACGAGTAATTCAGTTGGGATTGAAGCTGACATTCTAAGACGTAGCAGAATCTGCAGTGTTAGAGACGCGGCTTACCGCGTCTCTTTTTTGCGAGGCAGAATTCAGGCCGCCGTCCGCAACTCCTCCGCCATCCGCGGCAGCACCGCTCTTAGCAGCGCGATGAACTGCCCCATCACGCGTCGTCCCACTTCGAGCACTTCTTCGTGGACGAGCGGCCGATCGAGAATTCCGGCAGCCATATTCGTTACGCACGAAATGGCCAGGACGTTCATCCCCATATGCCGCGCGGCGATTGCTTCCGGGACGGTTGACATGCCCACCAGATCGGCGCCGATGGTGCGCAGATAGCGGATCTCCGCCGGAGTTTCATAACTCGGCCCGGCGAGCCCCGCATACACTCCCTCGCGCGGCGGAATCGAAAGCTTCTTCCCTTCCTCCAGCGTGATCTCGCGATAACGCTTAGCGTAGGTGTAACTCATGTCGGGAAAGCGCGGGCCAAAGCGCTCGTCATTCGCACCCGTCAGCGGATTCTGTCCTTGAAGATTGATGTGATCGCGAAGGATGACTAGCGCGCCCTGTCCGTATTCGAGGTTAATGCCCCCGGCGGCGTTAGTGAGAATCAAGGCGCGTATGCCGGTTCGCCCGAGGACACGCGTAGGAAAGGCCACCTCGGCGGCCGAATAGCCTTCGTACAGATGCACCCGTCCTTGCATCACCGCAACGGGAACATCGCCGGACTTGCCCACCACAAGCTGTCCGGCATGTCCAACCGCGGTCGAACGCGGGAAGGTCGGGATGTGGGCATAGGGAATGCGCACGGCCTCGGTGAGGTCGTCGGCAAAAGTTCCGAGGCCGGAACCCAAGACGAGACCGATCTGTGGACGCAGCTTTGTTTGGGAAAGAATGAATGTGGCTGCGGATTCAGCGCGGGTAAAGAGATCTTGTGTCATGTCTCAGAGTTCCCTTCGTGTACCTTCGTGCCCTTGGTGGTTACACGCATTTCGCTAAACCACAAAGGACACGAAGGTACACGAAGGAGTTCTGCATTAGAACTGTTTTTCGAACTCGGCGAAACCCTTTTCCAATCGCCACTGCACGCGAGCGCGCTCACTCGCCCCAATCAACTTCTGACATTTGCCAGAAACACGCTCGCCGGAGCCTTTGTCATTTGCGCACGCCGCAGCGCGGCGCAATGCGCGTCCATCGCTCCAAAGACTATCACCCGGAATAAAACTATGTTCCAAGCTCGCGCGCGCCATGCGCTTCAGATCGGCATACGACAAGCCATAAGTTTCAACCGCGCGCAGATATTCGTGCGTCATATCGCTGCGCGAGACGCCCTCGTCGTCGGTAGCAAGCGTCACCGGCACTCCGTATTTCATATACACCGGCAGCGGATGGCGGTCGCCGCTGACGCCCAGAATCACATCATTCGACGTCAGGCAGATCTCGACCAGCACATTCTTCCTGGCCATTTCCCGCAGCAACCCGATCGGATCGTCTTCGCTCATGACGGCTACGCCATGCCCAATCCGTTCCGCACCGCCGCGCTCAATCGATTCGCGAATATGAAATCGCAAGCCCTCGGGCGGAACCAGTCCCATTGCCAGTTCGTCGGCGTGCAACGACACGTGCGTCGCCGGATGGAATTTGTGCAAGGCCTCGATGATCCGCATGTGCAGATCGAAGTCGTGCATCGGCACGTAGTAGTCTTCGGGCATCACCAGGTTGAAGCCGACGAAGCGCGCATCGGCCTTCGTCAGTTCGAAGCCAAGCAATATCTGTGCGAACACCTGCTCGCGGGGCAAGCCTCGCAGCACCTGGTACAGATAGTGGATCGTAACTTCGCATCCCGGAGCAGCCTGCGCCGTCCCGCAATGCAGCACTTCTTTTTTGCGGGCTTCATCGGAATCGAGTTGGCTGCGCACCGACGCCACCACATCGGCCATTCCGCCAGCAAGCAGATTGTCGCGGAGTTTACTGAAGTCGTCATCCCATCCAATCCTGTCGCCCAAAATGGCCGCCCCCGCTCCGTCAGCGGTGTGCATCACCTCCACGTATTGCAGATGATCGGCCGCCGCTCGCGAAGCCACCTCGGCCAACGCATCGCCGACGTGCTTCTCCATCGCTGGACCGAACTTGTCGAAGGTGGCGAAGAAGTGGTCGTGGCCCGATTCCTCTTCGCGGTGCCAGTTGCGCATCGACCATGCGTCCACGAGCTGGTTGTAGAGAACGTGGTCCTGATAGGCACAGCGCACCGACGGCTTGTTCTTGTAGGGTTCGCACGAATCGCATGCCGCGTGCATCAGCTTCGAAGTGCTGCGGTCAACGCAAAGCGCGCCCTCCGATGCCCAGTCGATGAAGCTCTCCGCATAGATCGCTCCGCTCAGGTGGACATGCAGATCGCCGCCCTTGGGCATCTCCTGCAGAAAGGCCAGCAGCAAAGGGGGCTGATGCCGCACCGATTCCAGATACTTCGCCGTCTTCTCTTCCGCGTTTTGCACCCGAGCGTTTTGCGCCCGTGAGATTTGTGTCAAAGAAAGAACGGCGAGCAAACAAACCATTGCCGCCGCACGCACGCTTCGCATCACCAAAAGTCCTCCCACGATGAGAAAAGCATTGTAGAGGATTCGCCGCCGGAGCCGTTGGCTGCTACTGTCCACAGGCTTCTACTGACCGAGGATCAGCGGCAACCCGTTCTTGCCGCTGCCGATCACTACAATTTTGGCATTCGGACTCTTGGCCAGATTTTCCGTCGCTTCAATGCCTTTCCATTCCAGCAACTGCGCGCTGATACCCTGGGCCACGATTTGCTGGAAGTCGCGGACGCCCGCGGCTTCGATGCGTTTGCGCTCGGCTTCCTGCCTTTCTTTTTGCAGGCGGAAGCTCATGGCCAGCGATTCCTGCTCGGCCTGCTGCTTCGATTCGATGGAAGCTTTGAGCGTGGCGGGCAGCTGGATATCGCGCAGCAGGACGCTTTCCACGACGAAGCCGCGCTGCCCGAGAAGATTGGAGAGTTCGTCAAAGATCTGCTTGGCAACCATCTCGCGTTCGCCGGTATAGAGCGCATTCGCCGTGTGCGAAGCGGTCGCTTCACGAATGGCAGCCCGCACGTTGGGTTCGATCAGGACTTCCGCATAGTTAGGCCCGATCTTCTGGAAGACATCGGCAGCCCTCTCGGGATTGAGGTGGTAGATCAACGACGTATCGAGACTCATGACCAGGCCTTCGCTGGAAGGCACGCTGGCCGTTTCCTTGATTTCCTGGGTGCGGATGGAGAGTTCGTGATTGGTCTTGAAAGGATTGATGAGGTGGATGCCTTCGGGGAGAGCCTCTCCCGTAACGCGTCCGAAAAGGGTCAAGACACCAACCGCGCCTGAGTCCACGCGGGTGACGGCGGAAAACAGGAAGATCACAATCAGCAGACCGATGACAAGCACTCCCACCACACGGAGGAGGGAGCCGCCCTGCATATCGATAACTCGGCCGTGACCGGGGGGAGGATCGAAGATGGTCATTGCACACTCCTTTATTGACAAGTGGAATTGTAGAGAAAGCGATGGGCACAAGTAAGTATCTGGGTGAGAACCGGAGCTCCGGGCAAGGAGAAGAACAGTATTCATGCGGATAATGCGTTGATTTGCACAGTCACGGACGGATGCGCATTTCCGACGGCAGGGGAGTTTGCCGGGGAGAATCCGCGAAACACCGCATGGATGCTGGTGATTTTTAAATCGGGAGCCGGCGGTTGCACAATTTGCGAGTCACCCGCCTGTGCACGGGCTGCACTCGATTGATGAATAAGAACTTACAGACGCATGAATTTCATTGACGTAAGAACTGAGCGTGTTAAAAACATAATCGTTCTTTGACACGTTCTGAAGTTTTTCCGGTTGGTGCAGCGTCCGGGGCTCAAGCGTAGTCACTCAGACCACCGCGAGGTGAGTTTGGGAGGG